>JADMIO012791447.1_pt1 | contig 19484 bp, 17 predicted proteins | sample 8958161 | NCBI WGS metagenome assembly JADMIO01 (sample SAMN16585339, study PRJNA669376) | soil metagenome | isolation source: Crop rotation soil | place: USA: Cullars Rotation, Alabama | collected 2011
GCGACTTCAAGTCACGTGAATTCCAAGCTTCGGATCCCACTGTGCTGGAAAGCTATCCCAGTGAAATCCGCGGGCTCGTGCATGTCACCGGAACCTGCAAGCTGACGGACGATTGCCTCATTCGTGGCGCACTCATTGTCGGCTCAAGCAATACGACCGACGCCGTGGATATCCCTGACAACCCGCGCATCGTCTACGACCCATCGCTTTACACTAACCCGCCGCAGTTCTATACGACGAGCGTGCAGATGGTTCCGCAATCCAGCACCTGGAACCGCAAGGTCGATTGATTCTCGGGCTGCCTGTATTGTCTTCAAGATGCCAAATGCCTTTTCGATCCGCGGGGTCATGCTCGATCCGGCTCGGTTGATCGAGCGACCGCGGGTTTACGACGTACTCATCCCGCTTCTTGCCAAGTGGGGCTACAACCTTCTCCTCTGGCACTTCATCGACGATGAAGGCTGCGCCATGCTTTTCCCGCGGCGGCCGGAGCTGGCTTCGCCGCATGCACTCACACCGCGGCAGATGCGCGGGCTCATCGAGCTCGGTCGTGCAACTGGCATGATGATCGTTCCGGAGGTGGAATGCTTCGGCCACACCAGGCACGTCGTGCGTATGCGGAAATATGCGCACCTGCGCGATGGCGCGATCGGGAAACATTTCCGAGCGATGTGCCCGTTTCATCGGGATGCCCGCTTGCTGCTGAAGGATCTCCTGACCGATACCGCCGAAACGTTCGATTCGCCTTATATTCATGTCGGCATGGACGAAGTGGGATTCGGCACGCACCCGCTGAGTCGGAAACTGCTTCGCACAAAAAAGAAATGGGAGCTTTTCGCCGATCATGCCAACTGGTTGCATGAAGTCGTCACCGGACTTGGCAAGCAGATGATGATGTGGGGCGATCACCTGTTCAAAGCGCCGGACCACAAGTATTCGCAGCTCGACACCGATTCGCTGACGCCGAAGATCCTCGATCGTCTGCCGAAAGACATCATCATTTGCGACTGGCACTATCGGCCCGATGTGCCGACCGAGCCGATGGACCTGTTCCTCAAAAAGGGCTTCAAGGTGGTTGCCTGCCCCGCAATCAGTGCTGCGGGGATGATGAATCATCCTTCGAATTTCAATCTCGACAACATCCGCGATTTCTCGCGTGAAGCACATCGACGCAAGTCAAAAGGCGTTCTAGGAACGATCGTGACGGTGTGGAGCGGCTGGCGATGGTTCCCGGGCGTGACGCTCTTCGGACTGGCGCTCGGAGCCGCATGTCAGGATTCATCGAAAGTCGATGCACAAAAAATTGCCGAGCGATTCGTGCGCCAGACATTTGGAACGACCGGCACTGCGACGACCAAAATCGCCTCCGAGATATTGTCGCTTCATCGCATCTCCCCGCGGCGGCCGGAAACCTATCTGGCGATGCCCGTGAAGCACGCGGACGTGCGCGGCGCGACGAGCGAGCAGGTGGAGATGCTCGCGTCCGTCGAAGGCGAGGCTCGAGAGATTGCTCGAAAACTCAAGCAGCTTCGACGACAGGTTCGACAGGCGCGCGACTTCTACGATGACATCCTCTTCGCCGCGGAGGTTCTCTCCAAAGTTGCCGCGCGGCCTGCGCGGTTGGCCAGTCGCGGCGTTGCGAAATCCGAACTGATTCTGGCTAGCAAACTCTCGGAGGAAGCGCAGAAGCGATGGCGCATCTGGCGATTCAACGACGACGCGAAGCGAAACGGCTTTGCTCGAAAACATCCCTATCGTGATTCCCTGATTCAACGGCTGAAGGGCTCGGCCGATTACTTGCAAAAGCAGGTCAGATGATTGACCGCAGTTTTCCTTGGTTTGCCAGAAGCAGTTTGTTCGCCTCCTCGAGAGATACCTTTGTCGCGTGCATGACGATCGCGGCTTTCACGTGGCCGTCGGCTTGCTTGAGCAAATCCATCGCCTGACCACGATCAATTCCGGTGACCGTTGAAATGATTCTCGCGCCGCGATCCCAGAGCTTGTCGTTGGTGGCGCGCAGGTCGACCATCAGATTTCCATAGACCTTGCCGAGCTGCACCATCGCGAGCGTGGAGAGCGTGTTGAGCACGAGCTTCGTCGCGGTGCCGGCCTTCAATCTTGTCGAGCCGGTGACGACTTCGGGTCCGGTCAACGGGCGAATCGCCACATCGACTTCGGCTTCGTTCGGCGTCGGCTCGACGCATGCGACGAAAACAGTTTTTGCCCCGCGAGCCCGTGCCCGACGCAATGCGCCGTGAACGAACGGCGTTGTTCCCCCCGCGGCGATGCCGACGACGACGTCGTTGGCGGCGATTGCCTGCTCATCCATCAGTCGCTCGCCGTCCTCGGCGCGGTCCTCGGCGCCTTCCTGCGATTTAAACATCGCGTCGGGCCCGCCGGCGATGAAGCCCTGCACCATGTGCGGATCGGTGCGAAACGTCGGCGGACATTCGCTGGCATCGAGCACGCCGAGCCGGCCACTGGTTCCTGCCCCGACGTAGATCAAGCGTCCTCCCGCGCGCAGCGCCGGAACAATCAGCTTCACCGCCTGTGCGATTTGCGATTTCACCTTTCCCACCGCTTGAACCGCGCGAAGGTCCTGCGCGTGCATGAGCGCAACGGCGTCCTCCACGCTCATCGCGTCGAGCTCGCGCGACTCGTCGAGGCGTTGTTCAGTCAGAAGATTGGATCGATCTTTCAAGTGGCCTCTTTCTTCCTCTGGTCCCCTCTCCCGCGTATTCGCGGGAGGGTTAGGGTGAGGGTGATTTGATAATTTTAGTCGATCTGCAAATTCAAAATCACCCTCACGCTAACCCTCTCCTATGAGTACACGGGCGAGGGGACCAGATCACGGCTTTGGCGTGATCGAGCCGAGAATGACGCTTCTCTGCGCGCCGGTCGCGCTGGGAACGTTGGAAGGCACGCCATCCAGGGTTGCGCAGCCGAGCAATGCAAAAACCAACGCTTCCTTCGCGCTGCTCGGCACGCCAAGCTCGTCCGTCGTCCGGATCGCCACGCCCGGCAGAAGCGCGTGCAGCCACTTCACGATCGCGCGATTGTTTACTCCGCCGCCGCTGGCAATCAGCTCGTCGATTCCCTTTGGCGTGAACGACCGAATCGATTCCGAAATGCACTTAGCCGTCAAAAAGCAGGCGGTGGCCAGCTCGTCGGGCAGACTCATCGAATCAACTGATCTTCGCACGTCCTCGTACAGCGCCAGCATCGTCGGCACGTCCGTTGTCTTCGGCGGATCGGCCTGAAAATAGTCATTGGTGATGAAGTCATAGCCGAGCGATTCGTTGGCCGTGCCCGACATCGCCAGCGCGCCGTCGGCGTCGAAATGTTCCCCGCCCGGGCTGCGCGTGCGCATGACATGATCGCTGATGCAATTGCCCGGGCCGGTGTCGAAGGCGATGAGCTCTCGGAGCGTCCCGCCGGCGCGAAGGTAGGTCACGTTAGCCACGCCGCCGATGTTCAGCAGCACGCGGTTGAGATCGGGATGACGAAAGAGCAGGAAATCCCCGAACGGCACAAGCGGCGCTCCTTGACCGCCAGCGGCGCAGTCGGCGCGCCGAAAATCGCTCACCACCGGGCAGCCGACTTCGTGCGCCACGATCGATGGATCAAACCACTGGATCGTCTTCGGCTGGGCGTGAAAAAGCGTCTGCCCATGTGCCGCCACTCCAGCCAGTTCGTCGGCGCTGAGCTTGCTTGCCAGGAGCGCCTCGTTGATGGCGGTGGCATAAGCGAGCGACACGTCATGCCCGAGCGCCGCCAATTGTGCCAGCCCACATTGCCCGGATTGCCGCATCGACAAGATCGATCGCCGAACCAGTGCGTCATATGGCCGATGATGGTGCAGCAGCAGCTTCGCCGACATGCCCAGCCCGCGGCCCTCGATCGCGACAATGGCCACGTCGATGCCGTCGGCGCTGGTTCCGCTCATGGCACCTGCGAGGATGCGTCGGTCATCGGGCATGGGTCAGACGATACAGGATCGCTCTCCGTGTTTGTAGCCGCGACGCCTGCGTCGCCTCTTCGGCGCGATACAAAGGGGCGACGCTGGCGTCGTAGCTACAGAAATTCCGGGTTGATCTGCTCAAAGGTACGGGAGTAAAGTGATTGTGGATCGTTGAGACGTATGGCTGAACAGGAAAAATCCTCCGACAACGCTACCGCAACGGTGAAGCCTAAGCCGGACAAGAAGCGCAAGCCTCGGCAGAAGCCTCCGCAGCCGCTGCCGCCTTGGAAAGTGTTGCTTCATAACGATGACAAGAACTCGATGGAGTTCGTGATTGCCACGATCATCGAGCTGACACCGTTGAATGCCGAGGACGCGGTCGAGCGCACCAAGGAAGCCCACAAAACGGGCGTCGCGCTGCTGCTCACCACGCACAAGGAGCGCGCCGAGCTGTACAAGGATCAGTTCGAGACCAAGGGGCTGACGGTCACGATTGAGCCGAGTGAGTAAGAGGTTCCCTTCTCTCAATCCACAAACGAACATTTCTTCGGCAGCGCCTGCGCCAATCGCCGTAAGTAATCGGATGACGGAATATTGATCGCGCCAAAACGCGTAAGGTGCGCGGTCGTGGCCTGTGTGTCGAGCAAGACATATCCGCGGTCGATGAGGCGATGAACCAGCGCGACCAGCGCCACCTTGCTGGCGTCCCGGACGCGGTAAAACATGCTTTCGCCGAAGAAAGCCCCGCCAAGGCTGACGCCATAGAGCCCGCCGGCCAGTTCGTTGTTGTGCCATGCCTCCACGCTGTGCGCGAAGCCGAGCGCGTGCAGATGGGTGTAAGCGTCGATGAGCTTCTCGTTGATCCATGTGCTCCCGTCCCGATTCTGCGAGCAGGCCTGCATCGTTTCTCGAAACGCGGTGTTGATCCGGATCTCAAACCGGTTCTGCTGAACCACCTGACGCAAAGTGCGCGGGACGTGAAATGCATCGAGCGGAAGAATCCCCCGGGGGTCGGCCGTGTACCAACGGACTTCGCCGTCCCGATCGGCCATCGGAAAGGCTCCCTGGGCATAAGCCGACAAAAGCGTCTCGGGATCGAGACTGATCATGAAGAGATTTTACAGAGACGAGCGAATCAGTGAATCAGTGAGCTATGGCTGCTGCGCTTTCTTGATCTGTTCCTCCGACAGAACGGTTTTGACGACCTTCGCTCGCTCTTCGACTGCGGCGCGAGTGGCCGGCAGGGACTTTTCGGAGATGTCCTTCAGTCCCGTCAGCAGCTTGGCTTTGGCATCGTTCTTGGCGTTGCCTGATGCGTTCTGGTAGTCGCTCCAGAGGTTGATCAGTGTCTGCTTGTCGGCGTCAGAGAGCTTGATGCCGATGGCGCTGGTGTGTGGCCGGAGTTTTTCGATCTGCTCGGGCGTGGCCGAAATCTTCTTGGCCAGTTGATCGTCATACACCACCTGCCGGGCGAGCATGTTCAACTGGTATTGCTCGGGCGTTGCGAAGTTGCTCTGTTGATAGGCGAAGCGATACACCGGCTTGTTGTCGCGGGTCGTGACGCGCATCGATCCGCGGCCGGAGTTTACGGTCCAACTGTCCTTGCCGTTGACGATCACGTCGTCGGCGGGCGGGGGCGGGGCGTTGAAGCGTCTCGCCGCGCCGCGATTGCTGAACTCCGGCGGCGCAAGCACCACCTCGCCCGAAGGCCGCGCGTCGGCCAGCAGCCAGTAGAGCAATCCGCCACCGGCGCCGAGCGAGAAGACGATCACGATCAGGCTGAGCCAGATGGGTAATCCGCGTTGTTCGGTTGTTTCGATCATGCTAGTTCGATTTATTCGCCGCAGAGACGCAGAGATCGCAGAGAAGAACGGAAATCTGTGGGCAAAAATCTTTTACTCCGCGCTCTCTGCGTCTCTGCGGTGAATCTTTGAATCCATTCACGACTTCTTGCCCTGTTCCCGAAAACGATCACGGATCATGTCGGGCAGCGCTTCCAGACTGCCGCCCGAATCCGATCCCTCGATCTCGTCGGCCTTCCGCCGAAAGTCGGCGATGTCCTGCAGCGTCGTGTTCGTCAGCGCGCCCAGGTACTCGCCACTGATGCGCTTCCAAGAATCGTGCAGCGGACAGGCCACCGCATCGTTGCACAACCGCTGACCCAATACGCACTGGCGGAACTTCGTAATGTTCTCCAGCGGATCAACCACTTCCAGCAGGTTGATCTTCGACAGCTTTCGCGCCGGCTTGAATCCGCCACCGAAACCCTTCTGGCTGTCGAGCACGCCCACTCGCGCCAACTGCTGGAGGATCTTCGCCAGATAGTTCGCCGGCACACCCGTCGCGGCCGCGATTTCCTTCACTCCGGCATATCGGCCCTCGGCCTCGCGGGCCAAGTAGACGATCGCCCGCAGGGCGTATTCACTTGTTTGAGTGAGCATGGAACTCCCGAATGACGGCGGCCGATCAAATCGGACTCCGTCATCTTATTGCCCGGTTCCATGTTGGTCAAAAGTCGCTCAATCCCACGGGTCCAGTGCCGTCGATAGATCCGCCTTCGGCTCGACAATATCCACGTGACCGTCCTTGTACAGGTAGTTCGATCCCAGTTTCACGCCATGACGATAGCGCTCCACTACCCGGTCGAACTCCGTCGACCCCGGTGGAAGCGTTGACGGATCGGTGCCCGGTGGAACGGTCACCAGGTTCTTCTCCATGTAATAGTCCGCGACCGTCGTCTTTTTCTCGCCCATCACGACGATGTCGGACGACGCTTTGTTGATCGTGCGCGTGGCGAATCGAATCCGCTTGTCGGCCAGATGTTGATTCAGCACATAGGAGTGCTGCGCCACTGGCTCATAGTCCGATGGGCAAAGCAAGATCGGCGGAGTCCAAGGGCCGGCATCCTGCCAGGTCACCGCATCGAAATTCGGCGGCGTCGCGCCCGGCCCCGCGGCATAAGTGGACCAATCCATCGGGTCGCTCACCAGTGAATCGGGCGGAATATCGGGATGGGAAAATTTAAACGCCAGCATCGGCCACCGCTTCCAAGGCGGCGTCTTGTTGTCCGCCCCCAGCGTCCGCGGCTGGCCCGACGGCTTGTCCGGCCCGACGGGGAAGAGCCAGCCGTTATTGCGGTCCATGTACACCATCAGCTCGATGAAGATCTGCCGCATGTTGGATTTGCACTTGACGCTGTTGGCCTGCTCCTTGGCCTTCTGGAGCGACGGCATCAGCAGGCCGATGAGCAGCGCGATAATGCCAATCACCACCAGCAGTTCCACCAACGTAAATCCGCGTCGGATCGTCCGTGTCGAGCTCATGTTCATCTCCATCATTCGTACAGGAGTACGCGATTCTGACCCGGTTGTTGCCTAGCGGTGGGAAATCGCCGGTTCATGGACATGCCCCCTGATTGATCGGGATGCCCGAATTGGGTTCGCCTGTGGCTCTATATTTGCCGCCTCTTTGTCATAACATCATTAAAAACATAATATTGCATCAATATCCCGGTTGGGTTCGTTTTGCATATTCGATGTATTCGCAAATCCTTCACCCCTCCGATCGGACACTGCCCCTCCCGGTACGCGCTTATGAAGCCGCGGCCAGTGGCCGCGCTCCTCCAGGCTACTCCTCGCATGATTCTCTAACCCCAGCGCCCTCCGGCGCTGCCAGGCATTGTACCGCGGCAACCTGCCCCTTGTCCGCGGAATTCGGGAGTTGACACAACGCGCCCTCAAGCTGCAAAACCACCGGCATGCGATTTCTTTTCGCGGTGATTGTTTTCTCGACTTGCGCCGTTGCCTCGGCCGACGTGAGTCTTCCATCGATCCTCAGCAACAACATGGTCCTTCAGCAGGGCGTGAAGATTCCCATCTGGGGAACGGCTAGCGCGGGGGAGAACGTCAGCGTTTCCATCGGCGACAATCATGCCGAGGCGACCGCCGACGCCGGTGGAAACTGGAAATGCTTTCTCGATCCGATGCCGCCGGGCGATCAGCCGGCGGAGATGACGGTGCGCGGGAAGAACTCGATCGCCGTCCGAAACATCCTCATCGGCGAAGTGTGGTTCTGCGCCGGGCAGAGCAACATGGGCTGGACGCTCAGCCGAAGCAAGGACGCCGAGAAGGAAATCGCCGAGGCGAATTACCCGTCGATCCGGCTCTATCGCGGCGGGCAATGGATGGTGTGCAATCCGAAGAACGCCGGGCCGTTCTCGGCGGTCGCGTATTACTTCGGTCGGCATATCCATCGGGAACTGCATCGGCCGGTCGGATTGCTCATGGCGGGCATTGGTGGAACGTCAATCGAGCAATGGACGTCGATGGACGCGTTCGAGAACGATCCGACCCTCTCCGAATTCCCCGACATGATCCGCGAGGACATTGCCTCGTTTGATGAGGAAAAAGCAAAGCACGACCAGAAGACGGAGAAGTGGCGAGCGACGACGCAGGCCATCGTCACCACCCGGCCGGCACTCGCCCGCGCGCAACCGGGCAACGGGCTGCCGTATGCGCCCAAGGCGCTGGTGAATCCCAAAGACTGGTATGGCGGAATCCACGCGGGGACGGTCGAGCGAGCGCGTCAGATGGCGATCGCGGGCGTGCTCTGGTACCAGGGCGAGAATAACGTCGGCATGGCCGAGCGCTATTCGCGATTGTTCCCGTCGTTCATCCGGCATCTCCGAAAGGACTTCGGCCGCGAGGATCTGCCGTTCCTCTTCGTGCAGTTGCCGAATCTCGGCCAGCCGGCGAGCGATCCGAACCGGCAGGCGAGCTGGGCCGAGCTGCGCGCGGTGCAGGCGCAGGCGTTGTCGATTCCGAACACGTTCATGGTTGTCACGATTGACGTTGGTGAAGCGAAGAATGTGCATCCGCCGGACAAGCTGCCCGTCGGCACGCGATTGGCCGTCGCGGCGCTGGCGACGGTCTACGATCGCAAGCCGGAGGGGCTGTACAGCAGCCCGATGTTCGAGTCGATGAAGGTCGACGGCTCGAAGGTGATCGTGAAATTCAAAAATGCCGACGGCGGGCTCATCACGACCGACGGACAAAACCCCACCGGCTTCGCCATTGCCGGCGCGGACGAAAGATACTTCTGGGCCGACGCGACGATCGACGGCGAATCGGTCATGCTCACCACCGACAAAGTTCCTTTCCCTGCCACTGTCAGGTACGCCTGGGCGGACAACCCGAAGGTCAATCTGTGTAACAGGTCGAACCTGCCCGCCGCGCCGTTCATGGCCGGCGAAGAGTTCAAGCCCGTCGATCGGCGTCTGGTGAGCTCGTGGAAGGCATACATGACGAACTAAATAGGAGTTCGGAATTCTGCGTCACAAGAAAGAACCGCGAAGACACGAAGGCGCGAAGACAGACGCGAAGGAAGACAAAAATTTGAATTCACTTCGCGTCTGTCTTCGCGTCATCGCGCCTTCGCGGTTGCCTTTTCCCTTTCGCACAGGTTATCCACAATTTTGAAGGCCCATGTCGAGCGCTAACGACACCGTTCAACGTGTCTTATGCCCATCAAACCGCCCGCCCGATTCGTTTCTTGAGAAACCCCCACTCGCTCCGTAAACTCCGCTGCTCGTTTTCCTATGGCCTACACCGTCCTAGCCCGCCGATACCGATCCGCGACGTTCGATGAAGTCATCGGGCAGGAACACATCGCGCAAACGTTGAAGAAGGCCATCGAATCGGGCCGGATTGCCCACGCCTATTTGTTCTGTGGGACGAGAGGGACCGGCAAGACCTCGACGGCAAGAATCCTGGCCAAGTGTCTGAACTGTGAATCGTCAGACAAGCCCACGGCTACGCCGTGCGGCAAGTGCAATTCCTGCCAAGCCATCGCAAGAGGCGAAGACATCGATGTGATCGAGATCGACGCGGCATCGAATACGGGCGTCGACAACGTTCGAGATCTCATCTCCAACGCGCAGTTCCGTCCCGCACGATCGAGATTCAAGGTCTACATCATCGACGAAGTGCACATGCTCTCAAAGAGCGCGTTCAATGCGCTGCTCAAGACGCTTGAGGAGCCTCCCGAGCACGTCAAATTCATTCTGGCCACCACCGAGCCGGAAAAAGTGCTGCCGACGATCCTGTCTCGCTGCCAGCGCTATGACTTTAGAAACATCCCGACGCGCGAGATTGCAGCGCACCTGAAGGACATCACGAAGAAAGAGAAGATCAAAGCGGATGACGACGCGCTGCTGCTGGTGGCCAAGGCCGGCTCCGGCTCGATGCGCGATTCTCTCTCGCTGCTCGATCGCCTGCTCAGCATCGGCGAGAAGGAATTGACCGTCGGGATGATCGAGCAGTTACTGGGCCTGCCCAAGGTTCAGCAGATTTTCGACCTGGCCGATGCGATCGGCTCGGGTGAAGTGAAGCAGACGCTCGAACGGGCTGATGCGCTGGTCACCGGCGGGCTGAGTGTCGATTCGATGCTGGCTTCACTCATCGATCACTTGCGCAATTTGATGATCCTGCGGGCGTGTGGCTTCGAATCACAGCTCGTCGAAGTGCCAGGACTTTCTCCGAAGGACCTGCAGACACAGGCGCAGAAGTTCGACCCAACCGCGCTCGTGCAGGACATCGCGATTCTGGAAGATTTGCGCCGGCAGGTGCGCACCAGCCAGGCCGGACGCGCACTGCTCGATGCGACGCTGGCGCGGTTGGCATTGTCGGATCAATTCAATTCCATCGGCGCGCTGGCGGCGCAGGTGAGTGGTGCGCCATCCGCGCCGGCGGCTCAAAAAAAAAAGCCTGAACTAGACCCGCAACCTGTAGCTGCGACGCCTGCGTCGCCTCTTTCTGTTGTAAAGAACGAAGAGGCGACGCAGGCGTCGCAGCTACAAGAAACAGCACATGCGACCTCATCGGCGCCCGAAGAGGGCGACACGAGTGTCGCCCCTACATTCTCAATCGATGTCGAGGATGATGATGAAGCGCTTCCCGCAGTCGGGCGCGTGTGGGAAGGCGAAAAGAAATCCCTGAGCGCGATTTTCAAGCGCTCGGCAGCGCCGGCGCCCGCGCCGGTCCGAACCGCGCCGAACTTCGAAGCCATCGGCGACAACGAGCTCTCGCGGGTCTGGGGCGATCTCTTGCAGAAATTCGAATCCCTCCCCGGCATCTACGGCATGCTCAAAGGCGGGCAGCCGCTCGGCGTGACCGACGACCGCGCCGTCATCCGCTTCGACCAATCGCTGGCGATCGCCCCGCGGATGCTCGAGCAGAACGGCAAGAAGGAAAAATTGCTCGACGCGCTCAAAGAGCTGCTCGGCCGAAGCGTCAGCGTGCAATTCGAAGTCGATGAATCGACTGGCGAAATGGTGCGCACTCCCGCGCCGGCGCAGGAGGCGCCGCGACCCGCTCGCCCGATGAACAGGCCGGCGCCCACGCCGGCCTTGCCGCCGATTCCCGACACCCCGACGGTCCCGCTCACGCCCGAGCTGCGCGAAGAGTTGTCCAAAGACCCGCTGATCAAAGCCGTCATCGAGCAGCTCGGCGGGCAGATCATCCGGGTCGAACCTGCAGAGAGTTAACCATGGCCAATTTCCTTGAAATGATGAAGAACGCTGGCGCCATGAAGGCGAAGATGGAACAGATCCAGGCCGACATGGCCACGCGAACCTTCGAAGCCGACGCGGGCGCCGGCCGAGTCGTCGCAAAAGTCAGCGGCAAGCTCGGCCTGGAAAAGGTGCGCATTGACAAAGACCGCATCGACCTCACCAACACCGAGATGCTCGAAGATCTCATCGTTGCAGCAGTCAATGCCGCCCAACAGAAGGCCGCGCTGGCGCTGAAGGAAGAGATGGACAAGATGAAGAAGGAACTGGGACTGCCGGAAGGTTTGATCTAGGTGTGACTTTGTAGCTGCGACGCCTGCGTCGCAGCTACACACAAGATCTTGTTTGGACATCTACCCGCAATCCCGATACCCTTCTCCCCCTTATGTCCGCCCGCCTTATCGATGGTGTTGCTCTGGCCAACAAAATTAAAGCCGATGTGAAATCGGCGGTCGAAAAGCATGCGCTCAATGGGAAGCGCGTGCATCTGACGGCGATGCTGATTGGGGCTACGCCTTCGGCGGAACTCTACGCGCAAAGACAAGGCGAGGCGTGTAATGCGCTGGGGATTCAATACACGCTTCACAAGATGCCCGCCGATTCGACGATGCGCCAGGTGAAGGCGGAGATCAGGAAGCTCAACAAGGACCCGCAGATCACGGGCATCATGATGCATCTTCCGCTGCCGGCGCATCTCGATGCGCCGCGATTGCAGTTTGAAATCGACGTCGTCAAAGACGTCGAGGGCGTGAATCCGGCCAATATCGGCTATGTCGTTTACGGCCACACGCTCATCGCGCCGAGCACGGCGTTGGCCGCCGTTGAACTCATTAAGAGCACGGGTGTGGATTTACGCGGGCAGGAGGCCGTCGTCGTCGGCGCGAGCCAGATCGTCGGCAAGCCCGTGTCACTGCTGCTCACCGAGCAGATGGCGACTGTGACCACCTGTCACATCGCCACACGTGATCTCAAAGCGCACACCCGGCGGGCGGACATCCTCGTCGTTGCCGTCGGCAAATCCGGCTTGATCACCGGCGATCATGTCAAAGACGGCGTGATCGTGATCGACGTCGGCATCAACCGCATCAAGCAGGCCGACGGCACCACGAAAACGGTGGGGGATGTCGAGTTTGACACCGTGAGGGAAAAGGCATCGCACATTACGCCGGTGCCGGGCGGAGTGGGGCCCATGACCGTTGCGATGCTCATGAAGAACACGCTCCGGTCGGCGGAGATTTTGTTTGCGTCGTAGGGGCGCGCTCGACGAACTACTTCTTATCCACCTTGTCCGCGACCATGTGATAATGGATGGTCACCTTTTCCCCCACCTTGAGTTTGCCATCGACCTTGGTGTCGTCGGTGAGTTCAATCTCCCATTTGTCGTCGCCTTTCTGGATCGTCACCACCTTGTCCTCGATGGAGAGGATCGGGCCGGTCACCTGATAATCCTTGGCCTTTCCGAACGCATTGACGGGCAAGAGCGTGCAAACGGAGAGGATCAAAACGCAGAGAGATGTTCGGCAATTCATTTGACCTCCGAAGCGGGACCGAAGTGACCCGTCTCGCGCGAGGCGGTTGGGGAATTATACACGATGAAAAATCTACGGCCCTGCAATCCACGACTGCGCGCGAAACGTCGCGCACGTCACGCCGACGTTTTCCTTGAACACCCGGCAGAGGTAGTTGGCATTGGAGAACCCCGATCGGTGCGCGATCGATTCGAGCTTCTCGCTGCTGTGCCGCATCTGTCGTGCGGCAAGCTTGAGTCGATGTTGAAGGAGATAATCGCTGGGACTCACGCCGGTGGCTTGGCGGAACTGTCGCGAGAGATATTCGCGCGAGCAGTCGAGATGACGCGCCAGGATGTTGACGTTGAAGCGTGGATCCGGCGCGTGACGGGCGATCAGTTCCAGCGCCTGCGTCGTCCGCGGGTGCGTCTGCATGCGGGATTTGCTTTGCACGCTGTAGATCATCATCAGCAGGTGATAAACCTGGCTGGAGACAAGATAGCGATCGGTGAGCTGCGCTGATTCGAATCGATGCGAAAAGTCGAGCAGCATCTCGCGAATTGGATCGTCTGGCGCGAAGGTGAGCACATGCCCGAACGAATCGACGAGGCGCTTATACCATTGCGTCGCGGCCTCTCCCGACAGCGCGAGAAAGACAAAATCGTATGGGCCGGCCGATTCGGATGCATACCCATAGCTGAACGGTCCTGGGATGACGCGCAGGAACGCGGTACCTGCCGGAAGCAATTTTCGTCCGTCCCGATCTTCGTGGAACCCGCATCCGCGGAGCGTGTACTGCAGCACGGCGTGCTGCCGGTCCTTCCGACGCCGGGCGTCATAGAAATAGGTCGCATCTTCCCGGACTTCCCGCCGAGCCGAATTGAGCCAGAACAGCGGTTCGTCCGTACGAATCTGTGAAGGAGCAGACGTCCCTGCTCTGGACACCGAACTCATGTCACGTTTGTACTATTTTTATCTCGCAAATGCTATTTATACGATAATCCAGCAGAATATGATGGTTCACCGTTGTTCAATTCTGAACCAAAAGGAGCAATCATCATGGCCGTGCAAGTGAAGGACGAGGCAAAGGTTGGTCACGACGCGCATTCGAAGGCAGCCGATTCCCAGGAAGGCCTCAAGGGCAAATTCACCCGGCCCATCAACGTGACCTTCCTCGGCGCAGGCTCCGGCTTCTGCCCAAAGCTCTGCCGCGACGTGCTGCTGATTCCCGGTGCCGACCGTGGCGAGTTCCGTCTCGTCGACATCGACACCGATCGTCTCTCCACGATGCACAAGGTCATCCAGAAAGTGATCGTCGACTCGGGGCGCGCCGATGGCTGGACCGTGCGCGCGTCGACGAATCGTCGTGAAGTTCTTCCCGGCACGACCTACGCCGTCTGCTGCGTCGAAGTCAGTGGCACCGTCTGCGTGGCCTTCGACAACGACATTCCACTGAAGTATGGCGTCGACCAGTGCATCGGCGACACGCTCGGCCCCGGCGGGCTCTTCAAGGGCCTGCGCACCGTGCCCGTGTTCCTCGACATCCTGCGTGACATGCGCGAGCTCTGCCCCGATGCGATCATGCTCAATTACACCAATCCGATGAGCATGATGGTCCTGGCCGCCGGGCGGGCCGTCCCAGAGATTCCCGTCGTCGGCCTCTGCCATAGCGTTCAGAGCACAAGCCACCTGCTGGCCAGGTTCGCCGAAGTACCGTACGAGGAAATGGAATGGGAGTGCGCCGGCATCAATCACCTGGCCTGGTTGACCAAAATCAAGCACAAAGGCGAGAACCTTTACACGAAGGTGCTGTACGAAAAGTTCAAACGCGACGTCGAAGCCGGCGTGACAGAAGCCGAGGCGGGCCTGGCCTCATACGACAACGCCGACTATCGCCACTGGGAAGCCGACAAGCAGCATCTGAAAAAGTATCAGTACGACGAACTGGTGCGCAAGGACATGTGCGTGCAGTTCGGCGCGTTCATCACCGAATCGTCCGGACATTTGAGCGAATACCTGCCGTACTACCGCAAGAACGAAGAAGGACGAAAGCTCCTGCGCCGGGGCTATCACGGCGGAAGCCGGTTCTATGCCAGCAACTGGCCGAACTGGCGCAAGAACGCCGACGAGCAGCGCCGCCGGCTCGTCAGTGGAGAGGAATCGATCGAGATGCAGCGGAGTTGGGAATACGCCAGTTGGATCATCGAAGCCCGCGAGAAAGACGTGCCGTACCGCATTCACGGCAACGTGATGAACAATTCCGAAAAGCCCGGGCAGCGCGGCAGTGGTGAAGGTGGAAAGCTCATCACCAATCTGCCAGGAGATGGCGCGGTGGAAGTGGCCTGCATGATCGACCGCAATGGCATCAATCCCACGCGATATGGCGCGCTGCCCGCTCAGATGGCCTGGATCTGCGCCAGCAACATGGCTTACTTCGATCTGGCCGCCAAGGCATGCATCGAAAAGAGCAAGGAGGCCGCGGTTCATGCGCTCATGCTCGACCCGCTCACTGCCGCCGTTCTCAGTCCTCGGGAGATTCGGAAGATGACGCTGGAGATGTTCGACGCCGAGCGCGAGTTTTTGCCGGGCTATCGCTGATAAGTTGATTTGGCATCGGACGATGAGAATCAATTAAGATTTGTTCATTTTCCAGCCAACTTATCGGCGAGCAAAACGTATTGATGCGTGAGGCAAGATTTCGAACCCGCGGTGTTTGTGCGGACCCTTCGACGGCCTCCGCGACACGTGAGGTTTTTACGACGGGAGATGCAGGGCGAGCTAACTGCTCGCCCTTGCATTTTTTCTGCGCCGAATATTGCAGCCCACAGACGATTTCTTTTCACCATTTGCACCCGCCCGACGGGCACTGACTGTGGATTAATTGCTTTTATCGCGCGATAGCTGAGTCGATCGGCTATTCTCGGACGCGCGTGAAGCACCTTCGATTCCTACCACTGGCGTATATCGCGGACGTGCATGGGTTTACGCTCTTTGCGTCTTACCTTGTTCTCATGTTGGCGATCGCCGGCATCTTTGAGCTAAAGAAACATTAAATCACGTGAATTTATTGGTTGTTGCGGCAAGTCCAGCCGATTAGAGTGCCCTTGCGCCTTTTTATATGGCTTTGGATTAATTGGCGCCGGAGAGGGTCTATGCTGCAGTACCATCGTCTTGCGGCCGCCGTCGGCGCGCTCGTCCTTGGCTCGTCCGGGGTTGCTCTGGCATTGGACGGCTCCACCGCGCGCCTGATCGATCCGCTCAACATCGCCGGCAACGACTGGCGCGTCCTCGAGCTCTACACCGGCAGCGACAACATCACCTCCATCGCCGATCCGGGTTATACGGCCAAAACGAATTTCGACGGCATCGGCGCATTTAAAGAATCCGCCAATTCAGTGCGCGTGCTGTTCAATCACGAGATCACGTTCTCGGCGCCATCGACCGCAGCCTCTGTTTCGTATCTTAGCTTGAACAAGACGAACTTCCGCAACTGGCTCTTCGCCGGCACGACAACGCCATCGGCCCAGGTGACGACGAAAATCGGCACCGCCTGGACGAGCACCTCCGTCGTCGACACCAACTTCACCAAGTTCTGCTCTTCCACTTTGTTCGAGGCCAATCGCTACGGCGCGAATCGCGGATTTGCCAGCCGCGTGTACATGAACGGCGAAGAGCAGACCACCACTGGCTCGATGTTCGCGCTCGATAGCGACCCCGCCTCGCCGACGTATCGCACGTTTTATGAATGCACGGCGCTGCCGCACGGCGCTTGGGAGAACGTCGCCGAGATCGACACCGGCCGCACGGACAAGGTCGGGCTGCTGATGTTCGAAGACGCCGGCTCCGACACCACCAACGGCACCGCGCCGCTTCGCCTGTGGATCGGCAACAAGCGCGACGTCGACGGCAATGGCTCGATGTCGTTCCTGGAGAAAAATGGCCTGGCTGAAGGCACGACGTATTACTGGGTGCCAGATGTCCCCGGCACGTCCGCTCCACAACGATTCACAGCGACCGACCAGACGCTCGCGGGTCACTGGTCCGCTAGCAGCTCCGGCGCGATGAAGTTCTCGAAGCTCGAAGACGGCGCCGTGAATCCGCAATCCGGCACGCAGGCTGCGTTCAACTGTCAGGACCAGGGCACGTTCACCGTTCAACTCGGCCTCTCGTTCAATGCCGACGCCGGCGCCACGCTCAACACCGCTGCCTCCACCGGATCGATCAAGTTCCTGCTGGAAGAAAACCTCGACGGCGGACCGGCCGCTGGCTTCAACAACCAGGACAACATGGCTTGGTCGGCGGCGAACCTGATGTTCACGCAGGAAGACGGGGACAATCAGCAGATCTGGCAGATCGATCCGTCGAGCGCAAACCTTACGCGAGATGCGCTGGCCATCGCGCAGATCAACCAGGGCCTTTCCAACAAGCCCGGCGAAAGCACGGGCATCGTCGACGTCTCGACTCTTTTTGGTTACAAGGCCGGCAGCATTCTGCTGACCAGCACGCAATCGACCATCGCCAATCGCAATCAGATGGTGGTGATGGTTTCGCCGAACGCGCAGCTTCTGGCCGAGCCGGCGCTGTTGAGCTCGGCGCTTCCGTCGGGAAGCAGCGCCGGCACGATCACCCTCGCCGGCTCGAACGGCAATTATCCCCCCGCGCAGCTCGACATCGTAGATGCGGCCAACGGCTTCGTCCAAATCAACGGCCTGACGAATCTCGCCAACGATCACGACGTGATGCTGCTGCTCGATGTCAGCTTCACCGGCACCGGCTCAATGGCCGACTTGCTCACCCTGCTCAACGCCCGCGCCGCGGCCGATGGATATACGGTGAGCACGACGATTCCCGCGTGGGCCAATGGCCTCCTCCCGCCGGGCTGGGACCTGGTGATCGATTTTGCTGATCCCAATGCGGCCAGCCCGATGTATTTCAGTTGGGATTTCTCCGAGCTCGACGGCGTGCAAGTCACGCGCATCGCCGCCGTCCCCGAGCCAACGGCGCTGTGCCTGCTCAGCCTCGCTCCCCTGATGCTGCGTCGAAAGCGGCGGTGGTCACTTCAGTGACCCTGTTAGCACCGCGGCTACAATGTCCTTCCGATGCAGCTTTGCGAACACGATGTTGAATCTCTCCAATCCTGGCTGATCCGCCAGGATTCCAAGCCCGTCCATGCAAAACGATTGCTCCGCCACTTTTACGCAAACCCGATCGATGTCGACTGGTCCGCCTGCGTCGTGCCAAAATTAATTCAGCCCACTATCCATGAAATGTCCCGTGCGCAGACGATGGTACGCAAACGCCATGTGAGCGCCGACGGCACGATCAAGCTGCTGATCGGCCTGCACGATGGCTTGTCAGTTGAAGCCGTGCTGATGCCCGGCTATCGCGCCGACCGCGCCGCGTGCTGCATTTCGAGCCAGGTGGGGTGTGCGATGGCGTGCGACTTCTGCGCGTCGACCATCAACGGCCTGTCACGCAATCTTTCGGTGGCAGAAATCGTCGAGCAGTTCCTTCATTTGAAACGAGAAGCGATCGGGCTCGGTCGACGGCTTACGTCTCTCGTCTTCATGGGCATGGGCGAACCCATGCACAATCTCGAGAACGTCATCGGCAGCATCAAGCGCATCGCCGACCCGGATCTGGGCGGGCTGGGTTGGCGGCAGGTCACGGTATCGACCGTGGGCATCGTCCCCGGCATCGACGCACTGGCCGAGGCCGATTTGAACGTCCATCTGGCCGTCAGCCTTCACGCCGCCGATGACGAAACACGCTCGCGCATCGTCCCGATCAATCGCAAATATCCGATCGCCGAAGTGATGTCGGCAGCCAGGCGTTTTCAGGATCGCACGGGGCGAGTTCCGACGATCGAATGGTGCATGCTCGGCGGCGTGAATGACTCGGATGGGCAGGCCGAGAAGCTCGTCGAACTGATGCGCGGCTTTCGGGCGCACGTGAACCTGATTCCGTGGAATTCCATCGGCCGTGGCGTGAGTGGGGCGATCTACCACAAGCCTCAGCCCGAGCGCATGGCGCGCTTTGCCGACATTCTCCGACGGGACAACGTTGTCGTGCATTTCCGGGATATGCGCGGTGACGATGTGTCCGCCGCATGCGGGCAATTGGCTGTAACAAACAAATTAGTACAGATTGGTTGATCCGCATCTGTAGCGCCGCGTCGCCCGTTCTTGCTCCCGTAGGGGCGAGACTTGTCTCGCCCTACAGGAGGCGACGCAGGCGTCGCCGCTACAATTTGGGGACGGAGATACAATGCCCAATCTGAACCCTGCCACCGAAGAACCGATCGAAACACCCTCGTTTCATTCACCCGAGCAGATCGACCAAAAGCTCCCGCTTGCCAAAGCCGCATTTCCAAAGTGGCGCAGGGCATCGATCACCGAACGCGGCGCGGCCATGCGCAAGCTCTCCGAGCTGCTCAAGGCGCGGCGGG
>JADMIO011081486.1_pt1 | contig 19481 bp, 40 predicted proteins | sample 8958161 | NCBI WGS metagenome assembly JADMIO01 (sample SAMN16585339, study PRJNA669376) | soil metagenome | isolation source: Crop rotation soil | place: USA: Cullars Rotation, Alabama | collected 2011
GACAACTTGTCCACGTGGAATTCTAAGCTTAGGATCCCAATGTGCTGGAAAGGGCCGACCTGATGGCGGCACCTCACGGATGGCGCGAGTGCCGGCCGGTGATCCTGGGGATCGACCAGCTGCCAGATCCCAAGATGCAGCCAGCCTTGGACCGGGTGTGGGCGAAGCTGCCCGACAGTGACCGGATCCTGCAACATCAGTTCAGCTGCTGGAACCGCCATACTCCCGTGCACATGGCAGTGGCGGAGAAGATCAGCACTCTACTGAGCCAGGAGCTGGCCTCAGAGGTAGCTGATTAAGTCCGCTGAGCAGCTCCACTCCCGCAGGCACCCGCGGTCGAGGTTCGAGGACTGCTGGGACTGTGGCAAGGAGAGGGCTGTTTGCAGGTCCAAGATCCGGTTCAACACTCGGCCGGAGGCTCAGGAGTGGATCGATGATCTCAACATCGCGCAGAACTTCGCGCTGGGCCTCATTCGGTATCGCTGCATCTGGTGTGGCGGCGGATGGCACATGAAGGCGGCCAAAGACCGATGGTCGAAAGCTCGACTGGAGAAACAGCGGCGAAAGCTGCTCGTGAAAGGGGTACTGAGAAATGACGGAACTGCCTAATGGTGTGCACCTGATCCGCGCGGCCGAGACAGAGTTCTACCGGTCGGCCCTCGGCAATGGGGTCGCCGCGACAATCTTCATCGGGCAGTCCGGAGACGTCGTGATCAACGCCAACCCAGACGGTGCGACCAGTGAGCAGGCCCATTCGCACGCGGTGCTGCCGTTCGAGGTGGTCGAGTGGCTCGGCCGGCAGGCGCGGGAGATGAGGGACAGACCGTGACCCCAGGCGGCAGCTACAACCTGAATCATGAGCCGATCTCGGATATCGAGGCGGAGGAGCTGCTCGCCGACCTAAGCGCCCGCCACATAGCCGTGACAGCGATCGATGACGAGGTGCATGTGTCTACTATCTTCCTCGTGCTAGATCACGGATGGGACGGCACGCCCGCCCTCTACGAAACAATGGTGTTCGGTGGTCCACATGACACGACGTGCCGGCGCTACCCCACCAAGGAAGCGGCTCTAGCGGGTCACGATCGCGCGGTCGCGTGGCTGAGGGACACCAAACTGCAGAAGACCCTGACTGCGGAGGTCAATCGCGATCAGTGAGGCGCTCCCGGGCGATCAGCATCTTCATCTCCTCCTGGTGCTCCGGCGACAGGTCGCTCAGCTCAGGGGTCGCTCGAAACGCTTTGACGGCTCGGTGGGTCTTCCTGTGGTGCCGCCACCAACTGATGTTCCGGCCCATCCAGAGGCCCATCAGGCACCAGTACGCCGGATAGACCAAGCCCGCGCTCCATTGAGGCAACCCATAGGTCAAGCGGACTATGGCGAAGACGAGGGTGACGAAGTTGACCACCACCATGAACTGGTTGAATCGGTCACCAAACGTCCACGTCTGGGCGGCCTCGTGCCAGATGAGTCGTAGGCGGGTCATCATTAGGCCTCGTCCCTTCGCCAGGTGGCTACTTGCGCCGCGGTGGGCTCGTAGTAGAAGAACACCCCGTGGTGGCATTTCAAGACCGAGCAGTACTCCGTCACGCGCGGCGGCGGTGACACGGACAGGTGAATCTCGATGTTGGAGTCAGCCAGCAGCTTCAGTAGCTCGCGGGTGCACTCTTCCACGCAAGGCACCTTTCGGGCTGCGACGGACAGGCGGGGACCAGGAGTGGCCGAGGACTGTGGAGCGCTCACAGGGAGCAACTGTACAGACACCTAGAGGCTGGATCTCGCACGCCGTGTGCGTAGCATGGCGCCATGATGAACCACCGACAGTCCCCTGTGGTCGTGACGAACCACAAACAGTCCCACGCGATCTGCGAGGCGTGCTGGTTTGACGAGCGGGGCGAGGTCGTGCCGCCACTGTTGGCGCCGACCAGGACAATCGCCTACTGCTGCTTCTGCGGGAGTCCCACGATCGCCGGCATCAGCATCCGGGTCGAGCAGAACGCGGTAACCCGGCACTTCTGCCAGAAGAACCGACAATTGGCCGTAGCGCGGTGATGATCGCGAGGTAAGACCTCCCAACCCCACCTCCTAACTTTCGGGTTTACCCGTGACCCCTCGACGATCCACTCGTTGTGACGGTCATGGCACGACCCGTCGATGGAGGTCACGTTGGTACGACAAATCGCAGAGCCGGTCACGCGGCACACCAGCCGAAGGCCGGACGCACGGCGCACACCTAGGCCGCTCCCGCAGCAGGCCCAGCCGACCCTTGTAGAGGGGCCGGAAGAAGAACCTTGGCTGATCGACGGCCTTAAGGTCATCGAAACCCACCGTCAGCAGAACCTGCCCGGAGTCCCGTTCTACTACTCCAAATTGACGTTGGAGGACGGCACCTTCCGCTACCAGTGTGTGGACTGCGGCGACGTGACGACCACACGGGACACCTACCGCGCACACCGGGCGTCCGTACACCCCAAGGACAGCGTCAAGGTCACCCCTGCAGTTCTGAGCCTGACCTTGGGTCAGATCGTTGGTATGGCCTCGGGCTCAACGGCGATCGGCGAACGGATCGAGAAGGTCACGGCCGAGCGCGACGAAGCCAGGGCCGCGCACACAGAGGTCCTGAGGCAGTACACAGCCCTCGTACGAGCCCTGGACAAGGTCGGCTTCATGCCGAAGGTGGAAGCGGCAGAAGAAGAGAAAGCGGCGGGCGAGTAATGGCCGCTGCAGTCAAGACCGCGGCACCCAAGGCCCCCCGCGCCAAGGCTCCGAGCCGGCGGGTGCGCTTGGGTCTGCAGATCGACGAGCGGACCGACATCATCTCGGACGCCGCTCTCACGTGCCGCAGCTACGGGCACACCTGGATCCTGCAGCCCATGAGCGAAGCTCAGCTGCGCATAACGCTCAAGAACGGCGTCATCGAGAACCAGCGGTTCTGTGACAACGGCTGCGGTACCGAGTGGCTGGAGATCATCGACGCCCATACGTTCAAGACCGTGATCAACAAGCGCACCTACGCCAGCGGCTACCTCATCACACCAGGTAGTGGCCGGCTCCCACGGTACGAGGCGAAGAAGTCCCGCTTCGCGCGGCAGTTCCCGCAGTTTGCCTGAGAAAAGACCAGCACAGCCCTGTATCAACGTCGGGGGTCGACGGTGAAGCAGGGGAGCGGGGCAGTGGCTGGGGTGCGCGATGGGGGTCGTCGCGTGCCCCGCCTGTCCGACACAGAGCGGGAACACCTGGCCTGGATGTTGATCACCGGGGTCACCCTCGGTCTGATCCTCGCGGCAGGCGACGAAGCCTCAGAGGCGGGGAACAAGCCTTGGACCTGGATCTTCGGTCTGATCGCCCTGGCGCTGGTCTGGAACTACCTCAATCTGGCCCGTTGGGTGATCCATAATCGACTGTAAGCTCCCGGGTCATGACTTACAGCGGAGAATCGTATGACTGAGATCCACCTCACGGACCCGGGCGAGTCCTACACCGTCCCCGCCCATGTTCGCGACCTCAGCCCTGAGGTCCTCGACGGCCAGGGACGGATGCGTATCCTGCCGGCCACCTACTGGGCGACCACCACAGTCGACGAGCGGGGCAAGTTCGGCTTCCTCAACGGGATCTACAGCTTCCCGACCGAGGAGCTTGTGGAGTACCTCCGCACCGCCATCGGCGACCGCAGCGCCATCGAGATCGGGTCTGGTAACGGCGTGCTAGCCGAGACGCTCGGTATCACCGCCACGGACAACTTCATGCAGAGGCGCCAGCCCTACAACCAGCACTACCTTCTGACTGGCCAGCCGATCGTGCAGTACGGCTCCAACGTCCTGGACTTCGACGCCCGACAGGCTGTACGGCGGTTCCGGCCCCAGGTAGTCATCGCCTGCTGGGTCACCCACAAGTACGAGCGACAGCGCCACCACGCGGGCGGCCACGTAGTTGGTGTGAACGAACTAGACCTCTTGGAGAACTGCGAGCAGCTCATCTTCGTCGGCAACAAGAAGATCCACGCGAGCAAGAAGATCTGGACCCTTCCACATGAGATCGAGTACCCGGACTGGCTGTACTCCAGGTCAATGACCGGCTCGCCTGAGTTCATCGCCACCTGGGCCGGCTCGAAGCCGCCGAGGAAGGTCACCTAGATGAGCCCGATCGTCTTCCACGCGTCCCCGTTCTGGGCCCGCGTCCTGATAGCCCTAGGCGCCCGCAGAGCTGACGCGGCGGACGCCTACACCGTGGCGATAGCGGCCCTGCGAGAGTTCGAGACCGAACCGTATGGCGATCTTGGCCTGGACGCTGAGCGAGCCGCCGCGGTCGTCGTCACAGCTCTCACCGCGGCCGGGAGGATACGTGACTAACCCCAGGGACATCACAGAGGAAGAGGCTCGACGCATCGGGTTCGCGCTCCATGACCCGTTCGTCTTCTTCGGTCACCCGCTGACGTGCAACGGCGGCAACCAGGACTTCAGCACTCACCACGATCACGAAGTCCTCATGCAGATCGATGGCCAGAACCTCGTCTGCCCAGAGTGCGGCCGGGCGCAGGAGCTGCCGGATCTTCCCCCAGAAGAAGGAGTAGTACCAGATGGGCTTGTATAACGAGATTTTCGGCTCTCAGGACGCAGCCGACCGCGGCTCGATCCTTTTGCAGCTGCTGGGCTTCACTAGCTACGCCGCCGTCGGACGGTACCGCGACTCCTGGGTGGAGACCACTGAGGGCGGCGGCGACCCGATCATCGCCGTCTACACCCGCAACGGGGCCGGGAACCGGCACTGCGGCTGTGAAAACCCAGCCGTAGACCACGCGGTCAACCCTTGCACGGCCCTGATCGCCACAGAGATCCTCCCGGCACACCCGCTGTACCTGCGAGACGCCGACGACGATTTCGACGGCACCTACGCGACGTTCTACTTCCGCTCGCCGCCCGAGCACGTCGAGAAGCTGCGAGAAGCCGCACAGGACCCGGTCGACACGTCCGCCCGATGGCTGGCAGCGATCGATGCGCTCTCCGGGGATCCGGCGGGCACTGCCGCGAAGAAGGCGCAGGAGGCGAAAGAGAGGGCAGATGGCCGTGCCTGACCCGCGTGCGCCCCGCTACACCCACTTCATTGTGGGTTTGATCCTGGACACCGCCACCAACGCCATCGTCGGCGAGTCCTCGACCGAGTTGGTCCTTGACCGAGACCCTGCGAGTCGCGTTGAGGTCGACGAGATCAGCGCGGAACTCACAAGACGGTCACGCCGGAACGGCACACTTCGAGCCAACCGCCGTATCACCGTTATCAGTTGGCAACGGTTCGGAGTACCCAGTGCCGTATGAACTGTCCGAGGAGGAGCGCCGCCTCAACCTGGAGACCCGCCTCCTGGCGATCGTGTCCAGCTTTGGTGGTCAGCAGATCATCGCCGGCCAACCGATGGCGGACATGGTCAATCAGTTGGCTGACGCGGTGGAGGCCCTCGGCCGGGACGGCTACCTCCCGGGTCAGACCGACCCAGTGCACCCGAGGTGCCCGACCTGCGGGTCTTTCTATCCCCACCTGAAGAAGCTGGCCAGATCCGGCTTCCGGTGCGACGATCCGACCGGATGGCATGCCCAGTGATCCAGATCCAGACATGGCGCCTCGTCGTTTTTAGGGGAGTAGCCACCGCCGCCGCGACCGCAGTCACAGCCCCTTTCTTTGACAATGACCCGCTGGATATGGCTTTCGTAGGCTTCTTCGTGGGCGTGCTGCTCGCCCCAGTGCAGATGGCTGTGTTGCGTCGCGCTATTCGGGCTGTCCGGGCGAATAAGGATGGGTGATCCAGATGCAGACATGGCGCCTCGTCATTCTGCAGGGCGTAGTCACCGGCGTCATCACCGCAGCTATGGCCCCACTTTTCGACAATGACCCGCTGGCCGTAGGCCTTGAAGGCTTCTTCTACGGTGTGCTGGCCGCTCTGCTGGCCATCCTGCTACTCCGCGTTATTCGGGGCGAATAAAGGAGCGTCGTAAATGATCAATTGCGAGCACGCCAAACACGACTTCGGGCCAAAACGAGACCCGATAACCGGTGCGGTGATCGCCGAGCCCATCATGTCCAGCAAGCGGGCGTACGGCGGCATGGAGTTTTCGAACACCTGCAACCGGTGTGGCACGGTCAAGACGAAGGTCCTGGCTCCAGATGGTTCCGTCCTCAGTGTGACGTGGAGTTATCCGTCGCCCCTGAAGGACTGACCGACGCTATACGCGACCGGCCCGTCACTCAATAGGGTGATCAGCGGGATCCAGGCGCCACCACTCGTGTGCACTGTCGTTGAACCGGCTGAATGACACGAACGACATCCCACACGAGAGGACACCGTGGCCGCCGGTACCGCAGCAACGACCACTCGGGCGCCGAAGCTCGCACAGCTCATCGCGGTGCGGCCCGGCGTCAAGAACGACACTCAGAAGGGCCTCAATGAGGCCTACCACGTCCTGCAGCGCTCCGAGCTTCTCGTGGGTCTCGCCAGGACGTACACACCCCGGGACGACGACGGCTTTAAGTACCCGTCGGAGAGCAAGCAGGTTCTCGTCAAGAGCACCCAGCTGCTGGATCAGACCGCGAAGCTCCTGACGCGACTGTTCGACCTGACCGCTCAGATGGACTACACGAACACCCAGGCCAAGGCCGACATCGTTCTGCAGGTCAACGGCAAGCCGGTCACCCTGCTCCACGACGTGCCGGTGTCGTACCTGATGTTCCTGGAGAAGCAGCTGGTCAGCATCCAGACCCTGCTGCGGAAGCTGCCCATCCTGGATCAGACCGAGAGTTGGACGTACGACTCGGCGACCGACGTACACAAGACCGAGCCGGTCTCGACGGTGAAGCTGAACAAGGTCCGCCAGAACCACGTCAAGGCGCCGGCCACCGACAAGCACCCCGCCCAGGTGGACGTGTTCACCGAGGACGTCCCTGTGGGTACGTGGTCCACGGTGAAGTACTCCGGCGCGCTCCCGGCCAGTCGGATCAACGTCCTGCTGGACCGGACAACAGCGCTCATGCAGGCCGTGAAGTACGCGCGGGAGCAGGCCAACGAGGCTGACCTCGTCATGATCAAGCCCGGCCGAGACATCTTCGACTACCTCTTCGCCCCCGGCGAATAAATAGACTCCCCTTGCTTCTATGCGAGCGCGAGGGGATAGCAAGAAAACTGAGGTTCAGCCAGAGACTGACGCTGACCGGATTCAGTGCAGGTTCGACTCCTGCCCCCGGCTCCAACATGCCGGGGTAGCCCAATGGCAGAGGCGTTCGGAAGGAACTCAAACTCAAGCTCTCGCAGAAGCTCAACAACACCCAGCCGCCGGATCGATTAGCCACAGGCCACAATCCCATGAGATGCAGGTTCAAATCCTGCTCCCGACTCCAACCATGTCGGGGTGGTCTAACGGAATGACACAGGGTCCTAAAGCTGACCTGTGGCTTTAAATGTCGCTGGCGGGATAACACAGTGGGTTTCACCTAGGGATTCAAACTCCTAAACAGGGCCGGAGCGGAAGGGTATCCGCTCCGGTCCGCCACTGTCTCTAGCGTCAGTCGTCGGGGTTCGGTATGAAGGCGACAGGCATCGTGCTCCCGTCAGCGAAGGTCACGCCATCCGGGACGACCGATAGCTGCGGCGCGGTATCCGGGTCTGGCCTGTGGGTGGCCGCCGGGCTGGGCATCGTGCTGCCGTCCCAGCCGTCAAGGGGCCCGAGGTAGTGCGCGGCCCACGTACCGCCGGAGCGCCGGTCCTCGGCGTCGTCGGCAGCCTCGATTTCCTCCTCGGACTCTTGGGGCGCGGCGCCCGTGGGTACCAGGTCGACAGTCGGGCGCTGGCCGACGATCTCGAAGCCACGGGCGTCCAGTTGCTCGACGAGTCGGGTCGCGTACTCGCGTGACGTCGGAATTGGCAGGCCGGAGGATGCTTCGATCGCGGCTACCAGGACGTCGAGGATCGGAGTCGTCATCGCGCAGCACCGCCCTCACTGAGGCTCGGGGAACTTGGCGCGGTAGCCGGCGCCAACAGGTCCCAGCCGTCCGGTCGCATCGACTTGAGCCAGTGGTCGTACATGGCTCGGTGCTCCGACGAAACGGTCTCCGGGCTCTGCAAACCAGGCGGGTCGTGGTCGAAGATGACACCGTCATCGAGCAGTGCGAAGTACGCGTCCGCGCACTCGTACTGGCCGGTGCCGCTGTTGTGCACCATCGGGGCGTCGCAGCAGGTCGGCTCATCCATGGTTGGCCTCCGGCTCATACGGACGGGTAACCACAGGGCGCACCTCGGCGGCGACATAAACGTCATCCGCCCGACCCCACCCACCGGGATTCTCGTTCAGTTCCTGCGCGCGCTGCTGGGCGCGCTCGGTTTGACCTGCGCCGAAGGTGTCGAACAGTGCCGGCACGTCGTCGCTAGCTCGGTAGCGGGCGATGACATACGCCGAGTTCATCGGGTTGCTCACTTCAGAGTGCTGCGTAGCCGTAATGCCATCGCCCAGCGCGGCGCACCCTGGCTTGTGGATCTCAGGAGAGCCGGCCGGGCTAGGGATCAGGCAGAGCGCGCACCAGGTTCCAGCCATCGGGTCCTGTGTAGCCTCAACCGACTCTTGCAGGCGGGAAGCCAGCTCCAGCGGGAAAGGGCGTACCTCGTAGACCTCGTTCTCGTCGACGAAGCGGCCGTCCCGCCTTTCGGCCCAGAACAGGACATGGTTGGCGTCGTCGGCCGCAGCCTGCTTCGCGTCTTCCTCGACCAGCGTCACACCGACGATCTCCGCCTCCTCCCGGTCAAGCGCGACCCACACGGTCAGTTCAGTCACGGTTCGCCTCCGAATGGAATGTGCAGCCCTGCTCGCCGTCGAGAATCCTTCCCAGCCACTGCCAGGTCGAGTCACCCTCGACTGTCCACTCGGTGCGGAAGTGGATCAGCTCTGCCCGCAGCCGCTGGACCTCAGCAAGCAACGCCGGGACGTCCTCACGAGCGTGGGCGACGAACGCGGCGTCCTCGACCATCTTCCCGGCCAGATTGAACGAGATCATCCAGCCATCGTCGTCGGGTTGCATGACGAGATGCGGGTACGTGGCGGTGGACGACCAAGGCCCGGGAGTCGCAGCGTCGGTGCGTGCGGCGATGGCGGGGAGATCGAGATCAGACATCGCTCGTACCGTCCTCAGTGAGTGGGAGATCGGGTCCGTCGCAGCAACCGTCGCAGTACGACTTGTCGGCAGCCTCTGCGGGGGTGGGGACGTACCGGCCGGCAGCCAGTTCGACGCCGTACTTGCTCCGCGTGACGATCCAGTCCGGACCTACGGCCTCGACCCGACGACATGCGTACGAGTCGCGGCCGAACGAACCACCGCAGAACCCGTGCACGACGTCACCGGGCTTAAAGCTGTGGGTCATCGGTAATCGCCGTAGAAGGGGCGGGTGTGCGTGCACGCGCTGCTGCATACGTGCCCCTCCGGACGCGGCTCTTCCCAGTCCTGATCCTCGCTCGCCGTGAGGCGTGGACGGTCGGTGATGTCGACGGCGTCGAGATTGTCGAGCCACTCCGTGACCTCGCCAAGGCGGGAGTACTTACCGGCGGCCAAGCCGGCGAAGAACCCCGGGATCTCATCGAAAGCTGCCCAGGCGGTGTGGAACAGTGCCACTCGCAGCGCCGGACGGCCGCTCAGCTCGTACTGTATGACGGGGAATTCCCAGCGGCAGCCTCCGCCCCGACTGGTAGCCGAGACGCTTATGGACTCGCGGCCCTCGTTCGGCCGGGCGTCCGGCTGGAGTTGACCCCACCAGGTGGTCTCGGCGTAGACCTCGTATGCCAGGAACGTATCGCCGGGCAGGCCTTTAGCCATCAGACGTCACCATCGATGGCGCGCTCCACCAGCGTGGCGATCAGGTCGTTCGGCGTAACACCCGTTTGGGCGGCCAGCACGACGACGGCGAGGTCAACATCCCGGTACAGCCGGACTGTACGACCTTCTGCCTTCGGTCTCGCCGACGGAGGCCGACCCGGCGCCCGAGGGCCCTCGTCTAGTGCCTCCCGCAACGCCTTCAGCGCCTGCTCGGGGCTGTCGCAGCGGAGGGCGCGGGGCCGGACTGCGCGCAACGCCCGGGTGAGTAAATCGATGAGGTTGTCGTCGCCGATGCGCTCTTCACTGGTCAGCTTTTCGAGGTCCGGATACAGATCGGTAAGTGCTTGAGCGGCATCGGCGACGGTCACACCGCGGAGTTCCGCGACCCGGTTGCTGAGAGTGGTCAGGTTCATGAGGTACTTCCTGTAGACGTTTTCGGTGCACTTACGTCCACACTAGCGGCCCTTGGCGGCAATTGCAGCAGCCTCCGCGAGATCCACTTCCCGCCGCTTCCGCAGGGCCTTCTTCGCGGCACTGATCGCCAGCTCACGAGCCGTCACAATCGGCTCGCCGTGATTGGCCGCGTTCCGGCGGCGCAACGCGAACTCATCATCCCGGTCCAGTTGCCGCAGCTTCTGCTCTGTAGCCGCAGCCGCCATCGCCTGGCGCATCTCGGCCCACCCGCCGGCCAGAATCCCATCCTCATGATCCGCGTATCGCCAGGCCAACAACCGCTTCCGCAGCCGCCAGATGAGTTTCTGCGGCGGTTCCCGAGGGTGCCATGCCTCCATCTCGTTGTAGTCCTCACCGTCCGCCTGTCGCTCCATCGCCCACAGGATGTCCCGAACGCACCAACCAGAGTTGAAGTACGGCCGCACGGCTTCGTAAATCTCGGTCTGATTCACTCTTCTGAGTGCGATCACGTGCTGCTGCAGGACCTGGACCGCGAGCATGGACTCTTCCTTGCCGTCGGGCGCCGCACGCGGATCGAACAGCCACAGGGGGACCGTGGACGTGTTGCACCGCGCGCACCGCAGAGCGGCGCCCTGAGGGGCCTCTGTGAGGGTCTGAGGGGTCACTGCCTGGCAGATGTCGCAGTACCAGTCCTCCGGCGCCTCCCGGGAGTACCGAGCCCACTCGTCGTTCGCCTGCAGCGCCTGGATCCGGTCTGAGACCCTCGGCTTCTTTTCCACGACGACTCCTTCCGTCACCAACCAGTCACGGCAGGTTATTGTGCCAGAATGCCGACGTTCTCCATGGACTACCTTCTGACAGACCCCGATCCGCCCACTTGCCCGCGGTGTACCGCTGAGTCGCGGACCCCCATGCGGATCTGGAACATCGTCGCCTCCGGTCAGGCCGGCAAGTACAGCGGCATCGTTGCTGTCTGTGACCGCTGCGGGCTCGACGTACCGCTGTTCAAGGAGCCGCTGCGAGCCAGGCCGCCGTCACCGCTCGACGTCCCGCAGGCAAGGGCTCGACCGGGGCAATAGAAATGGTCGGGGAGCGCGGCAACGCTCACCCGACCTGAAGCCCAACGATCGAGTCGCACGATGTACGGGGAACCGGCGGTTCGATCGCGGCTTCGAGGGCCCTGTCACGCCCCTTGTGCACCTAAGAGTGAGGGCAGAAGATCAGACCGTCAACGGCCCGGACGTGAGTGAACCCGACTTGCAAATTGCAGATCAGAAGTCCTTCATGAAGTGTCGGAGGAGAGCCATCCGCCGATCCGTGGGAAACACTTCATCGAACACGATCGTGTAGATGTTGTGCACCCAAGCGGGGTTGATGTCCTCAGCAAGATCGATAAGACCGTGCTCGGCTAGCACGGTCGCGCGAGGGTGACGACTGTCGGCTGCGCGGACCAGATCCAAAAATTGTCGTGCCTCGGTCTCATCGTCGATTGTCTTCGATCGTGAGAAGTTGTGGTCGGTGTGAACCTCAAGCCACGAGACTTGCCACCGTCCGTTGTCTTTCCTCCTGATGTTGGCCATCGGCAAGACAGTAGTGCTGTAACGCAGCCCAAAGATCACCCAAATGGGTGAAAGCCTCCACGCTGCGGTCAACGATGGGTACGCAGCGGTAGAACCTACGTGACCCGAGACCAGATTAAGGCGTACATGAAGGCCAACGTTGACGAGATCTGCCAGTCCCACGGGGTGACGGTCGAGATCTCAGACCCCAGCCTCGTCGCCCTGTCGGTCGGTCTCCTGCGCATCGGCCGGCGTAATTTCGACGCGCTCCGGCTTGAAGTAGCGTCCGCTTCGGGCAACCGGTAGGACCACGACCTTCTTCACATGCGCCCGAACCAACCTCAGTTGCTGACCAAGGTTCAAGTGATCAAACCAGTCCCACAGGTTATCCCAGTCAGTCCCGATTGGCGCCGGAACAGTCAGCTGATCTATGAGCAGGGCGACCCTAGCCTTCGCGTCATTTAGCTCCTCAGTGAGACGGCGACGAAGCGGCAGATACTCGGCCATCGGCAGACGATCTACGGATGACTCCTGGGCGTTTCTCAGGGCCTTCAGATCTGCCGCTAGTCGGTCGACGTGTGCACTCTGTCTAACAATCTCCGGCTCAAGGTCGTCGACGCCATGGACACCAGAGCCGAACTCCTTGGTCCGCCCTAACCGCTCGAAAATGAAGGCTTTTACAAGATCTTCCACGGGCTCGGCAAGAACCTGGAGCTGACCGCAGGCGCCCCGCGCCTTGTCGTTCACATTTGATCGACAGCGATACTTTCGTACAGGTGTGAGCACGCCCGCCTTCATGTACTTCCGGACACAACCAGTGAGTCTTAAGTGGCAACCTCCGCACTCTGAGACCGGGGTCAGCAGGTACTTTGTCTTTCCATCCTTGTGAACCGCGGTCTTTTTCATGCTGCATAGCTGGCGCCAGGTCACCTCATCAAGGACGGCTTTCCATTTGGCGGCCTTGAGCCGTTCAATGGATACCCCCGTAACGGGATCGACCTTGGTGACCGAAACTCTGCCGATCATTCGCGGAGAGGTGAGGGCAGTCTGCAGGGTGCCTGTGCTCCATGGCGCCCCAGTTGCTCCATAAACCGGGGGCGTCTGCTGGTGCCAATCGGTAATCACATCCCGGTAGGTCCACCCCTCCCACGCGATCCGATTCGCAGCCTCCTGCGCCAGTGCCACCTCGGTCTTGTTGTGCTTCATTCCCACGCGACCCGAGTTCTTGATCCGACCGGTGGCCTTATCTTTCTTCGGCGCCTCGAAGCACCAAGGACGGTGTCCGCCGCCGTGGTACATGCCGGTGGTTTTCCGCTCACTGCTGTTTGCTGTGACCCGGATCTTTAGGGTCGACACTTCTTGCTCGGCGGCGCTGACTTGATCCACAATTCGACGGACGCCCGCTGGGTCGATTGTTGTGACTCCGTCATAGGAGCACGCGATCAGAGTGCGACTCACCTTTGCGATTTCGTGGAGACGCACGAACTCACGAAGCTGTCGGGTGAGACGGTCAGCGCGCCAGACGATCAGACCGCCCCACATTCCGGCGCTGATCTCGGAGAGCACTCGCTCCCAGGTCTCCCTGGTTACGCCCTCGTCACTGGTGCTGACGTTTTCTTCCTTGTACCAGTCCCCGATTACGATGCCGACCCTGGCTGCCCATGCCACATTGGCCCTGTGCTGGACCTTGTGGCCAAGCTTTGTCCCGTCCCGGTTACGGGTCAGGCGGGTGAGTTCGAGCCACGGCTTGTCCGTCGGCGCGAAGAAGGCATCAGGGCTGGAGATGAGCATCCTCGCACCGTAGCAGGCTTGAGGTGCACTTTTCCATCGCGGTCTGGACCACCACAGGAAAGGTGCCCTGAAGATGAGCCATCGCAGCCTAACGATGTTGCCTGGTCAAGGTGGTCCAGCGAAGCTCCTGCCGGGCGCGCGCCCTCGGCTAGCTCTCGTGGGCGCCGTGACCGGGCTCTGTTCACTCGTTCGGGTGACATCACGCAGCGCAGCGTCACTGACACAACTTTCAGATGGTTGTTGGCGGCGGGGGCTTAGCTCAAAGCTCTCGCTGCCTGCCATTCGAGGGATGTGACTTACGCGTGACGGGGAGAGTCGCCGGCACTGATTGGCTCCGCCAAGTCAACAGGAAGATCGACATAGGCGCTGAGCTGGTTGTTTCCGCAGAAGTCGCGGCCGGGGTGGAGGTGGAAGCCTGGCTGCAGAAGCACAACATTGAATACGCCCCGCCCATAGCGATCCCGATGTCCTACATCGATGAAAAGCGCTCCCGGGCGAATCAGGCGCGGAAGGATCCGCTGGTAGCGGACTCGGTGGAGCGGTACACCACGGCGTTCAAGGCTGGGGCGAAGTTCCCCCCGATCGTCGGATATCTCATCGCTGGCAAATTTGTGATCATCGATGGTAACAATCGTCAGGCCGCGGCTCGTAAGGCGGGGCTGGACGAAATCGTCGGGATCGTGATCTCGGCGGAGACTCCGAGTGAGCTGATCCAGCTCCTGACGATCGAGGCGAACGCGCACCACGGGGTCACGCCGGATCTGTCCTGGCGGCTGCAGCAGGCGTTCTATCTGTGCGGAGTCGGATTCAGCGATGTTGATGCCGCGGAAGCTGCCGCCGTCACGCTCCAGCAGTTGCGGAACGCCCGGATCTTGAAAGAAGCGGATCAACGGGCGCGGTCCCTGAAGGTGCATGGTTTCGCGGATTTGCCAGCTACGTCACGGCAGAACCTAAATGCGTTGAAAGATAACCCCGTCTTCTATCAGGCCGCGATGGTCGCCACCACCACGGCGATGACCATTGACGAGACCCGGGACATGGTTCGGGCGGTGAAGGCCGAGCGCAGTGAAGGAGCCCGGATCGCACTGATCGGCACCATTGCCCAGGAGCGCGACATCGAAGCCCGGACCGCGAAAGCGGTGGGTAAGTCCAAGAACCAGGTGTCGTCTCCGAAGCAGGCTCTGGTCGCCGGTATCGGCATGATCCTCAAATGCAACCCCGCGGACCTGGTCCGGCAGATCGTGACGACCACAGACCGGGACATCGTCAATAAGCGGCTCAGCCTGCTGGAGACGAAGGTGCTTGAGCTAATGGTCGCCATGGACCAGCTCAAGAATCTGGATGAGGCGGTCGAGCCGTGAGCGAGCGGTACTACCGCTGCCGGTTCTGGCCGCGGTGCATTGTCCATCTGGGTGAGCCTCGGCCGCGCCTGTTCAGTCGCACCAATCTCTTGGAGATGGTGGAGCTGCGCCGCGAGGGCGCCCAGGTCGCGGATATCGCGCAGACCTTCGGGGCCAGCAGTAAGACCGTGATCGAGGTCTTGGCGGCCAGCCGCAGGAGGGTGGGGGCGCGATGATGCCGTTCTCGCAGGAGGTCTTGACGCTTTTCCGGATACTCGACGGCAGTGAGTGGCACGACTACCGCGAGGTTATCGAGCAGCTGGCCATCACCATGGCGCCAGGCAAGGCGCTGCGCCGGTATGACGACCGCCGAGAAGGCCGGCGCCTCCGGGGTGAAGTAACGAAGGTCGACATCGCTCTCAGTGATGACGAGAAGATCTTGTACGGCCAGCGGTTGCTGGCGAGTGTGGCGATCAACGGGGTCAAGAGGAGGTACCTCGACATCGAGTACGTCGACGTGATCATCGACGACGTTCCAGTCAAGGTGCGCCGGATCCGGCTCAGGCCTGGGGTGGACATCCCGCCCCCTCAGAAGCCCCTTGAGGGTCTCGTGCGGGCCACTAGGCACAACGAGACGGATAAGGAGCCTGAGCCGCTCTCAGAGCCTCCGCGGACCTTTCACGGCTTCGCCGTCGAGACACCGGCGGACGCGGTCATCGAGATCCCGACCTTCGAGCTGATTGACGAGAAGACCTTCGAGGTCGAGCCCGTAGCCGAACCTGAGCCCGCGCCAATGCCTGAGCCGGCGCGGGAGTACCCACCGGTACCCGAGGCCACCCCAGAGCAGATCCGGGCCGCGGTGATGCCGTACGCGTGCCGGCCGTGCGGGGTGTACGTGACCGACCGAGCCGTCCACGAGGAGTTCCACCGGACCCACCAGCTGGTGACCGACCCGGAGACGGTGACCGAGCCGCAGCCGGTAGGGCCACCACGGGACGAGGCGGCTGTCTTCTCGGAGCAGGACGTCCGGGAGATCGTGGCCCAGGAGGTCGGTCGAGCGCTGGACCGATTTCAGGCCGGGATGCAGACCTGGCTCGGTGAGCGGTTTGCTGGGGTGGAACGACGGCTGGGTCCGGTGCGACATGCGAAGCCGAAGAAGCCGGGCCAGCGGGATCCCTAGGCATCGAGGTATACAGATTCTTTAATAAGGTGTTAAACAACCATGATCAACAGGTATCTAAAAACGTTAGTTCGCCGGGGTGAAGTTAGCTCATCTGAACGAACTGAACGAGTGAACCTTAGAGATCAACAACAGCCAGCTGGACACCGAAGATGACCTATAGCGAGCAAGATCCCAGCACCAAGCCAGAGAAGTTTTTGCCTCTCCCCCGCAAGCGGATCAAGGTGCCGAGGCGCACAGCAGACGACGTGAATATGGGTCAGGTAGTTAAGCGTCTGTACGACATGCAGAGCGAGCTGAACCTGACAAAACAGCAGATGGTGGCCGCTGTGACCCGGTGGCAACAGGTCATGCAGCTAGCGATAGAACTCGATGCCTAGAGGGTTCGACTCCGATGACCGTGGTGCGGCACCGACGTTCGTAGAGAACGTGGACTGCCCTGAGTGCGGCACGGTGTTCGAGGGCCTCTTCCGTGACTTCGAGGGCTCGATGAGCGTTGAGGACATGACGGATCCCCCGATCGGGTTTCACGTATGCCCTCACTGCCAGCGCGCCTGGAAGTCGGAGGCCACTGGGTGGAGCTTCTTCAGTGAGGCAGGATGATCATGAAAAAGAGCAAGATACCGCCTGTGATGCCAGTCACAGATCAGGCGGGCTCGAAGGTGAAGACAGTCAAGGTCACGGACCTAGGCGAGGGGAACTTCCGGATCACGGTGAAGTACGCCGACCCGGGCCGCTCGCGGGTGAACTACACCGGCCGGGGTTCTCTCGGTCTGCTGTTCGACGAGACGAGCGGACTGGCGATGGACCTTGAGCTGTACCCGGCGGTGCGGGTCCTGTGAGGAACATGGGCGTACGCCGGCTGGACGTCGCCAGCGTCAAGGACGGCCGGCAGCGGTTGACGGTGGAGTTCGATGACGAGAACCGAACCCGATTCGTCTACTACGGACAACTGACCGCTGAGCTGGAAGTGGACCGCCACTCCACCATCAAGGTCAACTTCTTCATGCAGGCGCAGACCGGCGGGGATCCGATCTACTTCGGCCAGATCTCCGTGGATCCTCCGAAGCCGGAGGGCCGCAAGTGGGCCACCCCCGGCCGGGTGAAAGCGCACATGCCGTCCGTTGACTCGGTCTGATCGCACTGACACGGTTACCCTCGTGCGCGGCCCGGGAACGCGCGGACCGTCGTGGTTTCCTTTCGACGGAAGCTCCGGCCACGACGGACCATTCCGGGCCGCGCCACCTTGACGCAGGAGGAGACTCTGTGACCATCCCTGAGCCCCCCGAGACCGCCGGTGAGCTGCTGGATCGGCTCAACCCTGGTGTGTGGGCGTACCTCCCGGGATTCGGGACCTGGGTGCAGCGCTGGGACGCCGAGCCGGAGCCCGCTGTCCAACAGCTGCCGCCCGACGATCCGATGTCGATCAAGCTGAGCGAGGCGATCGATTGCCGCAGCGCGCGGGAAGCCCTGCTCCGGGCGGTTGATTACGCCCTGGTGATGTGGGACGTCAACGCCGATACACCGGCGAACGAGCGGCAGGCCCGCGACGAACTCGCCGAGGCCTACAACCGCGCCGTCGCCGATGACTGACGCCGTGGGTGTGACCAGGTCCCTCGTGGGTTTCGTGGTCCGCGACTTCAGGGCGGCTGTGGCGATCCTCCGCGATGAGCGCCAGGCGCGAAAGATCAGCCAGGCGGCCTTTGGCCGAACGCTGGGCGTCTCGAACAACTGCGTGTCGCAGCGGGAGAGCGGGCAGCGCTCGACGTGGGCTCCGGCGTTCTTCGACACCGCCCACGCCCTGGACTTCGACGTGGCGATGCTCCCCCGAGCCGCAGGCGCGTCGGCCGAGGCTCGGATGGCGGAACTCATCGAGCGGGCGGAGCCGTTCCTGCAGATCTGTGGAAACTGCGACGCCGGCCTGTCCATGAGTTGCACGTGCCCGACGGGGGACTACCGGAACGTCATGTCCGCTCTGGTCTCCGAGCTGCAGCGCCTGGTACCTGCTGCTCACCCATCGCAGGAAGGTGTCGGACAGTGACCTCCCAGGACGCCCCGACGGGCGACGAGATGCTGAAGTACTACTCCGCCGCCCTGGATGAGATCTTCCGGCTGCGTACCGCTCTCGCCTATGAGGCGGGTGTGATCAAGGCCCATCTGGACTATCGCACGTTCCCGCAGGGTCGCCGGTACGTGGCTGAGCAGCAGGTCGAACGGATGCGGGCTTCCGCCCAGGGCCGGTCCGAGCAGGCATATGCGGAGACCAGCCGCACTTCGCTGCGGCATGTGCGCCAGCAGCTCGCTATCGAGACGCTGACTCGCGGCCATTGGGAGGTGGGCTGTGACTGAGGATCACGCTCCCTACCTCAACGAGCAGGCCCAGCGGGTCATCCTGGCGGCCATCGACCGTGATGATCGCACGGTTGGTCGGACCATCGAAGAGATCGGCGTCACCTGCGGCCATACCGGGGTCTTCGCGCTCTGCTACGCGCTGGCCCACTCTGTACAGAAGATCATGTTCCCGGAGGTCGCGCGGGGAGACGGCTCCCTGACCGGCGACATGGTCACCATCCAGGTGTATGGCGAGCCGGCCAGTATGAGGAGCGCCTCGATGCTCTGGACGGCCCGGTTTGTCGCCAGCTACATCAACGGCGACGACAGCACCGCCACCGGTCTGTTCTTCGGCTGCCTGGAAGACCCGGAGCAGGCCATGTCGAACGTCGCCGCGCTGGTCGGCCTGGTCGGGGACGTGGCTAGGCAGAAAGAGCAGGAGTCGGCCGACTGATGACTGAGTTTCCGCGAGCCTGTTCGCACGGCCGAGCGTTGAACATGCCGGAAGAGCTTTGGATCGGCATCAACGACCTAGAGTGGCCGATTCAGGCATTCGGGTACGCGAGCCAAGCGGCGGATTGGGTAGGAGAGAACCCGGGCAGCCGGCACGCGTTCCAGGTCACTGGCGAGATCCTCGCCGAGGTGCTCCACATCCCGCCGGTCGCCCGCACGCACCAGGTCGTCCCGTTTACCGGCGCCGCCGGGAGAGCCGACAATGCCTGAGCCCGTCCGATTCGGACTGGTGGTTGACGACGACAACGGTCACCACGTCCGCCTCCGCGTCTTCGCCGCGACGGGCGGTCAGCACCTCGGCCTCTGTGGGTCTCTGGTCATGGCACCCGCGGAGTACGCCGCCTTCCGCAGGCTTCTTGAGCCGCAGCTGATCGATCGACCAGAGCCGGCATTGTCATTCGTGTCGCTTGCTGACGTGCCACATGACGTCGAGATTGTTAAGGATCGGGACGGTACCCGGATCGGCCGTGATCTCGATCGGCTCGAATGGTGGTGGTTCCTGTCGTGGGGTGA
>JADMIO011096040.1_pt1 | contig 19480 bp, 14 predicted proteins | sample 8958161 | NCBI WGS metagenome assembly JADMIO01 (sample SAMN16585339, study PRJNA669376) | soil metagenome | isolation source: Crop rotation soil | place: USA: Cullars Rotation, Alabama | collected 2011
TGTCGGTCACCGTCACGGTACCCGCCGTCGGTCCCGTCCCGCTGTTGGTCACCGTTAGCGTGTACGTCGCCCCGACCTGCCCTTGCGTGAAGTTCCCCGTGTGCGTCTTGGTGATCGTCAGATCCGGCACTGCGGGTGGATTGATCGTCGTTGGGTTCGTCGCCGTGTCATTGGCCGTGTTGGTTTCGCCGCCACCACTGACGGTCGCGCTGTTGGTCACACTGGCGGGCGCATTTCCGGCCACCGTCACCGTCAGCGTCAGCGCGGGATAGCTCGCGCTCGCCGCCAGCGCATCGCTGCGCGTGCAGTTCACCGTCGGCGTCAGCGCACAGGTCCAGCCGGTCCCCGCAAACGCCGTCGCCGTCAAGCCGGTCGGCACCGTGTCGGTCACCGTCACCGCGGCCGCGGTCGGTCCCGTCCCGCTATTGGTCACCGTCAGCGTGTACGTCGCTCCGACCTGTCCTTGCGTGAAGTTGCCCGTGTGCGTCTTACTGATCGTCAGATCCGGCACCAGCGGCACGGTGATCGTCGTCGGATTGGTCGCCGTGTCATTGGCCGTGTTGGTTTCACCACCACCGCCGACGGTCGCACTGTTGGTCACACTGGCCGGCGCGTTCCCCGCCACGGTCACAGTGAGCGTCATCGCCGGGTAACTCGCACCGGCGGCCAACGCATCGCTCCGCGTGCAGTTCACCGTCGGCGTCAACGCGCAGGTCCAGCCGGTGCCCGCGAATGCGGTTGCAGTCAGCCCACTCGGCACCGTGTCGGTCACCGTCACGGTACCCGCCGTCGGTCCCGTCCCGCTGTTGGTCACCGTCAGCGTGTACGTCGCTCCGACCTGCCCTTGCGTGAAGTTCCCCGTGTGCGTCTTGCTGATCGTCAGGTCCGGTATTTGAGTGGCCGTCCCACCGACGGGTGTGTTCATGTCCGTCTGAATCTGCGCGGCAGTCAGTGCCACGTTGTAGATACGGACGTCGTCGATCAGTCCCTGGAAGTACTGCCCGTACAGACTGTCACCACCGATCTGCAACGGGTTCGTGGACGTCGATATCGCGCCTGTGCGCGCCACGCTGCTCACCTGTATGCCGTTGACGAACAGCCGCACCGCGGTCCCGTCGTAGGTGGCTGCGAGATGAGTCCATGCATTCGCTGTCAAAGCGGTCGTGCCGTAGGCCTCGGACGCACTGCCGCCGAACGTCGCCCCGATGGCGGGTCGCGATCCGTTGGTGGTCGTGGCGGCGAAATAAATGATGTCGTTGACCTTGTAAATGACATCGCGCCACGTGGCTGTCACCGTGGTCGGGTTGACCCACGCTTCCAGCGTCATCGCGGCGGTCAGCTGCAACGACGGTGAGTTTGGAATGTTCACCATCGAGGAGCTGCCGTTGAATGACAACGCTCCGCCGTTCTTTCCAGTTGCCGACCACGTGGCGCCTGAAACCGTGCCGCCGTTTCCAGTGCCCGACGCGTCCGCTACGGTTGTCCCGGCGCCCTCGTTGAAGGCGTACGCGCCCACCAGACCTGGAATCGAGGTCTGACTGGAGATAACCGTGATGTCACTGGCGGTGTCGTTGCCGGTGTTTGTTTCTCCGCCTCCGCCCACAGTGGCGGTGTTCGTCACAGATGAGGGCGCCGAACCCGAGACATTGACGGTCAGCGTAATGGCTGGATAGCTCGCGCCCGCCGCAAGCGCATCCGCCCTGGTGCAGTTGACAGTCGGCGTCAGCGCACACGTCCAACCTGCGCCGGCAAAGGCGGTCGCCGTCAGGCCACTCGGCACCGTATCGGTCACCGTCACGGCGCCACTGGTCGCACCGGTTCCGCCGTTGCTGACCGTCAGCGTGTAGGTCGCTCCCGTCTGCCCTGGTGTGAAGTTGCCGAAGTGCGTCTTCGTCAACGTGAGATCCGGGGTTGGGACAAACGTCCCGCCCACCGGCGTGTTCATGTCGGTCTGCACCTGCGCGGCGGTCAGCGCCACGTTATAGATGCGAACGTCGTCGATGAGACCTTGAAAGTACTGACCGTAGAGCGTGTCGCCGCCGATCAGCACAGGGTTCGTGGACGCGGCGATCGTTCCCGTCCTTGCAGTGCTCGAGACCTGCACACCGTTCACGTACAACCGCAGCGCCGTTCCGTCATATGTTGCGGCGAGGTGTGTCCACGCGTTTGCCGGCAGCGGTGCCGTTCCAAACGCCTCTGCCGCCCCGCCAATCGTCGCGCCGATCACGGGTTGCGATGAATGGTCGGACGTGGCCTCGAGATACACAACGTCGTTGACGCGATAAATCACGTCGCGCCACGCACTCGTGACGGTTGTCGGATTGACCCATGCCTCGAGCGTCATCGCTCCCGAGAGCTGCAGCGAAGCGGCATTCGGAATCGATACGAGATTGCCTGCTCCGTTGAACGACAGAGCGCCGCCGTTCTTGCCCGCCCCAGACCACGTCGCTCCGGAGATCGTCCCTGTGTTTCCGGTCCCGGACGCATCCGTGACGGTCGTGCCGCTGCCCTCGTTGAACGCATACGCGGCAACAAGACCCGTCTGGGCCGATGCTGACCTCGCGTGGAAGCCAAGAGCCGCTAAAACAATGACGACGCACGACGCCGCACGACGAATGTATTCGCCTCGATTACGCCTCACGAGCATGTAGGACCCTTGGTATGAAGTCGCGCACTTGTGATTAAAGGAGTCGAGATGGCGTGACCGCTTTGACAGCCATGTCGCTGCGCTGCGCGACATCGAGAATCGCGTTCGCGAGCTTGTTGCGGTCGTGGCGAATCTGGTCTGTGCTCAGGTCGAGCAGATCTGTGCGGACAACCCGCGCGCCGCCCGACCACCTGAGAACGTCGTCTGTTTCGAGCAACTCCGAACCCTGGCCTCGATAGCGCGTCAGTTGCGCCTCGGTAGGACGGGTGCTGTTGACAAGGATGACGTCGAACAGATCGTGATGTGTGTGCTCGCGAAGCACGCGCAGGTGGTCATCGAGCGACATCCGGTCGGTTTCACCAGGCTGCGTCATCAGGTTCGCGACACACACACGAACGCCATCGACGGCGGCCATCGTTGACGCGACACCGTCAACCAGCAGGTTCGGAAGGATGCTCGTATACAGGCTGCCCGGCCCGACGACAATGACGTCGGCATTGATGAGAGCCCTGAGCGCATCCGGCCATGGACGCACGGGACGTGCGAGGGCCAGGCGACGCACCGACGCCGGGTGGTCGACGATGACCGTTTCGCCTTCTACGGTTTCTCCGCTCGTTAATTCCGCTCGAAGGCTGACGTCCTCGCAGGTGGACGGAAACACGCGGCCGCGGGCGCCGAGTAGCCTAGCCATCTCATCGATCGCCTGCGGAAAACTGCCTGTCATTCGGGTCAGGGCGGCCAGCATCAGATTGCCGACGGCATGACCACTCAGGTCCGTTTCACCCTCGAAACGGTGGTCCAGCAGCTGCCGAAAGGCTGCGTCCGCTGACAGCGCGGCGAGGCAATTGCGCACATCGCCAGGCGGAAGAATCCCGAGGTCGCGGCGCAAACGTCCGGAACTACCGCCATCGTCGGTGACCGTCACGATGGCCGAGAGACAGTCTGCGAACTGCGCGACGTTCCGCTCCCCGACCGCTTTGAGCATCGCGTCGGCGAGGCCTCGCAGGACGACAGGTAAGCCTGTGCCGCCGCCAAAGGCGACGATTCGGGGAAACGCCTTCGCAATGGAGTGCGACATCAAGCCATCGGAGGCGGCTGCTGGCCCCCGGGCAGATACGACCGCGTCGATCATTGATGGAGAATTCCTGACAACGTCATTGGAGCTGCTGGCGAGGCAAGCAAGGTGCCACTGGAATCCCATGCGGATGCGCAGAATCGTGGACACAGTTCGATGTGCGGAAGACTTAACTCGGCGCCCTGCGTCATCCCGCTGATTCCGTGAGCGGCCCGTCAGGGTGACCGGCTCGAATCACGAGTGACGATCCGTGGACGATATAAGTCACCTGTGAGCGCGACTCTTCCCAGGCCTTCGCCACGCCAGGCCTCCCGTTTCGAAGCGAACACCGCGTCTCTAAAGGAGATGACCCGGCCTTGCCGTGATGGCTGCGTCCTTGCTCCCCTCGGGTTCCCGACGACAACCGCGATGGGGGTGCGGAGACGCGATGCGAGTACTCGTAACGGGGCACAACGGATTCATTGGCTCGGTGATGGTGGACGTGCTGGCGCGAGCCGGGCACGAGATCGTCGGGCTCGATACTTACCTTTTTGAAACCTGCACATTCGGGCCCGAGCGGCTGCAGGTCCCCTCGCTACGGTGTGACGTACGCGACGTGGAGATTGGCGACCTCACGGGATTCGACGCCGTCATTCACCTGGCCGCGCTCTCGAACGACCCGCTTGGCAACTTGAACGCGCAGGTGACGTACGACATCAATCACCTCGCCTCGGTGCGACTGGCGTGGCTGGCGCGTGAGGCCGGCGTGAAGCGCTTCCTCTTCGCCTCGTCCTGCAGCCTGTATGGCGTTGCCGACAACGACGTGCTGCTGACGGAGGAGGCCGATTTCAATCCCGTGACCGCGTACGGCGAATCGAAGGTGCTCGTTGAACGCGACGTCTCGCGCCTCGCGACGCACTCGTTCAGCCCTGTCTTCCTGCGCAATGCGACCGCTTACGGTGTGTCGCCGCGCCTGAGAGCCGACATCGTCGTCAACAGTCTCGTCGGCTACGCGGTGACGACCGGTGAAATCTTCATTCAGAGTGACGGCACGCCCTGGCGTCCGCTCGTCCACGTCGAGGACATCTCGAATGCGTTCCTCGCCGCGCTCGAGGCGCCGCGTGATCTGATTCACAACCGCGCGTTCAACGTCGGCCGCTCGCAGGAGAACTATCAGATCAGTCAGCTCGCCGACATGGTGAAGGAGATCGTGCCGGGCAGCCGCGTGACGTACGCCGAAGGCGGCGGTCCCGACCCGCGCTGCTATCGCGTGAACTGCGATGAGATCGCCTGGACGCTCCCGGCATTCCGTCCGCGGTGGACCGTGCGCGACGGCGTGCGCCAGCTGTACGAGGCCTACAAGAAGTACAACCTGACCTACGAGGCGTTCGCCGGCGAGAACTCGCAGTACCTGCGGATCAAGCACCTGCTGCGACTGATGGGAGCCAATCAGGTCGACACGCACCTGCGGTGGACTGCGCCGCAGCTGGTCGGCACCGCTCCTCGCGTCGCGTCAGCGGCAGCCGTAGGACAGGCATGAAAGTCGTTCTCTTCTGCGGCGGCCTCGGGATGCGGATTCGGGACAACGAGAACGTCCCGAAGCCGATGATCACGATCGGCTACCGCCCCATCATGTGGCACTTGATGAAGTACTACGCCCATTTCGGGATCAAGGACTTCATCCTGTGCCTCGGGTACCGGGCCGACTACATCAAGAACTACTTTCTGACGTACAACGAGTGCCTCTCGAACGATTTCACGCTTTCAGAAGGGGGACGCAAGCTTGAGCTGTTGAACAGCGACATCAGTGACTGGCGGATCACGTTTGTCGATACAGGACTGAACTCGAACATCGGTCAGCGGCTGAAAGCGGTCGAAAAGCATCTCGACGGCGAGGAGTACTTCCTCGCGAACTACTCCGACGGCCTGAGCGATCTCGATCTGAACGATCAACTCGGTCACTTCTTCGAACAGAAGCGCCTGGCGTCGTTCGTGAGCGTCAAGCCGAACCTGTCATTTCATCTCGTCAACGCGGACAAACAAGGCCGGGTGACGACGATCGAGGACATCAACCGAGCGCACATCCGCATCAACGGCGGCTTCTTCATCTTTCACCGCGACATCTTCCGGTACATGGCACCCGGTGAAGAGCTCGTTCGCGAGCCGTTCCAGCGGCTCGTCACGGACAATCAGCTGCTGGCGTACGAGTACGACGGGTTCTGGCAGGCGATGGACACGTTCAAGGATCGGCAGGCGCTCGAGGAGCAGTGGTCGGCCGGCAACGCGCCGTGGAGCCTGTGGGAACGTGGCGAATCCGCGCAGGCCCGCGACAACTTTGCCGCGCTGATGCGCCGCGGCGCGTAGCACAAAAGTCATTCGGTTGGGAGCCTTCCCGCGCGGAAGCGCCGGGAAGGCCCTGTACCCGCGCGCCAGACGGAGTCCGTTCTGGCGGCGCCCTTGCTAAGGATCGACCCGGCTCCCCGCAGCCGCACCAGCCATCTCAAGGAGTTCGCGATGATCTTTACCGAAACGGAGTTGAAGGGCGCATTCATCATCGACCTCGAACGTCGTGAAGACAATCGAGGCTTTTTCGCCCGCGCCTTCTGCCAGAAAGAGTTCGAAGCCCACGGATTGAAGCCGCTGATCGCGCAGGCCAACGTGGCGTCGAATAAGTTCAAGGGCACGCTCCGCGGCATGCACTTTCAGTATCCGCCCGCAGCCGAAACCAAGCTCGTACGCTGCACACGCGGCGCGATTCTCGACATCATCGTCGACCTCCGTCCGGAGAGCCCGACCTACATGCGTCACATCTCGGTCGAGCTCAACGAAGACAACCAGCGCGCGCTGTACGTGCCGGAACGGTTCGCGCACGGCTACCAGACCCTGTGCGACAAGACCGACACCAGCTATCAAGTCGGTGAGTTCTATACACCTGCCGCCGAAGCCGGGTTGCGCTACGACGATCCCCGTTTCGGACTCACGTGGCCACTGCCGGTCAGCACAATCAGCGACAAGGACCGAGTGGCCCCGTTGCTCGCCGATGTCGAGCCAGAGGTGCGGCGTCGCATGGGCATCCAGGTCTTCGCGGAAATCGCGGGTTAGTTTTCAGACGGAGCCGTAATGATTCTTGTTGATACCGCTCTCCAGCAGCGCGCCGACGAGGGCCGGCCGATTCGCGTCGCGATCGCAGGCGCTGGCTTCATGGCGAAAGGACTCGCCAACCGCATCATCAACTCGACCGAAGGCATGGTGCTCGTCGCCGTGTACGCCCGAAAGATCGAGCGCGGCCGCGAGCTCGCCTCGTACTGCAACGCCGTCTGCGCCGAGGTGGGCACGCAGGGCGCGTTCGACACGGCAGCACAGAGCAACACGATCGCGATCACGGAGGATGCGTTCCTCATGACGCGCTCCGAGCACGTCGACATCATCGTCGACACGACCGGCTCGGTGGAATTCGGCGCACGGATGATTCTCGACGCGTTCAAGAACGGCAAGGACGTCGTTCTGATGAACGCGGAAATCGACGCGACGATCGGACCTATTCTCCAGACCTACGCCGACAAGTACGGCCGCATTCTCTCGGCGTGCGACGGTGACGAGCCTGGTGTGGAGATGAATCTGTTTCGCTGGGTAAAGGGCCTCGGCCTCATCCCCAGAGTCATGGGAAACATCAAGGGGCTTCAGGATCCCTATCGCAACCCGACCACGCAGCAGGGATTCGCGCAGAAGTGGGGCCAGAACCCGGCGATGGTCACGAGCTTCGCGGACGGCTCGAAGATCAGCTTCGAGCAGGCGATCGTCGCGAACGCGACCGGCTTCACCGTGCAGACCAGAGGAATGTCACGTGGCTTGGAATACAAGGGCGACGTGATGCAAATCGGCAAGCTCTATGACATCGACCAGGTCCGGAAGCTTGGCGGCGTCATCGACTACGTCGTCGGGACACCGCTCACGAAGGTGTATTGCCTTGCCGAGCATCCCGATCCGAAACAGCAGCACTACCTGAACCTGTACAAAATGGGTGAAGGCCCGCTCTACTCGTTCTTCACTCCGTATCACCTCGTCCACTTCGAGGTGCCCAACGCGATCGCGCGCGCGTACCTGTTCCGTGATTCCGTTGCCAAGCCGCTCGGAGGTCCGGTCGTTGAAGTGTGCGCCGTGGCGAAGAAGGACCTGCCTGCCGGAGAGGTGCTCGACGACTACGGCCAGTACATGACGTACGGCGAGGCAGTCGCAGTGGACGAGATGAGCTCGAGGCGATACCTGCCCGAGGGGCTCGTCGAAGGGTGCCGTCTGCTCCGCCCGATTCAGAAGGATTCAGTTATCACCTACGACGACGTGGAGTTGCCGCGCGGGCGGCTGGCGGATACATTGCGCGCCGAACAGTACATGCACTTCCGCGGCGAGTCGTGGCTCCAGGAGCGAGTGGCTGCGGCCGTCGCTCTCGTGTAGGACCAGAACCCATCGTCGATGCTTCAACTGAGTCTCCAGCGCGCCCGGCGCATCCTGTGCCTGGGCGCGCATTCGGACGATATCGAAATCGGGTGCGGCGGGACGCTCCTGACGCTCGGCCAGCAGCGGAAAGATCTTGAGATTCTCTGGGTCGTCTTCAGCGGCGAAGGCGACCGGACCCGAGAAGCGCAGCTGAGCGCCAAACGCTTCCTCAAGAACGTTGCTTCGCACAGGGTCATCGTGAAGAAGTTCAAAGGGAGCTTCTTCCCCTACCAGGGCGCGGCGATCAAAGCGTTTTTCGAGACCCTGAAGTCGTTCGAACCGGACGTCGTCTTCACCCACTATCGCGACGACCGTCACCAGGACCATCGAGTGCTGTCCGACTTCGCCTGGAACACCTTCAGGAGCCACATGGTCCTCGAGTACGAGATCCCGAAGTACGACGGTGACCTTGGAATCCCGAATGTCTTCTTCCCTCTCGAGGATGAGGTCGTCGAGACGAAAACAAAATTGTTGTGCAAGGCGTTCCAGACGCAGCGAAACAAGCACTGGTTCACGGAGGATACGTTCCGCGCGCTGATGCGGCTGCGTGGCATTGAATGCGCCGCTAAACACGCAGAGGCATTCCACGGGCGAAAACTCATCATCGGTTGAGGGGCATCATCCCTAACGCGACTCGCCAATTACAATTTGCGCACTAATTGTCTTCGGGCGGTTGACATTCCTCTACCGCAGACCGCAAGATCCCGCCCTCGGTTGACGTGCGCATCGGTCCACGTTGGGCAGACGCCATACGTCACGCGTTAGAGGCGTGTTCATGCAGACGCAAACCGATGGTCATCTCCTGACCATCCGTGAGCTGGAAAACGAAGCGGCAGATGCCGCGGCTTTCGACGTGAGGATCCTCCTCACCGGGGAGCACGGTGTAGGCAAGCGGGCGCTTGCACGGTTTATTCACGAGCGTAGCCGCGGCGCATCCGCGGCATTTGTTCCCATCGATTGCGGCGACGTCTCAGATTCAGCGTTCGAGGCCGAATGGCTCGGGGGGTTCGCCGATGCCCCGGTGACGCCCGCGAGCGCCGTGAATGGCTGGTTGAAGCAGGCCGAGGGAGGCACGGTATTCCTCCACCGCCTTGAACGGATGACGCTCCGGAAACAAGCCGCGCTTTTCCGGTATCTCGATGCCCGGCATGTCGAGCGCACGCTCGGCGCGTCGGGGTCATCATCGATGGGCATCCGGCTCATCGGTGCGGCGTGCAGCAGCCTTATTGACGCGGTCAACACCGGACGGTTCAGGGCCGACTTGTTTTACCGGCTGAATACCGTGCACATTCCGATTCGGCCGCTGTGCGATCGGCCGCAGGACGTGCCCGTCCTCCTCGGACGATTCCTGCGAAGCGCAGCCACCACGCAGCGCCGCCCGGCCCCCCTCGTGAGTACCGAGGCCATGCGGCGTCTAATGTCGTATTCGTGGCCCGACAATGTGCGTGAATTAAGAGCGGTGGCGGATCACCTGATGCTGCACGACGCGTCAGTGGTCGATCCGAAGGCGCTCCCGCCGCGCATTCTTCAGGAAACGGCGGACGCGCCCCGTCGACGCCGGCTGCCTGCAGCTAATCCGCAGTTCGGCCGGCTGCCGCGTAACCTGGCGCGCTCGCACTAACTCGGTGATCGGTCGGCATCGAAAGCGCTAGCGCGCATCAACAATGGCGCTCCCCGGGACTCCCCCTCCCGGGAACCGGAAATGCCGCACGACGACAGCCTGTACGGGATCTACAGCAATGACTCCCGCGTCCTCGTTCGCGCCCATAACCCCAACGTAGCTGAGGTGCTGTGCGTCCTGAGATACCCACTTGGCCGAAACCGACTGCGCCGCAGAGACCATCCTGACGCTTCGACCGTCGACGATCGCCGCGCTCTGGGATTCCGAACGGAGCGTGACCACCAGTTCCCCATTCTCGGAGAGCTGAATGGCGGCCGGCGCGTTGCCAGATCCGAGATTGATATCCGCGGTGAAAGCGTGCTGCGCGAGATCGATCGCACGGATTGAATTCGTGGCCGGAACCGCAACGAACGCAACGCGATCGTCTGACCCTATCGTCAGACTACCCGGCTGGTCGCCCAGACCGATCGCCCACAACCAACGGCCGGTCGAAGACTCGATTGCAGCGAGCGTGTTCAGCGACGGCTGGTCGCCTGCGCTAATCGAATAGATGACTTCTCCAGTGGAGTCGGTAACAACGCCTCGAATCGTGCTGCCAGGCTGGGCCGCCGCAAAACGTCGTGCAATGCGATTCGTGGCCGTCTCGATCACGTCAACCACGTTGCTTCCAGCCTCGCCAATGTAGACCGCGCTCCCGTCGGGGCTGCCTGTCGCAAAACGCGGCTTTCTTCCTGAAGGCGCAGGCAGTGCAATCGTCGCCGCAACCGTCATCGACGCCTTGTCAATCACGGAGACGGTGTCGCTTCCCTCGTTGGCGACGTAGACCGCTCCACCGCCGTGCGGCGCCGCGATGCCGGCGGGGGCAAGGCCAACGGCAACGGTTCCAAGCAGGTCGCCGCTCGTCGCGTCGAATGCAGCCACTAGCCCCGTAGCCGAGTTCGACGCCCACACGACGGCATCAGCTTGAGCCGCCCGTGATCGTGAGGAGTCTGGGACCGTTTCCGGCCTTACTCCTTCGAGGCCATCGCCAGAACCAAGAGCGGTCGTCGTTACGAGTGATCCAAGTATCGAGAATACTGGCGACGGTGCGCTTTGCGCAGTCCCGGATGTCGCAACCGCGGAGACCGTCGCGACGTAGCTACCGGCCGGCAGACTGGCCACCGTAGACGAGATGTCCGCGACGTATTCGCCGTTCACCAATGGCGGCTTGCCGAGATCGTCCGACGCTGTAGGAGTCGCCGCGGTGACGCTGACCGTCGAAGGGAAGATGTCAAGACGATAGGTCTGCACGTTGCCATCGTCGGATGATGGTGAGAAATGCGCCGTCGTGGGAGCAGCAGCGGGACTGGTCACCGTTACGGAAACCGAAGACGAGGGCGTCGTGGCGCCCGTGTTGTCCACAGCCTTGGCGCTGAACGAATAGGCGCCAGCGGTGCTCGTGGTCCATGTCGCCGCATACGGGCTCGTCGTGTCGGACGAAATCAGAGTGGTACCGACGTAGAAGTCGACACGTGCAATGGTGCCGTCCGCGTCTGCTGCAGTCGCCGACACCGTGATGTTCGCTGGGGTCGTATACGTTCCACCGCTCGCGGGAGCGGTTAGCGAAATCGTTGGTGGTTGATTCGGTGCTGTGACCGTCACGCTGACGCTGCCTGAGGTGCCGATGTTGCCCGCCGCATCTTTGGCTTGCGCGCGAATCGTGTGAGACCCGGCCGTCACGCCCGCTGTATTCCAGCTCACGGAGTACGGAGCGGACGTATCCGATCCCACTGAAGCACCGTCAACGAGAATGGTGACGGAGGTGACGCCCACGTTGTCCGATGCCGACGCAGTAATCGCGACGGTACCAGTGACGGCCGCTCCATTTGCTGGTGACGTGATGCTCGCCGTCGGTGCCGTCGTATCAGCCGGAGCCACGACGCTCACCGCAACGGGCGCGGACGTACCGGTGTTGCCTGCTGCATCAACGGCACGCGCCGTTATGGTGTGCGAGCCTTGCGCGACGCTGCTTGCGTTCCACGTGACGTTGAGCGGCGACGAATTGCCCGATCCGACTGCGACGCCGTCCACAAGTACCGTGATTGAGCTCACGCCGATGTTGTCAGAGGCGTTCGCCGTGATGATCACGCTCCCACTTACTTGTGTCCCACCTGTTGGTGCGGTGATTGAGACGGAGGGCGCTGTTGTGTCGGCTGGCGGGAGCGGCAGGGGCGATGGCGATGGGCCAGTCGGCGTTACGCTGATCGTCACTGGAGCCGACGTCGTGCTCGCATTGGCGTTGTCGCGCGCCACGGCAGTGACTACATGCGTTCCCGCCGTCGCCGTCGTCCACGTGAAGACGTACGGCCTCGATCGATCGCTGCCGATCTTGACCTGATCGGCGTAGAAGTCTACGCGCGAGATCGACCCGTCCGGGTCGCTGGCATTTGCGGTGATATCGATGCTTGCCGCAGGTTGAAACGTGGCGCCACTCGTCGGCGACGTGATTGACACGCTGGGCGGCTGGTTGTTCCTGGTGCGAGCAGCGCGAACGGGCGCCGTAAATGCCACCGTCACCATCGCTATCACACACGCCACGCGCGTGCCGTACCCGACACGACTGCGCCGCACGTCGAGACTGCGGGCGAGAACCGGGATCACGACTCGAACTCCGTTCAGAGGGGAAACTGCGTAACGGGGGGAACAGGGGCGTGCAGCACTTCCGCAAACGAAGTGCCGTTGACGATTCACGATGTCAGCTTGCAGATCGGAAACGCGTCATGTCCACGGCTTCACACCGGCGCACGGAATCGCGATTTGCGAGGCGACGATGTCCCCACAGCGATCGCGATCATCGCGAACGAAAAATGACGGCACGCTCGACAGATATGGCGTTCTTACACGCGGCGCACCAGCGCCTGACACGTGCGCGAGCAGATTCGGAAGGAAGGGTGCTGCTAGCTCAGGGAATCAACGAACCGGCGCCATGCGCCGGCGGCGAGTTCGTCACGGGCGTCGACTTCAGCGCCACACCACCACCGAGGCGATCCGCCTGCAGCCATTCGCGCCCACACCGGGTGAACGGTGACCGTCCCGACATTCGGGATGGCAACCGTCTCGATCGTCATCAACGCTTCGTCAGGCACGCCCGACAGCTCGAGGCGCATGCCACCATAGCTGACATCGACCACCTTTGCCGTATCGCCACTGACAGCGGCATCGACGCCAGCATGCTTGCGAGGCCATTTGCGCGCGACCGTCGACGAGGCCTGGGCGATCACGCTGTTGAGCAGGCGATCGATTAACACGACGAATGCCGGCTCGTCGATTGGTGTGATGAGGTACGAGGCACCTGCGTTCGTCGCCTCGCGTTCGAGCACGGGATCGTTCGTGTCGTGCATCACGATCGCGCCCATGCCTGGATGGTCCGCATGTGCGCGCAGCACGAGCTGAATGCCGTTGTACGCACCGAGCTTGAGCGCAGTGACCAGCAGATCGGGCGTCGCGAGCAGGACCCGTTGCTTCGCCTCCTGGAAGTTGGAGACGCTGGTCACGAAGTGCCCCAGTCCCGTCAACGTCCGCTCGATAGCCTCCCGGCTCTCGGGGACAGGATCCGCAATGAGCACACGAAACGGCATTCGCGCTGGCGACTCCGATGACATCAAGAAAGTGATTTCCGATGCGCCGGCCTTGAAATTCTGCGCAAATGCACGGAAAGTTGGCAACTGCTGAGCAAGGCGAATGCCGCTCGAGAAGCGCTGGCTTGTGAGGAAAAACTACGATGTGAGAAAAAGTCCTGCTTACCGCGTGACTATACTCACCGTTTTCATAACGGAAATGTACGAAGGCCCGTATTCGGGCGACTTCCTGGCGGTGGAGAGAACCGGAGCGATCACACCCGCGCCTCGCGTGTCGAGAGCCGGATGCGATCGCTGCCGTGATCAGGATCAGGCCGGACGGCCTGCCGCGCCGCCACTGGCCTGGCGCCGCTCGCCGGCGGCTATCGGAGCCTGCTCGGCACGCACGAATGCTGGCTTCATCATCCGGAAGCCCTGAAAGGCCTCGTGGCACTGGAACTTCCGCAGGAAGTTCAGGAAGCGCCGGTAGTCCTGAGGCGGCATGTTGAAGACCTGCACGAGCTGCTTGTAGCTGCCGCGGGTGTGCTCCAGCCCCATGCGAACCAGCATGCGAATATCGCGACGGGTCAGATCGCGCGCCATGAACGGCTCGCACACCTCGGTCCAGAACGAGGCCCCGTTCATGAGACGGTCGAACAGCACTTCGTGAATCGGCGGCTCCGCAGGCTGGACTGCAACGGTAGGTCCGCGCCGCCTGTTGCGCACCTGTACCAGCGATTCGATCTCGGCATCGCCACGCGACTTCAGCACCAGGCGCTCGGTCACGTTCCTCAGCTCACGGACGTTGCCTGGCCAGTCGTAATCGACGAGCGACGCCACAGCGTCGTGCCCCAGCTGCGGCATCGGGCGGCGATGCGTCTCGGAGAAGAGCTTCAGAAAGTAATCCAGCAACAGCGGCACATCGTCTCGCCGTTCACGAAGCGGTGGCACTTCGATGTGAATGACGTTGAGCCGGTAAAACAAGTCCTCGCGGAAGGTCTTGTCAGCAACCTGGTCCAGCAACTGCCGGTGTGTCGCCGTGATCACGCGCACATCGACGGTCTGCGAGTGACGGTCGGAGCCGACGCGCTGAATCTCACCGGTCTCGAGGAACCGCAGTAACAGCGCCTGCATGCGGAGGCTCATTTCCCCGATTTCATCGAGAAACACCGTGCCGCCGCTTGCGCTTTCGAGCAACCCGCGCTTGTCGCGCCACGCGTCCGTGAAGCTGCCCTTCACATGACCGAACAGCTCGGATTCGAGCAGCGAATCGGGCACCCCGGCGCAGTTGATCGTCACGAGAGGACCACGTGCGCGAAACCCGCGCTCGTGGACCATCCGGGCGACAATTTCCTTACCTACGCCGCTTTCGCCCGTAATCAGCACCTTCGCGTTCGACCGCGCGGCGCATTCAATTTCTTCCCTGACTTGGCGGATCCCAAGGCTGCTCCCAATGAGAACCGCCGGTTTGTCAGACATAAGACCTCGTGTAGATAACGAATCGGATGTAGTGCGACAACAGCCGCGAAAAAGGAACTGTGAACGCGTTATTGTCCGGCTTTTAGCTCCGCCCAGCTAACTTTTTTTCTCGTTTCCCGAGTCTTTTTTTATTCAGATCTGACGACTTTTTCCGAACTGGATCAAGGGAGTGTGCGCAGAGATATGGGCAGGTAGCAGAAGTCTGTGCAGGAGTGGTACTTATCTACCGGGCTCGCCGCGTGCGCATGTGTGTCAGGGAGGACTCATTCCCGGGAACGGATACGCACGATCGGGGGTGCGCCGACGGTCACCGAAAGGCCATAGCGATAGCCGATGAAATTGCGGTCGTGACGGGGCGAATCGCGCTCTTCCCGCGCAAACCCAGCGCCGACACGGACATCAGGAACGATGTGCACCCCGAGGTCGGCTCCGACGGTGCCATAGGTGTCGTGGTAGCGGGCGAAACCGAACCCCGCCACGGGCTCGTGGCGCATCTGTTCCCCGCCGGCGCGGACGCTCACGTCCCATCTATCCGACAGCGCCGCGAGCAGATCCGCTACGGCGCCGAGCCGAAGGTAATACGGAAAAGCCGGATCGATCGACCACACGATGTCGCGTGATCCGAGCACATGGAGCCGTGTGCGTTCGCCGAGCAAGAACAGCTCGTCGACCGATGCGACCAGGCCTCTGTAGTTCGAAATACCCTGGTGCACGCGATCGAGGCGGACGTACCCGACCCGCGCGGTCCCCGTGATCGTTCGTGTCCCCGTGTTGATGCCACCCTCGAAGATACCGAAGTCGGCGTCCCGCTGTGGAGCAAACCGGAAGCGATCGCGCATGGCGGTCACACGTCCGACGGCGACCATCGATGGCGTGATCTCCTGCCGCACTTCGAAGCGAACAGATTCGCCTCGCCGGTTCAGTAACTCCTGAAGGTTGGACCCAAGAAACACTTCAGCGGGATCGAATCCGAAATCGCTGCGGTTGACGGACGCCGACGCGACCGTTCTCGTCGTCACGCGCACATCGGCACCGACCCGAACATCTGAAAAGGAATGCTGTGCGCGGAGATCGATCTCGTGATCGATGCGACGCTGCCCTCCGTCGAAGGCACCATCCACCCACGGCGTCAATCGTCCGAGCGGGACCTCGATGCCGCCGGCCACATTTCCGTTGAGGCTTCGTTCGGTCGTGAGCTTGTTGAAGTATTGATAGTCGACGCGGGCCGTTCCCTCGCCTCGCACCAAACTGGTGTCGAGCGCGACGGCTGCCTGCGGCGTCAACGTAAACGTCGTGTCGCGCTGTTCAGACTGGGTGACGTTGAAGACGTTCGTATCGGTTCCGAGTGGCGAGAGACTGACCGACGGAGTGATGCCGACCTTGCCCGCGTAGAAGCGCGACGGCTCCGACGCGGCGCCGCCGAGGCTGACTCCACCGGTTCGCACAGAGAAGTTGACGGTCTGCGTAATTCCGCCCGCGGCGAGTCGCACGCTGGTGGTCGACAGAATCCGCCCGTCGGCGTCGGTGACCTGCACCCGATAGTCGCCGGGTGGGACATCCGTGAAGATGTAGGCCCCATCCGGACCAGCATCGGTCGTGACAGTCACACTGTCACTGCTGGCGCGGACCTGCGCCCCCGCGACGGGATTGCCCGCCACATCGCGAATGACACCTTGAATCGTTCCGTTGGAATCCTGTGCGTGAACGGCGATCTGCAGGGACGAGAGAAGCACCACAGCGGCGATTAACCGAATCGGCATCACTCCGCTAACTCTAACAGTCGTTCTGGCGGGAGACAACGACTTCAGTGGAGCGAATCGACGAACCGGCGCCAGACATCGGACGCATGTTCATCGGCCGCGTCGACCTCGGCTCCGCACCACCAGCGTCCAAGCGCGCCACCGCCTCGAGCCCACACGGGGTGAACTGGCAGGGCGCCGAGGCTTGGAATGTCGATGGTTGCGAGCCGCGAGATTGGATGGTCGATCGTGCCGATCTCCAGGCGGAGACCGCCGTAGCTCACGTCGACGACGGTGGCGAGATTGTTGCCCACACGGGCGAACACCTCCACCTGCTTACGGGGCCATCGGCGTGGCACCGTCGACGACGGCAGCGAGGGTGTTCCGGACAGGAGATCCTCGACGAGCGATACGAACTGCTCTTCGTCGAGCGGCGTCGTCATGTAGGACGCGCCGGCATTGATCGCTTCGATTTCGAGAACGGGATCCGGGGCGGTGTGCACGACGATCGCAGGCGTATCCGGTCGTTCGGCATGAGCGCGCAGCACGAGGTGAAGCCCGTTGTGGCTACCAAGCCTCACGCCGGTCACCAGGAGGTCCGGCGGCGCGTAGACGAGGCGCTGTTGGGCCTCGTCGAACTCCGCGACAGACGTCACGAGATTGCCGGCGGTGCTGAGCATCCGTTCCATGTCGCTCCGAGCGGCAGGATCGGCATTCACGACGAGGACACGGAAGGGCATCTGTTCGGTTTCCTGGGTTCGGCGGGGTTCGGTACGGCTCGAACGACCGCAAAAGACGCCCCAGGCACGAGCAAAGGGAGTGCCGAAACGCACATGCACGATTCTTCTCAGGAAACCGGCTGTTTCGGCGAATTCGACGCGGGAAGGGCCCTCATTCGTCGCTTCGATAACCATCCTGTCAGGCTACACGGCGACTAATCTGCACGCTGGTGATGTGCAAAGCGGGCGGCCAGACTGTGCGCCCCGCGCACCGGGAGGAAACAATTCTCGACGGTGCGGACCTTTCGACACTTACGCGGCGGTCACCTGAGATGACCGGTACCACTGGACCGTCCTGACAAGACCGTTCTTGAAGTCGACGATCGGTTCGTATCCGAGCAGTCGTCGAGCCTTTGAGATATCCGCCTGCGAATCTTTCACATCGCCGGCCCGCGGCGCCGCGTACACCGGCTGGACGTTCGCTCCAACCTCGTCACGAATGGTCTTGAACAGCGTGTTGAGCGACACGCGCCCCCCGGTTGCCACGTTGATCACTTCTCCGCTGGCACCGTCGGCCGTGCAGGCCCGAAGCACGCCATCGACAACGTTTGCGACGTACGTGAAATCGCGGGTGTGCTCGCCATCGCCGTAAATCGTGGGCTGACGGCCATCGCAGAGGGCGCTGATGAACAGCGAGATCACGCCCGAATACGGCGATGACGGATCCTGACGCGGGCCGAAGACGTTGAAGTACCGGATCGTGACTGTCTCGAGCCCATAGAGGCTCGTGAACATCGCGCAGTATTGCTCGGCGACCAGCTTCTGCAGCGCATACGGCGACATGGGCGCCGTGGGCATCGTCTCCACCTTGGGGAGCGTCGGGGTGTTGCCGTACGCCGACGATGAACCGGCGTAGACGAGCCGCTTGACCTTCGCATCGCGAGCTGCGACCAGGATGTTGAGCGACGCGTCGATGTTGGCGCGGTTCGACGTCACGGGATCTTCGACCGAGCGCGGCACCGATGGAATCGCCGCCTGATGCAGGACGAAGTCGATCCCCTGCACCGCACGACGCGCAACCTCGATGTCGGCGAGATCGCCTTCCACGAAGTCGACCGCCGGCACGTGCGCGATGTTCTGCCGCTTTCCCGTGCTCAGATTGTCAACGACGCGCACGCGCTCGCCACGACGGACGAGTTCTTCCACAAGATGGGAACCGATAAATCCAGCGCCGCCCGTTACGAGGTAATTGGCCATAGTCGACTCTCGGCCGAGCAAGACTCCTGCCCGCCCGCCAATCGTACGCGATAATGCCGATGTCGCAGTCAGCCAGACGATCGTCCGCCGTCGTGCTTCGCGTTCGCGCGATAAGGCGAAGGCGGGAGGAAAGTCCGAACTCCAGAGGGCAGTGCGCCGGGTAACGCCCGGGCAGGGCAACCTGACGGATAGTGGCACAGAAAAAATACCGCTTCGGGAAACCGGAGTAAGGGTGAAAAGGTGCGGTAAGAGCGCACCGCGCCGACGGTAACGCCGGTGGCAGGCAAAACCCCGCACGGAGCAAGACCAAATAGGGCGGCGTCATGAGGACGGCCCGTCCCAGGCCGCCGGGTAGGTCGCTGGAGCCCGCGAGCAATCGCGGGCCAAGAGGAATGATCGTTACGCGGAAGCGCCGCAAGGCGCGGAGGCGGACAGAATTCGGCTTATCGGCTGGCTGCGACGCTTCAGCCGTCTACTTCCTGCTTGATTCCGTACTGTTCCAGCTTCTTGTAGAGATTGCTCCGTGGCGTGTCGAGCGCCTCTGCGGTCTTGGAAATATTCCAGTTGTTCTCGCGCAGTTTCTCGACGAGAAACGCCCGCTCGGCCGCTTCCTTGAACTCGCGAAGGGTACCGGCGGCCGGCGTTGGCGCCGTTGCCGCCTCCACCCGCGAGACCGCTCCTGACGGCGCAACCTCTGGTACTGACGGTCTGGACGACGTGTCGCCGCGAACTTCCGCGGGCAGGTCCTCCGCGCGAACGAGATCGCCGGGGGCCATGATCATCAGCCGCTCGACGGTGTTCCGGAGCTCACGGATATTCCTTTCCAGCACAGTGGGATCCGAAGCTTGGAATTCACGTGACTTGAAGTCGCGGC
>JADMIO011081487.1_pt1 | contig 19479 bp, 21 predicted proteins | sample 8958161 | NCBI WGS metagenome assembly JADMIO01 (sample SAMN16585339, study PRJNA669376) | soil metagenome | isolation source: Crop rotation soil | place: USA: Cullars Rotation, Alabama | collected 2011
CGCTCGCGTCACCGTCAACCGGCCGACGGTACGGGCTCAACGCCCTGTGGATCCTCGATCTGCCGACCTACGAGCCGGGGCCCGAGACCTGCCCGCGCTGCGGCGCCGGCGAGCCGGTTCACGCTCCCGGGAGCACCGGGACCGGCGCGTGACCGGCCCGAGCGCCCCGGCCGCCGGCTCGGACGGGCCGGCCCCGCGCATCGAGTCCCGCTCGGTGGGGCGGCTGGGCGTTCCCCAGGTGGTGTTCCTCGGGCTGCTGCTCCTCGTCCCGATTGCGCTCGCCCTCACGCTGGCGCGCCCGAGCGGCGTGTGTGCCTGCTCGCCGACGGCGCCGTCGCTGCAGTCGCCGATCGAGGGCATCGTGCGCAGCGTCGACAGCGCGGGGCTGGGCGACGTTCGCCGCTTCGTGCTCTTGACCGATGGTGGCGACAGCATCGACTTCACGCTCGGCCAGCTCGACGACCCGACGGCGTTCCCGCCGGCTCACCTTGCCGAGCACCAGGCGTCCAGCGCCCCCATCCGCGTCTACTTCCGCGTCGACGACAGTGGCGAGAACGTCGTCTACCACCTCGAGGACGCGTTGCCGGCGTCGCCGTCATCGCAGCCGGCGTCTCCGTCTTGACTCGCGCGCGAGAGCGGGCCTACTTGACGGTGTCGAGCACCGCCGTGAGCTCCGCATCGCCGAAGATGAGCTCGAAGACACCCCGCACGACGCCCTGCCGGTCGACCACGAACAGGATCGGCTCGTTGATCAGGCCCCAGTCGGCCGTCGCGGGCACAGGCTGGAGGCCATCCGGGCCGAGGTCCGCCTCGAGGCCGCCGTCCTCGAACTTCAGCTTGTACGGCTCGACGTTGATGAAGGTGATGCTCGGATAGCGCGCCGCGAACGGCTTGAGGCGGTCGAGCGTCGGACCGCACTGCGCCGTCTGGCAGAACTTCGGCGTGGCGAACACGAGCACGAACGGCTCGTGCGCATCGAGCGCCTGGTCGACCGACGTCTCGTAGAACGCCGGGTCGGGGTGCGGATCGGTGGAGATGCGCTCCACGTCGCCGCCGACGCCGGACAGCGTCGGGGTCCTCGAGGCCGGCGCGTGCTGGCCGACCTTGACGACCGAGGACTCGGGCTGGACGTCGAACGTCATCCGGATCGTCTCCGGCGCCCCGCCCGCGGCGGCCGTCACGAACTCCGCGCCGTACCGGCCAGAGGTCGGGAACGAGAGGTTCGCGACGTAGATGCCGCGCTCGTCCTGGACGGCCCACACGAACTCGCCCTCCGCGGTCGCAATCGCGCGGTCCGGATCGGAGCCGAGCTCGAAGATCGCGATCGAGGCCGACCGATCAGGCTTGGCGACGGGCACGTTGGCTCGGTCGACGAACGAGAACAGGATTCGATTTGGGCCGCACACGACCGGGCTCGTGATCAGGATCGGGACGACCGTCGGCTGCGTCGTCGGCGAGCCCCAGCCGTCGACCGTGCCTGCCGGGGCCGGGATGGCCGGGCAGGCGGCCGACCCACTGGAGCCCGGCGAGGTGCCTGCGCTGGCCGCTGGCGACGGGGACCCGGACGCGTTGCACGCGCCCGCGACGAACGCGAGGCACAGGCTGAGGAGGACGAGCGAGCGCGCTCGCATGGGCCGTGGGGACGCCATCGGGGACAGCGTAGCCCTCGATCGGGGAAGGCGGCGCTCAGGGGCTAGAATCCCGCGAGCGCCCTGCCCGGAGGATCCTTGACCCGCTTCCAGCGGCTCGCCGCCGCGACCGTCGCCACCACGTTCCTGCTCGTCGTCATCGGCGTGGCCGTCCGCGCCACGGACAGCGGGCTCGCGTGCCCGCATTGGCCCGGCTGCTTCGAGGGCCAGTTCCTGCCCGATCTCGACGCCGGCTTCCAGGTGTGGATCGAGTGGACCCACCGCACGGTCGCCGCGCTGATCGGCGTCCTGATCCTCGGGATGGCGGTGCTGGCCGTCACCGACCATCGCGACCGGCGCTCGATCCTCCTGCCGTCGCTCGGCGCGGTGCTCCTCGTGGGGTTCCAGGCGTGGCTCGGGCGCGAGACGGTTCGCCTCGGCAACACGGGCGAATCCGTCACGGCCCACCTCGCGGCGGCGATGGCGCTCGTCGGGCTGCTCGTGTATCTGCTGGTGCGGTCGTCCTACCCGGCTCGGCTGGCCGGCAGCGGGAGCCAGCGGTTCACGCTCCTCGCCGCGTTCGCTGCCGCGGCGACGTTCGCGGTGCTCCTCTTCGGCGCGAACGTGACCGCGCGGGATGCGGGTCTCGTGTTTCCCGACTGGCCGCTCATGAACGGCTCGCTCGTGCCCCCCGCGCCCGAGGGGAGCTCCGGGCTCGCGGCGCTCTACGGCGCCCACGCGCTCCATCGCTACGTGGCGGCCATCGTCCTCGTGATTCTGGCCACGGTCGCGTGGGTCGCGTGGCGCAACCGATCGGCACAGCCGCGCATCGCCAGGCTCGCTGTCGCCATCCTCGGAACCTACGTGGCCCAGATCGTCGTGGGCGGCCTCCAGGTCGTGCTGCTCCTCGCCCCGTGGACCCAGACGCTGCATGTTGCGCTGGGTGCGCTGCTCTGGGCCGGCGCCGTGGCGCTCGCGGCGACCGCCTACTACGAGGCCCGAACATCGCCGTCGAGGGCCGAGGCGCGGGGCGCGTCCGCGTCGGGCGGCCCGGCCGACGACACGGACCTCGAGGCCGTCGGCGAGACGGGGCCGGCCGGCCGCGGGTCGGTGGGCGACCAGGTTCGTGCCTACGTGGCGCTCACCAAGCCGCGGATCATCGAGCTCCTCCTCGTCACGACCGTGCCGGCCATGGTCCTCGCGACGCGCGAGGTCCCGGGCCTGCCGCTGACGGACTGGACGTGGCTCACGTTCTGGACGCTCGCCTGCGGCACGCTCGCCGCCGGGTCGGCGAACGCCATCAACCAGTACCTCGAGCGGGACATCGACGCGCACATGGCGCGCACCCGGCGCCGGCCGCTGCCGGCCCACGCGGTCACGCCCGAGCGGGCCGTCGCCTTCGGGATCGTCCTCGGGGCGATCTCCGTCGGCCTGATGGCCTGGACCGTGAACGTCCTCGCGGCGTTCCTGACGCTCCTCGCGATCGGCTTCTACGTCGTCGTCTACACGATGATGCTGAAGCGCAGCACGCCGCAGAACATCGTCATCGGTGGCGCCGCAGGCGCGCTGCCGCCCGTCATCGGCTGGGCGGCGGTCACGGGCAACATCGGTCTTCCGGCGGTTCTCCTGTTCCTCGTCGTCTTCTACTGGACGCCGCCTCACTTCTGGGCGCTCGCGCTTCGCATCCGCACCGACTACGCCGCCGCCGGCGTCCCGATGCTGCCCGTCGTCCGTGGGATCGCCGAGACCAGCCGCCAGATCGGGCTGTACACGATCCTCCTGGTCGCCCTGACCGTCGTGTTCGGCATCGTCGCGCGGATGGGCGTGCTGTACCTCGTCGCCGCCGTGGCCCTCGGCGCCGCCTTCCTGTGGCGCGCCTACGTCCTGTGGCGGCAGGGCACCTCGCCCGAGGAATCGACCGCCCAGGCGATCCGCCTGTACCGGTACTCGATCACCTACCTGGCAGTGCTCTTCGCGGCGGTCCAGCCCTGACTCGCCGCTCGGCGGTCAACGGCAGTCGGCGGGGTCGATCGCGGAACCGGTCGCACCACGGCGGCGTCATCCATCTCGATGACTGGCATGCCCCTGCTCCGCGTCGTCACGGGCATCGCCGCGCTCGGCTTCCTGCTCACGCCCGGGGCCGCGCTCGCGGACTGCATGATGCCGACGGCCGTGCAGGAGGCCGCGCAGACAGCCGAGATCGTCTTCGTCGGCACGGTGACCGAGACGAGCCACCGGAACAGCTGGGCGAGCGTGGCCGTCGAGGAGGTCTGGCGCGGTCCCGACATGCCCGCGGCGGTCGTCGTCAAGGGTGGCTCCGGTGGGGATGCCATCAGCTCGGTCGACCGCTCGTTCCAGGCCGGCGTCCGATACCTCTTCTTCCCCTACCCCGACGAGCAGGGCGGGCTCGCCGACAACAGCTGCACGAGCACGGTGGAGTGGTCCGCCGACCTGGAGAAGGTCAGGCCCGCGACGGTCCGGCAGCCAATCGGCGCGACCCGGGAGGAAGGCGGCCTCGACGTCGGCGAGCTCGTCGCGCCCCTCGGCGTCGCGCTTCTCGTGGGTGGCGCCCTCCTCGTGACGGGGCTCCTGGCGCGCGGTCGCGCGACCTGACCACGCCGACGTTCATGCCGTAGCGAGACTCTGGGCGCTCGCGCGTCCGCGCCGGGAATGCGGCGCGTGACACACTCCGGCCCGATGCACCTCACCTTCCTCGGTGGCGCGAACACCGTCACCGGCTCTCGCTTCCTGCTCGAGACCGGCCGGGCGAAGGTCCTCATCGACTGCGGCATGTTCCAGGGGAGCCCGAACGAGGTCATCCGCAACCGGGTGCCCGTCGGGTTCGATGCCACGGAGCTCGACGCGATCCTCGTCACCCACGCCCACCTGGATCACTGCGGCTACCTGCCGGTCGTCGTGCGCGAGGGCTTCGCGGGCCCGATCTACCTGACCAGCGCCTCCGCGGAGCTCGTCCAGATCGTCCTCCTCGACAGCGGCCGGCTCCAGGAGGAGTTCGCGAAGCGCCATTCCCGCTGGGAGCGCCGGCACCCGACGGAGGCGGTCGCGGCCGACGCGAAGGACGAGGCCAAGTACCGGGCGGCGGTCGAGGAGGCGCAGCGGGCGGCGGCCGAGGGCCACCTCCCGACCTCGATCGAGCCCGGCCCGGCGGCCGTGGAGCCCGGGCCGACCTCGGTCCCGCCCCAGCCCGCGTCCGGCGACTCCGAGGCCGTCGAAGCCGAGACTGCGTCGAGCTCCGACGCGGACGCGACCGCGCCGGGCATGGCTCCGGCCGGGATGGATCCGGAATCGATGCTGCGAGCGCAGCCGGCCGAGCTGGCGGTCGATCTCGACGACCCGCTCTACACGGAGGCCGACGCCGAGGCCGTGCCGAGCCACTTCCGCGAGGTGCGCTACGGGGCCGACGTCGAAGTGGCGCCGGGGATCACCGCGACCTTCCTCGACGCGGGCCACATCCTCGGCTCGGCGATCATCCGGCTCGTCGTCCGCGAGTCGGACGGCGGCGCCGCCACGACGATCGTGTTCTCGGGCGACCTCGGCCGCCCGGACACGCCGATCATCTCCGACCCGACGCCGATGACCGAGGCGGACTACGTGATCGTCGAGTCGACGTACGGCGGGCGCGAGCACGAGCCGGGCGACGAGGCGGTGCGGATGCTCGCCGAGGTCGTTCGCGCAGTCGACCAGGCGGGCGGCGTCCTGCTCATCCCGTCGTTCGCGATCGGCCGGACCCAGGAGATCGTCTGGGAGCTGGACCGGCTCATCGAGCAGGGCCAGATCCCTGAGCTCCCGCTGTACCTCGACTCGCCGATGGCGTCGCGCGCCTCGGACGTGTACCGGCGACACCCCGAGTTCTACGACGAGGAGACGAGCGCGCTCCTCAAGTCCGGCAACACCCCGCTCGACTACCCGAACCAGACCATCACCCGCACGGCAGCGGAGTCGAAGGCGATCGGGCTGGCGAACCGCCCGTACATGATCATCGCGTCGAACGGGATGCTCACGGGCGGCCGGGTGGTCGCGCACCTGCGCAACCTCATCGACGACCCCGCGGCGACGCTTCTGTTCGTGGGCTACCAGGGCGAGGGCACGCTCGGGTCGCACCTCCAGGCGGGCGCGACGACGGTCAAGATCGACGGCGCCGTCCGCCAGGTGAAGTGCCGCGTGCGCTCGATCAGCGGCTTCTCCGCGCACGCGGACGAATCGGAGCTGCTCGACTGGCTGCGGCGCTTCGCGGACGGCCGGCAGCCCGGCGCCAGCGGCTACCCGCGCCGGGTCTTCCTCGTTCACGGTGATCCCGACGCCCAGCTCGCGATCGCCCCCAAGGTCGAGGCGCTCGGGTTCCGGACGCACGTTCCGCACTGGCGGGAGACGGTCTCGCTCGACTGACGCCGCGACGATCCGCGCTGGCACACTGGCGCGGATGCGGCCCCGCCTCCAGGTCCTCGAGCCCCCGCTCATCAGCTCCATCGTCGACGAGGCCAAGCGCCTGCTCGACGAGGTCGGCATGGAGATCCGCGGTCCGGGAATGCGCGCCCGGCTGCTGGAGCACGGCCTCCCGACGACGCCGGAGGGCCGCGTCCGCTTTCCCCACGACATCGTGGACCGGGCGATCGCGAGCGCGCCGTCCAGCTTCAAGCTGTTCGATCGCGATGGCACGGAGGCGGCCGATCTCGGTGACGACCGCGTCCATTTCGTGCCCGGCTCGAGCGGCCTGCGCGTGCTCGACCATCGGACCGGCGAGGCCCGCCTCGCCAACACCACGGACTTCGTCGAGTACGTTCGCCTCGGGGACGGGCTGGAGCACCTCGGCTACCTGGCGACGGCGTTCTCGACGAACGAGGACATCGAGCCGCAGGTGTCCGATGCCTGGCGGCTCTACCTCGTCCTCACGAACTCCAGGCGACCGGTCGTCTCGGGCGCGTTCACCGAGCACGGCGTCGGCCGGATGGCCGAGATGATGGAGCTCTTCCGGCGCGACCGCGCGGACATGATCGCGCGGCCGATGTCGATCTTCACGATCACCGCCACCGGCAACTTCCGGTACAGCGAGGACTCGTGCCAGAACCTGATCGACTGCGTCGAGGCGGGCATCCCGGTCGAGATCGTGCCGGTAACCCTGATGGGGCTGATCGCGCCCGTGACGGTCGTCGGCGCCACGGTCTTCCACACCGTGGACGTCCTCGCGGGGATCACCATGGCCCAGCTCGTCCGGCCCGGCGCGCCGGTCCTGTTCGGCGGAGCGCCGGCGACGTTCCACATGAAGGTGGCCAGCTCGCCGATGGCGGCCATCGAGGCGCAGCAGCTCGACGTCGCCTACGTCGAGGTGGCCAAGTCGCTCGGCCTGCCGACCCAGTCGTACATGGCCCTGTCCGACGCCAAGGAGGTAGACGCGCAGGCAGGCGCGGAGACGTTCGGGAGCGCGCTGCTGGCCGCGCTGGCCGGCGTCAACTCGGTGTCCGGCCCAGGCATGCTGGACTTCCTGCTCGTGTTCAGCCTCGCCAAGCTCGTCCTGGACGACGAGCTGTGCGCCCAGGCGCTCCACTTCGTACGCGAGGTCCGCGCGGTGGAGGACATCCCGGCGCGGGACCTGGTCGACGAGGTCCTGACGAGCCAGCACCTGATCATGGCGGACCACACGACCCGGCACTGGCCCGACGTCCTGTACCTGCCCTCGCGGGTGATCGATCGCGACAACCGCGAAAACTGGACGAAGGCCGGTGCCCCGGACACGAATCGCCGCGCGATCGCCGAGGTGGAGCGCCGGCTCGCGGCCTACGAGCCGGTCGAGACGGACCCGGTGCTCGACGCCGAGCTGCAGCGGATCATCCGATCCGGCCTGGAGTCGCAGGCCGAGCTGCCGTTCGTGCCGCCGCCGGCGGCGGACGGGGGCGTTGCGGCAGCGACGCCCGACGCGCCGCGCGGGCGGCGGCCGAACCCGCGCCGGGGACGCTGACCGGCTAGTTCCCCGAGGCTCGGCCGAGCGTGCTCGCGAGCATGAGCGGCACGCCGATGAGGATCGCCGGTCCGAGCACGACCCCGACCAGCGCCCCGGCGTCATCGGTCCGGCGGGCAAGGAAGGCGTAGCCGCCGAGCCCGGCGAGGGCGAACAGGCCGGCGATCGGCACGGCCAGGACCAGGGCGTCGAAGAGCGTCGGCGGCGGGGTGGTCATCCCCCGGGCCAGCAGGTACCCGAAAGAGCCGATGGTCGCCCCGACGACGATGCCCATGATCCCCGAGCAGCCGACCGCCCGCAGCCGGTCGCCGCGGAGCCTGACGGGGGGATGGACCAGCGACCACAGCCCGTACAGCCCGGCCGCGATCGGGAGGATGACACACAGCCAGGCCATGGCGGAGACGAGGTCTCGCAACATCGATCGGCCCGAGCCTGATCGCCGGGGAGCTAGCTGCCGAGGTCCGCCTGGAGCACCGTCGCGCCAGTCCTCGCCCGCGCGTCCGTGGCCTCGAGTGTCACGACGAACTGCGTGTCCGGGCCGATCTCCCACGTCGCCCATTCGTCGAGCGAGCCGACCCAGTAGGCGGTGCCGGCGGCGAAGGCCATCTGGCCGACCATCACCGTCTCGTCACCGTCCACGAGGAAGCACTTGTAGCGCTGGTCGGCCGGTGGCTCGACGAGGGCGGTCGTCAGGACGACCCAATCGTGCCGCGACCACGAGATCGAGCCCGCGGCGGCTCCCTCTGGTGTGCGCAGCGCGACGATCGCGTGCTCGGTGGCCAGGACCCGGTCCACGGCGGCGACGACGCCGGTGAGGACGGCGCCCTGGCGCTCGGCATCCGCGCGACGAGCCGCCTGGTCGAGCGTGATGGCCGATGCGCCCACGATGACGGCGAGCGACGCGGCCAGCCCGAGCCAGGGGGCGAGCCGGCGGGCGCGGCGGCGTGTTCGTTCGGCGCGTGCGCCCAGCGCCCCCGGCGGCCCGAGATCGGCTCCGGCCGCGCCGCCCGCACCGGCGGCGCCAACCGCACCGGCGGCGCCTTCGCGGGCCGCCTCGTGCACCGCGGCCACGACGCGCGCCCGAAGCGACGGCGGCGCCTCGATCGGCTCGACGGCCTCCATCGCCGAGGGAGCATCGGCCGGCAGCGCCTCGCCGACGGCACGGCCCAGCCGCCGCCACGCCTCGAGCTCCTCGCGACAGTCGCGGCACGTCGCCAGGTGCTCTCGGAGCGCGACGTCCTCGAGCGCCCCGGAATGGTCCAACGCGGCCATGCGGGCCGGCTCGAGGAGCAGGTCGGCGATGCGCTCGTGCGCCGCGCCGTGATCCATCTGGCTCATCGCTCCGCCTCGGCCGCGGACCGCGCGCCCGATCCGGCGGTCGAGCCCGCCGTCGAGCGGCCGCGATCGATTCCGAGGGCCTCCTCCACCGCGATCGTCGCGCCGAGCCGTGCCCGGAGCTGGGCCATCGCCCGCCGGGTCCGCGACTTGACGGTCCCGAGCGGCCACTCGAGGCGCTCGGCGATCTGTGCCTGGGACAGGTCCATCGAGTAGCCCAGCACGATCACCTGGCGCTCGTTCTCGGGCAGCTCGGCGATGCCCGTCCGGACGACGGACTGGACCCAGCGCCGCCCGGCGACCTCGCCCGGGTCCGTCGACGCGCCGGCGATGAGCTCGGCCGGCGTATCGAGGCGGGCGGCCCCGTCGGTCGGTCCCTCGGTCGTGAACGCCTCGAGGCGCAGCGCATCGCGTGTCGGCCGTCGCCCCTCGGCCCTGAGCCGGTCGATCGCCCGGTGCCGGGCGATCGCGAGCAGCCACGTGAGCATGGAGCCCGATCCGGCGTCGAACAGGCGCGCCCGCCGCCAGAGCGTGACGAACGCGTCCTGGACGACCTCGGCGGCCATCTCCCGATCGCCCAGGAAGCGGGTGACCGAGCCGAACAGGAAGCCGGAGTGGCGGTCGTACGCGATCACGAACGCGGCCTCATCGCCCGACGCGATTCGGGCCGCCAATGCGGCGTCGTCCAGCGTCGAGGGATCGTCCCGAATCATCCGTCCAGCGTCGTGCGCACCGGTCGATGGTCAGCGCCGGCGTCGATCCTGTCCAGCCGGGGTCGCGTGGGGCGCGAGGGCCGGCCGGATCAGTAGCAGTACCGAGCGCCACAGGGTGTCGGCTCGGCAGGTGGCGCATCGTCGACGCCGACCGCCGTGCCCGCCGGGGACGCGAGGTACCAGACCTCGTTGAGGCCCTGGCCCTTGGTGTCGCCTGCCTTCTGGTCCGCGACGTAGTAGTACAGCGGGGCGCCGCCGAGCGTGGCCTGCAGGCTCCCGTCGTCACGCGTCACGACCCCGAGCTCCCCGGTCACCCCGGCCTCCGCCGCGACGGCGCCCGTGAGCGGCGGCCAGTTGCCCGCGCAGTCACCGGTGCACTGGCTCGTGTCCTTGCCGACGTCGGGCAGGAAGACGTACAGCACGCGCCCGTCCGCGCCGGTGACGTAGTCGCCCAGCTCCGGATCGGTGGCGACGGCGAGGGTGACGTCGGCGGGCGCCGGCGGCGTCGCGGACATGGACTGTGCCGCCGCACTCGGTGGCGCCTGCGTCGTCGCCGGACCCGTCGGCTGGCCACCGCCACCCTGGCTGCTGCACGCGGCGACGAGTCCGACGATCGCCAAGAGCACGCTCGTGCGTCGGCCGAGTCGGCCGATCGTGGTTCCTGGTCGTCCGATTGCCTGCATTGGAGCCCTCCTGCGGCCGCACGTCAGCCACCACTCCACCATACGCCGCGCCCGAACGATCGGATCGAGCGGCGTTCGCCCGCTCGGACGGGTCAGCGCGGTCGGATGCCGCCGCGAGCGGCGATTCGCGCTTCCGCGTCGGCCCATCCCGGGTCGAACGGCACGCCCGGCTCGTCGAGGTCGAGCACGAGCGGCGCGTGATCGCTCGGGATCGGCTTGCCCTTGCGCGCCTCGCGATCGATCTCGACGGCCACGACGCGCTTCGCGAGCGACTCAGTCGGGAGGAGGTGATCGATGCGCATGCCGAAGTTCTTGTGGAAGTTGCCGGCGCGGTAGTCCCACCACGTAAACCGGCCGGTCGCCGTGGGCTGGAGGTCCCGGAAGGCGTCGCGCAGGCCCCAGTCCAGCCAGCTCCGGAAGGCCGCCCGTTCCTTCGGCGAGACGTGGGTCCCCCCGTGGGCGCGCGCGGCCGCCCAGACGTCATCGTCGGTCGGGGCGACGTTGAGATCGCCGCCCAGGAGCAGCGACTCCTTCGGATCGCGCGTCTCGTCCAGCCAGCGCCGGGCCCGCTCGAACCAGCGCAGCTTGCCCTCGTAGAAGGGCGAGTCCACGACGCGCCCGTTCGGCGCGTACAAGCTCACGATCCGGATCGGATCCCCGCCGGGCGGGGTGACCCGGACCGACAGCATCCGCGCCTCGTCGAGCGGGTTGAAGTCCTCCTCCTGGAGCGAGACCTTCGAGCCGGCGCCCGAGTTGCGGACCGGCCCGTCGCCGAAGTTCGTGATCGGCTCGTCCAGGCTGATCCCGTCACGGGCCGCGATCGCCACGCCGTTCCAGCGACCCTCGCCGTGATGGACCAGCTGGTAGCCCGCCATCTGGAAGGCCATCAGCGGGGCGTCCTGGTCGGACAGCTTGGTCTCCTGCATCAAGAGGACGTCCGGCGCCGCCCGGTCGAGCCACCACTCGACCTTCTCGAGCCTCGCGCCGAGCGAGTTGACGTTCCAGGTCGCGATCCGCATCGGTCGGTCGGTGGGTTCGGTCGTTCGATCGGCGGCCCGGATCAGGCGCGGCGCATCCCGGCGATGGTCATCGCGTCGAGCTCGGGGTTGTCGCCGCCGTGCTCCTCGAACGCCTGGCCGAGCGCGGCAAACGCCTCGCGCGTCCTGTCCGCGTCGGAGGTCGTCAGCATCAGCGCGCCGTCCGTGTCCTCGGCCACCCCGACGATGCCGGTGATGTTGACGCCACGCTCGCCGAGGGCCGCGGCGACGCGCGCGAGCGAGCCCGGCTTGTCCTCGAGCTGGACCGTGAACCAGACCATCATCGGCCGCCACCTCCTGTGTGCCGCCATTCGTCGCGCTGTGCCGCGATGGTACGCCGCGGTACGCTCGGGCCATGGCCGGCCCGGTCGTCCAGGTCTTCGGCGCCGCCGATTCGCAGGCCACGCGCGCCGCCCAGCGGTTCTTCCGCGAGCGGCGAATCGACATCCAGCTGATCGATGTCCGGCGCAAGCCGATGGCGCCGGCGGAGCTGCGGCGCTTCGTGAATCGGCTGGGAGCGCGCGCCGTCGCGGACGTGGACTCGAAGGCCTGGCGCGACGCCGGCCTGGGCTACCTGCGCATGTCGGACGACGAGCTGGCCGAGCGCCTCCTCGCGGACCAGCGGCTGCTCCGATTTCCTCTCGTCCGCGTCGGCGACGGCGTCGCGGCCGGGCGCGACGAGGCCGCGTGGAAGGCACTCCTCGGGGCGACCTGATTCGGCTAGGGTGGTGGCATGACGACATCCCTGCTGTCCGACGCGTTCCGCCATCACATCTGGGCCACCGAGGTGATCCTCGAGACGTGCGCGGGACTCACCGAGGCGCAGCTGAACGCCCCGGTGCCCGGCACCTACGGCCCGATCATCGACACGCTCCGGCACATCGTGCAGGCCGACAGCTTCTATCTCCGCATCTTCACCGACGGGCGGATCGAGGAGATCGACGGCGACGCGAAGCTGAGCCCCGAGGAGCTGCGGACGGCCTTCTCCGGTTACGGCCCGGCCTACGAATCGCTCCTGGCGAGCGCACCGGATCCGGAGGCGTGGGTCATCGAGCGTGGCGAGTACGGCGAGTTCCACTCGAAGATGGGACTTCGCCTCGCCCAGGTCGTCCACCACGGCAGCGACCATCGGAGCCAGGTCTGCACGGCCCTGACGAGCCTCGGCGTGACCCCGCCTGAGATCGACCTTTGGGTCTACGGGGAAGCCGCCAGGCGGACGCGCGAGGTGGCGGCGGCAAAGCCCTAGCGGCTCGCGGCGGGGTTCAGCTGCTCGAGGGAGTCAGCGACCAGAGGGCAGTCATGGCCCGAGCGAGTCAGCTGCCGAGGGAGTCAGCGACAGCGGCCCCGGGCGTCAGCGGCTCCGCAGCCTCGGCCAGGCGGCGTACAGCGCCGCGCCGCCAAGGAGCGCGACGCCGGCGATCGCCCAGAACGCGCTGCCGGTCATGAAGCTGCCGGGGATGACCCCGACGCCCTGGCCCAGCCAGACGAGGCCGACGAGCGCGGCGATCGCAGCGACGATGGAACGCGCCCGATCCCGGCTGGGAGAGTTGGGTGAGGCCACCGGCGTAGCATGCATCGGCGAGACGCCGGTCACAGGAGAGGTGCATGACGGAGCGGGACGCCGAGGCGACCAGGTCGGCAGGGGCGGGGGAGGGAAGCGCCGGCCGGGATGACGGGCGTGGTCGAGTGAGTCCGGACGACCTCCGCGGCCACCGCGGTCCGCCGGGCGGGGCGTCCCGGACGCCGCCGGCGTCTCCCGAGGGCGGCGATCGATCGGGCGAGCCCATCGGCGAGCATCGACGATCCGGCCGGCTCGTCATGAGCCCCGACGTCGGCAAGAAGATGGGCACCGACGCCACGATGACCGAGGATCGGAAGCTCCTCGCGCCCGCGGCGCCGCCGGCGTTCCTCGAGACCGATCCGTGGCGGGCCCTCCGGATCCTCGCCGAGTTCGTCGAGGGCTTCGACGCGTTGGCCTCGATCGGCCCGGCGATCACCGTCTTCGGTTCCGCGCGAGTGGATCCGGGTGACCCCGCGTACACGATGGCGCGCGAGATCGGGCGCCTCCTTGCCCACGAGGGCTACGCCGTGATCACGGGCGGCGGGCCGGGGGTCATGGAGGCCGCGAACCGTGGCTGCCAGGAGGGCGGCGGGTTGTCCGTCGGCTGCAACATCGAGCTGCCGCACGAGCAGTCGATCAACGCCTACGTCGATCTTGGCGTCGAGTTCCGGTACTTCTTCGCCCGCAAGACGATGTTCGTGAAGTACGCCGACGGATTCGTGATCCTGCCCGGCGGCTTCGGGACGATGGACGAGCTCTTCGAGGCGCTCACGCTCATCCAGACGGGCAAGATCAAGGGCTTCCCCGTGATCCTCGTCGGGTCGGCGTTCTTCGGCGGCCTCATCGACTGGATCAGGGCGAAGCTGCTGGCCGAGGGAATGATCTCGCCCGAGGACCTCGACCTCATCCAGGTGACCGACGACCCGAAGGAGGTCATCGAGATCGTGCGCCGGGCGGGTCGCCGCGGCGACCGCGGCCGTACGCGCCTCGACTGATCAGCCGGGGGAACCGCGGGTGCGCACGTCGTGCCCGCAGGTCCTTGTGCGCGCCCCGATGGGTCCGCGCGGCCACGAACATGACGAGGTCGGGCCGTTTCGGCGCTCATTCGGCCGGAATCTCGTCGGGTTGCGCCCCAATGGCGTCAGGAACGACGAGGTTTCGGCCACGACGGCGGCGAGGCCGAGCCAAGTTCGACATGTTGGAGTCCGGTCGGTCCCAGCTTGAGCGGGCCGCACGCGTCTCGACTGATCAGCCGGGGACGGCGACCTCGATCTGTCCCTCGGTGACGCGGACGGGGTAGAACCGAAGCCGCCGCACGCGGGTCAGGCGCCGCGCCTCGGCCTTGATCCCGGGTGGGTCCGGCTTGGGGTCCTTGCCCTCGGGCGTCCAGACCGGGTGGTACCTGCCGTCCGCGTCGAGGCCGCCGGTCGTGGGCATGCGCGTCACGTTGCCGGTCCGGAGGTCGAACTGGCCGTTGTGGAGCGGGCAGTCGATCAGGCATTCCGCGAGGATCCCGATGGACAGGGGTGCCGACATGTGCGGGCAGCGGTCGTCGATCGCGACGAGGCCGTCAGGGGTGTGGGCGACGAGCACGTCGAGGTCGCCGAAGGTCCGCCGCGTCATGGCGCCGAGCGGGAGCTCCGAAGCCGGGATCGCCGGGCGGAACGCGGCGCCCGCCGCACCGATCGCCGTCAGGCCGTCGGGGATCGCGGCGATCGCGGGCTCGGGGGCGCTGCTCATCGGCCGATCCTAGCCCGCAACAGGAAATCGACCCCGGGCGGTGGCCCGCCCGGGGTCGAGGTGCGCCGCGCTCGTGCGGTGTTCAGTCGAGGCTGACCGCCGGCCGGCTGGTCGAGCCGACTCGCGCTGGCGCGCCGGCGGGCGCGCCCTGCGAGGTTCGGAGCGGGATCTCCTTGAGGAAGAACGCCGCGACCAGGGCGATCGCGGAGGCCGCGACGCCGATCCAGATCGAGTTGCCGATCGAGATCGTCAGGGCGCGATGGAAGCCGTCGATGAAGATCGGCTGGAAGTCGGTCGGAATCTGCGCGAAGAATCCGCCGGACGTGTTGGCGTTGACCGAGGTCAGCGCCGCGGGGTCGAAGCCCGCTGGTGCCGCCGTTGGTACGAACGCCGGCGGCGCGCCCGCCCCGATCAGCTGCTCGCGCAGCAGGTCCCACGTGAAGTTGAGCCGGAAGATCGTGAACGCCACGGCGATCCCGATGGTCGTGCCGATCTGGCGGAACAGCGTCAGGTCGGAGGTGGCCGCACCCATCTCCTGGAACGGCACCGAGTTCTGGACCACGATCGTGAAGACCGCGAACGTCGGGCCGACGCCGAGGCCGGCGATGAACATCCAGGCCGCGAGCATCAGGCCGTCGGTGTCGGCGCGGAGCTGGGTCATGAGGCCCATGCCGACGATCAGGACGGTGATCCCCGTCAGAATCACCGGCTTGTAGCGGCCGGTCCGCGACACGATCTGCCCGGAGGCGATCGAGGCGAGGATCAGGCCGAACATGAACGGCAGGAGCCGGTAACCGGAGTCGGTGTATGACACGCCCTGGACGATCAGGAAGTACAGCGGCAGGAAGATGATCACCGCACCGAACCCGAACGTCGCGAAGAAGATCGAGACCATCGACGACGAGAAGGTCCGGTTGCGGAAGAGGTGGAGCGGGACGATGGGGTCCTTCGCGCGCCGCTCGACGAGCACGAAGGCGACGAGGAACGCGAGGCCGGTCCCGATCCACGCCCACACGACCGGCTCGCCGAAGCCGTCGGTCTCGGCGACCGTGAACCCGATGAGGATCGGCACGAGGGCGAGGACGATGGTCACCACGCCGAGGTAGTCGATCCGGCCGGCTCGCTCGACGTGCTTGATGTTCGGAAGCAGGTACCAGATCACCGCCAGCGCGATCGCGCCGATCGGCAGGTTCACGTAGAAGATCGCGTGCCAGCTCGAGACGTCGGTGAGGAAGCCGCCGATCGCCGGGCCGGCGAGGAACGCCGTGCCGAAGACCAGGCCGAAGAGGCCCTGGTACTTGCCGCGCTCCGCCGGCGTGAACAGGTCGCCGATGATCGCGAGCGCGATCGGGAAGAGCGCGCCGGCGCCGAGGCCCTGGATGCCCCGGAACAGCACGAGCTGCCACATCTCCTGGCTGAGGCCGGACAGCGCCGAGCCCGCCAGGAACAGCCCGATCCCGATCATCAGGATCGGCTTGCGCCCGTACAGGTCGGAGAGCTTGCCGTAGATCGGCACGCTCACGGTCGAGGTGAGCAGGTAGATCGTGACGGCCCAGGTGTAGAAGTCGGTGCCGTTGAGGTCCGAGACGATCTTGGGCAGGACAGGGCCGACGATGGTCTGGTCGAGCGCCGACAGGAACATCCCGAGCATCACCGCACCGAGGATCTCGAGCTTCGCTCGGCGCGAGAGGCCGAGCGCCGGATCCTCGTCGACGGAGGGGGTATCGGGGCCGGTGTGCGTCGTGGGAACGGATTCCATGCGGGCTTCCTTCTGGTGGGGTTGCGGCTGGCCTGCGGGCCTAGTTCGCGGACTCGAAGTGGTGGCGATGGGTGGCGCTCGACTCGACCTCGGCCGAGAGCGCCCGTCGGAGGCTCCGCAGGGCCTCGAGCACGATCGGGCGCTCCTTCACCGACAGGCGCCGAATCACGGCGCGCATCGAATCGCGCCGGCTCGACTCCGTCTGTGAGAGCGCCTCCCGGCCGCCGGCCGCCGGCTGGACGACGACGAGTCGCCGATCCGCGGGCACCCTGACCCGCTCGATCAGGCCGTGGCCCTCCATGCGGTCGATGATGCCGGTGGCGTTGGAGAGCGAGACGCCGAGGAGATCCGCGAGTCGGCTCATCGGCATCGCGCCGTGGTGTTGCAGGAGCCACAGGACATGCAGATGGCTCATGCTCACCTGGCCCTGGACCAACCGGCCCATGGACGCGCATTTCATCTCGCCGATCCAGGCGCCGACTTCTGTCAGGATGCCTTCGACCGTGGACTCCGAGGCGCCGCCCCTGGTGGGGTACACGACCTCGTCGGCGGCCGGTGGCGTGGCCTTGGTGATACTTCGCATGTCGTGAAGGATTATAGCGACATGAATGATTGCGTCAACATCAATGGTTCGCGGACACTGGAGGACCCGGGAAGATGCGCTTCGCGCTGATGATCGAGGCCCAGCAAGGCCTCACGTACGAGGACCAGCTGGCGATCGTGCGCCGGGCCGAGGCCGCCGGGTTCGAGTCCTTCTTCAGGAGCGACCACTACGCTGCGTTCCCCGGCGGCGCGGACCGTCCGACCACCGACGCATGGGCCGTCCTGGCGGGCCTCGCCCGCGAGACCTCGCGGATCTCGCTTGGCGCGCTGGTCAGCCCGGTCACGTTCCGGCATCCGGGGAACTTCGTGAAGCTCGTGACGACCGTCGACCAGATGAGCGGCGGGCGGGTCGAGGTCGGCGTCGGCGCGGGCTGGAACGAGCAGGATCACGAACCCCTGGGGTTGCCGTTCCCGGAGATCGACCGACGCGCCGATCTGCTCGAGGATCAGCTCGAGCTCCTTCACGGGCTCTGGGCGCAGCCGCCGGGCTGGTCGTTCGACGGACACCAGATTCGCGTGCGCGATGGTGCCCTGCGCGCGGGTCCGGTCGAGGCCGATGGGCGGCCGCGAGAGAACGGTCGGGTCCGCCCTCGAATCCTCACGGGCGGCAGCGGCTCGCCGCGCGGCTTCCGGATCGCGGCCCGCTACGCCGACGAGTTCAACATCACGTCCTCGTCGCCGGACGAGGTCCGGACGAAGGAAGCGCAGCTCGACGACGCATGTCGTGCCATCGGGCGCGAGCCGTCGACGCTCACGCGGTCGGCCATGGTCGGGACGCTCATCGCGCGGGACGACGGCGAGCTCGAGCGGCGCGGCGCGGCGCTCCTCGACGAGCTCGGCGAGGAGGCCGCGAGCGGCCGCGCGTGGCTGGCCGCACGGAAGGGACGCTGGATCTTCGGTATGCCGGCCGACGCGCGCGACACGGTCGCGCGATTCGCGGATGCCGGGGTCGAGCGGATCATGCTCCAGGACTTCCTGCCCCGCGATCTCGACCACATCGACGACATGGCCGAGGCGCTGATCGGCGAGGCCTGACAGAGCTTGGCGCCGGCCCCCGTGTCGGTCGATCGGCCGGCTCAGCCGGTCGCCGACGGCGCCTCGGCCGCGCGCAGGTAGGCGGGCTCGTCGCGGCGGATCGGGTCGGGGTTCACGCCGCGGAGGCGGGCGATGCGCTCGGTGAGGAGCTGCAGCGGAACCGCGCTCGCGATGAGCGCGGCGGCAGCACGCGGGAGGCCGGCTGTCCCGGCCTCCGGTGCAACGAGCCGTGCTGCGCCGAGGCCCTCGCGGTACGCCGGCCCGGCGATCACGCCGATGACGCAGCCGACCTCGGCGGCGGCGCGGATCGCGCCGGCCGCTCGGGCACGCCGGGCGTCGGCCTGCGAGTCGTCGGCGGCGATCAGGACGAGACCGGTTCGGCCGTCCGTCCCCGCGAGGTGCCCGTGGAGCAGCGTCTCGAGGTCGCGCGCCGAGGCGGGCAGATGGGTGCCCTCCTCGAGCTTGAGCGTGAGCTCGCGCGCCGCGATGCGGTCCGCCCCGGAGCCCACGACGATGATGCGCTCCGTCCTGGCGAGGTCGGCGGCGATGCCCTCGGTGTCGGCGACGGCGTCCGGCTGCAGCCCAGCGCCGAGGACGCGCCGAACGGCTGACGGATCGATCGCCGCGCCGGAGAGATGGGCGCCCACGGCCGTTGCGGCGATGATCGGCGCCAGGTAGCCGATCGTGTGGCACCAGCTTCGATCGAGCTCGTCCGTCGCCACGACGACGTCCGCGAGCGCCGCCGCCGGCGATCGATCGCTCACGGTGACGAGCCCGACCGCCGCCCCGCTGGCGCGCGCCCGTTCGAGCGCCCGGTTCGTCGCCCATGTCCCGCCTTCGTGACTGATCCCGATGACGAGGCCGCCGGCGCCGAGCTCGTCCTCGAGGGATGCCTCGAACGCCTGGGCGGCGATCGGTGCCCCGCCCTCGCCGAGCCGCCACGGCAGGCCGGCGACCCGCATCGCGTCGCGCAGGATCTCGGCGGCGGCCAGCGCGCCGTGCTCGCTCGTCCCGCAGCCGGTGACGATGACCGACGCGCGGCGGTGGGCGGTGGCCCGGATCTGCTCGGCGAGCTCCGCGGCGGAGCTCGCGGGATCGGCCAGCCGGCCGAGCAGTCGGTCGGCCAGGGCCGGCTCGGCCTCGATCATCTCGGTCATGTGCCACGGCGGTCCGTCGCGCCGCGATGGCATGTCCGTCTCGGCCCAGGGCTCCGGGGGCCCGGCCAGCGGCTGGTCGGGGTCGGCTCGCCGGTCGTCGGCGCGCTGCGGAGCGGTCACGCCGGCACGCCCGCATGCCGCGGACCGGCCGGGACCCGCCCGATGCGCCGGGGCGGCCAGTAGCGGAACAGCACTCGTCCGACGAGCGCGTCGACCGCCACCGGGCCATAGCGCTGGGAATCCACCGGCGGGCC
>JADMIO011426240.1_pt1 | contig 19479 bp, 9 predicted proteins | sample 8958161 | NCBI WGS metagenome assembly JADMIO01 (sample SAMN16585339, study PRJNA669376) | soil metagenome | isolation source: Crop rotation soil | place: USA: Cullars Rotation, Alabama | collected 2011
TTCCGATCTTCAATGTCGTAGCCGCCGCGCCACCATTCGTCAGTCCACGCAAAAACGAACGCACCGGCACAACCGGCAGCGAAGCACGTACGCACTTGCCACGTAAGCACCTCGGCCTGCGTTGTCTCACCATTGCGGCGGCTGTCCAGGCCGATTTCAGCCATCACGAGTGGACGGTCGCCGGCGATGTTTTGCAGGCGAGCAAGGTAATCGTCCAGTGCGGGTTCACTTTCTAGATAGACGTTGAAACAGAAAATATCCAGGAAGGGCAGATGCAGGTATTCGGTGGAAGGATAATTGACATACGTCACGAGGGCTGCCGGGTCTTCCTGCTTGACGACGTCATAAACTCGACGCAGAAAGCGTTCGACTTTGCGCGCCCCATGCCAGCGCACGATGGGTGACGGGATTTCGTTGCCGATGGTATAGCAGAGAACTGCCGGGTGATCTGCACACTCGCGCACGAAGTTGCGCACGCGGTTAATGATGTCCTTCTGTTTGTCAGTGTTGTCGAGGAAGGTTACGTGCTGCTCCCACGGTAGCCCGATCATCACGTAGAGCTTGTGATCGTGGGCCAGATCCAGAAACCAGCGTGGCGGAACCGTGTATGTCCGGACGGTGTTGATGCCCGCTTCGCTCATCTGCGCGAAGTCCCGTGCGACTTGCAATGGATCGTGCTGCTCTCGTCCGTCGGGGCCGGGACGGAATGTGCCGTAGGTCACGCCACGTATGTAGAGCTTTTCCTCGCCGGAATAAATAAATTTGCCTGCCACATGCGGTCTGGGATGGGTGGTATGTTGCTGCCCTGAGGGATAGTCGTAGATAGTCATATCGGGGATCTTGGTACACGCGCGTCAGTTGGGATTTCCAGTACCTTGCGCCATCCGGTTTAATCTTCCGGATAGACGATTACAAATAAAATTTCAGAGGAACTTGGTTCGGAGTTGGCCGATTGCCGAACTTCCGGGTTTAAAGCTCCAAAACGAACCAGTTGAACTGGACGGGACCTGTTTGTCCGGGCCTCCTACGTGGGCGGTGGTAAAGATCCGCACAGACCGCCCGGCACTTTTTCATGAGGGGGCGGAGCGTAACGCCAACCATCAAAAAAGTCAACGCATTGAGGCTCTTTTGTAAACGGTAGGTGGCTTCTTGTAAACGCAAAGTAGAAGCGTCTCCTTTCTACTTTGTGCGGAGTGCCCAAAATCCCGGGACTGTCTTGGCTGATGCCGCCAAACAGCTTGCGAAAGATCTATCTCCCTATTGAATTTCGCAGTCAACTTGTGAGACCATTAGCTCCCTAGAAGCAAAGAGGGGAGGCGTTAACTGTGAAACAGAAGTCGGAACTGCCACAGGGCACGCTCGACTTGCTAGTGCTCAAGGCGCTCTCGTTGGGACCAATGCATGGATATGGCGTTGGCCAGCGCATCCAGCAGCTCGCAGAAGACATGCTTCGAATAGAGGAAGGCACTCTTTACCCCGCCCTCTATCGAATCGAGCAGAAGGGCTGGATCGAGTCGGAGTGGGGACAATCAGAAAATAATCGACGCGCCCGCTTCTACAAGATAACGCGAAAAGGCCGCAAACAACTCGCCACTGAAGAGTCTCAATGGAAGCATCTCTCAACGGCGGTAACCAAAGTATTAAAGGCCACTTGATAGGAGCAATACCATGAGCTTGTGGAAAGTTTTGCGAGACAGGTTCCGCGCTTTGCGAGACAGCGAGGCCGTTCACCGTGAAATCGACGAGGAACTAAGTTTTCACCTCGACATGAAAACTGAGGAAAATATCAGGAAGGGCATGTCGCCTCACGAAGCTCGCAGGTTAGCTGAAACACGTTTCGGGCGCGTCACTCGGATTAAAGAATTGGGATACTCAGTTAGAGGCGGCGGTCTCATCGAGACACTGTGGCAGGATCTGCGCTACGCGATCCGTATGCTGCGACACGACGCGCCTTTCACCTTCGTCGCGGTTTTGACGTTGGCCCTAGGCATTGGCATGAACACCGCTATCTTTAGCATCGTTAATGCTGTGCTGTTTCAGCCACTGCCATACGCTAACGCGGACGAGCTCGTGACGATCTACAACACGTCCGGTGGCGAATCGAAATTTCCTTTGTCGCCAATCGCTTTTCTGAATCTGAAGCGAAACAATACTGCCTTTACTGATGTCGCGGCCCTCAGTAATAAGGGATGGGCCGCAAATCTTACGGGAAGCGGCGAGGCGGAGCGGCTACAAGGATTCCAAGTCTCATCCAATTTGTTTTCACTGCTTGGTGTGGCGCCTCTACACGGTCGGGCGTTCGTTGAAGATGAAGATCGTCCCGGGGGAAATCAAGTTGTCGTACTTAGCAACGAGCTATGGCAGCGACGGTTTGCGAGTGACCCGAAAATTTTTGGACAGACGATTACACTTAACGGCGAGCCCTACAGAGTTGTTGGAGTGATGCCCGAGGACTTTCGATTTTTCACTAAGACAGATCTATGGACGCCGCTCGCATTCACGCCTACGGACCAAAATGATCCTGCCGGATACCTTGCGGTGATCGGCCGTCGCAAGCCAGGCGTATCATTCGCGCAAGCCAGCACGGAAGTGGAAACGATCTCGCGTGACTTCAACAAGAATTCCGATTCACAAGTGATCACGCGATTAGGTATCCCGCAATCCGAGCTGACAGAGGAAGTTCGTCCGATGCTGTTGTTGCTGATGGCGGCTGTTGGGTTCGTGCTACTGATTGCTTGTGTAAACATCGCGAATCTTCTACTGGCCCGCGGAAATGTAAGACGCAGAGAACTAGCAGTTCGGACAGCCCTGGGCGCAGGCCGATGGCGCGTGTTGCGGCAATTGTTGACTGAAAACCTGCTATTGGCATTACTAGGCGCGGGCATCGGACTACTTCTCGCGAGATGGGCAACTCAGTTCGTTGCGAGTGGTTTGCCTGAGTATGTGGCCGACGCAAACTCACGTGTCGCTCTATTGACGTTAGACACAACAGCCCTCGTTGTGACATTCACGCTCGCGCTCATAACCAGTCTTATCTTTGGTTTAGTGCCGGCGTTTCAACTTTCAAGAATCGATCTAAATGAAGCATTAAACGAAGGCGGTCGAACTGTCGCGCCACGAAAACATCTCCGCTCAGTGCTGGTGGTCGCTGAGGTTGCCCTGGCCATGGTGCTGCTGGTGGGGGGCGGCCTGATGACCAGGAGTTTCTGGCGATTAGCGCATGTGAATCTTGGCTACGATCCAAGCGGGGTATTGACGGCTAAGATTGATCCGTCAGGCGAGAAGTATGAAGGGCTCGATCGCGTCAGTACCTTCTATCAGGAATTACTTAGACGCGTTCGGACGATTCCAAACGTTCGCGACGCAGGCCTCATCAATAGTCTCAACGCGTCCTTTTCTTTTAGCATTGATGAGCATCCGCCGCTTCCTCCTGATCAGGAACCGTTTGCGCAAATCAACCAGGTCAGCCCCGATTATTTTCGAGTGTTGGGAATTCCGTTACGCAAAGGACGGTTCTTTAATGATAGCGATGGGAAGGGGTCACAGCCTGTCGTCATTGTCGACGAAACATTCGCTCGGCAAAATTTTCCTGGAGAAGATCCGATTGGGAAACATATCAAAGGTGAATTCAGTCGGGGCGAGGGACAATCATCGCGCGAGATCGTAGGAGTCGTGGGCAGCGCAAGGTATTGGACCGTAAGCCGAGAGCCTTTGCCTCACATGTACTTTTCTTATCTTCAGCAAAACTGGAGCTCCATGTCACTCGTAGTGCGAGCGCAATCGGGAGATCCGATGCGGCTATCCGGACCTATTCGCGCAGAACTCGCAGCGATCGACAAGTTGCAGCCGATCCATTCGTTCAAGTCGATGGAATCGACAGTGTCTGAATTGGTCGCTCCGCAACGATTTACCACCTTGTTACTATCGGCTTTCGCGATTATGGCTGCGGGCCTTGCGGCGATCGGAATTTACGGCGTGGTCTCGTATGCGGTGGCCCAACGTACGCGTGAGATTGGGGTGCGCATGGCTTTGGGTGCGACGGCGCGCGATGTGCAGAAATTGATACTACTGCAGGGAATGACCCCGGTCGCAATCGGAACAATCATTGGGCTCAGCGTCTCTATTGCCCTTACGAAGCTGATTTCCGGCTTGCTCTTTGGAGTGAGGACCACTGACCTTACGACTTTGATTGCCGTCACATTACTACTGGTAGTAATTGCTCTGATCGCTAACTACATACCGGCCCGGCGCGCGATAAGAATAGACCCTCTGAGCGCACTGCGGTACGAATAAACTGTAAAGCTGCGCACTCTGACATCGTGAACGCCACTGTTGGGCGCAGATAGAGTGACGTCAGTGGCTAAATTTGCTGAAACAACTCGCCTTTGTGCTACAATCCGGGCCTGTCTAGCCCAGGGCAGTCCGGATCCCAACCGAAATTGATAGTCTCACGAAAATTTTATGAACCTATATCCCCCCAATCGATCTACGCGCGTTCGCGTCGGCGCAACGCTTCTCTTTTTGATTTTAATTGCCGCTGTTGGCCCACAACTGCTGACCACGCGAGCGTCAGTCACATTCAGCGTTAACTCACTGCTGGATACTCCAGACGTGGCCCCCGGAAACGGAGAATGCCTGGACGCCAACGGTAAGTGCACACTAAGAGCCGCTATCCAGGAAGCCAACAGCTTCGGTGGTGACGACACCATAAACTTCCTCGTCACTGGTACTATCAATCTGACAGGCGCGCTGCCGGTTCTCTCCTCCAACATCAACATCAACGGTCCAGGTTCGGGTTCGTTGACGGTGCGCAGAGATCTCGGCGGCTTTTACCGCATCTTCCAGTCGAGCGGCGCCTCCAGCATTTCCGGGTTAACAATCACGAATGGCAGAACACCGGACGGCGTTAACGAAGACGTCGCTCCAAACGGCGGCGGCATTTTGCAAACTGGCGGCTCACTCACGCTGCGCGATGTCGTCATCACAGGAAACTCGACCGGCAATGGCGCCCCGATGAGATTCGGAAGCCCGAACCTCGGTGGGTTCGGCGGCTTTGGAGGAGGAATCTACGCCTCTGGCACGTTGACGATGACGGATTGCGTAATCAGCAACAACACGACCGGTAACGGCGGAACTGGTTTGCAGTCAGGCGGTTCAGGTGGTCGCGGCGCCGGCATCTTTTTCGCACCGGGAACGCTGACAATGACGAATGTCACCATTACCGGAAATCACACCGGACAAGGTGGTTCACCTGGTGGCAACAGCGGCGACGCCGGCGGCATGTGGACCGGCGGCGATTTCTTCCCGGCTCAAGCGACCGACGTGATTTTGAATAGGGTAACAATCTCAGACAACACCACGGCGACCGGCCTATCAAACGGCGATAGCGGTACTGGAGGCGGAATATATGCCTACCAGGGAACAATGAGACTGATTAATAGCACCGTTAGAAACAATCACACCGGCAACGCGCCACGCCAGGCGGGCCGCGGCGGCGGTATCTTTAACAGCGCTTCGTTAACCGCTCTCAACAGTCTTATCAGTGGCAATTCAACCGGCGATAACGATTTCGGTTCCAACAACAATGGTGGCGGCATCGCCAGCTTCTCATCGCTGACGCTCATCAACACGACTGTCAGCGGTAACAGTACTGGAGCTGAAACTGCCGGTATCGGCGGAGGCGTGTTCGTTTTTAACCTTGCCACGTTGATCAACTGCACGATCACAGGCAACAACACGCCGGGCGACCACGCTAATGGCCTCGGCGGCTTTGGCAGCGTGATCACTCTCGCAAATACGATTGTCGCCGGCAACGGCGACTCCCCTAACGATAAGGACCTCGAGAATACTTTGTTCTCGGAGGCCACGTTTGTCTCTCAGGGCTTTAACCTGATCGGAAACGCTGACGGCGTCACTACATTCAACGGCGTGGGCGATCAGATCGGCACCACTGCCGCGCCCCTTAATCCACATCTTGGGCCATTGGCTGACAATGGCGGTCCGACCCTGACGCACGCGCTGCTGAGTAACAGCACTGCACTCGACGCCGGCAGTAACGCCCTCGCCAAAGATCCAAACGTAACTTTGGAAACCGACCAGCGCGGTACGGGACGGATCGCGGATTCTCCCGATCCTGATTCACTCGCTGTTGTGGATATCGGAGCATTCGAGTTTCACCAAACGCTCGAAGACATCTCCGATAAAACTACGGCTGAAGACACGCCGCTCACGGTGACTTTTGGTCTTGGTGACAATGGCCCCGGAGTAACCTCGGTAACGGCTTCTTCCAATAATCAAGTTGTAGTGCCTGACGCCAACCTGGTATTGAGCGGCACGGGCGCCGCGCGCAGCTTGCTAATTACTCCAGTAGCTAATCAATCGGGTCTGGCGACGATTACTGTCACCGTCAACCTCACCGGCGGTGGAACCTTGACCGACACTTTCACACTGACCGTGCTTTCGGTTAACGACCGTCCAACATTCTCCGTCCTCGGCGCTCCAGCTATTCTCGAAGACGCCGGCGCACAAACGGTCAACCTTATTACCAACATCAGTCCTGGCCCACTCGAACAAGCCCAGTCAGTGTCTTTCAGTGTCACAAACAACAATAATCCCGGATTGTTCTCAGTTGCTCCTGCCGTCGACAGCTCCGGAACGTTGACTTACACCTCCGCGCCTAACGCCTTCGGCAATGCTATCGTAACGGTGGTGGCGACAGATGATGGTGGGACGGCAAATGGAGGACTGAACACCTCTACCGAGGCGAACTTTACAATTACCGTCACTCCTGTAAACGACGCTCCAACATTTACTAAAGGCGCTGACCAAACTATCAACGAGGATGCCGGCTTCCAGTTTGTAAGCAACTGGGCCACCAATATCAGTCAGGGGCAGAATGAGTCTGACGGATTTGGTTTTCAGGTCACCAACAACACCAATCCGAGTTTGTTCTCGCAACAACCGTCAGTATCCACCAGTGGGTCATTGACGTACTCGCCTGCGTTCAACGCGAATGGAACTGCCGACATCACTATCGTCCTTAAAGATACTGGCGGCACGGCGAATGGCGGCGCGGACACCAGCTCGTCCCAAACGTTTACGATAACGGTGAATGCAGTTAACGACGCTCCACAAATTAGTCTCCAGAGTACCTTCGTCAATATTAACCAGCAGACGCCGCGGCTGTTCTCCGCATCAACCTCCAGCGTGATTTCGGTCCTTGATGTTGACGCCGGAACAGATCCAATTCGTATTACCCTGACAGCCACGCAGGGCACGGTCACACTAACCTCAACCACAGGTCTCACCTTTGTCACGGGCGATGGTACCGATGACGATACGATGACCTTTACGGCACCGCAGGACATTCTTGTGGCGCGTTTGAGTAGTGTCATTTTCACGCCCAATAATGGCTTCTCGGGATCCGCTAACCTGCAGATCATCGCCAACGATGACGGGCATAACGGGTCGGGTGGACCAAAAACCGCAACCCGCAATATCTCCATCAATGTGCTGTCGGGAGGCCGGATGTCTTTCAACGCCGCAAGCTATGGCGTTAACGAATCCGGAACTACGGCCACTATCACAGTCCTCCGGCAAGATGGCAGTGCAGGCTCAGCCAGCGTCAACTATGCGACGTCCAATGGTACGGCGACATCGGGAGCGAGCTGCACGTCCGGAGTTGATTATGTTCCTGCTTCGGGAACGTTCACGTGGAACAGCGGTGATGCCAGCGCGAGACAGTTCACGATTACGATTTGTAACGACGGCTCAAATGAAGATGACGAGACGATCAATCTCACATTGAGTAATGTCACCGGTACTGGCTCACTGGGAACTCAGCCTACGGCAACTCTAACGATCGGCAACGACGATGCGCCCGCGCTTCTCACGGAAGATCTGACAAACCATGCGATAGCACTTGATCTGGTTACGCAGAAGCGCGATCCGTTCTCGCTGCTCAATCCGTTCAATTTGAGCAACGATCAAGCTCGACGCGTATCGCTATTTGTCTGGCGCCTGGGCTTGTTGCCGAGTGACACGATCGCGTCGGTGCACGTAACCGCTCGAGACGATGAAGGCAGGACCTACGATCTGCCGGTGGAAGTGCTGAGTCCGATAGCTGCTGTCGGGGACGTAACGCAGATAGTAGTCCGATTACCTGACAACGTAATCGGCGCCCCAAGAGATCTGCTCGTGAAAGTGACATTGAGAGGCCCGGGCAGCAATGAAGCTGTGATATCAATCGCTGCCCCGTAGCGTCTTGATATTTCTCAGCGATCGACTCCTGCTTGAGGAGTCGATACGTTATTCGTGTTCACGATCAAGAGAAGCATTAGACAGATCATGATAAGCGAAGCTCCTGTCAACGGAGCTAAACGCTTTCCCATCTACTTCAACGTATGGATAGATGAAGTAATTGAGCGGCTCTCCCTGCTGGTGCGGTTGAAGGATCAAATCGCGACCGATGCTGAACTCGACGCGATTCTCATCATGCGCGCCGAAGAAGTACTCACGCCTGGCCGGGTCCTTAGCCGCTTCCGAAGCATCGATAGGCACCCAACCGATCCCGTGAGCGTAGAACTCCGCCCAACAGTGATAGCCGCTTACCTCGCCTGCCCCTCTACCTGTGGGTAATGGAAAACCGATAGCGAAGCGTGCGGGAATGCCTACCGCCCGCGCATAGCCGATGAAGATGGCGTGAAAGTCTGTGCAGTTGCCGCGTCGAGCATCACAGGCGTAGTAGATGTCACCACGTCCCCAACCCTGGCCGCTCTTGTCGTATTTTACAGTTGAGACAATATGATTATAGATGGCGCGCGCTTTCTCGAGATCAGTCTTAGCCCCCGCCGCATCTACTACTTCCTGCGCCCACTGCTTGATCTTGCCGTCAATCGGTACTAATCGATCCGGCTGGAGCCAGCGGCCCATGTTTGGGTCACGCTCTTCTCTCACAGGAGCATAATTAGCTTGTTGTAGCCTTTCCTGTAGATGTTCCTTCCGAATTGCATTAAAGCGCATCGTGACGGCGAAGCTTGGTTCCTGCGGATTATGCAAGCTGACGTGCATGACTCTGTTCCCATACTGTGACGTATGAATCTTGTATTCGTGAGGAGAATCAATCTTCATCTCAGTGATCTTCTGGAAAGGGCTGTCGTGTGGTACAGGTATCCAAAGGTCAACTCTCTTTGCTCCAGCCGGAATGTCTTTGACCGAGACTTTATATTCAAACTCAAACTTACGCTCTCGTGGCGCATTCGCGTTTACGCGAATAGCCGAAGTTGAAAATTGTCCGATTGGCAAAGTCTGAGCTGACGTGACCCTGACGAAGATAAATATTGTGCCGCAGAGTGCGGCAAGAATCAGATGGGGTGTTCTCATCGCGACGAGTGACTCGCTTTCTTCAGGCTCAAGAAAGCAAGCGCCTCATCGAGTAATTAGATGAAGCCTGGCGGGTTACTCCTGAGTCTGTGAAGGTAAGGGCGTTTTGCGATCCATACCAGGACCGCTATACGACCTATTCAGTTAAATTGTCTGTGGCTCATAAGAAATTCAACTACGCAGTTTGGGAGTCGCAGCTAGTTTGCGAACTCGATGTACTGCTACCCTTTTCAAAGGATGCCTCTTCCCACCTATATCGTCGGAAGATCGCAATCCTGTTTGCAATAACTCTGGTTGGATTGTGCGATACCATCTGACTCAGGTCAACGTTTTCGACTTCATCAGGCTTGCGCCTTGGAGACAGAATTCGCACTTTGCTGCGGAATGGACTTATGCGAGAGCTTTCAGATCTCAACTTTACCTTCGAGGTAGAAAACGCAGGCGCCTTCAAGCTCGACGCGCTCGCCCTTCAACCTGCAAACGATCTCACCACCCCGCCGTGAAGCCTGAAACGCGCGAAACTCTGTGCGACCTAGTCGCTTGGCCCAATAGGGCGCCAACATACAATGCGCCGCACCAGTCACGGGATCCTCCGGAATGCCCTTCGCCGGGGCAAAGTAGCGGCTGACAAAGTCGTAAGGTCCGCCGCCTGGCGACGTTACGATCACACCTGGTCGATCTATGCGCGCAACCGCCGCCATATCAGGAACAAGCTCACGCAAGATCTGCTCGCTCTCCATCAAGGCCATGTAGTTGAAGGCATTCGCGACAACCTCGACGGGAACAACTCCAAGCGCACCTCTTGCTTTTGACCATCATGGATTTGCGTGAACTCGAGGTCCCGCTGTCGAATATATCCTGTTTGAGCGATCTGGGCACCAACGTAGGAAGGCGGATTTTAGCGTGTCTTAATTGTTAGTTAATATGTAATCTGTAAAGGATGATTCCCACTAGTGAACAAATCAACGATGCACGCGAAATATTGAAAGCGTATCTTAGGCCCACACGGTTAGTGCGAGCAGACCGAATAGGGCGCGATACGCATACTGAGATATTTCTAAAGCTCGAGACGGAACTGCCGACTGGATCATTTAAACCACGTGGGGCGCTGTACGCGCTGATGAAGACTCTCGAACAGAGGGCTATAAAAGGTGTTGTAGCGGCGAGCACAGGCAATCATGGTGCGGCTGTAGCTTACGTCGCACAACTTGCAAAACTTCCCGCAACGATCTTCTTGCCCGAATCTCCCAACCCCGTCAAGCGTGCACGAATCGCCGCGCTCGGCGCCAGCATCATGGAGGTTGAGTGGAAAGCTGAATCGCTTGGAAATGCGGCGGCGGCATTCGCGCGGGAACACGATTACTATTTTCTAAACGACGCGGAGGTTGACATGGTCCCTGTTGGCACGGCAACGATTGCTGCTGAAATCCTTGATGAGCTTCCCACGCCGGATGTGATGATCGTACCGATGGGAGATACTGCGCTTATCAGAGGTGTGGCGTCGGAAGCAAAGCGTCGTCATCCGGGCGTGAGGATCGTCGGTGTGCAGGCTGTACAAGCGCCAGCGTATGCCCGATCGTGGCAGGAAGGTCGCGTAGTCACGATGGAGACGCCCGACACGATCGCGGATGGCTTAGCGACGTGTGCGCCGAACGAGTCCAATGTACGTGAAATCCGCGAGTTGGTTGACGAAGTGAGACTGATATCAGAAGACGAAATGATTCAAGGCATCCGCACACTCTTATTCGAAGAGCACCTGGTTGCAGAACCCGCGGGCGCCGCTGCGACCGCAGCGTATCTTCAGACACCCGCAGCTTATGCTGGACGAAGTGTGGTGTTGTTGGTTACCGGATCAAATATTCCACACGAGCTTCTCTCTCAAGCAGCCACCCTGCCATCTACGATCTGAGATCGCTCTTCTCTGCGCAACCTCTGCGTTCTCTGCGTCTCTGGGGTGGATGTATTAGTTAACCGCAGAGACACAGAGAACGCAGAGGTTGCACAGAGAAATCAATAGGTAGCGACTTACTCGTATCTTAGTGCAACCAACGGATCGACCTTTGCCGCCTTTCGCGCCGGTATTACACACGCCAACAAAGCCACGATAATCAATATCGCAGCGACGATAAGGAAGGTCATCAGATCAATGGGTTGCACTCCAAAAAGCAGCGTGCTGAGATACCGTGTTAGACCAAACGCGCCTGCAATACCGATTGCGATACCTGTAAACGCGAAGATAACTCCACGGGATAGCACGAGCATGAGTACGTCGCTCATTCGCGCGCCAAGAGCGATGCGCACTCCTATCTCATGAGTACGTTGGGTCACGTAATAAGCAGTCACACCATAAATTCCGAGCATTGCCAGCAACATCGCAACACCCGCAAAAGAACTGAGCAGCAACATTGGTGTCCGGCGAGGGGCCGCCGCTGTCGCGACAACGTCATCCAGTGTCTTGACGTTGTAGATTACAACCCCCTTATCGACCGCTCTTATTTCGTTGCGGACCGCGCTGGTTAAGTCCGTCGGCTCACCCTTGGTCCTTACGACTAGCGAAAGGGTTCCCCACCCTGAGTCCTGAGCAAAAGGTACGTACATCTGCGACTCCGCTTCGGCGTCGAGTGACAGACGTGTGTCGGCTACAACACCGACGATTTCACGGAAGAACTTCTCGTCATACCAAACCCAAATTTTTCGACCGACCGGACTCTCTCCGGGCCAAAGTTTACGGGCCATAGTTTCGTTGACGACCATGACCTTGGGCGCATCGTTCGTATCACGGTCAGTGAAGCCACGGCCCGCTTTAAGTGGTATTTGCATGGTGTCGAAGTAGGTAGGCGTAACGGAAATGAAATTGGCATTGCCTGCAGCCTCAGATGTCTGCGGATCCCCTTCCCGCAGATATCCACGGCCGAGATTGAAGGTATCTCCGCGAAGCGGCAATTGGGTGACTGCACCCGCCGATGCGACTCCGGGCACGCTGCTGATTCGTTCAACAACCTGCCGAAAAGCCTGCACGCGTGGTTCTCCCGGTTGGTATTTGCCGGCAGGAAGCGAGACACGCAGAGTAAGCATGTTTGAAGGATTGAAGCCCGGATTCACTTCGCGTAAGCGAATGAAACTCTTGATTAACAACCCGGCGCCTACAAGCAACATGAATGAAAGTGCAATTTCGGAAACCATCAACGCGCTGCCAATTCGGTTACGTCGAGCTTGAGATCCCGATCGACCACCTTCCTTAAGAATTTCATTGAGATCGATCTTGGAAGTTTGAATAGCCGGCACTAAGCCAAAAACGACACCGGTTACTAGTGCGACGGCAAAAGCAAAACCAAAAACTCTGAAGTCCATACCGATCTCTTCAAATCGAGGACTATTCGGCGGACTGATAGAAACGAGGAGCCTGGTTAACCAGAGGCTCAGCGCAAGTCCCACTGCTCCGCTCACGATTGAAAGCAGCACACTCTCCGTAAGAAGTTGTCGAACGATGCGAATTCGGCTTGCGCCCAGTGCTGTTCGAACGGCAATCTCCCTTTTCCTGTAAGTCGCGCGCGCGAGTTGCAGGTTCGCTACATTTGCACATGCGATCAACAACACAAGCGTGACAGCGCCAAGGAGAATCCAGAGAGAAGCACGCAGCTTACCGGTAAGTCGATCGTGCAGTTTGGTTAGTTTGACATTCCATCCACGGTTAGTCTCAACGTAGCTCTGAGCCAGCCTTTCGTTGATGACGGTCATCTCCGATCGAGCCTGTTCAATATCGACACCCGGTTTGAGACGGCCAACCACTGTAAGAAAACGATTGAAACGCTTTTCTTTGGCAGGATCTACTGGGTAAGGAAACCACATTTCGGTTTGAGTCGGGTAATCGAATCCCCGCGGCATAACCCCAACAATCGTTACGCTGAAGTTACTCATCTGGACCTTCGATCCGATCACGCCGTCGCTTCCGCCGAAGCGTCGTTGCCAGAGCGCATAACTCAATATAGCGACATAGTTATTTCCCTCTTTAAACTCATCAGCCTGCATAAGCCGGCCTTTCAATGGTGCGGTACGAAACAACGGAAAGAAGTCTTCCGTCACACTAGTGCCGCGCACCCGCTCAGGTTCATCGTTAGTCTTGAGCACTGAGCCCCCGGCGATAAATGCTGCGATCTGTTCAAAAGACGAACTCTGATTTCGCCAGTCCGCGAAATCAGGAACTGACGTAGCGCCGCCCTCAGGTATGTCCAAACTAAGATTCGTACCGTCAACAACAACAATCCGGTCTGGTTCCGGAAATGACAAAGGACTCAACAAGACGGCATCAACAACAGAGAAGATCGCGGTGTTCGCGCCGATACCGAATGCAAGCGTGATAACGGCGACGGCAACAAAACCGGGTCGTTTGATTAGACTACGAAATGCGTAACGGATGTCTTGTAGTAGGTTTTGCATGAGACGATCTCCTGGTGATGGCATTTGATCTTCACCTTATAAACACCGCAACTCATATTTTCGTGAGACTTATCCGTAGATTCGGCGTCAAATAAAATCGAGCGTAGACCCGTTAATCGATAAAATCGACTTGACTACCTGGAGCGATTTCTCTATAGATTCGGAAACGCTTTCGCCTGGACCTTCTGTATCCTTCCTTCTAATTAGGAGTTGAAATGAAAAAAGTGATCCTAACCGTTGCGCTCACCCTGATCGTGACATCCTTCGTTCGAGCCCAAGAGACCCCGCTGTTGATGCGCACTCCCACGCTGAACAAAACGCACATTGTTTTTTCTTACGCCGGCGATTTGTGGGCGGTGGCACGTGATGGCGGCGAGGCCAGCCGCCTGACAACAGGCGTGGGCCGGGAATTTAATCCTCTTTTCTCACCCGACGGCCAGTGGATCGCTTTCACGGGTGAATACGACGGCAATGTCGACGTTTATGTCATGCCGGCCTCGGGCGGTGTGCCGCGGCGTTTGACCTACCATCCGGGGCCAGATCAACTGGCGGGCTGGACGCCGGATGGAAAATCTGTGCTCTTTGTCTCAGGCCGCAGCGCCGAAACCGGCCGCACCGCACAGCTCTTCACGATCGCAGTTAACGGGGTTTACCCGACGCCCGTGCCGCTCCCGATGGCTTACGAGGGTTCGTACTCACCCGACGGCGCGCGTCTGGCCTACGTGCCGCTGCCACGGTCCTTCAATGCGTGGAAGCGTTATCGCGGCGGGACGGCGACTCCCGTTTTCATCGCTAACCTGAGCGATTCGAGCGTTGAAAAGATCCCGCGCACTGACTCAAACGACTTTAATCCGATGTGGCCTGCGGGAGATGCTCGCAAGATTTATTTCCTGTCTGACCGCGACGGCGCAATTACGCTCTTCTCCTATGACACCGGATCGAAGAAGGTGTCGCAGGTAGTTAACAATCAGGGCCTGGACATCAAGTCAGCTTCAATCTCTACGGGCGGCGGTCCTGACACGATCGTTTACGAACAATTCGGGTCGCTCAATCTTTACGATTTGAATTCGGGTAGAACCAGGCGAGTCGCCGTTACCATTAACGGAGATATCCCTTCGGTGCGGCCAAGATACGAGAAGGTTGGCGATCGCATCCTGAACGCCGCCCTCTCTCCCACTGGCGCTCGTGCGCTTTTTGAAGCGCGCGGCGAAATCATCACTGTGCCTGCCGAAAAAGGTGACGTGCGTAACCTGACCAACACGACCGGCGTAGCCGACCGTGACCCGGCTTGGTCGCCCGACGGTAAGTGGATCGCGTACTTCTCTGACGAGTCAGGCGAGTACGAGCTGCACCTGAGACACCAGGATGGGATGGGCGAGGTCAGGAAGATCAACCTTGGCAACCCGCCATCGTTCTTCTACGCGCCTACCTGGTCACCGGATAGCAAGAAGATTGCTTACGCCGACAAGCGGCTCAACCTGTGGTACGTGGATATCGATAAGGGTACCCCCGTCAAAGTTGACACCTCCAGACGCGGCTTTGGGTTCAACGCCAGTTGGTCGCCTGATAGCCGCTGGATCGCCTACACCAAACCCCTCGAGTCGTGGTACAGCGCGGTTTTCATCTATTCGGTTGAGGAAGCAAAATCTCGCCAGATAACTGACGGGCTCAGTGATGCTAGTTCGGCTTCCTTCGACAAGAACGGGAAGCAGCTCTATTTCATGGCCAGCACTGACATCGGACCAAGGCTCTCGGGCTTTGACATGTCGAGCAACCCGTTTTCAGTGACGCGCAGCGTCTATGTCGTCGTTTTGAAGAAGACCGATCCGTCACCGCTGGCGCCCGAAAGCGATGAAGAGAAAATCGCCGAAGATAAAAAGCCGGAAACGCCGCCGAGTGACAAACCTGCTGAGGGCGAGCAGAAAGCAGATCCCGCCGCAGCCAGGCCGGCAGCCGCCAAGCCAGATGAGAAGAAAGCACCGCCGCGAGTTAACGTCGATTTTGACGGTATCGGTCAACGAATCCTTGCGTTGCCGATTCCAGCACGAAACTTCATAGGACTCGCTGCCGGCAAAACGAATGCGATCTTCCTCATCGAAGCGCCACCACCTGCACCGGGCCCGCCGGGAGTGACGCTGCATAAGTTCGACATGGAGAAGCGCAAGTTTGAAAAAGTCGTCGACGGCATTCGCGCGTTCGAGCTCTCCGCCAACGGAGAGAAGATGCTCTTCCGTCAGGGTGACAACTGGATCATCGCTTCCACCACCCAGCCGCTCAAGCCCGGCGAAGGAAAGATCAAAACCGAAGACATGGAGGTCTATGTTGATCCGAGGGCGGAGTGGCGACAGATGTACAACGAGGCCTGGCGGATCGAGCGCGACTACTTCTACGACCCCAACTATCATGGTCTGGATTTAAAGGCCACTGCCAAAAAGTACGAGCCGTACCTCGCGGCGCTCACTCACCGCGCTGACCTGAGTTATCTCTTCCAGGAAATGTTGGGCGAGCTGACGGTCGGTCACCTTTACGTACAGGGTGGCGACGTGCCCGATCCGAAGCGCGTCCCGGGCGGACTGCTCGGCGCCGACTATACGATTGAGAACGGACGCTATCGCTTCGCCAAAGTATTTGACGGTGAGAATTGGAACCCGCAATTGCGCGCGCCGCTCACGCAACCTGGCGTGAACGTGCAAGCGGGCGAGTATCTGCTCGCAGTGAATGGCCGTAATCTTACGGCCAGCGACAACATTCACAGTTTCTTCCAGAACACCGCTAACAAGCAGATCGTGATACGTGTCGGGCCGAATCCGGACGGCGCAGGCTCGCGCGAAGTCACAGTCGTGCCGGTGGCGAACGAAGGAGGCTTACGTAATCTGGCATGGATCGAAGGCAATCGTCGCAAGGTGGACCAGATGACCGGCGGCAAGCTGGCCTATGTCTGGCTGCCCGACACTGCGGGAGGTGGCTACACTAATTTCAACCGTTACTACTTTGCGCAGCTTCACAAACAGGGTGCGATCATTGATGAGCGCTTCAATGGCGGCGGGCAGGCGGCAGACTACATCATCGACTATCTGAGGAAACCGCTCAACAGCTATTGGGCCGTGCGCGACGGCGACGATTTCCGCCAACCGTTCGGTACGCTCCCCGGTCCCAAAGTGATGATCATCAACGAGTATGCCGGCAGTGGCGGCGATTACATGCCCTGGATGTTCCATCGCTACAACATCGGCCCGCTAATCGGAAAACGGACGTGGGGCGGGCTGGTTGGCATCGGCGGTTATCCGGTGCTCATAGATGGTGGCTCCGTGACCGCGCCGCACTTTGCTTTCTACAGTCCTGAAGGCGAGTGGGAGGTTGAGAACCACGGCGTCTCGCCCGACATCGAGGTCGAGATGGACCCGAAGGCCTGGCGACAAGGACGCGATCCGCAACTTGAAAAAGCGGTTGAAGTGGCGATGGCAGAGCTTCAGAAAAACCCACCGAAGCCGACGAAGCGGCCGCCCTACCCGAACTACCACAGTGGACCAAGTCGGGAGACGACGACAAGCAGTGGAGGACGTGGCAACCGCAGCACGCCATAGTTAGGGGTCCAGGCCGACTCGGCTTTGCCTCAAAAGTCAGATTTTCAAGGGCGTAACTGTAGGGGCGGCCCTCTGTGGCCGCCCGTTTCATGGGAAGTGCCCGTGTTTTCACAGACGGGCGGCCACAGAGGGCCGCCCCTACAGTTGCCCCTGCGACGCCGCAAGTACTTTTGAGGCAAAGCTGTCCGCAGATCGTGACGAACAATGCCAGCTACGTGATCAACGCGCGGAAACGCTCGATCGCAAGCTCCTCTGGGAATAACGGATAGTCGTCTGCGAAGAATGTATGCAGGTTGCACATGGTAACGATGTAGCCCTGATAGATGAGTCTCGCGGTAACTTCTGCTCCAATCTTGCTGAGCGACGTCGCGACGGTCGAATTGGCATTCACGATCTGTGACCAATCATCTCTGCTCGGCCCAGTCTTTAAGAACTCGAGTACATTCCTGGCACGGGCGCCCGCAGGTGTTTTAGCTTCCGCGTATTTGCTTGCCACGCTGAATGGACTCTGCGCAATCTGAACCAGCACGCTTTGAAGTCCGGTAGTCTTGTTTGGATCGTCGGGATCAAAACTCTCCACGATGACTTCCCTGCGCACATTGGTGGTGTTGATATACAAGATGTCATTGACTCGCAGGAGCGCCGCAAGCTCACCCAATAATGGAATGAGATGGCGCCGAAACGGATTCCACGGAATTCGCGCGGAGGCGTTTACAACAACGAGTCGATCTGGCGCTGAACGTCCTTGTCCAAGCTTGTCACACGCCTTCACTCTATCCACGAAGCCGGTCGCCCACTGGTCCCCCATGTTGTCGTAAACACCGCCATCCGTCAGAATCATGTTTGCCGGTGGCTCTGGTGGTCCACCTTTATCCGGTGGCGGCGCACCAGTAAAGTTGTGTTGTCTGGTTGAAAGCGTAGATGGCGGAAAACCACCCGGAAACGCTGCCGATGCCTGCACTGCGCGAGCCAGTGATAAGTCTGCCGGTACTCCGTATCCCAGGGCGTAGCTGTAAATGAAATCACCGGCGAAATATACCTGCTGGGCCGAGCGAAACTCTGTGGCGCAGATAATGTAGTCCAAGTCTTCTTTCAGGAGGTCCGAAAGTTTTGTTTCGCGACCGTTTGGGGAGAACAGTGTTGTATTGAATGCGTGAGCGCATAGGCGGTCCCGCAGCGCCAGGATCCAACCCCACACCATCAGTCCGGCCAAAAGCAAAAGTATTCGCACATACCATGGCGCTGGCACAATCGCAGGAATTGCGATAGCAAGTAGCCCCGTAATCACCAGGATTACGACATACACTTTACTGATCAGCGGCGCGAATAGTGTTCCTTTGTTTGCGATCTGCGTTGCGAGTGGACTCGCTACGCGGTCGCGGAATTCATTTCCATTTGTTCTTCGGAAATTGAGCGTTTGGCCCACCATCCCGTTCGTCAGTGAGCCGCCGGAGACTGATGCGATCGAGGTCACGTTGGGATTAGCCTTCGCGTCCACAAGATACATGAGGGCGCCGAGCACGAAGAGCGTCGCGCGGTGTCCTCCGCCTGATAAACTGACTGCCAGACTTTTCGGGAGAGTGCTCATGGGATGAACTCCTTTAGTTGATACGAGTCTTCGAACCTGACGATACCGCAAAGGACGCTTCCATCTTAGGCCATCAGGCCACTCGCCGGAATAAATAAAACTCACGAGCGGTATGTATAGCGGCGCAACGAGCCGGTAATTACATACGTGAGTGAGAAGTTATGGCGAGCACAGGCGACATGGAGAAGTTCGAAGAGATTTACGGTCTCCATCATAAACGCGTGTACTCAATCTGTTTTCGTATGCTGCAAAACACGGCAGACGCGGAAGACCTGACGCAGCAGGTTTTTATCCAGCTCTTTCGCAAGCTACACACCTTCCGTGGCGAGTCGTCGTTCACAACCTGGCTGCACAGACTGACTGTGAATCAGGTGCTGATGCACTTTCGGCGGCGAGTCGTGAAGATAGAGAAGACCACTGAAGACGGCTCAACGCCGGTTCGCATCGTTACCGGTACAGAGAATCCGGGCCGCATGGCGGTGATCGATC
>JADMIO011430587.1_pt1 | contig 19475 bp, 17 predicted proteins | sample 8958161 | NCBI WGS metagenome assembly JADMIO01 (sample SAMN16585339, study PRJNA669376) | soil metagenome | isolation source: Crop rotation soil | place: USA: Cullars Rotation, Alabama | collected 2011
TCATGCATGCCCCGACGAGGGAGACACTGCGACGATTCATTGCGGAGGACACTGCCGCAAAAGATCACCGGAGAGCTGACTATCTACTATCTCCGCAGTGTCTCTCCAGCATCGATTCATAATAAAGCAATATTGCGGAGGACACTGCGGCGAAAGAAACCGGACACCTGATCGCAGTGTCCCCACTTGATTTGATCATAACGCAAGCCCCGACGAGGGAGACACTGCGACGATTCATTGCATGCCCCGACGAGGGAGACACTGCGACGATAGATCACGGGAGAGCTGACTATCTACTATCTCCGCAGTGTCTCTCCAGCAGCGATTCATAATAAAGCAATATTGCGGAGGACACTGCGGCAAAAGAAACCGGACACCTGATCGCAGTGTCCCCACTTGATTTGATCATAACGCAAGCCCCGACGAGGGAGACACTGCGACGATTCGTTGCGGAGGACACTGCGGCGAAAGAGACCGGACACCTAATCGCAGTGTCCCCTGTTGATTCGATCATCATGCATGCCCCGACGAGGGAGACACTGCGACGATTCATTGCGGAGGACACTGCGGCGAAAGAGACCGGACACCTAATCGCAGTGTCCCCTGTTGATTTGATCATAATTCATGCCCCGACGAGGGAGACACTGCGACGATTCCTTTGACGAGGGAGACAATGCGACGATTCGTTTGACGAGGGAGACACTGCGACGACTCGTTGCGGAGGCAGACACTGCGACGATAGATCAAGCGAGAGCTGACTGTCTCATTTAAGCTGATCCAACACGCGGTACATTTTTCTCACCGTAGCGGCCCCGGTGCCATCATAGTTATTTACAATCATCGCAAAAGTATACTCCTTTCCATTTGCAGCGGTATGATAACCTGCATAAGCCCTGGCGCCATTGATGGAACCACTTTTCATTTTCATGCCGTTGTACTCCGGCAAATCATAATAAAATGACGTGTACCAGGTGCGCGTTCTGGCATACTGCAAAACTTTTACCAGTGCGCCGGCAGTAACACGGTTTTGCGGTGATAATCCACTGCCATCGCAAATATTCACGGCAGATTTTTCAATACCATTTGCCTGCCAATAGTCTTTTAATAATGCTACCCCCTTTTCAGTGGACCCTTTGCCCGTTTGCTGGTAAGCCATCGTCTTTATAAACGCTTCGCCATACAAGTTGATACTTTTTTTCAGAAACCAATAGTTGAGGCTATCAAATGGAGGAGACAAATGCTTATACAATGATGTATACTGCAGTTGCGCATCCGGCACTTCCAACGAGGGGTTGGTATGACGGCTGTTGCCATCGCCCGTGCTAACAATCCCGGCATTTTTAATAGCATTGATCAATTGCTTGCCGAAAACTGCTGATGGATTGGTAATGGAACCGCTTACTTCAAATCCATTCTCGCCGGGGGGAATGGTGCCTTCAATAACGGGCATTTGATTGTGATAAGGAAGATAAATAATGGTGTTATCGCCGGAAGCTTTTTCAGCAGCTTTGAGACTGCCATCTATGAAAAAATCCTTACGCTGCATTAGGTTGGCTTCTTTTGGACTGATGTCAGTAACTACAGCCGTATCCCCTGGTTTGCTGCCCGATTTCAATTTCAGATCATATTGGTTCTCCAGCCAATTAAAACTTTGTGCAGCTGCGCCGTAATAATTACCAATGTCTTCCCACATCCATCCGCCCGGAATGGCGTCGTCAAATAAAAGTGGATTGAATTGAACGCTTTCACTGATACCTTTTATTTTTTTATCCCGCATTGCAGCCACAATTTTGTTCAGTATGACAACTGGTTTTGTGATTGAAAACCTGGAAGAACCGAAGCTCGGATCACCAGATGATGAAATCAGAAAATGCCCGGCATTGACCCCGCGTAAGTTTTTATAACCAACTTCGGTGGTATACCTGAAATCTTTACCCAACAAATCAAATGCGGCGCAACTGGTAAATAACTTTTGCGTACTGGCAGGCGCCAGTCCCACTTGTGCATTATGCTCATACACCGTTTTACCTGTGTTACTTTCCACCACGCAAAGCGCAACAATGGCATGCCGCAAGAAGGTATCGGCTTCCATTTGTTTAACCGATTCCGACAGCCGGGCTTGTACATCTTGTCCATGTAATGCATTAACAATAAAACAAAAACAACACCACACTATTTTTTTCATTGCAGACCATTTAGTACGTGGACTAAAAAAGTAAATTTACTGGATAGAAAATCAGGTTGTTAAACTATTAATGAAGATACAAATACATTGTTCATACAGATTATTCAATATCATTTTCCACCGGATAAAAAGTAGATCGTTACCGGACTTAACAAGTATTTTATACAAACCGGTGAACCATTTGCATTGTAAAAATTTGTGCCCATTAATTATTTCCACCAGATATTTGCAGCCAAATAAGCGGGCATGCAGCAACAGACATTTGCATCTATTATTACTATCGGAGATGAACTATTGATCGGACAGGTGATAGACACCAACAGCGCCTGGATAGCGCAGGAACTAAATCAGGCAGGTATCTGGCTGAAACGCCGCGTAGCGGTGGGCGACAACTGGAATGATATATGGCAGGCGCTGGATGAAGAAAGCAAACATGCCAATATTATACTCATTACCGGCGGACTGGGCCCTACTGCAGATGATATTACCAAACCTTTGTTGTGCGAATATTTTGGGGGCAAACTGGTAGTAGATGAAAAAGTGCTGGCACACGTAAAACATCTTTTTGAAAAAGTTTTCAAACGCACAACGCCGCTCCTGGAGCGGAATATGAAACAGGCCGAAGTTCCCGATGTATGTACCGTCCTGCATAATGCAAGAGGTACCGCGCCCGGTATGTGGTTTGAAAAAGATGGAAAAGTGTATGTAAGCATGCCCGGCGTACCGCATGAAATGAAAGGCTTGATGACAGACCTGGTGCTACCGAAACTGCAATCGCATTTTATCATGTCTGCCATTGTATCCAGAACACTGCTCACGTTTGGCATTGGCGAATCTTTCCTGGCAGAACGCATCAAGGATTTTGAAGCGGCGCTGCCTGCCCATATCAAACTGGCTTATTTACCCAACTATGGCATGGTGCGGTTACGCCTCACCGGTACAGGCGCATCGGCGGAAGAGATTACTCCGCAGGTAGAAGAGCATTTTAAAACCCTCATTGGGTTATTACCGGATGTACTGGTAACCGATCGGGATGAACCCATGGAAATTGTAATCGGCAATTTATTGCGGGCCAGGAAACAAACCATGGCCACGGCAGAAAGCTGCACAGGTGGTTATATTGCCCATCGCATTACGGCCAATGCCGGTTCCAGCGAATATTTTAAAGGCAGTATTGTGAGTTATGCCAATGAGGTAAAACAATCCCTGTTACAGGTACCCAGTGAATATTTTACCACCGTTGGCGCTGTCAGCGAAGAAGTTGTACGTGATATGGTAAAAGGTGTTTTGGAAAAGATAAGCGCCGATTATGCTATTGCCGTATCGGGTATTATGGGGCCAGGCGGCGCCACCACAGAAAAGCCGGTGGGCATGGTATGGGTGGCCGTGGGCAACCGGGAGAAAACCATTACCCGGCTGTTTAATTTCAGGTTCAACCGGGCCAGGAATATTGAGATGACGGCCATTAACGCGTTGAATTTATTAAGGCAGTTTATTCTTGAGGGCTAGTGATAAGCGGGAATGGCTAGTGGGGCTTGCAACAAGCTTGAAACGTAATTAAGAGTTTGTTCAACTCATGGTTGAACAGCACGACGCAGAGGCGAAAAACTTGATCATAACCGTCAATTCTTCCCGGACTATTTTGTTCAGGGTTCGGTAAGGCCCACCCGCCACTCCCCACTAGCCCTAATCGTCAGTTTATCCTACCTTTGACGCTGCAAACAGTTACTGTCTCAAAACTTTAAAATTGTAATCAATCATGGCGATTGTTGATTTGGTAATGCCAAAACTGGGAGAGAGCATTGTAGAAGCGACCATTTTAAAATGGCTGAAACAACCCGGTGATGCGGTAAAACAGGATGAAACCGTTTTGGAAATAGCCACCGATAAAGTAGACAGCGAAGTACCCAGCACCGTGGAAGGCGTGATGGACGAAGTGCTTTTCAAGGTCAATGATATTGTACCGGTAGGTTCGGTCATTGCCCGGGTTCGTACCGGTGCGGCAGAAACCATTGAGACGAAATCCAGCGCTCCAACGCCACCTGTTCAAAAAACATATACGCCCGTACAGGAAGCCATACAGGTGCCGGCTTCCAATGGCAACGGCCATCAAACGGTTAGCGCCGGCAGTCGTTTTTATTCCCCCCTGGTGCTGAATATAGCGGGCAATGAAGGCATCAGCATGACGGAACTGGAGCGGCTACCCGGTACCGGCAATGAAGGCAGGGTTACCAAAAAAGATATCCTGGAATATATCAGCAATAAGAAACAGGGAAAATCCACCAACTACCAGCCTGTTTACAGCGATACAAGGGTATCAGCAACACCGCAGTCAGTTGCCACAACTGCCAGCACCTCCCCTCAGCATTCAGGCAATGTGGAAATTATGGAAATGGATCGGATGCGCAAACTGATTGCAGAACATATGGTGCGCAGCAAACAAACCAGTGCCCACGTAACCAGTTTCACTGAAGCCGATGTTACCAACCTGGTACAATGGCGTGATAAAATAAAACAGTCTTTTGAAAAAAGAGAAGGCACTAAAATCACTTTCACGCCTTTGTTCATTGAAGCGATTGTACGCTGCATCAAAAAATATCCGCTTATCAACAGTTCCCTGGAGGGCGACCGCATCATCATCAAAAAAGACATCAATATAGGGATGGCAACTGCTTTGCCCAGCGGCAACCTGATTGTACCCGTGATAAAAAATGCCGATAACCTGAACCTCGTCGGGCTAACCAAACAGGTAAATCAACTGGCAGACAATGCCCGCACCAGCAAATTACAATCTTCAGATATCCAGGGCGGCACTTTTACACTTACCAATGTAGGTTCCTTCGGCAGCCTGATGGGTACGCCCATTATTAACCAACCACAGGTAGCAATACTGGCTGTTGGTGCCATTAAAAAACGCCCGGTTGTGATTGAAACAAGCCAGGGAGATACCATTGGCATCCGTCACATGATGTACTTATCTATGAGTTACGATCACCGTATTATAGATGGTGCATTGGGCGCTACTTTTCTCAGTGCAGTAGCGTCGGAACTACAAAATTTCAATCCTGACAGAGATTTTTAAATCGCTGATGTCTGATGTGATAATCGCTGATTTGTTGCTCCGCAAGAGTGCTGAGTAATTGGCAGCATGCGCTGCTGGCAGTACGTCCTAAAAGTTTTTACGATTAAAACTTTGGCAGAATGACCACCGCAGGTATTCAGGCCAACTTGAAGAGAGCCGGCAAACAGTAAGCAAATTCGATAAGAAAATCAGAGATGATGACATCAGCGATTAGAGATAGTTCGCTATTGCTTAATGAGCACGGTCGTGCCCGTTTTCTTATAGATTTTTTCATCCGCCCCCACCCCTTCTGCTACCCATACTACCGTCTGTGTAGGTTGCGCCAGACCATTGATAAGTCCATTCCAACCTTCATATTCTTTCCTCGTTTCGTAGAGCAGTTGACCCCACCGGTTGAATATTTTGAAATAACGCAGGTCGGTGATACCTCTTAACATCGGCCTTAATACATCGTTCTTACCATCTTTATTCGGCGTGAAGCCGGTCGGCACCATTATATCTACATGGCTGATGATTTTTACAAACTGGGTATCAGTGGTTACACAACCACTGGCCGTGGTAATGGCAACATTGTACCATTGATCAGCAGCAGCTGTAAATGATGGTGTAAATGAGTTTATATTATTCAGACTTACAGCAGGTGTCCACACCGCTTTTTTACCAAAATCCCGGGCGCGCAAAACCAGCGGCGTATTCACCACCGCAAATTTTGTGGGATAGGTAATGCCTGGCCGCGGTTCATCAATCAATATGTTCTTTTTTATAGTAGAAGCGCTGCAACCAGATGGCGTGCTCAGGAACGCGTAGTAGTTACCGCTCTGTTGCACATGATAGGTAGGCTGATTGGCATTTATAACCGGTACATTGTCTTTAAACCATTGTATGTTAGCGGTGAGCTGCACTACCAGCACTGCACTGTCTTCATCAGTTATACAATAGGTTTCTTTTCCCAGCACGCGCAGGGAATCAGACACAATTTCGGCGGTGACGACGACCGTATCGGTGGTGGCACAACCGCCCCCGCTGCTGCTGGCCGTTAGTACGTAACGCGTTGTTGCACCCGGTGTAGCGAGTGGATTGGAAATAGATGGGTTCGACAAGCCCGCCGTTGGGAGCCACCGGTAACTGAGGCCCGGTTTTGGAGCCACGCCTAAGGGAACCGCTTCCCGATTACACGATCGCATATCAGGGCCGGCATTTGCGTGCACGGTTAGCGTATCAATCAGGCGGGCGTACAATGTATCCAGACATCCGTAACCGTTATACGGAACCACCTCAACTGAAATTTTTGTGCCGGGCAAAGGCGGCGGCACCAGTTTAAGTATCTGGCCGTTTCCAATTACATCTTTGTTGGCATTAAACCAGGTATAATTCTGGTAACCATAGGGTGCAATTACATTAACTGCAGTGTCATCGGGACAATATGCAGCACCGGTGAATTCGCCGCTGCATTCAGAGTTCACGTCTACATACGCATAGCCAAAATGCCGCCTGAATGTGCAATCGGCCGTCTTGAAAAATAAACGAATGGTTTTTCCGGCTTTGTTGTCGAGGTTAATTGAAACTGCCGACCAGTCTTTAAACCACACCGGTGTACTGGTGCCGGGGTTGTTCGATAACTGGAAGCCCGGCAACGGCGAGCCGTATGGATGGAATGCAAAGGATGAGCAATCGATACGGACATTGTCGGTTACATTGGTAATCTCCACCTCCATTCTGGGCTGCTCACTTTCCAGGTGGTTAGGATCCTGGAACACGACAGCATAATGATAGATCAGGCTGTACACATCTTTATTGGCGGGAATAGTAAATTCATATGATACACCCTCGGCTTCATTACCGCCTTCTGTATTTCCAAGTTTGATGGAATGACCGCTGCCATTGGGACAATTCACCGGAAAATCTCCAAAGGGATCCTTTCCGTCTCCGGGAAAAGAACTCATCATGGCATGCTGATTAGGATACGGTCCGGCGGTAGGACTGATGGAGATCACATTCTGACCATTCACCGATGCCACATGACCCACATAGCAGGTCCATCCATTAAAAGTGCCGGATTCAAAATCAATATTGGGCGGACAGTCCTGTGCCCGGGCAGTAGTAGAATAACTGCATGCAAGCAAAACTGTTAATAGCGTCTGTACGGATAAACAGTAAAGCTGAACCTTGACTTTGGGGAAATCAAATCGTTTTGGCAATTACTTTGGTTTGACAAATTAAATTTAAGAAAATATGATGAACAAAAAACAGTCTTTCGATTAATGGTCGCGGATAATCCTTCAGGCAATTCAATCAGTTTATTTTCACACCCTTGCGCGCTAAAAAACACGTATTTCTACCAACTTTCTTTCCCTGTGCCGGCCGGAACGGCCCTGCCCGGCTTTTTTGATGGTCTGCTCCGGCAGGGTAGTAATGATTGAAATGCATTCCTGATTACGGCAGAATAAAGAAAAGCGTTGCTTGAGCGAATACCATATTTTGGCAACGGGCACAAAGCGTGCAGACAAGTGAAATGTAGTCTTATAATGATCACCCTACCCTCTGCAGTACTCACCTTATATAATGTCGTCACCGGTTGGGTGCAATCAGCAACAGGGTTAACACAACATTCAAGCATTGACGAAGTAAAATCTATGGCTAGTGTCACGGGCGGTTTCATTGGTATTACCTGTACCCGGTTTGTTGTATTGATAAAGATCTGAATCTGGCTGATCTTGCAACTGTTGCAGGCAGCACGTGTTGCAACAGTACCATTCACCATTAAACCTTTTTTTATGAGCACTATGAACATCCCCGCATTTGCGGTATCAGACAAAAGCAAGGCCGAAGGTTCCGGGCAGGTTTTTATTCAAAGCAGAACGGGCGGCGCAGCCGGCACTTTCGATATCAGGTTAGCTGTTCATTTTGATCCTGCTGTGGACGAATATCCGGCAGGCAATGTTTTCATTAAAGCGGACCTGTCCGATTCAGTGAAAGGAAGTTTTAACGCTACCAGCGTTGAACTGATCAACTCTTATGGTAAGCACAATCCCACTATTTATATTACCGGGCAGTGCAAAGGTGATATTGTTGTGGGCGCTGCACCGCTCAAAGGACTTCGTTATTGGGTAATGATTGCTGATAACCGTGGTGTGCAGCCGGCAGCAGCGCCTGCCACACCGGATGTAGTGGGCTTTGCCATACACGATCGCAATGGGAACCGCATCGCTTATGGCACCGGTCCGCTAAGAAGTGGTAATATCACGGTGGAACCTGAATAACGATAGAAACGCAAATGAATTAAATTAGTATGGACAGGGCCGCGAAAATCCGCACGGTATATATTGGCGGCGATATGAATGCACTTATATGGATCACTAAAAATTCCATTGGCTATTGACCTTTTTTTGATCTCTTCTGACAATGATACGGATATCTTACCATTGTATAATGCAGGGCTGCCAACAACCCTGCATCGTTTTTTTAAATTATATTCGTTCATTAAAAACAACAGGATGGGAATAAAAGTAATTGCTTTTGATGCTGATGATACGCTTTGGGTAAATGAGCCTTATTTCCAGGAAACAGAAAAGAAATTTTGTGAGCTGCTGGAAGATTTTCTTCCGCATCATTCGGTTTCGCAGGAACTGTTTAAAACAGAAATTGCCAATCTTGGTCTGTACGGATACGGGGTGAAAGGTTTTATACTAAGCATGATTGAAACCGCATTGCGGGTGTCTAACAATACACTCAACGCGGTTGTTATTGAAAAAGCAATCCAGTATGGCAAGGAATTGTTGGAACGTCCCATTGAAATGCTGGATGGCGTGGAAGATGTATTGAAAGCGCTTTCCGGCAAGTACCGGCTGGTAGTGGCTACCAAGGGTGACTTGCTTGATCAGGAAAGAAAACTGAAAAAATCAGGCATCGGGCATTATTTTCATCACACTGAAATCATGAGCGATAAACAGGAAAAAGATTACCAGAAACTGATCAAACATCTGGACATTGAGCCTTCACAATTTTTAATGATTGGTAATTCCATCAAATCCGACGTACTGCCTGTACTGGCGGTGGGCGGTTATGGTGTACATGTTCCCTACCATACCACCTGGGCACATGAACAGGTATCGCACCATATTGAGCATCCTAACTTCAGACAACTGAAACAGATTAGCGAAATATTACCCCAACTGTTGCCATGAAAGCATTAGCAGATTTACCGAAATGTGAATTGCACCTGCACCTGGATTGTTCATTGAGTTATGAAGTGGTGTCAAAAATTGATCCCACTATTACCCACGCGGCATACCTGGAAGATTTCATCGCCCCAAAAAAATGCAAAAGCCTGGCTGATTTTTTAACACGCGCCGTTCGTGGATTTGCGCTCATGCAAACCAAAGAACAATTGCAATGGGTAGTACAGGATCTATTCAAACAAATGGCAGCCGATAATATGCTGTATGCAGAAATCAGGTTTGCCCCACTTCAACATTTACAGAAAGGGTTAACCGCGGAGGAAGTGGTGGCGGTGACAGAGCAGGCGGTAGCTGCGGCAGTGCAGGAGACTGGTATTGAAGCAAGACTCATTTTATGTACACTCCGGCATTATTCCGAAGCGCAAAGCATGGAAACAGTGAAACTGGTACACCAATTCCAGCATTTGTATGTGGCAGGGTTTGATATTGCTGCTGATGAAGCTGGTTTTCCCATAGACAATCATATCGCTGCATTCAGGTACGCAAAAGAAAACGGTATTCCCTGCACCGCGCATGCCGGTGAAGCACGTGGGGCAGACAGCGTTTGGGAAACACTGGAATATTTTGGCCCCACGCGCATAGGCCACGGCGTTAGAAGCATAGGGGACAATAAATTAATAGAACATTTGAAGCAACACCGCATTCACCTGGAGGTATGTCCCACCTGCAATGTATTGATTGATCTTTATGATCACTATGAAGATCATCCCATCGATCAATTGTACAAAGCAGGTGTATCATTGAGCGTCAATACAGACACCCGCACCATTACCAATATCTCATTGAACAAGGAATACCAACGTTTGCAGGAAGTATTTGGCTGGACCCGGGAAGATTTCTTTACCTGTAACGCCAACGCTCTTGAAGCAGCTTTTATTCCGGCGGCATTGAAAGCGTCTTTGTTGAAGAAATTGACGACCGAATATGAGTTGTAAGTTATAAGTCATAGGTCCTTTTGCGCGGCAAAGCGCACCAAGGGACATTCCATTTAACCCTGGAAACACAGTGCCGGTCATTACCAACCCTGATTATATGTATTCACCACAGGAAGTCCGCGAGGCAAAAGGACTTATTACTTACGACTTATAACTTAAAACTTTTCCTGCCTCCCAGGCCAGCATGGCTTTTTTCCGAACCGGACCCCAGCGGTAGCCACCGGTTTCCCCGATGCTCTTAATAACACGGTGACAGGGTATAATATAGCTTACCGGGTTGCTGCCGATGGCAGTGCCTACTGCGCGGGAAGCGGCGGGTTGTTCAATTTGCTGCGCAATGCCGCTATACGTTGAAACATCGCCCTGCGGAATATGGAGCAACGCCTGCCACACTTTTAATTGAAATGGGCTGCCTTTCAGGTGCAGGCGGATGGCCCCGGTACCGCCGGTATTATCTGTAAAAAAACGGATGATTTTCTGCTGATGCTCATCAGTACCAGGTTTTATTTGCGCATTGGGCCAACCGGACTTAATAGCTGCAATGGCCGCGTTTTCGTCCCCCTCAAAAAAAGATAAATTACAAATGCCTTTGGGCGTGGCGGCCACAATATACTTTCCGAACCGGCATTCCTGTATACTGTATTGAATAGTAAGGTCTTCGCCACCATTCCGGTATTCACCCGGCGTCATTCCTTCTATGTTAACAAAAAGATCGTGCAACCGGCCGGTACCGGAGAGCCCTGTTTCGTAGGCGGCGTCAAAGACCGTATGCTGTTTTTCGGCCAACAGTTGTTTGGCATGTTCCACGGTCAGAAACTGTAGGAATTTTTTGGGGCTTACGCCTGCCCATTCCGTGAAAAGCCGTTGAAAATGAAAGGGACTGGTGTGTACGGCGGCGGCTATCGCTTCCAGCTCCGGCTGCTGCCGGGCATTCCGGCTTACAAACTCAATAGCGCCGGCTATTTTATCATAATTGGTACTCATACTTAAAGATTTACGCAAACCTACGCATACAACTAATTATATAAAACCCGGAACTTGCTATACTACGTAGATAGGTTCGGACGTTCATTTAACAGAAATTTTGGTGGGTAGCCTGTTACTTAGAATCCGTTCCCGCGTCTAATTAATAAGCGTTCTAAAGCGTAAAAATATGAAAGCTAATTCTACACAACTCGAAATTCTTATTCTTACAGGAACCACTTTTTCTGCCAACCAGTTTTCAGATAAAAACGAAGGCAGCAGCAAACCTGGCCGTACCGAAAAAGAAATGCTTACTGAAGCATGCTGGAATGGTATCTTACCTTCAGTACTTCCAGAAATATGCGAGCAGATACCTGCCGGTAAAACAATGTACCTGTGGGAGATAAAAGAAGCAGATGCCTTTATAGAACTTGAATTGGGCGAATTGCAGGAAGAGAAAGATAAATACTTTTCCATCAATCCATATGCTTTCGTTGCAGAGCAACCTTTAAATTAGTTAAGAGTTATGAATTGAGAATGATGAGTTGATCAACTCTTAACTCATAATTCATAATTCTTAATTGTACGAATTTTTAACAAAGATCAACCTGTTTAATATAAGCTTCTCTTTGCCCGGCAATGTTTTGAAATGAATACTGATGCTGTTCCTTGAGGCAGTATGTTCAAAGCCGGCGATGAAAAAATTCTTCTCAATCACTTCCTGAACTGAATTGCCATTTAACCAGCCTGAAATATTGTGCTGTCCCTGCCATACGGAGAATGAAACGCCTTCGGCATTGCGCACAAAATCTGCCAGCAGGCGGTATTTACCCAGTGGAAGCTCAGCAATATCAATTTTTAGCACGGAAGGATCGCTGGCAGTAAACGTATAACTCAAACCGCCGGTATTGTATGCCCATGCAGTGTGGATAGCCGTTTTATTGCTCACCGTCATGTACATCAGTTGCGGATACATGATCAGCGTATCGGGCACATATACTGTTGTCAGTTCACTGGCAGGTGAAGGGGCCGAACCCGGTCCTGCATCAGCATAATAGAAACCCAGCGAAGTATAATCAGCCGGTGCTTGGTTACCAACGGACCCATGTTCTATGCCATGGTAGATGGATGTTTCAAAATTGAGTTTGTCTGATAAATAAAACCGGTAAGCTGCTGTTCTGCAAAAAGGGAGTGAGTAATCAAGACATCCATGCAGCGGCAAACTGAGTTTACCATCCCACCGATCAGTAAGCGCATACCAACCGCCGTTAAAATAATCTTCAGAACCAGTACCATGCAAACGCATGGCGCCATCAATGGAGGTAGAATCATCCCCTTCAAAAAAATAGGTCATACCCGGTACCAGGCCCTGCGCCTGTAATATGGTGCCGATATAATGACCGCGCGCACGGGTATTGAGGAATGTATGGAACTGACCCTGGTGGGCAATTCTGTTCCATGAAGTATAGAAACGGCCCTCGGTTGCCATATTTCTCTTATTATTACTGACATAGATCCGGGTGCTGATTTGAATGGGGGAAGCGTTGCTTCCCAACGGAGGGTTTCTGTAACGTAAACGAATAGTTGCTTTTCTATCAAAAGGCATAGGAATATAACAGTAGTTGACGTCACCACGCGTACCCAGCAACAAACTTTGCATGGCTGGCTTTCCAAATGCATAGCCAAAAAAATCAGCCAGCGGACAATTCACGGCAGGTACTTTATCATCATCCCATATTATTTCTAAATCCACTAATTTGTTCAACCCTGCAAAAGCAGCAGCATTGGTTATTTCAATTGCTTCAATTCTTCCACCCATCACGGAATTATACATTTCTGTAACAGATCCCGGCTTCAATGCAAGCTGTTTAGTGATAACAGGCCTCGTGTTTGGTTGCCAGTATAATTGCTGCAGGCTGCCATCATCATCATTCCAAATCCGCTGAACAGTTCCCAATGCTCTTTGTTCTTCAGAAATCAATTTGCCGGAAAAACTTTCAACCGTTGTACCTGCCGGATAAAGACGATACTGGATTTGATGGAACTGTATCTTTTTACCCCTGCCCACTATCCGGCAACTTTTTTGAAAAAGAATGGGGAAGTAACAATAAAAACCGCCCAGGTCATTACCACAGAGGGGTGAAACAAACGGTTGCACTTTACCCGAAAACAAGTCCTCAAAAGTAACAGACAATGCGGGTGTGTTGTTGCCGTCAATAAAAAAATCCAAGGTATCAGCATTTGGTGTGGGCGTCCAAATACGATTGATAACACCGGCGCCCTTCACATCAAACAAAACCAGGCTGCTGTCTGCATTCCTGCGGATAAAAGAATATTTACCACTAAACCCATCGTCATTGCCGCCGGTGGTGTCATAACTGGATACCTGCGCGCTGTATGTGCCGGGCATGTACGTTGGCAGCTCCTGTATATTATACAAAGATGAGAGTACACTGCTGAGTGTAATGGTATCATTGCCGCGTTTTTGCGCAAATAATATTTGTGCAAACAGCAGGCAGGCAATCAACAACGCCAATGCGTGGGCGGGGGAACGATTGTACATGAATGGTTTTTAAGCGATGTCAGCGGAGTATATTTTTTTCCACTCCTTCCCTGGTGATGAGCACTGGTTTTATCAAACCCTTTTCATCAAAATACATATGTTCTATACAGGTTGCTCTTGAGTTGCCGCCTTTCTCCGTCAACGGTCTGCGGTGGTACACAATATACCACTCATCTTTTCCCGGCACCCGGATAACGGAATGGTGACCGGCGCCATTGGCAATGGTGGTATCCTGTTGCAATATTTTTCCGATGCGTGTAAACGGACCAAACGGCGAATCGGCCATGGCATAAGCTACGCAGTAATCCGGACCTGTCCACCCGCCTTCAGACCACATGAAATAGTATTTGTTATTTCTGATAAACATGTACGGTCCTTCTACATATTTATCCGGGGTAATTTCTTTGAATACCACGCCATCGCTGAAAGGTATAAAACCGGTAAAATCATCTTTCAAACGGGCAATATTGCAATGCCGCCACCCGCCATAGATCAGGTAATATTTACCATCCGCGTCTTTAAATACAAACTGGTCGATGGGCTGGGCGCCGTTGTGAAATTTATCCACCAGCGGTTTGCCCAGGTAATCTTTAAAAGGACCGCCGGGTGCGCTGGCAACTGCTACGCCAATGCCACCCGTTTCCGCATCACTTTGAATATCATTGGCGCCAAAAAACAGGTAATACTTATTATCTTTTTGCACAATAGCCGGCGCCCACATGGCACGTTTGGCCCACTTAACGGCCGCTGTATCCACAATAGCATGATGCTTTGTCCAGTTCACCAAATCGTTCGAGGAAAACGCATCGAGGAAAACCTGCTGGTTGTAAGGCGCGGAAAAGGTGGGATAAATCCACCACTGCTTGTTAAATATAGTGCCTTCCGGGTCTGCATACCAACCCGGGAATAAGGGATTACCGGACCACGATTTACCGGTTGTTGTTTGCGCATTGGAACAAAAGCTAATGAAGATAACAGTAATAACTAGCCAGATTGTTTTCATGTTACTGGTTTTATAAAATGGTATGGTGTGATGTAACTTTAACTAAAAATATCCTTCAATAGCAACATTATTGATAATTTTATATTGGATTTCATGGTAAGGTTGGCAACAAAACCAACAGCATGATGCCTTTGAAAAAATATTGTATGAAAAAATATAACCTTTTCCTGTTTGCCTTCAGCTTGCTGCTGGCATCCCTGATGGCTCCCGGTCTGGCACAAGCGCAAAAAAAAGATTCTGCCAAAATAGCCGCCATGACCGCGCTGGTAAAAAACCAGGATTATACTTTTAAAGCACAAACTGTAACACCACTTTCCGGCAGACTACGTCAGCTGACCAGTGATGATAACCTGCAAATTTCTAAAGACGCTGTTGTTGCACAACTCCCCTACTTTGGAAGGGCTTATTCCGCTCCTATCAATAGCTCCGATGCGGGCATTCAATTTACGTCAAAAGATTTTGAATATACCATCAGCGATAAGAAAAAAGGAGGCTGGAATGTGGCCATCAAATTCAAAGACGCCAAAGACATTCAGTTGATGCAATTAAGCATTTTCAACAACGGAAGTGCTTCATTGCAGGTTATCAGCAATAACCGGCAGTCCATTTCCTTCAGCGGCTATATAACGGAAAGCAGCAAAAAGAAATAACCAACACATTGACATCCATTTTCCGGAAAAATATTGTTTCCATACTGCTGGTGGCAGGTATGCTTGTCCTTGTATTCGTTCCCGCTGCAAAGGCCTGGGTGTTGAAGGGGCTGCTGCATACGGGCGCGTTTAATGCGGGCACCGGTACGCAGCACCATACCGGGGTTGTTCAAAGCATGTCATTTACCAATGCTGGTGGGCAAACTATTAATACCGGTGATCTCCGCGGTAGCGTGATCTTCATTAATTTTTGGGCCACTTGGTGCCCGCCCTGTATTGCTGAGATGGGGTCAATACAGGCTTTGTATGATGATCTTAAAAATAACAGCCGTGTAGTTTTTATTTTGGCGGATGCGGACAATAATCCGGAGCTGGCGGCCGCTTTTATGCAAAAACGCGGATATAGCTTGCCGGTATACCAGTTGTCTTCTTCCATGTCTGATAATCTTTTCACTGGTACTTTGCCTACTACAATTATCATTGATTCTAAAGGGCAGCTGGTTCAAAAGCATGAAGGCATTGCCAATTACAACACCGAAAAAATGCGGCAGTTTCTTTTGTCGTTATAGTATCACATTATTTACCCATGCCCGGGGTTTTTATCGTTTCACTAAACCCGAAGGGTTGGCATTTATAAAATAATGAAAGTTGCCAAAGTTCCTACAACTCTGGAGGGGCTACTGTAATCTAATGTCACCCCTACTGGGTTGCACATGCTTGCTACAGGGTTCTTTTTCTATATTAATGTCAACCCTTCGCGTTTGCAGGAGCGATAAGTTTGTGCATATTCTCTGAATCCGTTCAGTCGGGCAACACTATTTAAAAGTAATTTTATACGCCACTGCATTTTCAGATGGATAGTTTGGCAATGGTTTTATTACAAGTCCGGTGTCTTGTTGTGTCCACGAAACCGTTGCGTTGCTGCCGAGTAGTGCAACAGCAGCCACAGTACCGTTGCCTGCTTTGCTACCCAATACTTTTATTACTGTATTGGCTGAAGGTACACCCAGTGCGATTGCGTACACGGTTGTTCCTTTGGCAGTAAACCGTATATCTTTTGCGTTAAAGGGTATTTTCTGATCAGCAAAAGAACCGCTGGCAGATTCCGTAGGGCCTTCTCCAAAAACTTTCCAGGGCCGCGTACCATAGATGGCTTCACCATTTACTTCCAGCCATTTGCCGGTGCCCAGCAGTGTTTGTGTTTCTTCATCGGTAATGGTACCGTCTGCACGCGGGCCGATATTCAATAACAGGTTACCATTCTTGCTTACGATATCTACCAGGTTGGTGATTACGTATTGTGCATTCTTGAAAGTATTGCCGGCAGCATAGCCCCAAGATTTATTGCCGATGGCATCATCTGTTTGCCAGGCTTCTTTGCGGATACCTGCCAGCTTGCCGCGTTCCAGATCCAATACGGCAATGCCATCCGGGTAAGCCGCATTTTTATAGTTTATCACCACACCCTTGTTCCATTCAATTCCTTTGTTGTAATAGTAAGCCGCAAAAGATTTGCGGTACGGGTCCATAGCGGGCTGCTCTATCCACCAATCGAACCAGAACAATTGTGGCTGGTAATTATTGACCAGTTCAGTACAACGCAACAGCCAGTCGTTCATATGTTCCGGAGACGGCGCTTCTATTTCTTCACGTGCGGGGCCATAGAAATCCATGTTTTTCTGATCCAGAAAATCCGATTGAAACTTGCGGCCGCCATTCATAAAAAACCAGTGCTCTATACGGTGTGATGAAAGGCCAAAGACCAACCCCTGCTTTTTTACTTCAGCAGCAAGTTCGCCAACCACATCGCGGTGCGGGCCCATTTCAACCGCATTCCATTTGGAGAGTGCGGTTTTGTACATCGCAAATCCATCGTGGTGTTCTGCTACCGGCACTACATATTTTGCGCCGGCCTTTTTAAACAGGTCCACCCATTTCACCGGGTCAAATGATTCGGCCTTAAACATGGGTATAAAATCTTTGTAACCAAACTGGCTGATAGGGCCATAGGTTTCTACCTGGTGTTTATTTTCTTTTGTGCCCTGCCTGTACATTTCACGCGGGTACCATTCGCTGCCAAACGCGGGTACCGAATAAACACCCCAGTGAATGAAGATGCCAAATTTCGCATCGCGGAACCAGTCCGGCGTCTGGTATTTTTTTAAAGAATCCCAGTTGGCCTGGTACCGGCCTTGTTGTGCTTGTAATTGACAGCCGGTGATACCGGCCAAGAAAATGAACAGCAGTCGTTTTTTCATATGCTTTGAGAGGGGGTGGTGAATAATGATGGCTAAATTAAGGAAATGAGGTCAGAAGTCAGAGGTCTGAAGTCTGAAGCAAGATGGCGGAACAGGACGTTTACATTTCAGACTTCGGACTTCGGACTTCAGACTCCCGACTTCAGACATCAGACATCAGACTTCAGACTTCGTTTTCCCTAAGGCTTTATCGGCATCAGATAAATGTTTCCCCATAGGAAAAAGCATTTGGTAAGCTGCCTTGCGCACAGCTTTTAAACACTGATACCAAACCCCGGCAATCAACGTTATTGTTTCGCCAGACATCTTTTATGTGTGGACTTAAACCATATACCTGTCAGAAAAATGAAAACCGCATTATTTACCTATCAGTCAGGTCAGCTTGTTATTCAGCCAAAAAGTGATACCCTTCAATTTGATAAAGTGCAGCTGGTATTATGTTTTGGCGATAAAACATCCATTGCCAAAGCAGATGCTTACCGTGTATTGCAGGATGCGTTTCCGAAAGCGGCCATTGCTATTTGCTCTGCTGCGGGCGCTATTGTAAATACAACTGTAGAGGACAATAGTTTTACGGCCACTGCTATCCAGTTTCAGCAAACAAAAGTACAAAGCCATGCGGTGAATATAGATGACTATGCCAGCAGTTATGAGGCCGGTGTGCAGCTGATGAAAAAAATTGATGCTGACAGTACCCGGTTTATATTCCTGTTATCTGACGGACAAAAAGTAAATGGCAGCGAACTGATCCGCGGCATCAACGAATCAAATACAACGCAAATACCTGTGAGTGGTGGACTGGCAGCAGATGGCTATAATTTTGTGTCTACGCTTACCGGCATCAACGGAACACCGGGTGAAGGTAATATCGTGGCCATTGCACTCAGCGGCAAACACCTGGTGGTTAAATATGGTACTGACGCAGGTTGGGAAAATTTTGGTCCCGAGCGGTTAGTCACCAGTGCCAACTCTAACCGCCTTTTTGAAATTGACGGCAAAAACGCTTTAGATCTTTATACAAAATACCTGGGCAAGGAAGCAGAAGCATTACCGGGTTCCGCATTGTTCTTTCCACTTTCGCTGAAATTGTCTGAAGAAGCAGAACCGCTGGTGAGGACCATTCTTTCCATTGATAATACAGACAAAAGCATGGTCTTCGCGGGCGATGTGCCCAAAGGGTCTAAGGTACGGTTTATGAGGGCCAACCTGGACAGGCTGACCAATGCCGCTACCAACGCCGCCGCACAAACGCTGAATGATAACAGCCACCAACCGAAACTGGCTATATTGGTAAGTTGTGTAGGACGTAAGCTGGTGCTCAATGAAAGAATTGACGAAGAACTGACTGCAGTAGATGAAATTTTCGGCGGCAGCACCATTTTGTCAGGTTTCTACTCCTACGGCGAAATAGCACCCTGTAATACCAAAGACAGTTCGCAACTGCATAATCAAACCATGTCAATTACTACTTTTTATGAAATTGAACAGGCTGCTGGGTAAACAGGCAGAAAAGTTTTTACCGGCCGGCTTCATGGAATCGGACTTTCCAGCACAGTGGGATCCGAAGCTTGGAATTCACGTGACTTGAAGTCGCGGCC
>JADMIO011814812.1_pt1 | contig 19470 bp, 20 predicted proteins | sample 8958161 | NCBI WGS metagenome assembly JADMIO01 (sample SAMN16585339, study PRJNA669376) | soil metagenome | isolation source: Crop rotation soil | place: USA: Cullars Rotation, Alabama | collected 2011
CGCGACAACTTGTCCACGTGGAATTCTAAGCTTAGGATCCCAATGTGCTGGAAAGCTCAAAAAATCTCCGAAAAAACTTTAGCATCCGCTGTCGGGAAGGGCCGTGCCGGCCCGTCCTTGGCCAGACAGGAGAAGCCATGCTGTACGCGATACTCTGCTACCACGACGAAAATCTGGTCTGGTCCTGGAGCAAGGAAGAAGACGCCGCGCTCATGGACAAGATCGGCGGGGTCAGGGCCAAACTGACCCGGCAAGGCAAGCTGGGCGCTTCGCTGCGGCTGATGCCGACCACCGCCGCCACCACTTTGCGCAAGAACCAGGAACCACCGCTGGTGATCGACGGGCCGTTCGCCGAGACCAAGGAACAGCTGCTGGGCTTCTATATTTTGGACGTGGAGAATCTGGAGGCGGCGCTGGATGCCGCCCGCCAGATCGCGGCGGTCAATCCGGGCGGCGCGTTCGAGATTCGTCCCATCGCCGTCTTCAATCCTGACGAACGTCAAGGCGTCGCCCAGAGCACAATCAAGAGCGCCGTCGCGACATGAACGATCTGGCCTGGATCAACGCCGCGTTGGCTGCCGCCCGTCCCCAGGCCGTGGGCGCGCTGTTGCGTTATTTCCGTGACCTCGACCGCGCCGAGGAAGCATTTCAAGAAGCAGCGCTTCGGGCGCTGAAGAATTGGCCCATGAACGGGCCGCCCCGCGATCCGGCGGCCTGGCTGATCCTGGTGGGACGCAATGCGGCGCTGGACGGCGTGCGCAAAGAGGCACGCACCGTGGCGCTGCCGGACGACGATGCCATTTCCGATCTCGACGATGTCGAAACACCCTTGGCCGAACGGTTGGACGGTTCGCATTACCGCGACGATGTCTTGCGGCTGCTGTTCATCTGCTGCCATCCGGACTTGCCCACCACACAACAGATCGCGCTGGCGCTGCGCATCGTCTCCGGCCTCTCCGTCAAGCAGATCGCGCGGGCCTTCCTGGTGGGCGAAGCGGCCATGGAGCAGCGTATCACCCGTGCCAAGCAGCGCGTGGCGCGCGCCGATGTGCCGTTCGAGGCGCCAGGGCCGGCGGAGCGCAGCGAGCGGCTGGCCGTGGTCATGGCCATGGTCTATCTGCTCTTCAATGAAGGTTATTCCGCCGGCGACACCGAAGCCCGCGCCGCCTTGTGCGACGAAGCGATAAGATTATCGAACCTGTTGCAGCGACTGTTCCAGACCGAGCCGGAAGTGATGGGGCTGACTGCGCTGATGTTGCTGCAGCATGCGCGCGGGCCTGCCCGCTTCGATGATGCCGGTGAAGTGATCCTGCTGGACGATCAAGATCGCGCGCTTTGGAACCGAGAATTGATCGGCATGGGCCTGGCCTTGATGGACAAGGCGATGCGCCACAACCGGCCGGGACCGTATCAAGTGCAGGCCGCCATCGCCGCCACCCATGCCCGCGCCAGGACCGCAGCCGAAACCGATTGGGCAGGGATCGATGCGCTATATGCCGCGCTGGAACGGATGCAGCCTTCGCCGGTGGTCACGCTCAACCGCGCCGTCGCGACGGCCAAAGTCCAGGGGCCGGAAGCGGCGCTGGCGATGATCGCGCCTTTGGAAGAGCGCCTCTCGGGCTATTTCCATTTCTTCGGTGCGCGCGGGGCTTTTCTTCTGCAGCTGGGCCGCAAGGGCGAAGCGCGCCAGGATTTCAACCGCGCCATCGCGCTGGCCAACACGCCCGCGGAAGCGGCCCATATCCGCCGCCATCTCGACCGCCATCTCGGCGAAGTGGAATAAGGCTTTTCGCCTCCCATTTCGTGGCGCTTGACGAGAGCTTTAATTACGGATATATTTTATCCGTAATTAGATTGGAGACATCGCAATGACCCCACGCCTCGACCCGGCCGTGGTTTCCCCCGCTCTTTATAAGAAGTTCCTCGAATTCAGCATGGTGCTGCGCCACAGCACCGTCGATGCCAAGACGCAGGATCTGGTGAACATCCGCGCCTCCCAGATCAATGGCTGCGCCTTCTGCGTGGACATGCACAGCAAGGAAGCCAAAATTCACGGCGAGCGGGAGCTTCGGCTCTATCACATCGCCATCTGGCGGGAATCGCCCTTGTTCAGCCCGCGCGAGCGAGCGGCGCTGGCCTGGACCGAAGCCGTCACCAAGCTGGGCGACCATGGTGTGCCGCAGGAGATCTACGAAGAAGTCCGCGCGCAACTGAACGAACAGGAGATCACAGACCTCACATTTGCGGTCATGGCAATCAATGGCTGGAACCGGCTTTCCATCGCCTTCCAGGCCGTGCCCGGCTCCAAGGATGCCGAGTATGGTCTTGCCAAGGCGGGGCTCAGCTGATGCAGCTGAAAAACCAGGTCGAATGGGCGCTGCATTGCGCGTCCATTCTGGCCGGTTTGCCTGACGGCCATTATCTGCCCGCCAAGGCGCTGGCGGAATTGCATGGCGTGCCCCGCGAATATCTGGGCAAGGCGCTGCAAAGCCTGTCGCAAGCGGGGCTGGTGGAAGGCACGCTTGGCCCGCGCGGGGGTTATCGGCTGGCGAAAACGCCTGGTGCGATCAGCTTCCTGGATGTGGTCGAAGCGGTGGAAGGCAAGGAATCAACTTTTGTCTGCACCGAGATCCGCAGGAACAATCCTTGCCGCCGGTCGTGCGGGGATTCGCTCAAAGCCGCCGACAGCAAGGTTTGCGGCGTGGCGCGGGTGATGTGGGCAGCAGACAAGGCCTGGCGCCAATCCCTGAAGGATGTGAGCTTGGCCCAGCTGACGAAAAGCGTGGCGCGCGATGTGCCTGCGGCTTTGCTGGACAAGACCAGCGAATGGGTGCTGGCGCGCACATAATTCGCGTCGCGCCGATGCGGTTGTCGGATTCGCGCGGTGCGGCGCGTCCTTGAAACGAACCGGGCTATTCCGGTGACGCTTCGAGGTCCCCATGCCGGCCGTTCAGTTCGCGCTCCAATTTATGAAACTAGCCGTGCTCGATCAGCTGGGCGCCCAGCTGGGATTGCCGGCGCATGCCGACCGCGCGCCGGCCGTGATCGTGCTGGTGACGCTGATGCTGCAGGCGGCGCGCCAGGCAGTGATGGATCCAAGCTGGATCAGTGATAGCCCAGCTCGATCATCTGCCGCTGGATCTTGACGCTGCGGTCATAGGCGGCGGCGAAGCGGCGGGCCTTGCGCTCCTGCTTTTCCCACTTCTCCGTCTGTCCCATCGAGGTAGTGGCGCGATTACGCAGAATCTCCGCCAGCCCCGCGTAATAGTCGCGCGCATTGCACAGGGCTTCGAGTTGCTCGGCTGGGCTCATTTCGTTCGGACGCATAATTTTGGTCTCCCATCATCACCACATCACCCCGCCGCAACCTGTTAACCATGCTTGCGTTCGACCAGCCGAAGAAAGTCTCGCGGCGCAGTTTGGCGACAATGCGGCCAAGAATGGATTTTGATGCGATGTTTGCGCTTTTGTACCCGCGTCAGAGATAGCTGAGCCACCACGACTCACTCCGCCGTTTGACGCCGGCATACCAGCTGCAGAGCGGAAACATGATTAATACTACAGCGAACCAGATGGCGTAGATCGCGGGCAGCCCCGCGTCCCAACCGGGTGGCGCGCTGAACGGAAAGTGCGCCATGTCCGGAGAGCGAAACATCGCGCCGATTTCGCCATAGCGCAGATAGCTGGCGGCGACCGCCAGCAGATGGATCAGGAAGAAATGGCCCAGGAAAAAGAACAGCGGCACCTTGCCAATGATGAGTGCCGGGTGCGCCAGCGAGATCGGGTGGCGATCGAAAGCCCACAAGGCCAGCAACAAAGGCCCCAACGTCGCCAGCAGGAAAAGCAGGGATGGCGGATATTTGCTGACATTGAGGAAGGACAACACCGTCCATAGCGGCGAGGATTGGCGGGACCAGGGAGCTGGATCGCCATAGACATTGGCGAATCGCAGCAGCAGGAAGGCGGCAATGGCGCTTATTCCCAACCACAGCAAAAGTTGCTGACGGCGTACCGGATCCGATCGAAAGACGCTGCCCAGAACAAAACCCAGCGCGGTCACCCCCACCCACGGGATGAGCACATAAGAGATGAAAAGGCTGAAGCGTCCGGTGTGAACCAGAAAGCCGGGCGCATGCAGGATGGTCCAAAGCGGCGCCAATACACCGAAGGAGATGGCGGCAATTCCGTCCAGCAGATTGTGGCCGAGCACCATCGCCGCACCGAGGGCCGCGATGGCGGGGAGCGGCAGCCAGACCAGACCCGCGAGGACGATCATGGCCCAACCCAAGGCCCACAGCACGGTGACGATCGTCACCTGGTAGTCGACATTGAACTGCATGGCCAAGCGCAGCACCGTCAATTCCAGGATGATCAGCCAGAGTCCGCGCATAAGCAGGAAGCGCGACAGCTCCGCGCGGCTCATGCGGCTGAGCGAAAGAAACGCGCCCGTGCCGGTCAAGAGAAAAAAGCCGGGAGCGCAGAAATGGGTGATCCAGCGGGTGAAGAATAGCGGTGCCGTAGTGGTGGCAAGATTGGTGGGATCGGCAGCCAGATCGCCGAAGTAATCGCGGGTATGATCCAGCGCCATCAGGATGATGATCAAGCCGCGCACCACATCCACCGACTCCAAGCGGCGGCGGGCGGCCTCGACCATGGTCAAATCGCTTTCAGCATCTTAGGCAGGGAATTGCCCATCACCGCCAGGAGATCGGGACCATAGGCCGAGGAGTTGGTCTCCAACTCCTTTTGGGTGATGATTTCTTCGCCCTGGCGGCCGAACAGCACCACTTCATCGTCCAGGCGGATGCGCTCCTGATCGCCAGTCACGTCCGCCATCAAGGTGTTCATGGTGACGCGGCCCACCACGGGATAGCGCCGGCCGCCGATCAGCACCTGGGTGTTGTTCTTTCCTTCATCAGGGAAATCCGGCTGGTTGGCGTGGCTGAGGCCGCGGCGATAGCCGTCGGCATAACCGATGGGGATATTCGCGAGCCAGGACTCGCGCTTGAGCATGAAGGTGCGGTCGTAGTTCACCGTTTCGTCGGCGGGAAAGTGGTTGACCGCCGCCACCCGCGATTTGAGCGTGATGGTGGGCCGGAAGCGTGCCAGGAAATCGGCGCTGGTGTCGCCGTAAAGCGCGCCGCCCACCCGCACCATGTCCAACCGCGTCTCAGGATGATGCAAGGTGGCGAACGTGTTGGCGGTATGGCGGGTCACGGCACGGTCGGGCAAGTCATTCGCTTTCAGCCAGGCGATATCGTCTTCGAAACGCGCCAGCTGGCGCAGGATATCTTCGCGATCCTCGGTGGGGTAATGCGTCATCAGGCCCGCGATGCGCAGAGGCGTGATGGCAAGAATGGCGCGGGCATCGGCCTTGCCGTATTCGGTCTTCAACTCCACACCATTGCGGCTCATGCCATCGGCATTGAGGCAGAGATGGACTGGAAGCGTCCGCGTCGTGTCTTTTGCGCGCCACAGATCGGCGATGCGCTGGGCGGCGGCGGGATTGCCCACCAGCTCTTCCACCGCATAGGAGAAGGCATCTTCGATCTCATCCGGCGTGGCCGTGCGCACCCGGACCAGGCGGCCCTTGAATTTCATCGCCCGGGCGATGCGGGCCTCTTCGTTGCTGGAAAAGCCCACTGCCTTGATCCCGGTCTTAAGCACCGACGGCATCAGAAGGTCCATGCCGTTGCCGTACGCGTCGGCTTTCATGATGGCGCAGAGTTCGGCCCCGCCAGAGCCCAAAATGGCGCGCGTCTCCGCGATATTGTGCTCGAAGGCGGCGGCATCGATCTCGAACCAGGCGTTGCGGCGGCGCACGTCGCGCGCTTTCAGCCCGAAATTGGTGACCGACAGGGGCGGCACCGCCAGCGCCGTCTGCGCGCCCAGCGCGGCAGCCGCGCCCGCCAGCATGGCGCGTCGTGTAATCGTCATGTCCGCCCCCTGTTCGTTTGTTCAAGCATGTCACAGCATCTGCGCTCCGGACAGGGCGCAAAAATCCGGTTGGCAAGCAGGATGTCCTCTCCTAACGTCGTGTGGGGCGCTGGCCGAGCCGGCAGAAACAAGAACGAGAACACATGCTGCCGAAACTGCTTTTCCAAGGCGTGGGCCTGCCAGGCTGGAATGCTCTCACCAAGAAGGATTGGGCAGCCTGCGGCTTCGAAGCCGTCATCGCCAACCGGGAAGAATATGATCCGGCGGATATCCGTTATTTCTGCAGCTTCCGGCCGACCCCGGGACTGATCAAGAGTTTGCCCAACCTCAAGGTGATCTTTTCGATGGGCGCGGGCGTAGATGGGTTCCTGCGCGATCCCGAATTGCCGCGCCACCTGCCGCTGGTGCGTTTCGTCGATAGCACCTTGATCCACGAGATGGCGCAGTATGTGGTGATGCACATCCTGATGGTTCATCGGGGCCAGCGTTTCTTTGACCAGGCGCAGAAGGAAGGCCAGTGGCGGCAACGCATGCTGGAGCGCGCGTCACGCGATACCCGCATCGGCATGTTGGGGCTGGGCGATATCGGCAGCGCCATCGCCGAAAGCCTGTTGCCGTTCGATTTCCAGCTTTCCGGCTGGAGCCGCAGGCGCAAGGAAGTACCCGGCATCAAAAGCTTCGCGGGTGAGGAGGAACTGCCGCAATTCCTGGCGCAATGCGACTATTGCGTCTGTGTGCTGCCGTTGACCAAGGACACCCAAGGCATTCTCAATGCCAAGCTGTTCGCGCAACTTCCGGCGGGCGCCTGGGTCATCAATGTGGCGCGGGGCGGCCATCTGGTGACCGAAGATCTGATCGCGGCGCTCGACAGCGGGCATCTGGGCGGTGCTGTACTGGATGTGTTCCAGCCCGAGCCTTTGGCAGCGGACAGCCCGCTTTGGCATCATCCCAAGATCACCGTCACGCCGCATGTCGCGGCGCTCACCGATCTGAAGGCGGCGATGGCCTTCCTGAAGGAAGGCGTTCGGCGCGCCGAAAGCGGCGAGCCCCTGCTGCACAAGGTCGATCTCGATCGCGGCTATTAGCTGGCGCCCCGATGTCGGGGCAAGAACCGGAGTTCGGTGTTTCCGGCACCGGCCTATCCATGCGGGCAGGTCATCGATCCGCGATGGCCGATCGAGCAATGGAACATCACATGAGCAAACAAGACGACAACAAGGCCATCGTCGGCCGCTGGTTCACGCAATTCTGGGGCAAGACGCCCGATCTCTCGGTGGTGGATGCCATCGCGGCACCGGACATGCTGCTGCAATATTCATTGCACGAGCCGCGCCGCGGTCATGCCGACATCAAAGCCTTCATGCGGGATTTCCGTGCGGCGTTCCCGGATTTGAATTTCTGGGGCACCGCCGATCTGATCGCGGAAGGCGATTATGTCGTGGGCCAATGGGAAGGCGGCGGCACGCACACGGGTCCCGCGTTCGGCGATTTTCTGATGGGCTCATTGCCCGCCAAGACCGGCCGCAAGATGCATTTCACCGGCACGACTGTGCTGAAGATCCAGAATGGCCGGATCGTATCGGAAATCGGGCTGGATGACGGCGTCACCGCACTCACCCAGCTGGGCCTGATCCGGAAAGCATGAGCAATGAGGTCGCCGCTGAAAGACCGGCGGCGGCCTCATTTCAGCGCGTTCCGATGCGTAAGCCGAACAAGCGGGGCAGGGCGGCTGTCATCGCAGCCAGCGGCGGGGCGGGGCGGTTCCGTTCTTCCGCCTCCTCACAGGCGATGATGGCGCGGCGGATCATGCGCCCGCCAATGACGCGGAACGGCTCCGGCGGCAGGCGCGGCACCTCGCGGGTGCAGAGCGGCAGCGACGCCCACATGTCCTTTTCCCCCAACACCAGCGATGCCAGGCACTGGCCGCCGATATAAGTGGGATTGACGCCATGGCCGGAATAGCCGCTGGCATAATGCACCCGCGTGCCGGGCAAGGTTTTGAAGAAGGGCAGCCGGTCGGCGGAGACGTCGATGGGTCCGCCCCAGGCCTTGGCGATGGGGACGTCCTTCAATGCGGGTAACAGACGGCGCAATCCGCGTTCGGCGCGCGCTGCGCTGGCTTCATCTTCGCGCAGGTAAGGTTCGGTGGTGTTGCCGCCGTAGGAGATGGGGCCGGAGCCGGAGCCCATCAGCACCCGGCCATCGGCGGTCTTGCGGAAATAATGCACGAACATCCGCATGTCGGAGAAGCCTTCGTCCGCATGCCAACCCATCGCCGCCAGTTTTTCTGGCGCGGGTTCGCTCATCACGGCGAAGCTGGAGAAGACCGTGACATGCGGCCAGATTTCCGGCAGCGCCGCCAATTCGCAATTGGTCGCCAGCACCACCTCGCGGGCGATAATCTGGCCGCCAGCGGTGCGGACGCGATTGGGTGTGCCTTTGTCCAGGCCCGCCATGGCGCTGTTCTCGTAGAGTTGCACACCCGCTTCGATCACCGCCTTGCGCAGCGCCCGCGCCAGCCGGGCGGGATGAACATTGGCGCCTTCGGATAAACGCACGCCGCCTCTAAAGACCGGCGATTTGCAAACGGTGGCGACTTCGGCGGGGGAGAGTTCGCGTGCTTGGTCGGGCACGCCAAGACGTTGGGCGGCGCCGACGTAAGCGGCAATCTTGGCGTCTTGCGCCGGCGAAGCCGACACGCGCACATCGCCCGCCTCCCGCCACCAGACATCGCGGCCGGGCGCGGTGGCGAAAGCGCGAAGCCCGTCTTGTGCCATCGCCCCGGCGCGCGCCACCGCCAACGCCGCGTCGTCGCCCATATTCTTCGACATGCCCGACAAGGAAGCCCAATAGCCATGCACCTTGCCGCCATTCTTGCCGCTGGCGCCGGAGCCGCAAAGATTGGCTTCGATCAATGCAATGGAGAGCGAAGGCTTCCTCGCTTTCAGCGCCAACGCGGTCCAAAGTCCGGTATAGCCGCCACCCACGATGGCGACGTCGACGGCGATCTCGCCCTTCAGCGCGGGCGCGGGCTCGCCTTCCAGCCGCATGGCGTCGGCGAACCACCAGGAGGGATCGCGGGGCGAAAGGCTCATGCCTGTTTCTCCAGAAGACGCGCCAGGAAGGCGCGGGTGCGAGCATGGCTCGGCGCGGAGAAGAATTGCGCGGGCGCCGCATCCTCTACCACCTGGCCGTCCGCCATCATGATGGCGCGGTCGGCCACTTCGCGGGCAAACGCCATCTCATGCGTCACCACAATCATGGTCATGCCCGATTGCGCCAGCCGCCGCATGCTCTCCAGCACTTCGCCCACCAGCTCGGGATCGAGCGCCGAGGTGGGCTCGTCGAACAGCATCAGGCGCGGCTCCATCGCCAGCGCCCGGGCGATCGCCACGCGCTGCTGCTGCCCGCCGGAGAGTTCGTGCGGGTAATGGTGGAGCTTGTTCGCCAATCCTACGGTGGCGAGTAGCTCTCGCGCCTTTTTCCGAGCGGCTTCCACGGGCTGGCGCAGCACCTGCACCGGGGCTTCGATGATGTTCTCCTCCGCCGTCAAATGGGCGAAGAGATTGAAGCGCTGGAACACCATACCGATCCGGGCCCGCTTGGCAGAGGTTTCGCGGTCCTTCTCCTCCCGCAGCTTGCCGTCGGCGCCACGGGTGTACCCGATCAACTGGTCTGCGACCTTGATCTCGCCCTGGTCGATGGTCTCCAGATGATTGATACAGCGCAGAAGCGTGGTCTTGCCGCTGCCGCTGGCGCCGAGCAGGCACACCACTTCGCCCGCATTAACGCAAAGCGAGACACCACGCAGCACCTCCTGCTGCCCGAAGCGCTTGTGAACATTCGCGATCTCGACCAGCGCCATCAGCCATGCTCCATGGCGGGCAAGGCTTCGAGCTTGCGGGATTTGCGGGACGCGAAACGGCGCTCGATCATTTTTTGTATCGCGGTGAGAAGCGCGGTCAGCAACAGATACCAGAGGCTCACCACCAGCAGCACTTCGAAATAGCGGAAATTCTGGCTGTAGATGTTGGTGCCGGTGGAGAAGATCTCCGGCACGGCAATGGCGAAGAGCAGCGATGTGGTCTTCAGCATGGCGATGAACTGGTTGCCGGTGGGCGGAATGATGACCGCAAGGGCCTGGGGCAGCACGATGCGGCGCAGCGCTTTGGCCTTGGTCATGCCCAGCGCGCGCGCCGCTTCGCGCTGACCGGGATCGACCGAAAGCAGACCCGAGCGGATGATCTCCGTCATGTACGCGCCTTCGTTCAGCGCCAGCGCCAAGGTACCCGCCACCAGCGCGGGCAGGTTGATGGCGTTGTTGGTGAGGACGGGAACGGCGTTGTACCAGAACACGATCTGCACCAGCACCGGCACGCCGCGGAAGAAACCCAGATAGCTCTGCACCAGCCAGCGCAGCGCGGCAAAGCGCGACAACGCCGCCAGTGCGCCGCCGAAACCCAGCATCATCGCGCCCGCCATGGCGATGAAGGTCACGCCCAGAGTGACCAGCGCGGGCATGAAGAAGATGTCGGAGAACAGCGCGTCCTTGAACGCCTGAATGTCGAAGATCATGGCTTGGCCCCCGAACCCCAATCCGTCACGCAGGCTTGCGGATGTCGCCCTGGCGCATGTGCCATTTGTCCAGCAGCTTGTCGTACTCCCCACTTTTCTCCAGCGCCGTCATTGCCTGATTGACCGCATCCACCATCGCCTTGTCGCCCTTGCGGAACGCCATGCCAAGTTTGTTGCGCGGCACTTCCGGGCGGCCGGCGATGATAGGGCTGGCGGTCTTCAATTCCGGCATCAAGTTGGTGACGTAAGAGGCGAAAGCCCAATCCACAAAGGCCACGTCGGCGGATTTCTTGCGCAGCTGCATCACCGCATCGTTGAAACTGGGAAAATATCTGAGCGCGATGGTTTTGCCCGGCTTGCACACCGTCTGGTTGGCGCGCTCCAGCGCCTTGGCCTGGGTGGTGCCGGAAATGGTGGCGACGCTGTGGCCGCAAAGATCATTTTCATTCTTGAACGACAGATTGCTGTCCTTGCGCGCCACCAACTGAATGCCACCCACCAGATACGGCACCCAGTCGAACACCTGCTCGCGTTGGGGCGTGATGCCCAAGCCGGAGGTAATGTAATCGAATTTGTGGGCCGCCAATCCCGGGAACAATCCACCAAAGGCGATGTTCACCAGCACCGGCTTCAGGCACATCTTCGCGGCAAGGGCTTTGGCCAGATCGATCTCGAAACCAGCGGGCTCGCCCTTGTCGATATACATCTGGGGCGGGGTGGACATATTGGAGCCCACCGTCAACGATCCGGCACTGACCAGACCCGGCGGCGCTTTGACGGCGCAATCCGCCAGGGCCGGCGAGGCCAACCCCAAAAAGACAAAAAGAGCCGCGATCCAGGATTTCATGCCGGTCCTCCCGAAAGAAGGCTAAGCGGTTTTAAGACATTGCTCAAACCGGGACGGCGGCAATCGGCCCGCTTCCGGGCAGGCAGGGCCCGCGATAGGTTCGATCCGCATCTTTCCCGCGCGATTCGCATGCCCGACGGCACGGCCACCGCTCACCTCTACCGGCCCAAGCTCCTCACCATCGTGGAGGAGGGTTACAATCCGTCTCTGTTTCAAAAAGATCTGCTGGCCGGGCTGACGGTGGCGATCGTGGCGCTGCCGCTTTCCATGGCGATCGCGGTGGCATCGGGTGTTTCGCCGGAGCGGGGGCTTTACACATCCATCGTTGGCGGTTTTCTGGTTTCGGCGCTGGGCGGAAGCCGCTTTCAGATCGGCGGCCCCGCGGGGGCTTTCATCGTGCTGGTTGCGGCCACGGGTGCGCGGCTGGGGTTGGAAGGCCTGCTGCTCACCGTTTTTCTGTCCGGCCTGATGCTGACTTTGCTGGGGTTACTGCGGCTGGGTTCCCTGATCCGTCATATTCCCCATGCCGTGACAGTGGGTTTCACATCCGGCATCGCCGTCACCATTCTCGCCAGCCAGTTGAAGGATTTCGGCGGTCTGCATCTGGCCGGCGCGGAGCCGGGGCCGCTGATCCCCAAGCTCGGCGCGTTGGTTCAGGCGCTTCCGACCCTCAATCCGTCGGCCTTCGCCATTGGAGCCGCTTCGGCGGCACTGATCTTCGCGCTGCGTTGGTGGCGGCCCACTTGGCCCGCGATGCTGATCGCCGTCACGTTCGCGTCCCTGGCCGCGGTTGTTTTCCATCTGCCCGCGGAGACCATCGGCAGCCGCTTCGGCGGCTTGCCGCATGGCATGCCCGCGCCGCATTTGCCGCAGACCGCCTTGCTGTTGAAGGCGCTGCCCGCCGCTTTGTCCTTCACGCTTTTGGGCGGGGTCGAGAGCCTCTTGTCCGCAAAGGTGGCCGACAGCATGACCGGGCGCAAACACCGCTCCAACATGGAACTGGTGGCGCAAGGCCTCGCCAATATGGCGTCGGCCCTGTTCGGCGGCATCAGCGTCACCGGCACCATCGCTCGCACCGCCACCAATATTCGCGCCGGCGCCCGTACGCCGCTGTCGGGCATGCTGCATTCCGCGTTCCTGCTGCTTTTCATTCTGGCCGCTGCCGACCTTGCCAGCTATGTGCCGCTGGCATCGCTGGCGGGGGTGCTGGTGGTGGTCTGCTGGAATATGGCGGAAAAAGCCGAATTCCTGCGCTTGCTGAAAATCTGGCGGGAGGCATCGGTTCTGCTGGTCACTTTTGTGCTGACCCTGGTGGAGGACCTCACCACCGGCATCATCGCGGGCTGCGTATTGGCCGCGATTTTTGCAGTCGCCAAGCGGGCCGTTCGCGAGGAAGGGGCCTAAGCGGCCTGTCGACGGCTTGATAGGGGCGTGATAGCGTTTGCCCGCTCCTATTGCCGGGGGTTCACATGGCTCGGCTTACTACCCTTTCTCAGACAAATCTTTCCGGGGCAAATCCTTCGCGGCGCGGGCTGCTGGCCGGCGGATTGGCGGGCGGTTTTGTGCTCGCTTTTCATCTGCCTATGGCGCAGGCCCTGCCGGCCAACGCCCCAGAAGGCGCACCGGCCGCACCGCCACCTTTCGCGCCCAATGCGTTCTTGCGGATCGATCGCGCCGGCAAGGTCACGCTGATCATCCCGCAGGTGGAAATGGGGCAGGGTGTTTACACCTCGCTGGCGATGATGATCGCCGAAGAGCTGGATGCGGACTGGAACGCCGTCCAGGTCGAGGCCGCGCCGCCCAACGAGAAGCTTTATGCCAACCCCATGCTGGGGGTGCAGGCCACCGGCAATTCCAACTCCATCCGCGCCTTCTGGCTGCCCATGCGCAAGGCGGCGGCGGGTGCGCGCGCACTTCTGGTGCAAGCGGCCGCCAAGCAATGGGGTGTGGATGCCGCAAGCTGCACCACCGAAACCGGCCAGGTGATCCATGCCGCCTCGGGGCGCAAACTTTCTTATGGCGCGCTGGCCGATGGCGCCAACGGCACCCCGCCCGCCGATCCGCCGCTTAAGGCGGCGAAGGATTTCAAGCTGATCGGCAAACCGCTGAAGCGGCTGGACACGCCCACCAAAGTCAACGGCAAGGAAGTCTATGGCATCGACGTGATGCTGCCGGGCTTGAAATTCGCCACCATCGCCGCCAGCCCCGCTTTCGGCGGCAAGGTGCGCCATGTCGATGACAGTGCGGCCAAGGCCGTGCCGGGCGTGCAGCAAGTCGTCGTGCTCGATGACCTTGTGGCCGTGGTGGGCGATCATATGTGGGCGGCGAAGAAAGGTCTCGATGCCTGCAAGATCGATTGGGATGCCGGCCCCAATGGCCATGTCGATTCCAAGCTGATCTGGGACAACATCCGCGCCGCCAGCGACGGCAAGGCTCTGGTGGCTAAAGCGGCCGGCGATGCCGACAAGGCGCTGGGTGAAGGCGAGAAGATGGAAGCGCGCTTCGAGCTGCCCTTCCTGGCGCATGCCACCATGGAGCCGATGAACTGCACCGTGCATCTGACGCCGGGCGCCTGTGAAGTCTGGCTAGGCACCCAGATTGCGGCGCGGACACAGACCTATGCGGCGGAGACCGCCAAAGTGCCGCTGGATAAAGTCATCGTGCACAATCAGATCATCGGCGGCGGTTTTGGACGCAGGCTCGAACCCGACATGGTGGTGAAAGCCATCCGTGTCGCCCAGCATGTCGATGGGCCCGTCAAAGTGGTGTGGACGCGCGAAGAGGATATCCAGCACGACCTCTATCGCCCCAATTATTACGACCGGCTCGAAGCGACCTTAAAGGACGGCAAGATCAATGGCTGGCATCACCGCATCACCGGTTCTTCGGTGGTGGCGCGCTGGCTGCCGCCCGCCTTCACGGGCAACCACAATATCGACTTCGATACGGTGGACAGCGCCATCGACATTCCCTACGCCATCCCCAATTTGAAAGTGGATGTGGTGCGGCATGAGCCGGCAGCCGTTCCCACCGGCTTCTGGCGCGGCGTCGGTCCCAACAACAATGTCTTCGCCATCGAAAGCTTCATGGATGAGTTGGCCAAGAAAGCCGGCGCCGATCCGGTGGAATTCCGCCGCGCCCATCTTGCCAAGAATCCGCGGTTGCTGGCGGCGCTCAATCTGGCGGCGGATAAAGCGGGCTGGGGCACGCCGCTGCCCGCCGGTCACGGCCGGGGCGTCTCGGCGCAGATATCCTTTGCAAGCTTCATCGTGACCGTCGCGCAGGTGGAGGTGACCGACAGCGGCAATGTGCGGCTGCACCGTCTCACAACCGCCGTCGATACCGGCACCGTCATCAATCCCGATACGGTGATCGCGCAGCTGCAAGGCGGCATGATCTTCGGCTCAACCGCCGCGCTCTGGGGCGAGATCACGGTGGCCAATGGCCGGGTGCATCAGTCCAACTTCCATGACTATCGCATGCTGCGCATCAACGAGACGCCGGAGATTGACGTGCATCTCATTCCCAGCAGCGAGCCGCCGGGCGGCATCGGCGAGACCGGCGCCACCACGGCGCCGCCCGCCATCCGCAATGCCATCTATGCCGCCACGGGCGTTCCGCTGCGGCGCCTGCCGATCGACCGCGCCTTGCTGGCGGGAAAGCGGCAAGCGTAAACCTGTGAAGTTCTGAATTGTTTGAAGCCGACTTTTTTTGAATCAACCAAGGGGAGACAAGACATGACTGATATTTCACGCCGCCATCTGATTCAGACCGCGGCAAGTTTGGCGGCGGTGGCGAGCGCCACGCCCGCCATGGCGCAAAGCAAGAAGGGCGGCAGCATCCGTTCCCGCTTCGCGCTCGATCCCAACCTGATTTATGTCAACGCCGCCAATCTTTGCCCCACCTTCCTTACCGCCATCGCGGCGGAGAAGGCGGAATCGGCGCAGCTGCAGGCCAATCCCTCGCAGGAATATCGCCGCAAATATAACGACATGGTGGCGACCATCCATGCCCGCCTGGGCAAGAATATCAACGCGCCGGCAACCTCCATCGCGCTGACGCGCAATGGCAGCGAAGCCAGCGGCAATGTCACCCGCGGCGTGTCGCTGAAAGCGGGCGACGAAGTGATCCTCGGGCATGAGAACCATCCTTCCAACACCGATTGGTGGAAGCGGCGCGAAAAGCTCGAAGGCATCGTGATCAAGATCGCCAAGCCCGCCGACGAGCCCAAGACGGCGCAAGAAGTAATGGACGCCTATGTCTCGCTGGCCGGCCCACGCACCAAAGTGCTGGCCCTGTCGCATCAGACGAACCTGGGCGGCATCATCGCGCCGGTGAACGAAATCGGCCGCTTCTGCCGTTCCAAGAACATCTGGTTCCATGTCGACGCCGCCCAGACCTTCGGCTGGAAGAAGATCGACGTGTCGGCCATCGGCTGCGACTCGCTGGCGGCCAGCACTCACAAATGGATGATGGGTCCGATCGGCGGCGGCTTGCTTTATGTCCGGGCCGAGCGCATTCCCGAACTCAATCCCTTGATGATGAGCGTGGATTATTATCACTCCGGCGCGCGGGATGCGGTGGATGCTCAGGCGTTCGAATATCTGGGCCAGCGGCCAGATGCGATGCTGGCCGGCCTGCTCGCCGCGTTGGACGAGCGCGATGCGCTGGGCGGCGAAGAAGGCATCGAAAAGATCGCCCGCGCCAATGCCGAGACCATGCGCAAGAAATTGTCGGCGAAAGGCATAAAGGTGATCGGCTCCGGCGATCCGGCGCTGTGGGGCACGGTGCTGGCGGCCGACGTCAAGGGCCTGCCGGATAGCGCCAAGATGCTCTATGGCAAGAAGCTGGCCGGTTCGATCACCCATATCGGCGGCAAGACGCTGCTGCGGATTTCGCCGCATGTCTACAATACGCCGGACGAACTGGATCAGGTCGCCAATCTGGTGACCATGGCCTGATCGGATTGGATTGTGCTTCAGCGGGCCGCTCAGCAATGAGCGGCCCGTTTTCTTTCAGGCCGCTTCGTGCGCGCGGCCCAGACTGTTCGGCCCTTCGATCGGCGCATTCACATCCACAAAAGCCAGCATGGCGCCGATCCTTTTATCGGCAGGCGCATCGAAGCCCACCTTGCCTTCATAAGAGATCGGATTGCGGAAACTGCCGAACAGCATGTCCCAGATGGGAAGGTCGGCATAGTTAAAGGCATGCAGCCCGCGCTGATGATGGATGCAATGGGATTCCGGCCGCTGGATGACATAGCCCAGCCAACCGGGAGTGCGGATATTGAGATGCTGAAAGAAGGAATAGAAGGAGGCGATGTAGCCGGTGATCGCCGCCGCCAGCGGATCAAGCCCCAGGATGATAGTGGTGGCGAGCACGCTCTGCAGCGCGAAGACAGCCATCTCCAAGGGATGGAACAGGGCCGCGCCGGACATGTCGACGCGATGCGGGCTGTGATGGATCTGATGGAAGCCCCGCCAAAGCGGGCCGAATTCATGCACGCTGCGATGCCAGAGAAAGCTGATGAAGGACAGCACCACATAGCCCACCAGCGCGCCGCCGAAGACGCCGAGCCATGAACCGTCCATCAGGCGGTGACGCGCCAGCCAGTCTTGCGGCAAGAGCAGCGGCGTCTCGGAGGTGATAAGACCAAAAAGGACGAAAAAGCCCAGACCCATCCAGCGCCAGCCTTTGGCAGCGGGAAATACGCGCGCCGGGAAGCGGGCTTCGATTCCCAGCATCACAAGATACGTTGCCGGTATGAGGACGCCCAGAATGTCGATGGCGGACATGTGTTCCTCCCTTGCATTCGGGAACTTACGCCATAAGGTTAGGCGACGAGATAAACCATACGGTGTAAGGTTGCAAGTCAAAAAACGGACCACGAAGCGCGCCTGGCATGCCGGGCTCTCCAAGGACGGGATCGAGAGAGAAGCCCTGGTCGAGATAGAAGCCCATGGCCTGCAGGATTTTTCGCTGCGCAAGCTGGCGGCGCGCATGGGCTGCGAGCCGATGAGCCTTTATCACCATTTCCCGTCCAAAGCGCACCTGATGGATGCGCTGGTGGACCGGGTGATGGGCGCTTTGCCGGCACCGCGCAAAAACCTCGGCTGGCGGGCGCGGATCACCACGCTAGTGTATGAATATCGGGAGATGGCACATCGCCATCCCGCTTTTTTGCACTATCTCGCCTTGCACCGGCTCAACACGCCGACGGGACTGAGATGGCTCAACCGCACATTGGAGGCGTTCGGCAGCGCCGGGCTTGGCCAGGAAGAGACGGCGCGGCTGTTTCGGATCTTCGGCTATTACATTGTCGGCGCGGCGCTGGATGAAACCTCGGGCTATGCCAAGGGACCTTCGGCGCGCGAACCGGTGCCGGATGCGATTGTCATGCGCGACTATCCCGCGGTCGTCGCAGCGGGGCCTTATTTCGCGTCCAGCCAGTTTGACCGCACCTTCGAAGAAGGCCTTGGCATCTTGCTGGATGGCATGGCGGCGCGGCGCAAACGCTCTAAGTCTTGAGCAGCGGCGGCAGGCGCTTGGCCGTCCAATCATTCGCTTTTTCATAAGCAAGAGCGAGACGCAGGCAGTCCATCTCATGATGCACTGGTGCAATGATCTGGATGCCGATGGGCAGGTCGTTCGCGCCGAAGCCCGCGGGTGCGGCCAGTGACGGGCAGCCTGTCAGGGTGATCATGCAAACCGCTTTCATCCATTCGTGATAGGTCTGCATGGTCTGGCCGCCCAAGCTGTGCGGCCAGGTCTCTTCCACCGCGAAGGGGAACAGCTGCGCCGTGGGCATGATCAGATAATCGTAGCGCGCGAACAGGCGCTGGACCGAGGCAGACCAGGCGGTGCGGGCAGCCGAGGCAGCGCTGATGTCGAACGCGGACAGCTTGAGACCGCCTTCGATTTCCCAGATCGCTTCCGGCTTCAGCTGCGCGCGCTTAGCCGGATCCTTGTAGAACGCCAGCAGTCCGCCACCCTGCTGCCACTGGCGGAGTTTGATAAAGGCCTGCCAGGCGGGCTCCGGCGGTTGGTCAGGCATCGCTTCTTCCACCGCACAGCCCAGCGACTCGAATGTCTTGAGCGCGGCGCGGCAAGTGTCGAGTACGCCCGCTTCATAAGGCGCCCAACCGCCAAGATCGCCCAGCCAGGCGATACGTTTGCCTTTGACGTCGGATGCCAGAGGCGCGCGATAAGGACGGGCGTCTTCCGGCACCGACAGCGGCGCACGTGCATCGTAACCAGCCTGCACGGACAACAGCATGGCGAGATCGGTGACGTTGCGCGCCATCGGCCCGGTTATACTCATGGAAGGCAGCCAGACATCCGGCCCCGGCGCGGGCACCACGCCGTAACTGCTGCGAAAGCCGAAGATATTGTTCCAGCCCGCAGGATTGCGCAGGCTGCCGCCATAATCGGTGCCGTCCGCGACCGGCAGCATCCTCAGCGCCAAACTCACCGCCGCGCCACCGCTGGAGCCGCCTGCCGAGCGCGACTGGTCGAAGGCGTTTCTGGTGGCACCATAGACGGGATTGAACGTGTGGGAGCCCAGACCGAATTCCGGCGTATTGGTCTTGCCGATGAAGACGGCGCCGGATTTGCGCATGCGATCCACCACAAGAGAATCGGCGGGTGGTATGAAATCCTTCAAGATGGGCGAGCCGGACGTGGAGCGAATGCCTTTGACCGGTTGCAGATCCTTGGGTGCCTGGGGGAAGCCATGCAGCGGACCCATGATCTCGCCGCGCGCCACCTGGGCGTCGCGTTCGCGTGCCTGAGCGATCAAGCCATCACGCTCCTGTAGCGCCACGATGGCATTGACCTTGGGATTGAGTGCGGCGATGTGATCGAGGGTCGCGTTCATCACCTCGACGCAAGAGATTTTGCGCGACGCGATGGCGGCGGACAGCGCGGAGGCGTCCATCATCACGATATCGGAGGCCTTGGCGGCCTGCGCCGGCCCTGCCGCGGCAACCAGGCTCGCTGCGGCGCCCAGCTCAAGCACCGCGCGCCGGTCGAGGCCGCTCTTTTCTGTTTCGCTCATCTTTCCAGCACAGTGGGATCCGAAGCTTGGAATTCACGTGACTTGAAGTCGCGGC
>JADMIO010690431.1_pt1 | contig 19468 bp, 19 predicted proteins | sample 8958161 | NCBI WGS metagenome assembly JADMIO01 (sample SAMN16585339, study PRJNA669376) | soil metagenome | isolation source: Crop rotation soil | place: USA: Cullars Rotation, Alabama | collected 2011
TGTTCCATAAGGATAAGGGATTGCTTTCTTGCTCCTCTGCGGCATTTGGCACTGCGCCGGTGAGGGAGCATTGCTGTAAGAGCCGCCAGGCATAGCCGCACAATGCCCAATCGCTCCGATGGCGTCAAACATCAACGAATCGCGGTTTCCAGCCAAGAGGAAGGTGGCCGCCAGTTATGGGATGACATTCAACGCCTTGAAATGCCGCTATCGTGGCCTAAGCTTTAGAGGGCCAAAAACTTGCTAATGATTCGGTGGAAACGGTGTCGTATTAATGATGCGAAAAGCTACAGATTTACACCAGCGGACGTGTCTGCCTGTCTCCGCCAGTCGGGACACTTCTGGTCAAACGACCGCCGTGGGCTTAAATTCACCGACGATGCAAGCCGAGTCCGAAGTCCCTTTGATCGCCCGCTGTCGCAAGGGCGATGCCGCGGCTTGGGACGAAATTTTCAACCGGCATTACGGGGCGGCCGGGCGCTTCATTTTTCAACTGGGCTACAATTTCACGCGGGAGGACGCAGAGGAAATCACCCAGGAAGTGTTTCTGACCGTGATTCGGAACATCCACACGTTTCAGGGGAATTGCCAGTTCCAAACCTGGTTGTTCAAGATTGCTTCGAACAAGGCGCGTGACTATCGCCAAAAGCAATCCGCGGCCAAACGCGGCGGCGGGCAGGCTCCGATTTCGTTGCACGCAAACAGCGATGATCCGGATGGTTGGACGATCGATCCGCAAAGTCCCGCCCCCGGACCTGATCTTGCTTTGTTGAACATTGAAAGAATCGACCTCATTGGGCAGGCCTTGGAAGAACTGGGCGGTCCCTGCCAGGAAATCATCGAACTTCGGTATTTTGCGGATTTGAGCTACGAAGAAATCTCCAAATCACTGGATTTAAACCAAAAAACGGTCAGTTCGCGATTGAGCAAATGTCTTGGAAAATTGGAAGTGGTGGCCCGGCGGATATTTGCGCGGGAGAAATTTCCGACGCCTTCCGTCTAATCTGGTATGGCAACCGAGCCTGAAAATACGAAGATGGAAGAACTCCTGAAGTCCTATGCGGACAAGCGCCGCAAGGAAGCCGGGCCGATGGAGCTTCATCCAGCCACGCGGCGGATGCTCCAGTCGGAGGCAGCGTCTCTGCGCGGGAATGCCAAAGTTTCCGCGCAGGGATGGTGGCAGGTGTTGTTGCAATTCTGGCCCCGCATGGCGGTCACGGCGGGGATTGTGCTGGTGCTCGGTGGAACTCTTTACATGGCGAACAAGGATCGTCCCTCGCGCGAGATGGCGAAGGCAGATTGGAAAAGGGGACTCGTCGCCGGCCAGACGAATGCTCAGGACCAGTCCTCGAACCTAGCGATGGACAAAGCGAAAGCTGCGGAGGAATATGTTACCCGCGCAGCACGCAAACCGCAGTCCGACACCAAGGATTTTGCTCTGGCGGAAAAGCCTGCTGACCTGCGCCGGAGCGCTGAACCGCTTCCGAGCAAGCCGAGTGGCCCGGCTCGATTCGATGACCAAAGCCGTGCCCCCTTGGAGAAATTTTCGGAATCCCTGGACCGCAAAGACCAAGTTCAACTGAAACAGGAAGTTGCCATCAACGGCGCGGCTTCGACTTCCGAAGCCAAGACCAAAAGGGATGGGAGCGATGCCCTGGGTCTGAGAGTGAACAAGAGCCAGGCTGAGTTGCGGCCTGATGCTGCCGCGCAGTTCGAATTGGAAGGGCAGAAGCTGGCCAAGCAAACCGAAGGAGTCGATGCGCCAGAGGCCACTGGCAGAGCGCGATTTGCGATTCCGCGAACGGAGTCGGTCATCGCCACGACACCGCCTCCGTTACCCACCGCTCCGGCGGCACCGGTGCTTACGGCGCCGGCGGTCGCATTTTCCACGGAAGCATTGTCAGCTTCCGCCGACGCAGCCTCCGGAACCCTGGCAATACAATACGGCAACGCCTATTATTTCAAAAACTTGGATGAAGTCACCACGAGCCCAGCGACGCCCGCTCCGGCGCGCACACGGGATGTGACCAAGAAGGACGGAGACGTTTCGAAGTCCGTGTTGAGTTCTTTCCAAGTGATCCAGGAAGGGTCTGCGATCAGGGTTGTTGATGCTGATGGGTCGATCTATACCGGTGAAGTCGTCGCCGCCACGGATGCGTTGGATCGCTACAAAGCCGGCTTGGAAGCGGAATCAAACAGAGAAAGCACACAACCAGCAGCGCGGCCTGCGGAGCCTGCGCCTCCACCGGTGACTGCGCAGCCCAGTCGTTCGCAGTGGTCCACGCTTTCAGCAACATCGACCAACACCATTAATCAACAGGCCGAGACTTATTTCCGGGTGAGTGGCACCAATCGAACCTTGCAGCAGTCGGTGGTGGTGACGGCCCGCTTTGCAAATGATTCGACGATGGATGAGCGGAAGAATTATGGACGAAGACTTACCCAGTCTCAAACCGGCGGCGCCTTCGGCGGCGGTGGCGGAAGGGCTGGCGGCGGAAGAGGCGCGCCGGCAAACGCTCCCCTCATTACAGACGCGCCGACGCGTGAGGATGGAAAGCTGGCTGCGAAAAGCCTCGTGCAACCGCCGGCGACCAACCAAATCACGCGGGTGATCGGCGAAGCGCGCATTGGGACCACGAACCAAATGAGATTCAACGCGCTCCGGGTGAAGTAATAATTGGTCTCCTTAAGCGACTCGACACGACTTTCAGACCATTCGTCAGCGGCGGTTCTTTTTCGCTTTGGCAGCGACGTTTTTGGCGGCAGACACCAGCGCGGTTTTCAGGAGACGCCGATCCGCCGAGGCGAGATGAACATTCGTGCAGCCTTGCCGTCCCCAGGCGCCGTTGCACGGCGAGAACATGGCGGGCGCTTTCTTAATGAAATCACTTTGATCTTCCGGCGTCAGCTTGACCATGCCCCAATCGTCGTCAGGCGCGCCGAGCGAGGCAAAGACTTTGCCGCCCATCCGAAAATCCGGATGATTCATGTGAGCCATCTCGGTGGCTTCGGGAATGCGCAAGGCCATGGCGCGAAATTCATCAGGGGTCATATCGTTACTTTATCTGCTAATTTGTTGTGACCTTCAATCGGACGAAGCGGCTGCCGGCCGAACCCGTCGGCACGGTCGCTTGCATGGTGACATTGGTCCCGTTGTCGGCGATGACTTGCTGCAGGATGCCAGTGCTGCTCCAGGAACCCGGGGCAAGTGTGTCGCTCCATTCGACCGCATAATCCACATCGCTGTTCACGCGGGGCCGCGAGTAAGTATAGGTCAGAACTCCGCCTTGCGCGCTGAAATGCGCGGTCGGGGAATCGGGCAGTTTCGGGTTCAGGCCCAAGGCGTGTTCCAATCGATTGTTCCAACCGTCGCCATCGAAGTCGGCGTCCGGCGCGGCGGTGGGGCCGTTGGTGTTGGAAAGTCCCGCCGCCGCGAGGTATTCCGCCGCGCTGCCGGCAATGGGTTGGGCGCGATAAATGATGGTGAGGGCCGCGGGCGTGCCGCCGGCTTTGTCGAATGCTTCGGCCACGCGCTTGCCTGTGCCATTGATGATGAAGACGAGCGGGTTGCCGTTGGCCCAACTCGGACGCGCCACGACTTCGGAAATCATAGCGCCGAGGTCCGGCGTGCGTTGCGCGGCGGCACGTTCGCCGACGAGGGTCCAAGGCGGCGGAGTCCAAACCGCGGAGCTTATGGTCAGCGGCCGGGTGGTCAGGTCGAAGGTGTTGGTGGTGAAGACGGCGGCATTGCCAGAGCGATGGGCATGAATCGTGAGCGTGGTCGGTTCGCTGTTGGTTTCGTCGGTTGTAAACTGAATGTTCGCGCTGACGATCTGCGCGCCAATTGGCAACGGGAGATTTTCGAAGCGCAGGCCGATGGTCTGGTCACCCGTGTTATTGGCTTCGTCCCGAACGAGTTCGAGGTCGGTGCTCGTAAAGTTCACCACGCCATTGGTGAACTGTTCCGTGTCCCGGTCGCCGCCGGCAATGCTCACAGTGTTCGTGAGCAGCGGCGCGGGCATTTTGTAGGTGACAGTCAACCGCGCGGCAGTGCCGCCGACATCTTCGAACGAATCGGCGGTGCGATGGCCGGTGCCGGTGATGAGAAAAGCCATGGCGTTGTCCTTGATCCAGCCGGGGCGTGAAACGATGGCTTGCACGAGCGCGGTCAGATCGGGCGTGCGCTGGAGGGCGTTGGATTCGCCCACGGTGGTCCAAGGAGCCGGTTGCCACAAGACGCTGGTGGGGAGAACGAGCCGGCCACTGAGATTATTGCTGTCGAAGCGCGAGGCGTAATCGGCGGCTTCCACGTGGATGGAGAGGACGGTGGGCTCGCTGTTGGTTTCGTCGGTCGTGAACTGAATATTGGCGCTCGTGATAATGGCTCCCGGCGGCACGGAAAGATGGAAACGGAGACCAACGATTTGTTTGCCCGCGCCCGTGCCGTCATCCTGGGTGAGTTCGAGATCGGTGCTGGTCAGATTCACGACGCCCGCGGCGGATTCCTCGGCGTCATCCACGCCCTTGGCGATGGGCGAGACGACGGGGGCCGGGCCGTCGGTCGGATTGGTGCCCGCGAGATATTCCGCGAGATTGCTGATGCCATCGAGATCGTAGTCGCCGTTGGCCGGTTCGCTCAATCCGCCGAACCAGAGGCGTTCCCAGGCATCGGACATGCCGTCGCCGTCGGAGTCGCCGACAATAACCAGCGTGCTCACGAGCGTGTCCAGCGTGCCGTTAAAGACATCGTGATCGACGTTGCCAGAAATGCCCGGGATCGAACCGGTGGAAGTGTATTGCCAGACCGTCCATGTGTTCCAAATGTTGTAGCCGCCGCAAACGCTCCACGGGGTGCCGGTGTCCGTGTTCTGGCCGTTGTAATTGGCGATCCACGGGAACCATTGGGCCACGGAACCGTCGAAATAATTCGCGTGGCAGGCACTCACGTAGATGACGGGTTTCACGGTGATCCCGGCGGCAGCGGCGTTGGCGACGACGGTCTGGCACCATTGATTGATCCACGCAGCCAGCGCTGCCGGAGTGTAACCGGCCGGAGACGCCTCGACATCGAGCATGGGCATGAGGGATTTGCCATCGCCTTGGATGTAATTCTTCGCGAAGTTCCAGAAATAATTCGCCTCCGCCGTCGCGCCCGCGGTACCGGCGTGCAAATCGTAACGCGCATAATGGTAGGCTCCCATGAAAACGCCGGCGGCCTTGCCGTTGTTCTGGTTGCCGACGAAATACGCGTCTTGATAACCCGTGCCTTCCGTGGCCTTGGCCCAGGCAAAGGAAATGCCCGACCCCGCCACGCTCGTCCAGTTGATGTTGCCCTGGTAACTGGAGACGTCGATTCCCTGCGGGCGCGCGGCGATAAGATTGGGGAGTGGCAAAACACACCAGGCCAGGACAAGGACCAGGCGGAGCCGGAATCGTGGGTTCATTCGCAACTGATTTTAACCCGGTCCGTTCATGAAGAAAACATCTTTCAAAGGCTGAGAATGGGGATGAACAGCGAAGGCGCGAAGAAAAGGGGCTGGATGGAAATTCCAAAATCCAAGAGGATCAAGTTCCAAAGAAATTCCAATTCACAAGGTTCAAATGAGGCCTCAGCCAATAGACCAGCTGTGGCGTTGGGATTGTAAAGGGAGAAGGATTTCACATAAGGCAACGAAGGAAACAAAGACGACAACCGCGACACTTGACAGAATTGCGGCACGGCGTGTAATTGCCGGGAGTGCGTTGCACGCCAGCCTCCGGTGGGATGCTGGTCTGTTTTGCTCGTTAGAGGTTTATGACTTTGGGGACGCGAAGATTTCTGGTATTTGTCGGGGTGATTGTGGCGGGGGTTGCTTTGCTCTTCCACTACCAGGAACGCGACTCGTATCAATGCCAAACCTGCTTCGCCCGGAGACATGAATTTCAATGGCGTTTCGGTTCATGGCAGGGCACTTCCATTCCGTTGACTCCGAGTTGGCAGCGAATCACCGAGACGCACCTGAGGCAGGATTTCTTCCCCAACACCCATGCTCACACCTGGGTATTTCGGCAGGGATCGCCCTATCATTTCTTTGGCACTACCTGGGGTGGTTGCGCGCTGGGTGTCAGCCGGCACGTCAATACTTCCTTCAAGTTGTACGAATCCGCGCCGGAGTTTCGAGAGTTCATTCAGGAGAAGTTGCGCAATGGCTCGCTGACTAAATCAAATCTCATCTCGATCTTGTCGAGTGGATCAGCAGCGCAGGAATCTGCACTGGAACAGGATTCGGAAGCATTGGTGCGGGCATTCATGGCACGATAGCAAGTCAGCGCTGGCGACGACCGGGCGTTAAGTCCCAGATCCCATAAAAAAATTGACGATGCGTGAGGCTGGTTTTTCCAAGCTTTTGGCAGGTCGTGAAAGATTTCTGCGCCGTAAGCGCCGTAAGCGCCGTGAGCGCTTCACAGAAGTTTTGGGATGTGGTAGATGAGCGCGGATGGGATGAACAGGTAAGGTGCGAAGACGCGATGGAGCAGAGGGAATGAAATTGGAATAGGAGAAATGCAGGGAAGGGATTGTAATCAGTGTTCAGTAGTCAGTTGGGGGCATGGCGGACAAGAGAGGCATGTCCAAAATTCCAAGAACCTAAATCCAAGCTCCAAGGAAATTCCAAGTGGCAAAACTCCAAATGAGAACCCTTCTTCGCCACTACATCCACCAAGGTTATGGAGGTCACGAAGGCTACGCAGGGCGGGCCGCGAATGGACCCTCCGCCGCCAAGACTTTGGATGGCTGGCCTTGCCTCCCGAAGGCTATGGAGGGCGGGCGCCAATGCACGCGAATGAAAAAACATGAAAATGCGGATGGGATGAACAGGATAGACAGGAGAGCCATGTCCAAAACCTCAAACTTTGAAGGAAGAGTCAACAAAGCGAACAAAGGTGAAAGAGAGGGGTCGAATGCCGAGGCTTCCCGGATCTTGGTTAACCAACACGGACCGATACGGACAAGCACGGACAAATTTCAGCCAATTCGCAGTCTTTCGCACCTTTTCGCACCTGCTCAAAGTTCCAAGCACCGATCAAAAACTCTGACCGCCAAGTTGCAAATTTCAAAGAAATGCCAAGTCGGGATAATTCCAAATGAGAACGGCAAATTGACCCAAATGGACGCGAATGAAACTATGCCGGGTGAAGGAATGGATGCCTCGGACGGGATGTGTGCAGGTATGCTATCGCGAATCGCCCACGGTGAACCATTTCGAGGAGAGGATAAAATAGTCTTCGTAATCCACCTGGCCATCGCCGGTGATGTCCGCCGTTGAACCAAAGGTGTAGAATTGAGTTCCCAATATGGAATAATCCTGAAAACCGACGCTGTTGTCGCCGGTCAGATCGCCGCCGCGCAGACAATGGTCGGTGGCGTAGTTCCATCCGGCAGTTCCAAAATTTACGAAATTCGCCACACCCTTGCCGTCCGCATCAAGTGTGACTGGCAGTTTCACGCGAAGATTCCAGGCGGTCTTCGCGCTCAAAGCGGTTGTGCCCGGGGGAACATTCGAAAGCAAATAGCTGGCGGTGCCGCCGTTGAAGTTGAGGTTCAGGATCCAGCTTTTGTTCGAGGAGCCGCCGCTGGCCATGAAGGAGACCATCCGGCCGGCACCGGCGAACTCCTCCAATTGCACCAGTCCGGCGATCTGCGGCTGGGCGCTCAAGCTGGAACTGGCCGTGTTGAGCAGATGGTTCTTATAGCCATCCTCGGTGGTTTCGAATGCGCTCACTGTGATCGGCCAGCTCGATTGACTGGCGGCGTATGGCTGGACCTCGAAGTTCAACTCGGCCACCACGCCGTTGTTCGCGGGCCAGGGCGTGGCGCTGCATGCGGCCAGCGCAAGTCCGCCGCCCGGCACGGCGGTCGTGTTCCACAAACGGTAAGCGCTCTTGGGCACCAACGCGCCAGGATTGGCTGCGAGCAATCGCAAGGCGTTGGTGTCGTAATTCATCACGAACGAAACGCCCGACAGCGGCACGGACATATTTCGAAGCGCTACCTGCACGGTCACGGTGCGGCCAGGCGATGTTTGAATCGTGGGAGGGGAAAGCACGACGTTGGACCCGCTCGCGGCCGGCGGAAAACTGACGCCCGGCTGCGGGTCCAAGCCCGAGACCACGCGCAGGGCTTTGATGGCATCGCCCTGATCCAGGATTCCATTCAAGTTCAAGTCGTTCAGAGTAATATCCCACGAGCGCACTTCTTCCAACTGAGCCAGGTAGCGCAGGAAGGTCGTGGCATCGCCCACGTCCACGCGGTTATTGGCATTGTTGTCGCCCGGAATCGTGCGAGCCGTTATGTCAACGTGCGAACCCAGGCCGAGGTTTCCGGAGAGTTGTTCGCCATTGGCTCCCGACAGCTCGAGGGATTCCAATGTCACCGAAGTGGAAAGCGAGCGCGGGACAGTGCGCAGGTGGAAGGACAATGCTGCCACCGTTTGTGTGCCGCCTGCGATGGTGGCATCTGCGAAGACAAGTGTGCCACGCACCAGACCGGGTTGGCTGGTGTTTACTTCCGTAAACGCTCCAGCCAGTTCCGGCGACCACGTCAGTTCCAGCGCGCGCAAATAATCGGGGTCGTAGCGCACCGCGAAGTTGAGTCCGCCCACGTCGCCGGTGCTGAACAATCGAAGGGGCAAGATAATGGAAGTGCCTTCCGGCTGCGGCGGGCCCGAGCCGATTTCGAGCAAGCGGAGGCGATCGACGGTCAGGTTGGCGACGGCGCTCGTGACCGAGCCAGCGGAATTTGTCACCACGACATCGTAACGACCAGCCTGGGACAGCACGACATTGCTCAAACCCAAGGTGCTTTGGGTTGCGCCAAGGATGTAATTGCCTTCGAACCGCCACCGGAAGCGCAGGGGTTGGGTACCACTGGCCTGCACGCTGAACTGTGCAGCCTCGCCCTCGTGGATGGCCAGGCTGGACGGTTGTTGAGTAATAGCGGGCGCATTCGTGGCGGGAGGAGCACTTGATGCTTGGGAAGCCACCAGACATAGGCACGTTACCAATAGTACGGCGGGATTTATTAGCTTCATTCCTGTGTAAGCTACGTTCCTGTTTCCTCAATCCATTGAGGCGCCGGGATAGTAGTGCACGGCAAATGAATTGCCAGCACAATTTACAGGCCCAATCCGAGCTTCTAGTGCTGCTTCGCCTCGCCATCAATGAGCGCGGCCCCTTCCGAGCGCGCGACATAGGTCGCAGCGGTCATGTCGCCCGTGACGTTCAAGACGGTGCGGCACATGTCGAGGATGCGATCGACGCCGAGGATGATGGCGATGAGCGCGGGATTGATCTGGATGCTGGCGAGAACCACCACAATAAATGGAATGGAGGCCGACGGAACTCCAGCTGTGCCGAAGCCACCGAGAATGGCGAGGTAAGCCACCGTCACCTGCTGGCCGAGCGTCAGGTCCAGGCCGGCCAGTTGAGCCAGGAACAGCACCGTGACGCCTTCGTACAATGCAGTTCCGTTTTGATTTGCGGTGGCGCCAACCGTCAGGACGAAAGTGTTGATGCCGCTGGGGACTTTCAAATTGTGTTCGCTCACTTGCAAGGTGGTGGGCAGCGTGGCTACCGACGACGAAGTGGAAAACGCCGTGAGCATGACGGTCTTGATCCGGCGGAAAAATTCCAGGGGATGAATCCGCGACAGGAACCAGACGGAAAGGGAGTAAACGCCGAACATTTGGAGCGAGAGCCCGAGCAGCACGGTGAGGACAAACCAGGACAAGGCTTGGATCAGGTCCAAGCCAAAGCGCGCGGTGTTGCTGAAGATCAAACAGGCCACCGCATAAGGGGCCAGTTTCATGATAAGCTCGATGATCTTGCCGCAAGCCCCGGCGATGCCATCCATGACCGCGAGCACGGGCCCGGCGCGTTCGGAAGGGAGCAAGGTGAGCGCGACGCCGAAGACGACCGCAAAGAACATCAGGTGCAACAGGTTGGGTGTCTCGCTGGACACAGCGGCGATGGGATTGGCCGGCGTGAACATCTTGACCACTTGAAGGACCGGACCTTCCTGGCTCTTTGCCTTTTCCGCGTCGGCCACTTCTTTGGCGGCAGCCGCGCCGTAGCGTGCCCTGAGTCCGTCCGCGGTGGCTGGATTGATCCGGTGTCCCGGACGGATGGTATTGACGAGGCCGATGCCGATGGCCACCGAAAGCGCAGAAATGATCAGGCAATAGCCAAACGATTTGAGCCCGACGCGGCCCAGCTTGCGAACGTCACCAATGGCGGCGACTCCGCTGACCAGCGAGGCAAAAACCAAGGGGACGACGGTCATCAACAAAAGGCGGAGAAAGAGTTGGCCAACTGGTTCGGTGACATTGCGCGTGGCCCAGATCACAAATCGATGTTCGCCACCCAAGATGGAGCTGGCGGTGAGGCCGGCAGCCGCGCCCAGGAGGAGTCCAAGGAGGATCTTGAGGTGCAGCGGCAGCGGGTTGCGATTCATCCGCGCATTCGGTCGCACAATTCAGGTGAGGGAGCAATCCGAATCGGAAGCTGTGCCCCTTGCAAGCGCGCCCATCAAGGGGCTGCGCTCCGAAGAAGTTTGGTGGGCTTTGGAAAAAGAGAAAGGCCGGATTCCAATCCGGCCTTTTCACACAGTGGTGTATCTGAGAACCGATACACCCTTAACACGTCCTCAGCTTACCAGATCACCCGTCCCCAACCAGTCACCAGTACTGGTTACATGAAGGCGCGGGACTATCCCATTCACACACCCAAAATGCCAATTTCAAAGAAAAACGGGCATTGGGGCGGGACGATCTTGTATATTTTGGGATTCCACATAGGTTTGGTCTTCCAATGAAACATCAAATCCTGCTGGTTCTTGCGACCTTCACGATGGCCATTTTGGTCCCGATCCAAGCTGCCGATTTGACGGAGCAGGTGCAGGAATTGACCGAGAAACATCAGGATGTGGTGCGGCGGGCCTCGAAGCTGGCCTCGGAAGGGAAGGTGGACGAAGCCAATCGCGAGATTGTGAAGTTGACCGAGAACGATACTTCGACAGCCATGGCGCTGTGGGCGGGAAACCTTCTCTACTCGGCCGATTCGGTGGCTTCCTACAAGTTGCACCAGCGCGCTTATGAAAAGGAGCCGAAGGAAAAGATGACCATTCTCGAATGGGCCATGGAGCGCCATCGAAAAGGTGAATGGAAGGAAGCGGCGGAGCTTTACCAAAAATACTTCGTGCTCGAACCAGAGGACGAAGCCAAACACGCTTTGCTGGCGGATTGCCTGATTCGCACGGGGAAGCTGAAGGAAGCGGTGGCGGCATGGAAGGCGGCCAATCATCCGGACAACCATACGGGGATTGATTTCGTGATTTATGAAATCCACGGCGAGCTTTCGCCCGTGCGGCGGCGGGGCGATTTGCTCAAGAAGATTCGCGCGGGCGAGACGAACCTATTCGAGCGCCTCATCCTGCTCGATCTTCATTTTGATAATGATTGGTGGAATCAATCGGTGAACGAGCGAGCGCTGCAATTCGATTTGGACCTGGCGACCAAAACGCTCGGAGAGAAGAATACGCGGCGGGAGGACCTGGCTGCGGCTGCGGAAATCCTCTCGAAGGAGGAGCGTTCAAGAAATGAAATTGAGGAAGCGCTGACCAAAGCCGGTTTGATGGTCGGCGAGAAAGGACGGTTGCCCCAGAGTTCACTCCTGGCGCGAGCGTTGTGCGAGACAATCATTTCGAGACATGTGGAGAGCCCGACCGCGCTCTGGAAGCGTTTTCAGGCGGAGTTAGTGCGCCGCGCCGAAGGCAAGGAAGGCGACCTGGATGCGTTGCAACTCCTTTGTTTCCTGGCCGTGGATGGGGACAAATCGCAACTCGAAAAATGGGATCGCTACGGCTGGGAGCGGTACCAGGACGCGAACTGCGCCGCCAGTTTTCTGGTGGGCCAGGCGAGAGACAAAAAGTTGAGCCTTGATTCGCCCGACTTGAAGAAGGCGCTGAAGGCTTTTCCGGATCGTTCCGAGTTCACTTCACTTCAGATGCACCTCGCGGGTGAGGACGGGATCTCCGAAGCGATGCTGGTTGCCGCGATCCAGGCGGAGTACCAGAAACTTTCCGAGGGAATGGTGATCCGCGATTCCTACACGCTGAAGGGCCTCTTCCGGCGGCTGGCGGAACGCGTGAAATAAGATCATTCAGTGGCGGAGCTACACTCTACCACTTGGGCTTGACTTGAATGCCCTTCAGGTTACTGGCCAGATCTGCTCTTATAATAGCCTGGCCGGTCACGTCGCGGCTCTGGCCAGCCGGCACGATGACACGATATTCTGCTTTCTCTTCAACAACTTTTCCACCCGGGTCAACGAATGATACGGTGAAGTTGCCGATTGCGTCCTTCTGGTTGTTGTTCATGAGGGTGAATTGGTAGCCCATTTTCCACAAGGTGCTGCCACGCTCCACCACGGTCATGCTGGAAGCCATGACGTCGAGGAATAACGGCTTCGGAATGGATTCGGTTGCAAGTTCCCCCGAGTGCGCGCTCCACAACGAAGCCGCATTGGTCGAGTAAGCCGAGTAGGAAGAATCCCATTTGGTAAAACCTGATTCGTTGGCGCCAATGAAGCTGTTGGCAAAGACGCTGAAGAGCGAGAGGTTGATTGAATCCAAGACCCGCATGACGCGCTTTTCTCCTTCGAACAAGACATGCGCCCGCCGGGCGGTTCCCAACTTGCGGAGCAGGTCTACGCTGATTGGATACGAGACGGTCGCCTGCATTTTCACACGATCCATGTTTCCCCCGGGTTCAATCCGCAATGAATTTGGCTCCATCTGCAGAGTGGTTTTTACGTCATCAATCACCAAGTGAAGCGGCATGCTGTTGGTGGGGCCAAACCAGAGTTTTTGTTCCCTTCCATAGAAGCGCACATTCAAACGATATATGGGCGCCTCGTCCAAAATTTCAGCCCGGTTCACGCCGATGAGAAGACCGGGATCGAGTAACAAGGAAACCGGGACCACCATCACCGTAAACAGGCATCGTTCCGAGAGAAGGGTAACGGTTTTGAAATTCAAGGAATCGTTCAGCTCCACCATCCTGGGCGTCAGGGTGAGGCGCCGGGGGGACGGCTCGTTGGTGGGGGCGTTCCGCGTGGCTGGTGGTTCCGCAGTGAACAGACTGGCCGTCACGAATACCAGGATTAGGCAAAGCGGGATTTCGATCCCCAGGCACCGTAGTCTCCATTTCTCCATTGGCTTCATTCTTTACAGTAAATATTTGTCCTCATTGGTATTCAAGGCGATTTGCGAGGCTGGTTTTGCCGCTTGTCATGTGTCCATCCTTCTGGCCAAGATATATTAGAAACAGCCAGCGCATCTTCGCGCGAACAAGTTGTTTTGTGTGCTCCCGTTCAATCATCAACATCAAATACAAATATGTCATTAGAATCGATCTCATCGTTCGTGCTCGGCAAGGCGGCCAAAATCAAGGAGAGGATTGAAACTCTCGAAAAGGATTTGGAAGCCTTGCTGGATAGCGGCTCAGTGACCATTCCAGTGCCCCAAGCCTTGCGCCCATCCAATATCAGAAAAATGAGCGCTGCTGGAAGAGCCAGGATTGCAGCCGCCGCGCGCGCGCGCTGGGCAAAGGTGAAAGCCGGGGCGGCCACGAAGCCCAAAAGGAAAATGAGTGCTGCTGGCCGGGCCAAGATCGCTGCAGCAGCCAGAGCGCGGTGGAAGAAAGCAAAAGCGGCTGGGAAGAACTCGCTTTGATGACAGGTGAAGAACCGTCAAGAAACTTTTTGAGCGAGTGCTTAGTTCGTGATATTCGGACCATAATTTACCGATGCTTCACTTGAACGTTCACCACCCCAAGGAAGACCAAGCTGAGCGGTTGGAACGTGTGCAAGCGAACAAGACTGCGATTCGATATCTGGTCTATTGGACGCTGGGAATTTTCATCTCCTTGGTAGTCAGCCTATTCTACCAAGGAATAACTCCTGAGAATGGGATTCCATTGGTCATAGTCTTGTTCGTTCTTTTGATCGCTGGAGTGGCATATTTCCGCTCCACCACCTGGCAAGAACGACGGGATGATGCAATTCGCAAATTCAAGGGCCCAACTTTTGAATAATCCCAAACTTCACTTCACCACATTCGATCCATAATTCATCGTCAGCTCGTAAGTAAACTTCTGTTTCACCCGCGCCTTCAACGGGAGCACAAACTTTACTTTGGTGGCGTCAACCTTTTCGTATTTTGCGCCGGTGGTTAGTGTCCAATCTCCGGTAAAATTTCTGCGCACGTCGAGCATAATGTCGATGTCTTTGCTGTTCTGAACTTCGATTTGCCACGTCTCCTTGATCGTCCAGCCTTTGACGTCGCCGCTGTTGTTGTCGAACTGAAGGTTGGTTTTCTCCCAGTTCATCAGCGTGGGTTTGACGAGGACTTCCTGATCCCGCCCCAGTTCCAGTTCTGCGCTTTCATCGACGGGGATGTACTTGACCGACGTGCGCCCGACGAATGCGTGCAGGTTGTCTGGCGTCACGTAGCGGAAGGCGTTGACGGTGCCGTTGGGCAGAGGCTCCTTGCCGAGTTTGCACGGCTCGGAGTTGGTAAAGCGATAATACCGAATCACCCGGTCACCCCACTGTTCGCGCTCGAATTTGTAATAGCTCGTCACGGGGACATCCGGCGTGTTGAATGAAGGCAATCGTTTGGACCAACCGCTCGGGATACTGTCGCGCCCTTCGACCGTGTAGAGGAAGTACTCCGAGAACCCTTCCTTGATGATCTCGCGCTTCTGGACTTCGACCTTGTCGATGGCTTGGGCGAATGCGCCGTTCATGGCAAAAGTGGCTGCGGGCGTGCTGAAAAAATTTGTGACAACAGATCCCGCGGCCGTGGCAGTCAGCGTGATCGAATTGAGATGTTCCTGCACCTTGATCGCAGCCCGGGCGAGAGTTGCGATATCCTCGACCAACCGGACCACGCCCACCACGAGCCGGATCTGCGCATTTTCGTAGTCCTCGCCGCTGTTGTTCGTTACGCGCACTGCGCCCGCCAAATTCATGGTCTGCTCTGTTTTGCTGGCCTCGGCGACATAATCGGCGGACCAGGTTATGCCGCTGGTGAAATACCGAATCTCCACCTGAACCTCGCCGGCAAACTCGCTGTTGATCCGCCATTCCAACGTCGCGTTCACGCGCGGCGGAAAACTCACGTCCAGGACATCGACCTCAGCCGCGTGGGTCAAGGCCCGGAGTTCAACGGACGTTGGATCGATCAGCGTGTTCGCCCAGGAGAACTCGAGCCGATTGAGACCCTTCTTGAAGGTGAGGAGGCGCGTCTCTTTGACCAGGGTGAGGTCTGCTGAATTGTAGATGGTCAGTTGGACGGATTGACGACCCGGAAGAGTGACCACGTTGATGCGGGCCGAGACTGGTGTGGGTATTAGGAGCACAATGATCGCCAGCAGCAGGAAACCATAAGCATTTCGCACGGTTCTCGGTTTCAACCCACACATCATCATGCAGTTGGACGGATGGTCAATGGAAATGCTCCCGGCTGCCGAGTGACTACGCCGCCACCGTCAGAAGAGGATTGATCGAGCATTGTGTTTAAGCGTCGAAGGAGCTTGCCGGCATTTTCGTCTTTTTCGTCTAATGGTGGAACATTTACTGGTGTTGGGTGTTCAAGCGTCATGGAACTGTTTGATGCAAATTTTCTCCTCGCTTCCCTGATCTGGGGTTCTGTTGGGATCGGATATTTTATCTACGGCAAACGACAACAATCTTTCACTCCGCTGATTGCTGGAATTGTGATGGTCGCCGTTTCATATTTTGTTCACTCGGCCCTGCTCATGTCGCTGATTTGCATGGTGCTGATTCTGGGCGTGTACTTTCTGGTGCGAAGTGGTTATTGAAAATGGGACCTGAAGGATGCCAAGCCAATCAATTCTCGTTGACGGAGTTGGGCAGTAAGCGTTTACTCCCGAAACGATCTATTGCGCATTATGGAGTATCAACCACGGAGGACTGTAAGACTTTCAAGAACGCTGCTTGCATCGGTGCTGGTCGCTTTTCTGTTTGTTCACTGGTCTCAAGGCCAGGAACACCTTATGGAGATTCAGGGGACTATCCAAAATTGGGATTACTCCATGCGGACGAACCCAATCATCTCGACTCTTTCCACGTTCTCCATTTCTGTTGGCACAAATTCATACTTCTTCGAAACAAAGATATTGAAGACCGATCGGAGATTTGGAAATGACTTTAATCTAGTTACCCACATGGCCCTAAGCTCTGATGGAACAAACACTTATCAAATAAACTGTTGGTCAGGAGGCACAAACTCTCTAATCCACAGAGGAACAAAATTGTCCCTGTTTGCTGCATCCGATGGGCCATTGCTGCTTCTCCTGTTTACGCCGAAAACCAACGCAGGGGCAAGTGAGCTTTGGGCAGATAAACTCAGGATTAACTCTCAATTCTCCGATGTTGGTCCGGAGGATATCTTATCGGAGATTAAGTGGCATCAGGCCATTCCGTATGTCCAGAGGGCAACATGGTATCTATCAAATTACGAATTTGAATCCTCGACATCTAAAGGTAAACCCAAATTCCGCCTGCCCAAAACTTATGACGAGGGGCACTTGAGTGCAGAGCTTATTTCGAGCACGACCTCCAATTTTTCAGGTGTTACGTTGCCTCATTCGTATGAGCTGCGTAAATATTATTTCAAGACGAATGGAACCAGTTCTCAGGACTTGCATTTGAGCGCAAGCTGGACAGTCACCGTGACAAACGTTGTGTCAACTTCCCGCTCCACTCTTTTACCCACGGTTCATGGAGAAGTTGCAGTGACGGATTATCGATTTGCGAAGGTTTGGGACGAAGGGGGTATAGGATTGAATTACACCGTCACAAATATGGTGTGCTTGAGAGCCGGTGATCCGAAGTTGATCAAGCTGATCAAACTGAAGGAACTGTCCGACCTGACTGAGGAGTAAGAGACTGCTCTTCCTGCACGCAAATAATGAAGACTAAATCTGCCATCGTCATTGGCGCAGCCCTTTTGCTCAACGTGGCGGTATTAATGTTGTATGTCAGAATGCGCTACCATCGGACGATCGTGTTTAGTGACCTGAGTGTTGCTCAAACGCAGACGGTTTCAGTGGCGTTTTATCCCAACTCAATTCGGTGGCAGGTAAAAGCGGATGTAATCGGAACCGGCAGTCTGGTCGTCTCAGACCAATTCTCCGGAACAGTGAGCGGCAGGTTTGCAACGAATCGATCTGGTGATTACTACAGTTCGAACGTCACCGTGACTTTCATTCCCCGAGGGCAAACCAAAGGCAAGCTTCGAGCCTCATTTCGTTTTTAGCGGATAAAAACGAGAATCAAGGTCAAATGATCCACGTCGTCGGGATTGCCAATTTAGCCTGGCTTGCCATCGGGGGTTGGCTGGGGGATCTTTTTGGCTGTTTATGTCTGTGGATGGTGTTTGTCCCCCTGGTTTGGTTTGTGTCCAAACGAAAGCCCTTGCTCCTGCCTTGCGTGCTGGCGTTGATTTACTTCCTGCTCGCGACATTTTTTATCAGGAACAGCGGGGAATGGGCACTGGGTTTGCTGAGAATGCTGGCCTTCCCCGTTGGATACTTTTTTGAGGCTTTGGCTCGGGCGATTCCATTACGTTCGCACGAAGTTTATTCCTTTGAACCCTTCCTGAAAGCCATAAGGACGGTGTATTTGGTCGGTGGCACCATCTGGTATTTCTGCCTTGGATTGCTCATACGTTGGTTACGTCGAAGGTATTTTGCGAGAACCAGAAAAAAGTTACAGGCAGGTCAGCCCGATCAGACTGAAGCGCCAACCGAAAGCACTTGAAGACGATTCCAGAAATGGTGCTCTTCGGTTGGACCGCTAAAGCAAATCACTTCACCACATTTGATCCGAAGTTCATCATGACCTCATACGTGAGCTTCTGTTTCTCCCTCGCCTTCAACGGGAGCACAAACTTCACCTTCGTTGCATCGACCTTCTCGTATTTCGCATCCGTGGTTAAGCTCCAGTCGCCGCTAAAATTCCGACGCACATCCAGTACCACGTCGATCTCCTTGCTGTTCTGAACTTCGATTTGCCACGTCTCCTTGATAGTCCAGCCTTTGACGTTGCCGTTGTTGTCGAACTGAACATTTGATTTCTCCCAGTTCATCAGCGTGGGCTTAACCAATACTTCCAAATCCTTCCCCAGTTCCATTTCCACCGATTCGTTCACGGGGATGTATTTGACCGAGGTTCGACCGACAAAGGCATAATGCCTGTCGTCTGTGATCAAGCGGAAGGCTTTCACATCTCCATCTGGCAAAGGCTCCTGCCCGAGCTTGCTCGGCTCCGAGTTGGTGAACCGATAATAACGCATCACCTGGTCCGCCCAGCGTTCCTTTTCGTATTTGTAATAGCTGATGATCGGAACGTCCGTCGCTTTGAAGGAGGGCATGCGTTTTGACCAGCCCGTGGGAATAGTGTCCCGGCCTTCCACCGTGTAGAGGAAATATTCGGACAGACCTTCTTTGATGATTTGGCGGGGTTTGCTTTCGAATTGAATACCCAAGGCCACTGCATCATCCATGGACTTTTTCTGTTCCAAGATTAGCATGGCATTATCCGCTCCTTCCAGGGCCGATTTGGGACCTCTCGGTTGTGCCAAATCAATAATCCTCTCCACCAGGCGAATGACCCCCACGACCAATCGCACCTGAGCATTCTCGTAATCCTCTCCTGAATTGTTGGTGACTCGAACCGCGCCCGCCAAATTCATGGTCTGCTCTGTTTTGTTGGCCTCTGCAACATAATCCGCGGACCAGGTTATGCCGCTGGTGAAATACCGGATCTCCACCTGAACTTCGCCGGCAAACTCGCTGTTGATTCTCCATTCCAAGGTGTTGCTTACTCGCGGCGGAAAACTGACGTCCAGGACATCCACCTCGGCGGCGTGGGTGAGGGCCTTGAACTCAACTGACGTTGGATCGATGAGCGTGTTCGCCCAGGAAAACTCGAGACGATTGAGGCCTTTTTTGAAAGTCAGGATGCGCGTCTCTTTGACCAGAGTGAGGTCCGCTGAATTGTAGATGGTCAGTTGGACGGATTGACGACCCGGAAGAGTGACCACGTTGATGCGGGCAGAGGCCGTTGTGGGCATCAAGAGTGCAATGATCGCCAGCAGCAGGAAATTAAAAGCATTTCGCAAGGCGCTCAGTTTCAACCCACATATCATCACGCAGTTGGACGGATGTTCAAGGGGAATGCTCCAAGTTGCTGTGCGACAACGCCGCCACGGTCGGAAAAGGATTGATGGATCATTTCGGTTTAAGCGTCGAAGGATGCCATGACCAGCAGCCTCCTTGACACATGGTTGGGCATGATTAACCTCCCGGAAACCCAGTGAACCGCCGTCGTTTCATTTTGCTTA
>JADMIO011006423.1_pt1 | contig 19466 bp, 14 predicted proteins | sample 8958161 | NCBI WGS metagenome assembly JADMIO01 (sample SAMN16585339, study PRJNA669376) | soil metagenome | isolation source: Crop rotation soil | place: USA: Cullars Rotation, Alabama | collected 2011
CCCGCGCGCAATGAAGAAGAGAACATAATTACTTGTTTAAGATCAATATCTTTTCAATCGTACCCTGCTGAATTAGTAGAGATAATTGTAGTGAATGATCATTCTACGGATAACACTGCTGAACTGGTGAAAAATTTCCCGGCAACTAATATTAAACTAATTAATCTCTGTGATCATATAACAGATCCCATCAACTCCTATAAAAAGAAAGCCATTGAAATCGCTATATCTCAATCTTCTGGCGAATTGATCGTTACTACCGATGCAGATTGCATAGCGCCTTCCCGTTGGATCGAAACAATAGCAGCTTGTTACTATTCTCAGCAGGCGGCTTTCATTGCGGCTCCGGTAAAAATTGAAACAGATGGATCGTTACTTTCTACCTTTCAGTCGCTTGATTTTTTAACCTTGCAAGGAATAACCGGCGCTTCTGTTTATAAAAAATTTCATTCCATGTGCAATGGGGCTAATCTTGCTTATTCAAAGAAAGTGTTTTATGAAGTGGACGGATTTAAGGGTATAGATAGTATTGCTTCGGGAGATGATATGTTGCTAATGCATAAGATCTTTTTGAAGTATCCTGAACAAGTTTTTTATTTAAAAAATAAAGAAACCATTATTACTACAAAGCCCGCTCAATGTTGGAAAGATTTTTTTAATCAGCGAATACGTTGGGCAAGCAAAGCGGATAAGTATAATGATAAGCGGATATTTTTTGTGCTGTTGTTGGTTTATTTGCTTAATTTATTTTTACTTATTATGTTGTTGGCAGGTTTTGTGAATATAAAATGGCTATTGTTTGCCATGGGATTAATTTTTTGTAAATATCTCTTTGAAGTTTTTTTTGTAAAAAGCGTAGCTAATTTCTTCGGGATGAAACGTACGCCGTGGTTGCTTTTTTATATGCAGCCACTACATATATTATATACGGTGACAGCTGGTTTTCTCGGTAAGTTTGGAGCGTATAATTGGAAAGGAAGAAAAGTAAAATAATAAATCGTATTTTCCACTCTAATGTCAGCAACCCATTCCATACAACAAGCAGCCTGGAGGCGATTAAGGAAAAATAAATCTGCCATTTTTGGAATGGTAGTCATCGTTTTAACATTACTGTTAGCCATATCTGCTTATTACATTTCACCAGATTCTTCTCCATGCGCTAACAGAATAATAGTAGAAATAGGCGGACAAAAACCGGGCTTCCATCAAACATTTCTTTGTTTAAAAAAAGACAAGAAAGTAGCACAAGTAAATTTTTTTCAACGCTTATTATACGGACAAGAAGACGCTTATCATTTTATACCAATCAAAAACTACCGTGACTATAATGATAAAATTATAATTGAAAAATACATTGACGAAGGAATATATGATACTATGTCCATCCCTAAAAAAAATCTACAATCCCCTATCACTTCCAATTTCATCACAAAAACTTTTTTACTCGGCACAGATAAATATGGACGTGATATTCTTAGCAGATTAATCCTCGGTGCAAGAGTGAGTCTAGGCGTGGGCGCTATAGCTATTATTATTTCTCTAACCATCGGCATCTTTCTAGGCGCCATGGCAGGCTATTTCCGGGGAAGGATTGACGATATAATTATGTGGCTCATTAACGTAATATGGAGCATTCCCACGTTGCTGCTAGTATTTGCTATTACATTTTTATTAGGCAAAGGCTTCTGGCAGGTGTTCATTGCCGTTGGACTAACAATGTGGGTAAGCGTAGCGCGTATAGTGCGCGGACAAATTTTAGGTGTAAGAGAACTGGAATACGTAGAAGCCGCCAGGGCATTAGGGTTTTCTGATTTCAGAATTATTTTTAAACATATACTTCCCAATATTGCAGGCCCTATAATAGTAGTAGCTGCATCTAATTTTGCTTCTGCCATTGTAATAGAAGCGGGACTTAGTTTCCTGGGTGTAGGCGTACAACCTCCGCAGCCAAGTTGGGGATTAATGATTAAAGAGAATTATAATTTTATTATAACGCACAATCCCATGTTGGCGCTGGCGCCGGGGTTTGCTATTATGTTGTTGGTGCTTGCTTTTAATTTATTGGGCAATGGGTTGAGAGATGCATTGAATGTAAAATCATAGCGACACCTGCACATTCCTCGCAAAACTTTCTTCCAGCGAAATAAATGTTTCTGTCCGTTCAATACCTTTTATCTTTTGCAATTCATCGTGCAATACTGCACGAAGCTGCGAAATATCTTTACAAACTATTTCTGCAAACATGCTGTAGTTGCCGGTAGTATAATTAAGCCGGACAATCTCCGGTATCTTCTTCAACTCTTTTACAACCGCATCATACAAGGAACTTTTTTCCAGAAATATGCCTATGAAAGCTATTACGTCATAACCCAATTCTTTCAGATCTACATTTAGTCGTGTGCCTTTCACAATGCCAATTTCCTGTAGCTTTTTAATGCGTACATGAATAGTGCCTCCAGACACAAACATTTTCTTACCAAGATCGGCGTAAGAAATTTCTGCATTCTCCATCATTTCGTGAATGATTTGGAGATCAAGTTTGTCGAGACTGGGTTTGGCCGCCATTTGCTGATTAGATTATTTTCAATATAAGGTACAAATATTTGTGAATTTTAGATAATATTCAAAATAATTGTCGAGATGCTGAAATTTATACAGTTTCAATTAAAAAAATTCCTTTACAAAAAATAATCCATATTCTGCGGAGGAAAACACCCTTTTTTTACCGTTAAAAAACGGATTTTTGAAATATGCGCGATTATAAAAATACGATTGATTATGCCAGGGATAAAGGTATGGAAGAGGGGATTGAGAAAAATAAGATAGAAACCGCCCGCAAAATGCTCGAAATGGGCGTTGATGTTTTTGTTATACAAAAAGCTACCAGCTTATCAATGGAGATACTGCAAAAGTTATCGGCAAATTTTTAAAGATAAAATACAATAAACAATAATACAGTCCCTACGGCCTCAACGCCAACGTATCACTCACTAAATACTTAGCCGTCGTCTCTCTAAAGGTTGCTGGCAAATCCTCGTTTGGTTCATGAGTATGTTTAATATGTTTTAATGACTGAAGCACATGTTCCAGCCAACAGGAATCGCCGGCAATGTGCAAATAGGTGCAACACTGCTGGAACTCGAAACTGACGCTATCATTGCCTTGTATCGTAAACGGAAAGGGACGGTGTAATTGTTTACCAAAATAACTGGTATCGGTGGCCATCGGTATGGCAATGATCTTGTCGCCTTTTTCCAGTTTCATGCGGAAGGAATCGTAACTGGGGGTGCTGATGTATACATAGCTGATATAGGCCACTATAAATACCAGGAACAGTTTTATGTAAAACATAAAAGAGGAATAATACCAACGGGGCATGCGGATGAGGCGGAGAGGGGTTAATTTTCTCATGGTTTTGATAAAGGGTGATTGGTTTAGGTTTTCAAATATAAGGAATGAATTAATTATGGATACCAAATACTCGTATCCAGTGGCGGGGCTTGGAGATTTTCATTTGTGAAAATACTGTCGCTGAGCATAACAGGAAGAAAACAAGGAGTTTGACTCTCATATATTTAAATTTTCCTTTTTTCAATTCTTTTCTTATACTTCATTAAATTCTTGGAGATTATTCCAGCCATCACTTCATACCCCTTTGCATTAGGGTGAATTCCATCCGGAAACCATTCAGAGTATCTTCTGAATGATTTATTAAGATTGATCAGTTTTACATTTTTTCTCTTTGCAACAGATCGGATCATTGGAATAATTGCATGACTAATGACACTATCTCTGATCTCAAAATTGCCTGTAAAGGCAGGCATAGGCAGGCAAATAAAAACGACTGGCCTTGAAGGAAGCGATTGCAATTCTTTAATTAACAGCTCACAATCTGTTTTAAATGCATCTTTATATTTCCAGGCAGATTCTTTTGAATCGTTGGTGCCAAGTTCAATGATCACAGCATCAGGGAGAAAAGATTTAGCACTGTCGTATTCTCTTCGCTTACCATAGGCTTCATTAACGGCACGTATCATTGTAGTACCGCTCACGCCAAAATTTTTCACCTGCCAAGCTCTTCTTAAAATGCTGTCCAATTGTGAGGGATAGTTTTGGAAACGCTTTACGCCATACCCTGAGGTGATACTATTACCGATACATGCCACTTTGATCTGCGCATGAACGGATGCACAATAGGTGAAAAAAATAACCAGAATGATAAACTTCTTCATGTGCTTTCAAAGATCACTTGATTTTATTTGTAGCGACAACCTTTTCTTCATGCAATTTTTTACAAATAACACAATCCTTACCACACCAACCGTCCGGATCCAACTCATAACCAGTTATTATTCCTTTGTCCTTTGCAGCAATTCCCTTCGTCATCCAGATTGGTGCAGTCACACCTTTTAAATAATGGTCAAAGAACTGTGTCATGCGAAGTGTATAATCACCTGCATCTTTTCCGTCTACCCCATGTATACCATCATCATATTCTAACATCCATGCTTTTTTCTGTAATCTTCGAAGCCCGGTAAACCATTCCACACCCTGCGCCCATGGAACATTCGGGTCCTTTCGGTTATGCATAATCAATAGAGGCGTTGTTACCTTATCTGCCTTGAAAATGGGTGAATTCTCAACGTATAGATCAGGTCTCTGCCATAAAGTTGCGCCCATCCTATATTGCCCACTTTCATAAGAGAGTGCCTGGTTGTGGCCGGTTTCGGCGCCATACTTTCCTCGTAGGGCACTATAGGAACTGATCATGTCACTGGTGCCTGCGCCTTCAGATGCAGCCGCAAATAAGGCAGTACGCGTTACTATATAATTAGTTTCATATCCTCCAAAACTATGACCCTGAAGTCCCATATGTTTAACGTCTACATATGGAAACTTTGATAAGTATTGTGCAGCAGACACTACACTATTATAAGCGGTCTGCCCGGGGTATCCTTGCCTGTGAATATCTGGTGTAAATATAAGGTATCCATGACTTACAAACCATGGAATATCCATATCAACTGAGATAAATTGGGGAAACTTAAAGAAATAGCGTCTGTCTGAACGTAATTCATAGAATGTGAATATTATTGGATATTTTTTTGTTGAATCAAAATTCTCTGGTTTATATAATACTCCCTGGTTCGTGGCACCATCAGGTAGTTTCCAGCTTATCAATTCTGTAGTGAGCCAGTTATAATTTGCTTGAGGGTTAAGGTTAGTGATCTGTTGATATTTTTTAAAATCACTGGTCAAAAAATAATTCGGTAATTCTGTGTCCGACTGACGGCTCAATAGCCAAATATCAGCATCTAATGCTTTAATTGGTTTACTTCCCACTCCTTCTTTATACCCCCAAGCAAACGGGCCCATTGAAAGCAACTCAGGCTCTCTCTTAAACCCAAGTTGAAGTTGGTAATAACCGCTATGCTTGTTCAGCTCATTAAAAGCTGTAAGAATAAGCGTCTCATTTTTTTTATACGCATCGATGGCATTAACCTTCGATCTGTCAAATTCATCAAGCAACCTGAATTTCAGGTGCTGTTTGTACCCATAACCATTAGTGAGATTAACAGGCGGTAATAGTCCTTTCAGGTCAAGCTGCCAGACATCATAATTATCATAAACTAAAACTGCCGACTCATCAGCTAAAAAGCCAGCAATGCCACCATCAGGGGGGCGAATGGGATTCCCTGGTAATCCTCTTGGATGGTTGCGATCACCAAAGGAGACACCAGCATTTTTAGATATACATTTATTGACAGAAGTATTGATCTCATAACTATAATACTGTTGCTTACTAAGATCATAATAAACCAGGTATTGTCCCTTCGGTGAATAAGATTCCACAGGAGAAAAATAGTAAGGCAGTTTCTTTCTCTGTCCGTTTTTTACTGATACAACCCAACGTTCGCCGTAATTGGATGCCCACCAATATTCACCTGGAAACTCGTGCCTGATAAGAACATCCTCATTTTTTTGCACATACAGTCCTGCAATTTCTCCCAACTGGTTCAACCTGGTAAGCTTTCCTCCATCAATAGGCAACGATAAATAATATTCATCAGCAGATTTGAGATTTGTTAATTGTATTGGTTGCAATTCAAGATCTTTATAACTCCATACATTTACCTTTACCGCATCTGGAGAAGCCTTTGGCGGATCAGAATCTTTCACTGTAAAGAAAATATATTTTCCACTTTCATTGCAGGAAGGATTACCGCTGATAAACGATCCTTTATCTATGCCCGCTGAATGATTATCAACTCTAACTACTGCTTTGTCCATTCCTTCCCTGTAATACCAAATACTGTTGGATGATACTATCTCTGGCGGATTTCCTATTTTCTGGACACTAAAAACAATTTGCCTTACGTCCTTATCAAACTTATACCCACTCACTTTGGCATTCCCAGAACTCCAGATAACTTTTGTTTTATTATTTGATAGGTTGACCCATATAAGTTCATTATTTTTATTTTCCGTTGTGCTTTTTAATACAAGTGCCTTGCCGTTGCCCTCAAAGGCATATTCGGTAACAAAATCAAATTGTTGCTCTTTTCCCGTAAGTAGGTTTTTCAGAAACAGCCTTTTATTATCTTTTACCTGGTAAGCCAGCCAATCACCACCTTTATAGGAACCTGCATAGCCAGGTTGCATGTATGATAATAGGCCTGGGAAATACTCTATCTTAGTTCCACCAGCCGTCAAAAAACACAAACTATCTTTTGATTTAAAAACGTATTGTTTACTATTCCCGGAAAAAAAGCCGGCATTTGCACCAATAAATTCTTTTTTCCAACTGCCTTCTGTTGACTGCACAACAAGCGTTTGGCTATTTAAAGGTTGTTTATTGATGATATAACTTACATATTTTCCATCATTGCTGATAGACGGCTTATCTAGGTAAGGGAATTTACCAAGGATACTGGTATCCAGTGATGGCTTTTGCGAAAATGCTGAAAATGAAGAAATGATTAGCAGTATAAAGAATATTTTTCTCATCATGATTAGTTTGACAATTCTATAATTTGTTTTGTGATTATTTTCTGACTTTGAGCATTCCCATTTCCCTGATGCAACTTTTTACAAACAATACAATCCTTTACACACCATCCATCTAGATCCAAATCATACCCTGTAATTATTCCTTTGTCCTTTGCTCCAATACCTTTCGTCATCCAAACGGGTGCAGGCTTCTCTTTCAAATAATGATCAAAGAACTGCGTCATGCGTATTGTATAATCAACTGCGTCTTTACCATCTGCACTATGTGTTCCTTCATCATACTCCAGCATCCAGGCTTTTTTTTGCAACCGCCGGAGACCAGTAAACCATTCCACCCCCTGCGACCAACTAACACTTGGATCTTTTCGGTTATGCATAATCAATAATGGGGTTGTCATCTTATCTGCTCTGAAAATCGGCGAATTGTCTATATACGTTTTAGGGCGGCTCCATAAACTGCCTCCCATACGACATTGAGAACCTTCGTAATCGACGGTCTGGTTACTTTCGCCCTCGCTGCCTGGTGCACCTTGCAAGCCGCCATAATCGCTTATGAAATTTGACATGCCTGCCGCCTCAGCAGCAGCTGCAAATATCCTGGTATGTGTAATGATATAATTAGTTTCATATCCACCCCAGCTATGCCCTTGCAACCCCATATGTTTAGCATCTACATAAGGAAGTCTTGAAAGATATTGAGCTGCGCTTAAAATAGAATTTAAAGCATCCTTACCGGGATGACCAACGACAGGATTATGTATATCTGGTACAAACACTAAATAGCCATGACTAACAAACCATGGGATATTAATTCTTGAACCGCTAAATTCTGGCTTTAAGAACACATTTAATTTTTCAGAGCTTATTTCATAATAGCTAAATAGTACCGGATATTTATTATGGATATCAAAATCGCCCGGTTTATACAGTATTCCCTGGCAGGGACTACCATCAGCTAGTTTCCAGGTAATAAGCTCTGTTGTTAGCCAGTTATATTTTTTTTGTGGTGCTAAACTTGTAAGCGCCTTAAAATTTTTAAAATCTTTTGTCGCATATAGATTAGGAGCCTCACTTGCCGATTGACGAGCAATGATCCATGTTTCAGAATCCCTGGCTTTTTGCACCTCTATATTTCTGGGAAAGACTTCATTATTAAATCCCCATGTATTATCAGTCATTGTTAAAAGATTGAGAGATGCTTGTTTATTTAGGGTCAACTTATAAAAACCCATTTTTTTATTCTGATTGTCAACCGCGCTAAGCAGTAAAGTATCTCCTGGAGAAACCCCCTTTACCCAATATTTATCATTGATCATTTTGAAACTGGTATGATTTTTTAACCCATACCCGCCGGTGATATTTACCGGCGGCTTTTCTCCTTTTGCATCAAGCTCCCAGATGTCATAATTGTCATAAATCAAGACTGCAGTTTCATCAAAAAACCAGCAAGCTAGGCCTGTTCCTGGTGGTCGAACAGGGTTACCAGGTAGCCCTTTAGTATAATTTTGATCGCCCAGTGATACCGGGACTTCTTTCGAAATGCATATGTTATTTCCTGTTTCAATTTCGTAATTAAAATATTGTTGTTTATTAAGGTCATAATAAACAATGTGCCGACCACTGGGCGAATAGTACTCAGCGGGAGAAAAATACCAAGGCATCACTCTTTTCGATCCATCTCTTAAAGAAACTAACGACCTGACAGGATTAAAAGAATGCCACCAGTATTCACTAATGAAGCTTTGATTGTTAGTAACGACATAGTTATTCCATTGTTTGTACATCATTGCACTTTCACCAGGTTTAGTAAGTTGCAACAGTTTATCTCCATTAACAGGCATAGAAAAATAAAGGGTAAACCGGCTGCCCGACTTGATATCAAGCAACTGCTGGGATTGCAAAACAGAATCTCTATAACTCCATACATTTACTTTTACCGCTTGAGGAGAGATAGAATTTGTATTTGGTTTAGTCCCAAAAAAAATAAACTCACCATTTTCACTAAATAAAGGAGCCTCGGAGGCAATATTATATCCAGAGTTAATACTCTCTACTCCATTCCTAATTTTCTTCATCCCTTTATCCATACCCAGTTTATAATACCAGATGCTATTTTCAACCGCAATTCCTAAAGTTTCGCTTTTTTCCTGTACTAAATAAACCAATTGCCTTCCTTCCCTATCAAATTTAAACGCTCCCACTTTTCTTTCTTTATCCGGATAATCAGCAGAATTCCAAATAGTACTAACAGTTCCATCAGGAAGACTAACCCATAGAAACTGGTTACTCAAAATACTTTTGGAAACATTTGTAGTCTTCAATAACATCGACTTCCCATTCTCCTCAAAGGCATATTCTGTTACAGATTCAAATTGCTTCTCCTTACCGGTAAGAAGGTTTTTTAATATCAAAAGTTTAGTGTCTGTCACTAATTGATAAGCTATCCATTCTCCTTCGTTATAAGAACCTACTCGGCCCGGTTGTTTGTAAGAACCAACCCTTGGAATATACTTTATACTATTTCCATATAGTTCCAAAAAACACAAGCTATCTCTTGACTTAAAAATTAATAGCTTGCTATTACCAGAAAAAAAAACAGGGACTGCCCCAACAAATTCCTTTTTCCACTCCCCTTCTGTTGCTTGCACAACAAGGGTTTGATTGTTTGACGGTCGGTTTTTAATAACATAGCTCACAAACTTCCCATCATTGCTTATAATAGGTTTCTCAATCGAAGGAAATTTTCCAAGTACGCTGGTATCAAGAATAGGCCTTGATACATTACTTTGAGAAAAAGCAACTATACCTACAAAATGGCATAATGAAAATAAAACAGATCGCATAAAGACTATTAACTTAAGTTATTTGAATATCAGGGCAAATCACCGCTCCATTAATCATTCTTCTGGTAACCACGTAGGTTTTCCTTCTTTCATTTTTGCTAACACTTTAGGGTAGGATTTATTCACTGGACTGGCTTTACAGGCGGTCTCCTCCCATTCAATTGCCTTATCTTTTTGACCTGATTTATAAAGTAAATTAGCATAGGTATCAATGTAACCACCATCTGTTGGGTTTCGCCTTACAATCCCTTCCAACCATTTAATTCCCTTATTAATGTAATCAGGGTTAGTGCTATGAAGAAATATGGCATTCCACACTATATTATTAAGGCTTATATCACCCCAAAATGTTGTATCAGGCGGGTATTTTTCTATTTGTTCCACGAGAACATCCATGTATTGCGGCCAGTATGTTCCCACTTTTTTATCTTTATCTACCAGGTATTTGAACCACTTTACTTTTCCATTAATCACGTTTCTTTCAGCATCTTTTTTTGTATATTTTTTTTCAATTGCCATTTGCAGTTTAGCAAAATCCGGTTCTGTCCCGCTTTTAGTCGCAGCAATAAGCTGAGGTGCTATTTCATTATTATAAATAATAAAATCTACCATTTGCTGTGCATATCCTTTTTGTTGCATGGATGCATCTATCATTTCCCGGTTATTATAAAACATAGTAAAGCCTTTGTCAGCAGTTGTAATAGTGAAATTGCTGATAAAGCGGATATTATCGGGTGTGCAAATATCTTTCTCCTTTAAAGCATTTATATAGGATGCTGCTAGCTTTTGAACAGCAGGCGACGTTTTAAAAAGAACCAGCAAATCACGATAGCCTTTTTCAGAAAGGCTCTTCTTTTTGAGTTTATCAATCAGAGTATTAGTAATGCCAATTACACCAGAATCGAATTTAAAGGTCGAAATAAAAGAAAGGTTCTCGGGTAGAATCATTTCCTTTTGAGAAAGATGTCCCAAATACTCAACCGCCATCCTTCCCGCTAATTTTTTATCCGAGTATGAAAAAGTCTTCGCAAATGCTTTTAACTCGGCGGTATCTAGTTGTCCGGGTTGATAATTTTTAAGAATAGTAAAATATTGTTTATTAGAATCAAGCGCATCTCTTCCCAATTCAATAAAGCCATCAGCCGATTTGGTGGCAGCCACTTTATGGACGGCTTGGCCTTCAGGATTGAAAAATAGAAAGGTAGGAAAACTGCTGATCAGGTAAGCCCTTTTAAAATTATTGGCCGCTGGATACGTTATTTTTACCGCAGAATCATCATCAGGTGTCTTATCCATTTGCAGTTTGACCGAAATAAAATTGACATTGTAATAATCGCCAACCGCTTTAAGCGGATAAATATTTTCATCCATTTGCTTGCAGGGAACACACCAGGTAGCGAAACAATCAACAAAAATATATTTGTTCTCGGCTTTGGCCTTTTTTAATACCTGTGGCCAAGAAAGGCCTTTCTCGAATTTTATTCCGTGATAGGATGTGTTACCCTGAGAGAAAGAAATTATTGGAAATAAGAAAAGAATAAGGGAGACCATTGCGAAAATCAATAAATGAGACTTCACGCAAGGCGAAAGAAATTTACCTAAACGATTCATAATTGTATTTTAGATTAAGACTTTTTATATTGGTGCAGAAGTTAATGAGTGAGACTTCCACACGATTAAAATTGACAGTTGACTATTCGTGAAAATTTTAATAACCTGCGTTCTGTATAAGATTGGGGTTATATAAAATATCATTCATCGGAATAGGATAGAGCTGCTGGGTGGTACTCCAGTTTACTGCCCCCAATGATTTAACGGACGTAGCTATCGACATAACAGCATCAACAGCTCCAGTCCGCTTTAGATCAAGCCAACGGTGTCCCCATTCACTGAAAAATTCAACCCGGTTTTCCTGGGCAACCGCAGATAATAAAGAAGGTTTATCATTGGCAAGAGTATTAGGGAGGCCAGCCCTTGAACGGATCATGTTTAAATCAATCTGTGCTCCAGAAATATTGCCTTGCTGTGCTCTTGCTTCCGCCCGGATAAGGAATTGTTCAGCTAATCTTAGAACCATTATATACTCACTTGTATTAGTTGTTCCAGAGGCTGATGTAATATTCCCATTAAGATTTACACGGTATTTATAAGGGAAATAATAAGTAATAACGGGATTGGGAGCAGTTCCCACTTTAACACTATCAATAAAATTTCGGTTATACCTCCGTTGATCACCTGGTTCAAAGCTACTTAGTAAGCTATTACTTAGACAAACCGGAAAAGAGGTGCCGGGGCCGGTGGAAGGCAATAAAAAAAGGGATGCATCTTCTGTATTCTTACCAGTGGCAGTAGGTTGAATTTGCCAGATGGCTTCCTTACTATTCTTTTGAAAAACATAGGTTGCGGCATTCAGATTAACCAGATTATAATAAGACATCTTGTTAATTACTGCTGTAGCCTGTTCCTCTGCTTTTGCATAATCTCCGGTATATAAATATACCCTGGCCAGCAGGGCCGCTGCTACATATTTGTTAGGCCTCACCCTTTCTTCCTGGCTTGTGTAAATTGAAAAACCATCGGCCTTCACGTATCCGTCAGCCAATAAATCTTTCGCTTCCGTTAAATCAGAAATAATCTGTTGGTAAACCTGCGTTTTGGGAGTTCTCGGCTGTAGTGAAGAAAGCCGGTAATCGGAAGAGAGTACCATTGGTACATCCCCAAAAAAATTAGTGAGGTAGAAATAAATAAATCCCCGCATGAATTTTGCCTCACCCAGCAGTTGTATTTTGACAGCAGTGTTAATGGTTGTAGAAGCCGTTAGACCTTCAATGGCAGCATTACAGGTAAAGACATAATTATACATATTCCAGAAATCGGAACCAAATGCCGGCGTTTGGGCACTTAACTGATTTCTATAATAGTTATAGTTTGCAGTCGTATTTGAAAACCCACTAAACAAAGTAAATTCGTCAGCGGATAATCCGCTGAAATAAGAAATACTACTAAGTCCCGTTGCAAATCCCTGCTTAGACATACTGGCATACATTCCGGTGACTGCCGCCAAAGCAGTAGCATCCGAACTATATACGTTGGCTCCGCTGATACCTGAGGGAGGCGGGGGAATATCGACTAATTTTTTACAACTAAATTGTATAGATGCCCACAGGATTAAGAAGACAATTGAGAATGTTGACCTCCTTATTATTTCCATTTTGTCGATTTGATATATTAGATGCATAAAAAATACTTTGAGTTAATTATTTTCTTAAAGTGCTGCTTGAATACCGACTGTTATTACACGCAAAGGAGGTAAATTTCCTGTCCCTTGGCTTTCAGGGTCCAGGCCTTTGTACTTGGTAATTGTAAGGAGGTTTTGTCCAGATGTATAAACACGGCAATTCTGTAAATGCACCTTTTGTTTCCACGAGATGGGCAATTCGTAGGATAACGATAGGTTCTTGAGGCGCAAATAAGATGCATCAATAACATTTGCATCACTTGTATTTATTACTCCATTACTAAGCGTGGTAGAGAATCTTTTAATATAAGTAATATCTCCTGGCTTTCTCCAGCGGTTTAATACTGTGACGGGCTGATTACTAGAACCAACGGTAAAAATTCCGGGTGCAGCTCCACCTGCGAAATAAATAAGGTTTGAACCTATCTGATTTGCAAACTGGAAAAATATATCCAGTTGTAATCCTTTGTAAGTAAGAACATTTTTAAATCCTCCAGCGTACTTAGGATATGTAGTTGTCACAAATCTGTCAGTTGTAGCATTGGGCGAAATGACAGGATTGCCACGGCTATCAGCAAACATATAAATACCTGTTAAAGGATCAACACCTAAAGAATAAAATAGCCTAGTAAGTGATACAGGTTGCCCAATTATGTAAATGCTGTTATAAGGTGATTTACTTATATCTGTAAAAGAAATTAATTTATTTCTTGGAATGGTCAGGTTAAAAGAAGTATTCCATTGGATATTTTTGGTTTTTATGTTAACCGTATTTAACTCCCCTTCCAAAATCGTATTTTGTACGGTAGCAGGAAGATTGGTAAAATAATTTCCAAACCCTGTTGTCATAGGCAGTGGAGTCGTTAGCAACTGGTTAGAAGAACGGTTGCGGGTATATGTACCTGCTAATAATATACGGTCAGATAAAAAACCTAAATTAAATCCTAATTGAAGTTTGTTCGTCTCCTCCCATGCAAGCAAAGGATTATTTATTCCAGCAGATGCTATAGTAGGAATCCCCTGGTATGCTACCGTTACCCCTGCAATCGGATTATACAGATTCTGGTACTGGTAATTCGCAATCTGGTCACTACCGGTACGACCATAACTTCCTCTGAATTTACCAAAACTCAGAAATTTAAATACCCCCTTAATAGCTTTCTCTTCAGAAAAAATCCATGCTCCTCCGATTGATCCGAATGTATGAAACTGGTTTTCAGTTCCAAAACGGCTTGTACCATCCCTTCTCATAGAAAGATCGATGATGTATTTTCCGTTCCAGTTATAGTTTAAAAGCCCAAAAACAGCATTATATTTATATTGGTTAGTAGCTACAGTGCCAAAGGTAGCAATCGAGGAAGCAGATGTTGGATTTTCGATTAAGGCATCACTAAGGAAACCGGTACCACCAAAATAATAAGCGTTAGATTTATTTTGAAGAATCGTACTTCCCAAAACAGCATCAAGATTTCCTTTACCTATTTTCCTTTTGTAAATGAGCTGCGGCTCGATAGAGATAGACCTTGAATTGAAATCAAAATAAGATACACTGCTGGGATTGGAGCCATTCCGGGTTTCAGGTTTTATTGCAGCTTGCACAACATATGCCTGGAAGGCATTCGTTAAAACAGCATTATGATTAAAACTGCTCTTCAGTTCAAGACCTGGTAGAATACGGTAACTTACTTGTGAAGTTGCAATAAGATTTGTAGTTCGGTTTTGAAATGGTAACAATGTATTTGCAAGAGGGTTTATCCACGTCGAATTTCCAGTTGCCGGATTAATGGCCCAATTTAATGACCCGTCTGCATTGTATAATTTGGGTGCAACCGGTTCGGTTGTCAGAGCTGCTCCTGTAAGGTCAATGGCAGGGAGGGAATTATTATCTGCCAAATAACTTCCAGTTAACTGGAATTTAAATTTTTGATTGGCGGTATTACTATTAATATTAAAATGCAGACTTCCTTTTTTATCAGAAAAGTCGCCCGGAAATACAGTAGTTTCACGATGGTATGTTCCACTTACTAAGTATTGAATTAAATTATTGCCCCCAGAAATACCAGCACTAATATTAGTGTATTTGGATGTCCCGCCAATCAATGTTTTTTGCCAGTTAGTATGATTGGTGGTATCCCATACACCGTTAAGATCAAAATCAGTAGACAAAATAGCTGCGTTATCATTCGCTTTAGCCTCATGTCGCATTTCAAGATATTGGGTGGCATTCAGCATATCCAGTTTACATGTCACTTTCCCCCAGCCCTGTTGCAGATTGATGTCCACTTTTGTCTGCCCGATCTTTCCCTTTTTGGTTGTGATGAGAATAGCACCGTTGGCTGCCCGGGAACCATAAATAGCAGTAGCAGAAGCATCTTTTAATATTTCTATACTCTCAATATCTGATGGGTTTATATAAGAAAGTGCGCTGCCTGCCCCATTCTGTCCTCCATTAGTTTTATTACCTGAGTTGCCAAGCGGGCCACTAAAAGGAACCGGACTTTGGGAACTAATTGGCATACCATCAACCACTATAAGAGGATCATTCCCATTATTAATACTATTTTGCAACGTACCAACTCTGACAGTTACCCCCCCTCCTGCAATACCTGAATTTTGAGTAATAAATACGCCAGGCTGGCCTTGAAGAGCAAGTAACGGGTTGCCAACGGGTTGCTTACGGATGTCCTCGCCTTTTACCTTTGTAATATTACCTACATCGGTGCGGGTTGTAGTAGTATTATAGGCTTTAATTACTATTTCATCTAATGGGCTATCATTGTGCTCCAAGCTCAACACAAAACTCGTCCTGGTCCCCACTTTAAATGTCTGGTCTTTGTAACCGGTAAAACTGATGATAATTATATCATCAGCGCTCAGGCCTTTTAAGGTAAACACGCCGTTGGCATCTGTAACAGTCCCCATCTTTTTTCCTTTCACCATAACATTCGCTCCCTCCAAAGCTTTTCCATCTTTATCAGTAATACGGCCGGAAATATCTATTGGAGGCGGCAACAGTTGAGAAGACACAATAACCGCAGTTGTATTACTCTTTGAAGCGGCAGTAGCGAGTTTCCTAATAAAAATAGCCTTCTTCTTAATAATATAATCAAGAGCCTGCTCATGAAGTACCTGGTTTAAAAAATCAGAAAGCGCAACATCTTTAACAGAAACCGACACCGGCTTTGAGCCATTCAGAATAATATAATCATAAAGCACAACATAACCAGTCTGTTGCTTTATGGTAGAAAAAATCTGATCCAACGGCACATCCTTGCCAGAGAAAGTAACCGTTTGAGAAAGGCCTTTTGAATAACCCTGCAAGGCTACGGCAGTAAGGAGAATGAATGTTAGCTTCATAACCAACAGCGTTTTGGTAAGGCAACTCCGGACAGTCTGCTGTTGTCTGAGAGAAGACGCGACAACAGCAGAAGCGGATAGGTTCTCCGTTTTCTTTTGATTGTCGGTCATACGCAACAAGGCATCATCAGCCGGGAATTGACAAAGAGCATTAAATTTCATAACTTCGAAATTGTTTGGGTGATGAAAAAGCAGTCTTCGTGGACTTTGTTTTATTCAACAATTACCCAAACTCCGGCCGGGGATGTTACTAGCATTTCCGGCTTTTTGTTTGAGATACTTTATATATTGACAGCATTGCTGGCAAAATCATTAACAATTCATTTGGCAAGACAAGGTTTATCAAAGGGTAAGGTTTTCGTTTCCCTTAAGGCATCACAATTAACTTTTTCCCATCTATCTGAAAGTGCATACCAATAGCCTGAAGACCTTCCAATATTTCAGATAAATCAAGATTGCGCGGGCTTTCGCCGCCAAACTTTTTGGGTGCAACATTTCCCTCGTACACCACTTCAACATCATACCATCTGGATAGCTGGCGCAACACTTCCTGCAATGAAAGCTTATTAAAATTGAATACCCCATTTTTCCAGGCCATTACCTCGTCTAAATTGACGCCAGAATTAACAGTAATACCAGTTACATTTCCAGGTTGTTGGTTAGAAGACAGAATAACGGCTTGCTGACCAGGCCTAATACTTTTAGATTCCTGATGCTGAATGCTAGTTACTTTTACACTGCCCTCTAATAATGTTACTTTAATATCAGACTCGTCGTCGTAAGCATTCACGTTGAAATGAGTGCCCAGCACAGTTACTTCCATATCAGCTTTTCCTACTTTGAAAGGCCTTGATGCATCATGGGAAATTTCAAAATAGGCTTCCCCACTGATCTTGACACGGCGTTCATTGCCAACAAAAGCGACAGGATAAGTAACAGAGCTTCCAGCATTGAGCCAAACATGGGAACCATCGGAAAGCGTCATATCAATAACATTACTTCCTCGAGGATTTGAAAGCGTATTATATTGCAACTCCTTTACCACCATGCCATCCTCTGATTGATAAGCTATTTGACCATCGGCAAGCTTTACTAACTTCACATTGTTCTGCTGGGCTAATAGGCCACTTTTCAAGCTATCAAGAGAAATCGTTTTACCATCAGCGAGTGTAATCCTGGCTTTGTTCTTTTCGGGGGCTTTTACATCATTAGCCTGCACCTTTGCTATGTTTGTCTCTGAAAAATTCCGTGGCCTGTTAACAGTAAAGACAATAGCTGTAGTAAGACCTATTAATAATATTGCGACAGCCGCATAACGAAACCAAGACCTGCGCAAAAGATGAATTCGATGTACAGGAACAACGGCCTCCAAAGACTCTTTGTCCACAGTAGCTTCAAGACGTTTCCATATATCATAAGACATTGCATCATCCATATATAAATTACTATGATCAGCGAACTCGCTCACTTTTTCTTTTATTAGAGGGGAATCCAGAATATTAGTAAACCATTGGGGTTGATCTTTAATAAAAGCCAATAACTCTTCCACCTGCTCAACCGGAAGGGTATTGTCTATAAATCCAGAGACCAAAAAACTGTAATATGTTTCTTCTTTTTGCATGTATTATATGTAAGACTGAAAATTTGAAAAAAGTAGGGTCGAAAAAATAATTATTTTATAAAAATATTTGAAACAACAGCAAAATAATGATCAATTGCCTCCTCTGCTCAATAAAGGCCCTAAGGGAAGCAAGCGCTTTTGACATGTGTTCTTTAACGGTATTCGGAGAAATTTGAAGTTCTTCGGCGACTTCCTGATGACTTTTGCCCTGGTACTTGCACAATTCATACACTTTGCGCCTGGCGGGAGAAAGCGTATTAAGGGCTTCGTCAATAAGGTTATCGAAATGTTCAAAATCTTTTACTGAGGGGGTTTCTTCAATAAAAAATCCCTGGTAGCAATGCAGCAAACGATCTTTAAGAAAGTGTTCTTCAGCTGCTTTTTTAATAAAATCGACTGCCTTATTATGGCAAATACGAAAAAGATACCCTTTAAAGTTGTCTTTAATTTCCAATTTCCCCCTTATATCCCAAACCTTAATAAAAACTTCGTGAATAAGATCTTTTGCAAATTCAGGATCCTTGAGCAGTGTAATAAGATATCTGTAAGCAGGCTGACGATAGCGGTTATAAATTTCCTCAAACGCTAACTTATCCCCTTTTCGCAGGAATGCAACCAATTCCCCATCACCGTATAATGAATATGAGTTGATAAAGCAGTTAGTTAACCCGAAAGGTAATAATTTTTTGTCATTCTTCATAAATGACTAAACGTCAAATTCATAGCGACACCTGCATATTCCACGCAAAACCTGGTTTTTAGATTATTTGTGAATTTTAGATAATATTCAAATAATTGTCGCAATATTGAAATCTATTCTATTTAGTAGCCGTCGTTTTAGGCGCGCCGGGCAAGTCTTCCACTTCATATATTATTGTCACCATCTTTCCGGTTTCTTCATTAAATACTTCTCTAGTACCGATCTGGTGTTTGGGTGAAGTTTTTTGCCAACGGATATTTAGTTTGTCCAGCGACTTAACATAGTTAGTAATATGAGGCATTACCTTGCAGAAAACGGTGAAAAAGGTGGCAGCTATTAACAGTTTTATTATAGGCGGTAGTTTTAAATAGGGAACTACTTCCTGTTCGCGTATATCTGAATGAAAGCAATATTCCGAATAGGTAATTTGGCCCCCTTTTTTTTCTTTAATTTTCTTTTAAGTCTTCTGTACCTGGCCTCTGCTGCCTCCAAAGAGCAGCCGGTGATATTGGCTATATCGCTCGGGTAAATGATAAGTCGTACGGGTGGCGGTTGGTCATTTTCAGGCATAATCCGGTTTTTTTATTCATAAATGGGTTTCATCCACATAGGGCGGATCATTCATTTCACAGAGTAACCATCATTGTTGAGGTAAAAATAAGAACTAAAATAGAAAAATTGCTTAAAAAGTAGCAT
>JADMIO010983906.1_pt1 | contig 19464 bp, 16 predicted proteins | sample 8958161 | NCBI WGS metagenome assembly JADMIO01 (sample SAMN16585339, study PRJNA669376) | soil metagenome | isolation source: Crop rotation soil | place: USA: Cullars Rotation, Alabama | collected 2011
ACGGCGCTCCCCACGGCGCTCCCCACGGCGCTCCCCACGGCGCTCCCCACGGCGCTCCCCACGGCGCTCCCCACGGCGCTCCCCACGGCGCTCCCCACGGCGCTCCCCACGGCGCGAGCAGTAGCCACGCCGTCACCTGCTGTGACCGAGGTGACCCAGACGCCGGAGGCGCCGGGCGCGTCGCTCGGACTCGGAGAGCGGGTCACGCTCGAGCAGGCTCGCGCCGCGGTCGATTTCCAGGTACTGATTCCAATGCTGCCCGAGCTTGGCGACCCGGACGCGGTGTACCAGCTCGACTACCCGTCGGGTGGGCAGATCGCGCTCGTCTACGGAGCGCGGCCGGGCCTGCCCGCCGCCGACTCGAGCGGGATTGGCCTGCTCCTGACCGAGCTCCACGCCGGGCTGGACGAGCGCTTCATTCGTAAGGGCTTGCCGGAGAGCACGCGTGTCGAGCAGGTGACGGTGAACGGCGGCCAGGGTCTGTGGATCGACGGAGAGGCGCACTTCTTCATGTACCTGGACGAGCACGGGCAGTTGAAGGACGAGTCGATCAGGCTCGCAGGCAACACGCTGCTCTGGGTGCAGGGCGAGCGCACGCTGCGCCTGGAAGGGAAGCTCGGCCGCGATCGGGCGCTGAGCATCGCCGCTGCGATGCGCTAGCCTGCTCGCGGCGCTGGATGGTGGCTCGCCCGGGCGCTCGGGTATCTTGCCGCACGGTGCCCGCGCCGGTCGCTCGCGGGCGGGAGAAGCGCCATGATCGTGGTCAGCGCTGGCGAGCTTCGCCGCATCGGGTCGTCGCTCTTCGAGGCTGCCGGGACCCCGCCGGACATCGCCCAGCTCGTGGCGAACTCCCTGGTGGACGCGAATCTCGCCGGTCACGACTCGCACGGCGTGGTGCGGATCACGCAGTACCTTCAGCAGATCGAGAAGGGCGACCTGAAGGCGGCCGAGCGCCCGGTGATCTCGCGCGACTTCGGCACGACCGCCCAGATCGACGGGCGTTGGGGCTTCGGCCAGGTGGCGGTGCGTTTCGCGACCGAGCTGGCGATCGAGCGGGCGCGCGAGCACCGGCTCTCCGCGGTTGGCATTGGCTGCTGCAACCACATCGGCCGCCTTGGCGAGTGGTCGGAGCTGGCCGCCGCCAACGGCATGGTGGCGATCGTGACGTCCTGCTACGGCTCTGGGCCCTACGTGGCGGCGCCGTTCGGCGGCGCCAAGCGCGCGTTGAGCACGAACCCGTTCAGCTTCGCCGCCCCGACCGAGGGTGAGGGCCGGGCGCTCGTCGATTTTGCGACGACCGTGGTTGCCGAGGGCAAGGTGCGGGTGGCGCGCGCGAAGGGCGAGCAGCTCGCGCCGGGCGCGATCCTGGACCCGCAAGGACGGCCCTCGACCGACCCGGAAGACTTCTATGCTGGAGGCGTGCTGCTGCCGTTCGCGGGCCACAAGGGCTACGGCCTGGCGGTGATGGTAGAGCTGCTGTCAGACGCGCTGACCGGCGCCGACGAGATGGACCCGGCGCGGGCGGCGGGTACGCTGGTGATCTGCATCGACGTCGGCGCGATCCGCCCGGCGGAGGGCTTTCGCGCCTACTCGAAGAAGCTCCAGGAGCGCATGGTCTCCGGCCCGCCGGCCGAAGGCTTCAAGGAAGTGCTGTTCCCGGGTGACCCGGAGCAGCGGGCGCGCGCGCAGCGCAGCGCGGACGGCATCCCGCTGCCGGAGACGACCTGGGAGGGCATCCAGGCGGCGGCGCGGGAGCGCGGCGTCGGCCTCTGAGCTCTGTAACGGAGGCGGGCGAGGGACGAGGGCGGGCGACGCATGCGTCGCCCCTACCCCCGGGGACCGATCTGGCGGATCCTATTGCGGGCCGCTTCCTGACCAGTCCTTCATGATGGCGGAGAAGGTCGAGAGGGGCAGCGCGCCGTGGCGCAGCGCTTCGTCGTGGAAGGCGCGCACGTCGAATCCGCTGCCCAGCCGCGCCTCCGCCTCGCGGCGGGACTGCTGGAACTGGCGCTGGCCGATCATGTAGGCGAGCGCCTGGCCCGGCCAGATGATATAGCGGTCGATCTCGTTGACGACTTCCATCTCGGTCAGACCGACGTTCTCGATCATGAAGTCGATCGCCTGCTGGCGCGTCCAGCGCAAGGCGTGCATCCCGGTGTCGACGACGAGCCGCGAGGCGCGCCAGGCCTGGTAGCCGAGCATGCCGTAGCGGTCGAGATCGGTGGTGTAGGCGCCCATCTCGTCGGCCAGCCGCTCCGCATACAGGCCCCAGCCCTCGACGAACGCGGTCGCCTCGAAGCCGAGGCGGCGGAAGGCGGGCAGGTCGCGGGTCTCCTGGGCGATGGCGAGCTGCAGGTGGTGGCCCGGAACTGCCTCGTGCGCGGTGAGGGCGACGAAGTTGTAGCGAGGCCGGGTGTGCGGCTCGTACGTGTTGGCGTAGAACACACCGGGGCGCGAGCCGTCGTCGGCGGGCGGGTAGTAGAACGCCGCCACCGAGTCCTTCTCGCGGTACTCTTCGATCGCCTTTACCATGCAGGGCGCCTGCGGCAGCCGCCCGAAGTACCGCGGGAGCTGCGCCTCGAGGCCCTCAAGGATCGAATTGAACGACGCGATGAGCTCTTCGCGCGTGTCGAAGAAGCTGTCGGGGTTCGCCTTGAGCTTGTTCGAGAACTCCAGGAAGTCGCCGGTCCCGCCGACCCGGGTCGCGATCTCGCGCATGTCGCGCTGGATGGCCTCGAGCTCTTCGCGACCGATGTCGTGCAGCTCCTGGGGCGTGAGATCGGTCGTGGTGTGGCGGCGGGCCAGCTCGGCGTAGGCGCGGTCGCCGTCTCGAATCGACCAGACACCGGCTTCCTCGCGGGCGCGGTCGAGGTACTCGCGCTTCAAGAAGTCGAGCATGCGCCGATAAGCGGGGTAGACCGATTCGGCGATCGCCTCGCGTAGACCGTTGCGCTGCGGGTCGGCGAACTCGGCCGCTGGCTGATAGAGCGGGGAGGCGTCGATCGGCTGCGCAACCAGTCGCTCGAGCTGCTGCACGACCCGCTCGACCACCACGCGGAAGGCGATCCTGCCGTTGGCAAGCCCATCGCGCAGGTTCTGCAGGTAGGCGCCCATGTAGGCCGGGAAGGCACGGTACCGCGCCGCGAGCTGATCCTGGTGCTCGGCGGTGTCGAGCGGGTGCCAGTTGAGCAGTTCGGCCAGCCAGACCTGCGGCCCGCTCATCTGGTCGACTTCCCATTCGTAGTAGCGGAGGCCGAGCGCGGCCAGGCCGTGCTCGGCCGACTGGCGGAGCATGTCGTGGCTGATGCGGTCCTCGCGCGGCAGCGAGTCGACCGGGATCTGGCGCAGGCGGTCCAGGGTCTCCGTCAGCGCGGCCTGCTCCGCCGCGCGCCCGTCTGGCCCGGGGTCGGGCAGTCGGTCGTTGTAGCGGAAGTCCCCGAAGTACGTGGCGAGCGTTGGGCTGCGCTCGAGGACACCCTGCCAGTAGTCCTCGGCGAGCTTCGCCAGCGCCGCGGCGGCGGTATCAGCCTCAGCCATGCAAGCCTCTCGTCGCGATCTGTGGTGATGCCGAAGCGGCGCGCGTGGTGTTCGGGCGCCGTGCCTGGCCGCCGACCGCTCGGGTCAGGGCTGACCGAACGTCGGGAACCTCATCCCGTGGTTTCCACTGTAATCGGATGGCTTGGGAGACTCCCAGCCTTCCAGCAGCGCCGCGTCCGGCTCGTAGACCTCGATGCCCAGGGGTCGGCAGACGCTGGTCGAATCGCCGCGCTCGGTGCCCCAGGTGGAGATCGAGAGGTCGCCGCCGGGACAGGTCGAGATCGCGCAGAGCAGGTCGATCTCGGCCATGAACTCGAAGAAGTCGCCCTTCTTGGCCGGACACGGCTTCATGAAGTACCGACTGGTGTCCGGGGTCAACCCGGTGAGCTGGAAGATGTTGAGGACGTCGTGCACGTCCAGCTCGTTCAGGCGCCAGGGGAGCACGGCGCGGGTCAAGTTCGAGTGGCAGTGGTAGTCGAACTCCTCGCCGGTGAGGATCTTGTTGATGTACGGGTCGCAGCGGGTGCCGAGCAGGTCGTGGCAGCGGGCTCCGTCCTCGTCCACGCCGTACTTGATCGTCTCGTTGGTGATGGTCAGCATCGGCCGCATGTACGGCAAGGTGGACCAGAGGCGGTCATAGGTCGTCACGTGCGAGCTGTGGATCTGCTTGGTGCGGCTGGCCCAGAAGCGCTCGCGCGGGTTGTGCAGGTTCCAGGCGTTGAAGTCGGCGACCTGCGGACCCTCGACGATCACGACCCGGCAGATTTGGCCGGCCTTCACCTCCCAGGCGCGGCCGGAGCGAATCGGGATGATGAACGCGTCGACGAGCTCGCGGCGATCGGTCTCGTTCGCCAGCCGGTCGTAGAAGGCGCGATCGATATCGAGCTCGTCACCGCTGGCGGCGTAGGTGGAGATATTCGACGACGGCATGCCATCTCCTTTGCGGCAGTGTCGGATAGCGAGAATGGGTCACTCGGTCAGGCCAGCCAAGCGCTCGAACACCTGAAGAATCGCGGAGTCGTCGCGGTTGGCGAGACCCATCGCCAGACCAGCCTTGTAGATCTCGCGGGCGCTGGTGGCGAGCGGCGTCGGCGCGTTCAGGCTTGCCGCTCCGTCGACGACGATGCCCATGTCCTTGGCGATGATCGAAAGATAGCTGTGCACTTCGTCGAATTGACGCCCGACCATGCGCGGGGCGCGGCGCTGCAGCATCCAGGACGAGGCGGCGCTGTGGCTGACGATCTCGAGCATCAACGCGGTGTCGAGGCCGGCCTTCGCGGCGAGGACCAGCGCTTCGGCCGCGGCCGCCAGGTGTACGCCGGCTAGCAGCTGGTTGACCATCTTGGCGCTCTGGCCGTCGCCGATCTTCGGCCCGACGTGGTAGACGCGGTCGCCGAACCGCTCGAGCAATGGTCGGGTGCGCTCGAGGCGCTCGGCCGGACCGCCCACCATGATCGAGAGCGTTCCGGACTCGGCGCCAGGGGTTCCGCCGCTGACCGGGCAGTCCAGCAGCTCGGCGCCGCGCGCTTGCACCAGCGGCTCGAGGGCAACAGCCTCGCCGGGCGCGAGTGTTGACATGAGGATGACCGTGGTGCCTGGCCGCGCCGCATCGAGCGCGCCGTCTGATCCTGACAGCGCCTGCCTGACCTGCGTGGCGTTCTGCACCATGACCACGACGAATTCGGCCGCGCTCGCGGCGTCGGCGGGGCTGGAGGCGGCGCGCGCGCCGTGCTCGGCCAGCACCGTGGCCGCTTCTGGTCGCACGTCGAAGGCGGCCACCGGCCAGTCGGCGTCGAGCAGGCGGCGCACCATGCGGCTGCCCATCGCCCCGAGGCCCAGGAACGCGACGGTCGGTCGATCGGTGCTCATCCGGTACTCCCAGTCGAGGCGGTGCCGGGGAGCATAGGCGGGCGGCAGAGGGGGCGGCAAACCCAGCGAGTGGGAGAGGGAGGCGGTGCGGGCGGGCGACGCATGCGTCGCCCCCACGCACGAGGAGACGAACGACTCAATCGTCGGCTGGCAGCGCTGTCTCGTCGACCGTGCCGCTGAACGTCAGCAGGTCGCCGTTGCGCAGCCGGAAGCGCACCTGCGAGCGGACCTGCTGGCGGGGCAGGCGGTCCCAGGAGATGCGCGCCACCTCGAGCAACGGGATGTCGCGCGGGGGAGGCGCGCCGCCCGCCGGGTCGACGGCTTCGAAGCGGACCACGTCGCCGACCACGCCGACACTGCGCCACTTGTCGGCCGACATCACCAGCGAGCCGTCATCGCCGCGGATCAACAGGTTGAACGGGCCGACCGCCAGCAGGGCGATCGCCACCTCGAGGTCGATCTCACGCTCGGCCATACGTCCTAGCCTAGCAGGATGAGAGCGGTGACGGTTTGACCGTCCCGGCGGGTCCGCCTACCATCCGGGTGAGCTCAGATCGGGACCGACCGGCCGTGAACGGGCGCGTCCGAAGGAGACCGGCATGGAGCGGACGCGGCTGCGAGTGGTCAAGGACGAGGTGCGCAGCGCGCAGGGGATGGCGGTCGGCCAGCACCCGCTCATCGCCGAGGCCGGCGCCGAGGTCCTGCAGGCTGGCGGCAACGCCATGGACGCCGCGATCGCCGCCGCGTTCGCCGCCGGCGTGGTCGAGCCGTTCATGAGCGGCCTGGGCGGCTGCGGAACGCTGATCGTCGGCCAGCCGAACGGCGGCGCCGATCGCGCCTCCGTGGTCGAGTACGGCGCGCGCGTGCCTGCCGCGGCCGGCCCGTCGATGTTCGAGGTGCTCGACAGCCCGCTGGGCGACGGCCTGTTCGGCTGGCCGCCGGTCAAGGACTTCGCCAACCGTATTGGGCGGCAGGCGGCGCTGGTGCCGGGCTCGGTCGCGGGCTTCGCGCTCGCCCTGGAGCGGTTCGGCACCTGGCCCCTGAAGGAGGTGCTCGCGCCGGCCATCCGCTATGCGCGCGAAGGCGTGCGGGCCGATTGGTATCTGACACTCAATGTCGCCTGCGCCGAGCCGGAGCTGCGGGCCAATGCGGCGACCGCGGCGGCATACCTGCCTGACGGCTACCCGCCCCGGGCTCGGCTGGGCTTCGGGGAGCCCTGCGACACGTTCCGTCAGCCGGATCTGGCCAACACGCTCGAGCTCATTGGCCGCGAAGGTCCGCGAGCGTTCTACCAGGGTCCGGTGGCGGAGGCGCTCGACACAGACATGCGCGAGAACGGCGGCCTGCTGCGCCGCGCCGACCTGGAGCGCTATCAGCCCGTCGTCTACGAGCGGGCGCTGCGCTGTGACTACCGCGGGCGCTACCAGGTGCACGCGGTGCCCGGCCCGATGGCCGGTGCGACGTTCGTGGAGATGCTGCAGATCCTGGACGGGCTCGAGTTGGCCAGCCTCGGCCACAACAGCGCCGAGGCGCTGCACCTGCTAGCCGAGGCGATGCGGCGGGCCTACGTCGATCGTTTCGCGTACCTGGCGGACCCGGACTTCGCGGAGGTGCCGTTCGACGGCATCACCTCGCCGGCGTTCGCGGCGTCGCGGCGATCCACCATCGACCCGCGGCGAGCGGACAACAATCCGGCGCCGGGCGACCCCTGGGCGTATCAGCACGGCCCACGAGGCGCGGCGGCCGTCGCGAGCGCGCTCCCGGATGCCTCGTGCACGACGCACCTGTGCGTGGTCGATCGCGACCGGATGATGGTGTCACTGACGAACACCCACGGCGAGCTATGGGGCAGCCGGGTGACGATCCCCGGCACCGGGGTGCTGCTGAACAATGGCATGGTGTGGTTCGACCCGCGGCCGGGCACGCTCAACTCGATCCAGCCGCTGCGGCGCACGCTGAGCAACATGACGCCGCTGGTCGTGTACCGCGACGAGCGCCCGTTCCTGGCGATCGGCGCGCCCGGCGGGCGCCGACTGATCACCGGCATCCTGCAGGCGCTGGTCAACGTCATCGACTTCGGGCTGGGTATCCAGGAGGCGGTGGGCGCGCCGCGCATTCACAGCGAGGACGCGATCACCTACGCCGACAGTCAGTTGCCGGCCGAGACGCTCGAGGCGCTGCGCGGCTTCGGGCAGCAGGTCGAGCTGCTCGAGGACAACTACGCCGCTTCGAACTTCGGCCGGGTCGTCGGGATCCTGGTCGACGAGTCGGCCGGTCTGCTGCGCGGCGGCGCGCACCTGTGGCAGCCGGCCACGGCGATCGGGCTGTAGCGCGTCGCACGCACGGCCGCGGCGTTAGCCGTTCGGCACTACCACCGAGCGCGCCACCTCGCCCGCGATCAGCGCGCGATAGGCCTCGTTGATGTCGTCGAGGGCGTAGCGCCGGCTTAGCAGCTTGTCGAGCGGCAGCCGCCCCGCCTTGTAGAGGTCGAGCAGTCGCGGCATGTCGTGGTAGGGGCGGGTCGAGCCGTAGAAGCTGCCCTTGAGCGTCTTCTCCTGGAACAGCAGATCGAACGCCGAGACGTTGATCGTGTCGTCCGGGCGGGCCACGCCCACCATGACCGCCGTCCCGCCGCGCCGCACCGCGTTGAACGCCTGCAGGGCGGTCTTGCCGAGGCCGATCGCCTCGAAGGCGTAATCGGCGCCCTCGCCGCCGCAGATCTCGCGGGTCGCCTGTACCACGTCGCGCTCGCCGGCGTCGATCACGTCGGTCGCTCCGAAGGCGTGCGCCATCTCGAGCTTGGCGGCGTTCAGGTCGGCGACGACGATCGGCGAGGCACCGGCGAGGTGCGCGCCCATGACGACGTTCAAGCCTACGCCGCCGGCGCCGATGACCAGCACGCTGCTGCCCGGCTCGACGCCCGCGGTGTTGACCGCCGCGCCGACACCGGTCATGACCGAGCAGCCGACCAGCGCCGCGATGTCGAGCGGCACGTCTTTGCGGATCGGAACGAGCGAGGTTTCGAGCAGGACCGCCTTCTCGGCGAAGCAGGAGACGCCGGTGAAGTGCTTGATCGGCTCGCCGTTGCGGCTCAGGCGGCTGGTGCCGTCGAGCATCGTGCCGCTCGCGCGCAGCGCGCGGGTCGTCCCACACAGGGCAGGCCGTCCCTTGCTGCAGAAGGCGCAGCGGCCGCAGTTCGCCCGGAACAGCAGAATCACGTGGTCGCCGGGCTGCACGACGGTCACGCCTTCGCCGATCGCCTCCACCACGCCGGCGCCCTCGTGGCCGAGCACCGACGGCAGGGGCGCCGCCAGATCGCCGACCATGATGTGGTAATCGCTGTGGCAGACGCCGGCGGCGGCGATCTTGACCAGCACCTCGCCGCGTTGCGGTGGCGCGAGATCCAGCTCCTCCACCCGCAGGGGCGTGTTCGGCTCGTAGAGCACCGCGGCTTTCATGGCTGGGGCCTCCTCGTCGAGATGGAGTGCATCGTGGGCGCGAGCGGCACGCCCCGCGCCGTCGGCGACGCTCGAGCGGCGCGTCCGCGGCGCTGCGTTAGAGCCGCACCCGTCGCAGGAGCAGGTGCGCGCCTTTGATCATCACGCCGGACATGGTGCGGCCACGCTCGATGATCTCGCGGTCGTGAATCGAGCCGGCCAGCTCCCAGCCGTCCGGGCGCATCTGCCGCAGCCGCTCCTCGATGAGCTCGCGAGCGCGCGCCATGCCTCGGCCGTCATAGAGCAGCTTCTCGTTGCGCAGGTCGATGCGCAGCTCGGCATACTCGACCGTCTGGCCCGGCTCGCCGCTGACCGCCGGTCGGGGGCCAGCCTGTGGCCGCATCACCAGGTTCTGGCGGTTGGATCGTCCCTGGCGCGCGTCCTCGCGGCGGCTGGCCTGGAGCGCCTCGACGACCGAGGTGACGGTCGGGAATCGCTCCGCCGGGTTCTTGGCGAGGCATTTCAGGACGATCGCCTCCTGCTCCTCGGTCATGGAGGGCTCGAGGCTACGCGGCGAGGGCGGCGGTTGGTGCAGGTGCGCAAGGATGATGGCCACCGGCGTCTCCCCGGGGAACGGGACCGAGCCGGTGAGCATCTCGAAGAGCAGCACGCCGAAGGAATAGATGTCGGAAGGCGGTCCGACTTCGCCGGCCATCGCCTGCTCGGGCGACATGTACTCGGGGGTGCCAAGCGTGGAGCCTGTTCTGGAGATCCGCACGCTGCCTTCGAGCAATCGAGCCAGGCCGAAGTCGGAGAGGATCGGCTCGCCGGAGAGCCTGAGCAGCACATTGGTCGGCTTCAGGTCGCGGTGAACGATGCCGCGCGAATGGGCGTAGTCGAGCGCTGACGCGAGCGGTGCGAGCAACGTGAGTGTTTCGTCCAACGGCATCGGCGCGCCGAGCTTCGTGGCGAGGGTCCCGCCCGGAATGTACTCGGTCACCATGTAGATGATGCCGTTCTGCTCGCCGTAGTCGAAGACGTTCAGGATGTTGGGATGAGTCAGGCTCGCGACCGCGACCGCCTCCTGCTTGAAGCGCTCGACGAAGGTCAGGTCGTTGGCGAAGTAGGCCGGCAGCACCTTGATCGCGACTTCCCGATTCAGCGACTTCTGCAGGCCGAGGTAGACCGTGGACATGCCGCCGGCGCCAATACGCTCGACGATCTGGTATTGGCCGAGAGTCAGGCCCGTGATGCTGAATTCTTCGGGCTTCATCTCGAGGCTTTCCGTCCTTGCTTCGGCCTGGCGGCAGAGTCGGAGCGCTCGGGTGCAGCGGAGCTGGTCGACACGATGGCATAGCGCGGCATCGGTCGCCGAAGTGCGCGTCGCGAGATCTGGATCGGGTAACTGGCCGGAGCGTTCGGCTCGCGAACACTTCGACCGAGCGGGCCGCGCCCCAGTGTACGACAAGTGCCCTGGAAACAGGCGCCCTGGTCGCTAGGGTGCGGCCTCCTCGCCGCTGATCTCGACGATCGTGCCGCCACCCCAGCCGTACTTCTCCACCGACCACGCGCGCACCGCCGCGCCACGAGCCGACTCGGAAGCCTCGTCGAAGACTCGGGCCAGCCCGCTATAGCGTCGCTCGCCGACGGAGAAGACGACACGGGGATCATGACGCAAGTTTTGCACCCAGTGGGCTCGATCGCCGTGCTCCGCCAGCACATACCAGCGTCCTTCGTGGGTGGTAAACCAGATCTCGATGCGATGCGATTGCCCGGATCGCCAGCCAACGGTAGATAGATACAGGTATTGCGGCTCGCCCGGCGGATTGTTCGACACGAGGTCGCGGCGGCTCTGGGCTAGTACTGACGGGGTCGGCGAAGGTACAGGTGGGCGCTGCGAACCGTCGGCCCGAGCAGGCTCGTGCCCTGCTGCAGAATGCCGCGGTCGTGCAGCGAGCCGACGAGCTGCCAGCCGTCCTTCTCGAGCAGCTTGAGCCGGTCGAGCAGGAGCTCGCGGGCGCGCTCGGTCCCCTGGCCGTTCCAGCGCAGCTTCTCACCGCCCAGGTCCACCCGGAGCTCGCCGTACTCGTAGCCCTCGGCTCCGGACTCGCGCTGCTCCGCTGGCGGCTCGGCCGAGACCAGACTCACGCGCGGCGCCGAGATGCCCGGGCTGACCATCATGCCGCCGGACATGCTTGGACGAGTAGCTTCCAGGGCCCGGATCACCGCGATGGCGGAGGGGTAGCGGTCTCCAGGCTCCTTGGACAGGCACTTGAGGATGACCTCTTCCACCCGCTCCGGAATGTTAGGGTTCACGCTGCGCGGAGTCGGCGGCGGCTGGTGCAGATGGGCGAGGATGATCGCCACCGGGGTCTCGCCGCCGAATGGGACGACGCCGGTCAGCATCTCGTACAGCAGGACTCCGAAGGCGTAGACGTCGGTCGCGGGACCCACTTCGCCCGCCATCGCCTGTTCTGGCGACATGTATTCGGGTGTCCCGAGCGCCGAGCCCGATCGCGTCAAGCGGGTGCCCTCGAGCAGGCGGGCGAGCCCGAAGTCGGAGAGGATCGGATCGCCGGCCAGCGTGAGCAGCACGTTGGCGGGCTTGAGGTCGCGGTGGATGATCCCGCGGGAGTGGGCGTAGTCGATCGCGCCGGCGAGCGGGGTCATAAACGCGAGCACCTCTTCGAACGGCACCGGCTGACCCAGGCGGTCGGCCAGGGTTCCTCCTGGCACCAACTCCATCACCATGAAGATGACGCCGTTCTGCTCGCCGTAGTCGAAGATGTTCAGGATGTTGGGGTGGCGAAGGGTGGCGATCGCCACCGCTTCCTGCTTGAAGCGCTCGACGAAGGCCTCGTCGTTGGCGAAGTGCGAGGGCAGGATCTTGACCGCGACCTCGCGGTTCAGAGAGGTCTGGATCGCCCGATAGACCGTGGCCATGCCGCCAGAGCCGATGCGCGCGACAATCTGGTACTGGCCGAGCGCAAACCCGGTGAGACTCATCTGCTCGGGAAGCATGTTAGAAGACCGCTCTCAGGCGGTAGACCTGAACTGGAGCCTTTCGCCCCTTGACTTCCATGGGTGGAAGCGACTCCGCCTCGACGTAATCCTTGACCGCGGCGTACGTCGTTTCGGCGACGAGCACCTCGCCGGCTCGAGCGACTGACTGCAGTCGCTGGGCCACGTTCACGATGTCGCCGATGACCGTGTAGTTCATGAGCTGTTCGGTGCCGATATTGCCGACGATGGCGTCGCCGGTGTTCACACCCACGCCATAGCCCACCTGCGGCCCGCCGGAGGCGGCGGTTTCCTGAACCGCTCTCTGGAGCGCCCAGGCGGCGCGAACGGCGCGCAACTCGTGCTGGTCCTGGGGCAGCGGCGCGTTGAAGAACGCCATGACCGCGTCGCCCATGTACTTGTCGAGCGTCCCCTGCTGCCCCAGGATCGCCCTGGTCGCCACCCCCAGGTACCGGTTCAGCAGGTCGACGACCTCCTCCGGCGGCAGCGACTCGGCGGTCGTGGTGAAGCCACGAATGTCGGCGAACAGGATGCTGACCGGGAGCCGAATCCCGCCGAGCTTCACTTGCTGGCCGCCGGTCAGCAGGTGGTCGACCACGCCGGGGGCGACGTAGTGGCCGAACATCGAGCGAATGCGGTCCTTCTCGGCCGCCTCGCGGGCGCGGGCCTCGTCGGCCACGCGCGCGGCGGTGAGGTCGTCCGCGACCAGCACCAGACCCTGGGTGCCGCCGGCGCCGCCGGAGTTCAGCGGGCTGAGGCTGATGCGCAGGATCGCCCGGGCGCGATTGCCCAGCGGCCCGTCAACCTCGATCTCGCCCATGCTCTCGCCCTGGCTCATCACGCGCGCCATGCGGGTGAGCAGCCGCGAGCTGACCGTGGCGCCGAGCACCTCGTGATAGGGCCGACCGATCGCGTGGGCGGCGGGCAGCCCGAAGATCGTCTCCGCGGCGCGGTTGAAGACCGTGACGCGGCCATTCGCGTCCAGCGTGACGATCGCGCTCGCCGCGCTCCGCAGCACGTTCTCCTGGTAGTCGCGCAGCGCGGCGACCTCGGTCATGCGCTGGCGCACGTCCTGGTACAGCCGCGCGTTCTCGATCGCGGCGGCCGCCTGGCTGGCGAAGGCGCCCATGATCTCGAGGTCGCCCTCGTTGAAGGCGCCCGCGCGCAGGCGGCTGTCCACGTAGACCGCGCCGATCGTCTTGTCGCGCACCGTGAGGGGGGCGGCCAGGATCGAACGGAGCTGCAGGTCGGTCACGCTGGCGAAGCGGTTATAGGTTGGGTCGGTGAGCGCGTCGGTCACGTGCAGGGCCTGCTTCGCCTCGACGACGCGCTTGAGGAGGTTACGGCTGACCTGGAAGGCTGGCTCGTCCAGCGAGCGGCGGTCGACGTTGCGTGCGACCCGCACCTTGAGCTCGCCGCCGGGGCCTTCGGCCAGGACCAGGAAACCGCGCTCCGCGCCGGTGACCTCGATGAGCGCGTCGAGCACGCGCTCGAGCACTTCGTCGAGCACCAGGCTGGAGTTGATGAGCTGGCTCGCCCGAGCGAGCGAGACGAGGCGCGCCTGGCTGGCCCCTTCGACGGCCGAGCGGCGTACGATCGATCCCGCCGAGGGGGGCGATTCCAAGGCATCCTCCGGGCGAACTGCCCTGGCCCCGCCCAGGGGCCGTCGCCGCGCGGTGTCCGCCAGCGTCCACGCGGATTATAGCGTCGCCCCGGCACCGAGGGTATCCTCAAGCACCACATTACATCCGTACCGTGACGCGCGAGGCGCGGCACCGCGCCAACCGGCGCTCGCGGATGGCCGATCGGATCGCCAGCCTATGTCCTCGAGCCTCTCACTGCCCGTGGCCCGGCGCGACAGCCAGATCGACGTGCTCCACGGCGTGGAGGTTGCGGACCCGTACCGCTGGCTCGAGGACGAGCAAGCGGCGGAGGTTCAGGCGTGGACGCGGGCGCAGGACGACGCGACGCGAGCGTATCTGCTCGGCTTGCCAGAGCGATCGTTCTTCAGGCGCAGGCTTGGGCAACTACTTAACGTCGGCGGCGTGAGCGCGCCGAGCGAGCACGGGAGCCGCGTCTTCTTGACCCGCCATCGGCCCGGCCAGAACCAGCCGACCATCCAACTGCTGTCCGGGCGGCGGGAGCGGATCGTGCTGGACCCCAATCCTTTGAGCCAGGACGGCACGGTCGCGCTCGACTGGTGGTACCCCTCGCGCGACGGCGCGCTGCTCGCCTACGGGCTCTCGAGCGCCGGCGACGAGCAGAGCACGCTGCGAGTGCGGGACGTGGTGCGGCGGGCGGATCTGCCCGATCGCATCGAGCGGGCTCGCGCGGCGAGCGTGGCCTGGCTGACCGACGGGAGCGGGTTCTACTACACCGCCTACCCCGCGCCTGGCACGGTGCCGCCCGGCGAGGAGCACTATCACCGCCGGGTGTTCCTGCACCGGCTGGGGGATGCAGCGAGCCTGGACCGGCTCATCTATGCGCCAGAGCGGCCCGAGGCCTGGCCCTCGGTCTCGCTTTCGCCGGACGGCCGGTACCTGCTGATCGTCGTCTCACACGGCTGGACCAGCAGCGACCTCCTGCTGCTGGACCACGCCGAGGCGGCGCCGACGCCGCGGGTCGTGATCGTGGGCCAGGATGCCGACTACGACGCCGAGGTCGTCGACGGCGTGCTGTACGTGCGCACGAACGAGGGCGCGCCGAACTACAGGATGTTCGCCGCCGCGGCGGACGCCCCGGCGCGGGCGAATTGGCGCGAGATCGTGCCCGAATCCGACGTCGCCCGCGGCGGCTTCGCGATCGCGGCGGGCCACCTGGTTCTGCACGAGCTGGTGAACGCAACCTCGCGGCTGGCGTTGCACGCGCTGGACGGACGGGCACTCGGCAAGGTGCCGCTGCCGGGCGTGGGAACAGTTGTCGGACTGAGTGGGGAGCCGCACGGCGGCCGCCTCTATTTCGGCTTCACCTCGTTCGACACGCCGGCCAGCGCCTACGCTTACAGCCCCGGAGACCAGCAGGCGACGCTGCTCGCCGCGCCACGCCTACCCGGTTGGCTGGCGTCGACGCGGCCGAAGGTCGAGCAGGTCCGCTATCGGTCGCGCGACGGCACGCCCGTCTCGATGTTCGTGCTCAGCCGACCGGACACCCCGCGCGATGGCGAGCGCCCGACATTGCTCACCGGCTACGGCGGCTTCAACCTGAGCCGCACCCCGAGCTTCGCGCCGGGCGCCCTGGCCTGGATCGAGCGCGGTGGCGTGTGGGCGCTGCCGAACCTGCGCGGGGGCGGCGAGTACGGCGAGGCCTGGCACCGCGACGGGATGCTCGGCCGCAAGCAGAACGTGTTCGACGATTTCATCGCCGCCGCGGAGTGGCTGATCGCGGAGGGCTACACCCAGCCACGTCGGCTTGCGATCTCAGGCGGCTCGAACGGCGGCTTGCTCGTGGGTGCGGCGCTCACACAGCGGCCCGACCTGTTCCAGGCGGTGGCGTGCGCGGTTCCGTTGCTGGACATGCTTCGCTACCACCGCTTTCGAATCGCGCGACTCTGGATCTCGGAGTACGGGTCGGCAGACGATCCGGAGCAGTTCGCCTGGCTGCGCGCCTATTCGCCCTATCACCGGGTGAGCGGCGACGTCGCCTATCCGGCGGTCCTGCTGACGACTGGCGAGCAGGACAGCCGCGTCGATCCGATGCACGCGCGCAAGATGGCGGCGATGCTCCAAGCGGCGAGCACCTCGGGGCGACCGATCTTGCTGCGCGTCGAGCAACGGGCCGGGCACGGCGCCGGCAAGCCGCTCGCGAAGCTGGTCGAGGAGCAGGCGGACGTGCTGGCGTTTCTGAGCCACGAAGTGGGCAGCCCCTGACGCTGGAGCCGCGCCACGAAGCTGCCATCGTGGGCGGCGGCGTCGTCGGACTGTCCACCGCCTGGAACCTGGCGCGGCGGGGCCTGCGCGTCGTCGTCTTCGACCGCGGACCGCTCGCCGGCGAGGCATCCTGGCTGAACTTTGGAGGCGTTCGACAGTCCAACCGCGACCCGCGCGAGCTTCCGCTGGCGATGCTGGCGACCCGACTCTGGGAGCGGTTGGACGCCGACCTCGAGGCGAGCTGCGGCTATCGCCAGAGCGGCAATCTGCGGGTAGCGCTCGACGAGGAAGAGCTCGAGGTGCTGCGCGCGTCCGTCGAGCCGCAGCGGGCTGGCGGCCTGGACGTGCGCTGGCTGGACGGCGACGCGGCGCGAGACATCGCGCCATCGCTCTCGAACGGCGTTCTGGGCGCGACCTACTGCCCGAGCGACGGCCAGACCGAGCCGGTCCAGACGATGCCCGCCTGGATCGCGGCGGCGAGGCGAGCGGGGGTGCGCTTGTGCCCGCACACCGAAGTGCGCCAGATCCGGTTGCGAGGCGGCCGGGTGGACGGTCTCGAGACCTCGGCGGGCGAGGTTGGCACACCAGTCGTGCTCAACGCGGCCGGCCCGTGGTCGCCGGGGATCGGCGAGCTGGTGGGCGCTCGTCATCCTGTCGATCCCTGGCTGGCCGAGGTCGTGCAGTTTCGGCCGCCGCAGACCGTGCCGGCGCAGTTCATCTCCTGGCGCCGGTTGTCGTTTCGCATGGCTGCCGATGGCCTGCTCTGGTCGGGCTTGAGCAGCCGGCCGCACGGGCGCTTCGCGCGCGGAGCGGCGACGCGAGAGGGGCTCGAGCTCCTCAGAGCGATGGGGTCCGCGATCCTCGACCCGCTGGCCTCCGCGCGTCCGCTCCAGGGCTGGAGCGGGCTGACCGAGTGGACACCCGACGGCGTGCCCATCATCGACGCGCGCAGCGGGCCGCCCGGCTACGTCGTGGCGACCGGCTTCAGCGGGCATGGCTTCGCACTCGGTCCAGCGATCGGTCGGGTGACCGCGCAGCTGATCCTTGGCGACACGCCGGACGTGGATCTCGAGGCGTTCAGGAACGACCGTTTCGGCGAGGCGGATCGGGTCGGCTGGAGCGGTGTGGCCGCGGCGGGAGAGCCGGGCGGACTCGAGCAGCCGGCGTGGACGCGGCCCTACTGGTGAGCGGGCGCGAGTACCGATTCCGGCACGAAGAAGAAGACCACCGCCAGGATCAGGTACAACGCCACGAGCTGTAGCCCCTCGAACCAGGTCGATTCGCCGTCGAGCAGCACGATCGACACGACCACGACCGAGAGGAAGATCGCGGCGATCTCGATCTCGCGGAAGACCAGCGTCATCGGCTGGCCGATCAGGAACGAGGCGACCACCAGCACCGGCGCCACCAGCAGCGCGATCTGCGTTGCCGAGCCGATCGCGATCGTGACCGACAGGTCCATCTTGTTGCGGAGCGCCGCCGCGACCGCGCTCGAGTGCTCGGCGGCGTTGCCGACGACCGCGACGACGATCGCGCCGACGAAGAACTGCGTGAGCCCGAGCTGATGGGTCGCCGCCTCGAGGCTGCCGACCAGGATCTCCGAGACGAGCGCGGTCACCAGCGTCGCTACCCCCAGCAGCACCAGTCCGCCTTGCATGGACATGCGCGGCGGCTCCGCCTCGGCGTGCCCGGCTGGGCCGAACAGGTCGGAATGGGTACGCAGCGAGAACCACAGGCTCGCGACGTAGGTGAGCATCAGCACGATCGCGACCAGCAGGCTGAGCGACTTGATCTGCGGGTCCGGGGCGTTGAGCGAGCCGAAGAGGGAGAGCTGAAAGATGTCCGGCATGATCAACGCGCCGGCCGCGATCGCGAGCATCGCGGCGCTCGTTCCCGCGGCGGTGCGGTTGAATTGCTGACGGTGGCGGCTGTAGCCGCCGGCGAACATGCTCACCCCGAGCACCAGCAGCAGGTTGCCGAGAATGCTGCCGGTGATCGAGGCCTTCACGACTTCCTGCAGGCCGGCGTGCAGAGCGAGCAGCGCGATGATCAGCTCGGTGGCGTTGCCGAAGGTCGCATTCAGGAAGCCCCCGATGCCGGGCCCGGCATGGATCGACACGTCCTCGGTCGCATGGCCGATCAGCCCGGCGAGCGGCACGATCGCCAGCGCGGCGGCGACGAAGATGGCGAGCGAGCCAACGTGCGCCAGATCGAGCACGATCGCGACCGGCACCAGGAGCAGCAGCACGTTGAGCCGGCTGCTGAGCAGCGCCCCGCTCAGCTCGCGCAGCACGCGTCCCTCTTTTCAGTACAGGCGCGTTCGGCGGGGCGCCGCGAGCTCGACGACGCTCGCCAGTTCTTCCCGCTCACGGGGCAACCCTGGCACACGATATGCGTTCGCTTCCTGGAGAGAGTGGGCTGGCCTCTCAGACCGATTCGGACTGGCCCAGCGCAGGCTGAGATGGAGCATGAGCCGCGGCTGAACGAGATATCCCACGCGCTCGACGTCCTGGTGGTCGACGACGATCCGGCGATCGCATCGATCCTTCGAGACCTGCTCGAGGCGGAGGCACTGCGCGTGGCGGTTGCCCATGACGGACTGGATGGGCTTCGTATCTCGCGCACGTCCCCGCCGAGGCTGGTGCTCACCGACCTGATGATGCCGCGCATGTCGGGCGAGGAGCTGGCAAGCGCTCTGCGCGAATCGTTCGGGAGCGCCACCCCGCGCATCGTATACATGAGCGCCGCGAAGCAGCCTCCCCGCGATGGGCAGCCGTTCGTCCGCAAGCCGTTCGATCTCGGCGACATCCTGGCGACGGTCTGCGAGGAGCTGGGGCGAGCGCCCGCGCCGCGCTTCAATTAGCTCGGCCGCCGAGCGAGGCAGTTGGCCGCTGCATGGGCTCGCGTGCATCGCGATTCGCCCAGACGAAGAAGACGACGGCGAGCGCGCAGAAGAAGTAGAAGCCGCCGCCGACCCACATAGTGAGACCCCCGATCTGCTGGTCCATCAGCGGTGTGATCCCCCACAACCCGCCGGCGCGCACGTACTGGTCGTACACCGGGTACGGGGTCAGGGTGACCAGCGCGCCGATCGCCACGCCTCCGATGGTCTGCAGGAAGAGGTAGAGCATCTGGGCCGGATACGAGATGCGCGGCAGATCCGGAAGCGACCCGAGCACCGGCCACCACATAACGACCGCGGTCGCCATGAAGAGGACGTGCTCGGCGACGTGCAGCGGAAGGTGCGCCTGGACGACGTTGAAGATCATCGGCACGTGCGACGCCGCGAAGATCACGTTGAACACGAGATAGGCGGGGAGAGGCCGGGTGATGGCGTAAGCCGCCTGGCGGACGAGCGGACTCCTGAGAAGCGGGCGCTGCATCCAGCCGGGCACGGCGACCAGCAGGAGCGGCGCGAAGACCAGTGTCAGCAGCAGGTGCTGCACCGTGTGGACGGAGAAGAGCGCGGTATCGGCCAGCGTGTCGATCGGCGAGGCCAGCGCGGTGATGAGCACCAGGATCGCGGCGGCGAAAAGCAGGACCTGGCGATGGTTGACGTCCGGCGGCCCGCCAAGCCTCTCGCGCCAGCGCATCCAGGCCAGGAAATAGAGCGCCATCAGCGCCGAGATACCCAGTACGGCGCTCGGCTCGAAGGTCCAGGACACCATCGACGAAAACCAGATCGCCCGCCACTCGGCGGGCGCCTTCACGAGATCGGCGCCGCGCTAGCCGTG
>JADMIO011135853.1_pt1 | contig 19463 bp, 15 predicted proteins | sample 8958161 | NCBI WGS metagenome assembly JADMIO01 (sample SAMN16585339, study PRJNA669376) | soil metagenome | isolation source: Crop rotation soil | place: USA: Cullars Rotation, Alabama | collected 2011
GCGGCGGGGCTTCAGCCACTCGCGAGTCCGGTGGCTGCCACTCCCGCGATGCCCGGCGCAAAGATGCGACGCTACGCAACTGACGGGGCGGATATTCCGCAGTTGATCGCCGACCTCAAAGCGTGGCTCGTTTCGCAGAGCTTCGAGGCCCAGCAACTCAACACTGAAGATGGCGGTGTGATGCTTCAGATCAAGAAGCAGGGAGGTTGGCGCGATTGGGTGGGCATGGCCACGTCGCTCAACATCCTGTTTCAGGAATCAGACGACGCTTTGATGGTGCAGATTGGGGCCGGGAAATGGGCCGACAAGATTGGCGCGGGAGCAGTGAGCTTGATACTGCTCTGGCCGCTGGCAATCTCCGCCGGCTACGGGGCCTGGGAACAAATGAAGATGCCTGATAATGTTTTTGACTTTATTGCGGCGAGACTGAGTTACAAATGACAAGCTAGCGGCCCCGATTCCACCGCAGAGCGTTCCCGTTTGTATCACCAGGGGGAATGAATTTGTAAAAAGCATTTGTTCCTTTCTTCCGAGCTTTTGATTTATTGCTACCCACTACAGTCCTATCAAAACACGAGAAACGAATGAGAAACATCTAACGGGACATTCGTCTCAGGCAGACTTTCTGAGTTTGACGGAAACCGTCACCGCCCGATTGACACTAATTGTCAGACGACTAAATCTGGAAAGTGTCTGACCCAGTTGAAATTTCCCGCATTCGCATAATTTCCTAAACAATTCGCCTATTTTGCTCCTTTCGTTAAGTGGCTGACTCTTGTGGCACGGCCCTTGAGATAGCCCGGCGTGACAAATCGCGCGCTGCGGTTGTTGATTGAGACAAAGCCGGTGGCGCCGAAGGAAAATCAACAAACCAGCTTATCTCTTTAAGGAGCAAATGAAAGAAATGACAAACAAAAACCAGAAGGGCTTCTCGTTGATCGAGCTGCTCATCGTCGTTGCGATTATCGGCATCATCGCCGCCATCGCTATCCCCAATCTTCTCGCTTCTCGGCGCGCCGCGAACGAAGGTTCAGCTCAACAGTCGCTGCGCACCATGGCCAGCGCGGAAGCCACCTATCAGTCAACTGCCGGCAACGGCCAATACGGCCCGGTTCAGAGTCTGGTTGACCAGAACCTGATCGACAGCGTCCTCGGCGCCGGTGTCAAGAGCGGCTACAACTTCACGACTGGCAACGCCACGCCGGCCGCGTCAGCAACGGTGTTCGTTCTGGCCGCAGCTCCGGTTACCTCAAGCGGTGTGACCGCTACGGGAACCCGCGAATTCTGTATCGACCAGACCGGCGTTTTGAGAGGCCGCACTGCTACGACTACGGCTGCCTCCGCCACCTGCGCTGCTGCGTTCGGTAACCCGGTGGGTCAGTAATCCCCCACCTTTGGGTTCTTTCCATCCGGGGGCAGGGCGATATTTTCCCTGCCCCCAACTTTTAGAATCAAACCTTGCCCAGGCTCTTAGACGAGAACGATTCAACTTTACGATTCACGATTGACTTGACTCACCTGAGGCATCCTTATGAAACACCACCACGACGGGTTTTCGCTCATTGAACTCCTAATCGTCGTTGCCATCATCGGTATCATTGCGTCTATCGCGATTCCCAATCTTCTAGCGACCAGACGTGCTGCGAATGAAGGTTCGGCCCAATCTTCCATGCGCACCATAAGCTCGTGCGAAGCGGCCTACCGACACAGCTATGGTGCCGGCAGCTACACTGACCTCGCCACCCTCGGCGCTCGGGTCATGACGGACGAAGTACTCTCAACCGGCACCAAAAGCGGATACACCTTCGCCGCCGATATCGTACCTGGTGAGCCCCTCCAATTCTTCGCCACTGGCTTCCCGGTAACCACCTCCGGCATCGCTCAAACAGGCACCCGCCGATTTGCGATCGCCGAAGACGGCGTCCTCCGTGGAGATTCCGACCTCGCTTCCGGTGTCCCCGCCGATCGAAATGCTGTAGGCCTCATCGCTCCCGTGGGAAACTAAACTCGTTACTTGATGAAACCCAAGTTGCGGAGGTTGGAGTGACTGCTCCGCCTCCGCAATTTTGCTTCTGAGCCGATATTATGAGTTCGCGGACGATCAGCTTGCCACAAAAGAAGAGTCTAGCGTTGCAGTTCTCGCCGGAGACGCTTCACCTCTGTGCGGTAATCGCGGTCGCGGTCGCCGTGCTCGCGCCGATGCTGTTTTGGGGTATGCCTTCGGCGCGCGACCTATCCAACCACTTTAGGTTTGCCCTTCCGTTCTATGACGCACTGGTCCAGGGTAATCTGTATCCGGGATGGCTGGCTGAGTCGAACAGCGGGTTCGGCGACGCCAGTTTTCGCTTTTACCCACCCGCGCTTTATTACTTGCTGGCTTTCGTCCGAGCCCTGACCGGTAATTGGTACGCAGCTAGTGTGGTCACGTTCGCCGCCCTATCAGCGTTAGGCGCAGTCGGCGTCTATCTATGGACGCGAGAATTCACTGAGAGTCAGAGTGCGATGTGGGCGGGAATTTTCTACTCCCTCGCACCTTACCACCTCAATCAATTTTTCCAGGCGCTCTTGCTGGCGGAGTTCGCCGCGGCGGCCGTGTTACCGTTTGTTTTTCTTTTCGCAGAACGAGTTTGCCGGCAGCGCAGAACCAGAGATATCGCGGGGCTGGCCGTAGCTTATGCCTTGCTGGTTTTGACGCACCTACCGTTGACCGTGATCGGATCGATAGCCCTCGCGCTCTATCTCCTTTTTCGCATCAGCCGGAAGCACTTTGGCAAAACAGTACTTGCTCTTGGTCTTTCAGTCGGTCTCGGCCTGGCTGTCAGTGCCAGCTATTGGGTCACCATGTTGGTTGAGTTGAAATGGATCCGGGCCGACAACGTTAACCCCGAACCTTCAATCGACTACCGGCACAACTTTGTGCTGTCCAGTTTCTCAACGGACTTTCTTAACGTCTGGTGGATGAACATTCTTTTGCTCTTCACCGTGGCAATGTTCTGGCCGACGGTGGTCTTGGCTTCCCGCGCTGCCCGACAACGGCTCAGTCAGCAAAGGCAAGCAGGCGGCCCGTTTGCGCTGACCTTACTGCTGGCCCTCACATTTTTGATGGCGACCCCACTGTCGCAACCGCTTTGGAAGTTGCTGCGCCCACTTCAGGAGACTCAATTTCCCTGGCGTTGGCTGGCGGTATCTTCGATGGCATGTTCCGTGCTCATGGGCATGTCGATTCCGTGTTGGGGACGATTGATAAAGACCAGATTGCGTCCGCTGGCCATGTTTGCGTTAGGAACGATCGCGATCTCAATCGCGTTCTCAGCATCACACATCATCCGGGAAGCGCGCTGGATCACGGTCGCTGAATTCGAGGAGACGCTACGTAATATCCCGGGATCACCCAGCGTCTACCAATGGCTCCCGGTGTGGGCTCACGAGCCACTGCCTGAACTGAAAGCGGAAGTTGAAGCCAGCAATCGTAGCGTGATCGTAGATAACTGGTCGCCGGAAAAACGCAGTTTTCACATCAGTGGCGGCAGCGCGACCGAGGCGCGAGTTCGAACCTTCTTCTATCCTCACTGGCACGCAACGGCTGGTCGACGGGAACTTGCTGTTCGTCCGGATCAAAATGGGGCTTTGGTGGTTGCTTTACCAAGCGACGCAACTTCAGTAGCACTGGAGTTCCGAGAACCACCACGGAGTTATTATGCATTCCTCTCAGCGTTGAGCGCCTTGTTTGTAATTTGTGGGCTGTTGGTTATTCCCAACCGCCTGTTTTCAAAAAGCGGCGAAGGGCAGCTGAAACTTAATGCGTAGACTGGTTAAGCTAATGATCCCGCCCGGGCTGGCGTTGCTGGCCGGCGCTATTGTTGTCCTGCCGGCAATCGTCTTCGGCATGCCTAACAATAACGATCTCGCGAATCACTATCACTTCGCTATTCCCTTTTACGAAGCACTGCGCGAAGGCACGCTTTACCCTGGATGGTTAGCGACGCCTAACTTCGGATACGGCGATGTTGTGGTCCGCTTTTATCCTCCCGCTCTCTATTACCTTTTGGCTGCTGGACGCCTCGTAACCGGGAACTGGTACGCCGGCAGTTTGCTGGTTGTGACCTGCCTGTCGGCATTAGGAAGCTTAGGCGCGTATGTCTGGGCACGTTCTTACCTTCCCCGCACCGTCGCGGTTTGGGCCGGCGTCTTCTATGCTTTAATGCCATACCACCTCGCCGAATTTTATCAAGCGGCCCAGTTGGCTGAGTTTGCCGCCGGAGCCGCCTTGTTGTTCGCACTGGCTTTCGCCAAGCGTGTCTGTGACAAAGGAAGATGGCAGGACGTGGCCGGACTCGCCGCCGCTTATGCTGGGCTCGTTCTTAGCCATCTGCCTTTGGCCGTATTCGGCTCCCTCACTCTGCTGGTTTACGCGCTGCTGAATTCTTCGAGACCGGGAGCGACGACAAGATTAATCAGGCTCGCGACGGGGGCGGTCCTTGGTCTGGGGGCCAGTTCGTTCTATTGGGTCACGATGGTGGCTGAGATGAAATGGATCTTCGCCGATGGAGTTAATCCGGATCCACTGTTGAACTACCGTCACAATTTCATCTTTTCAACCTTCTCGGCTGAAAAACAAGAGACAATCTGGTGGATGGGATTGCTGGCGATCGCCACGATGGCAATGTGTATTCCGTCAATCGGTGCGTTCACAAAAAAGATCTTGCCGTCCCGGCGTTGGAACCTGATTGCGCTGGTCTCTTTGCTCGTGAGCTCGTTTCTGATGAGCACCAGTCTCAGCAGACCGGTTTGGGCAATCGTGCCGTATCTGGAAAAGACTCAGCATCCTTTCCGTTGGCTGGCGGTGGTCTCGGCCATCGCGCCCCTTCTGATCGCCGCTAGCGTTCCCTTCTGGACGGCGCAATTACGCCAGCACCGGCGAGAGTTTGCCCTGGCTATGACCGGCCTCGTATTGATAGCGATTACCTTTTCAGTTTCACAGACCGTGCGCGGCGCGACTTATCTTTCGCGATCCAGTTTCGAGCGGATGCTGGCGCCACTTCGTGACTCGCCTGGCATTGTCCAATGGCTTCCGGTTTGGGCTTCAGCGGCGGCCCAGAATAAACCATCATATGAAAAATGCGCGCCACCGGCTCCCGGCGCTAAAGTTGAGGCAGCCGGCCGCACGATTCACATCACACAATGGTCTGATACAAAACGTACTTTTGAAGTTGAAGCCGGGCAACCGGTCGAGGCCCACATTGCGACCTTCTACTATCCGCATTGGAAGACGATCGTAAATGGCCGTGAGCAACCGACGCAATTCGCGGCAGATGGCGCGCTCGCAGTTTCGCTTCCCGCCACGGCCGCTACTGTCGCTTTTGAATTCCGCGAACCCGCGCGCACAAAGTTTTCCGCCGCCACCGCCATAATTAGTTGGACTTTAGTTACGTCTCTTTTTATATTTGGAGCGCTCGCTAACAAGCGCCGTGACCATGAGCCAAATGCAATCTGAAGCGACGCAACCAGCGGTAGCTACTCAACCCTCTCGCACGTCCACCAACACGAATCAGGAAGCGCCGCCTGACTCTTTCAGCATCCATCTGCAAAGAACGCTGACGATCGCGCGTAACGCCTTTCGCGAGGCGGTGCGTGATCGCGTCCTCTATAACCTCGTTCTGTTCGTGCTGTTGCTGATTGCCGGCGCAATATTTCTGGGTGAGCTTTCGGCCGGACAGGAAGCAAAGATTATCGTCGATTTAGGTCTGAGCGGGATGCTCCTCTTTGGGGCCTTCATCGCCATCTTTGTCGGAGTGGGCCTGGTCTACAAGGAGATCGAGCGCCGCACGCTTTATGCGATCTTGTCGAAACCAATCGGTCGGGGTCAATTTCTCCTGGGCAAGTATCTGGGCCTGTGCGCGACGTTGTTCGTCAATATCGTCGTCATGGGAATTGGACTGTCGCTGGCGCTAGCTTACGTGCGACGCGGGTGGGATCCATTACTGGTGAAGGTCTGGCCGGCCATCCTCTTGATCTTTTTCGAGTTGGCGATCCTGACCGGAGTCGCTCTGTTGTTTTCATCATTCTCGTCGCCGGCCCTGTCCGCTCTGCTGACCTTCTTTGTCTTTGTTATCGGACACTTCAGTGGCGATCTGAAGGGCTTAGCGACCTCGAGTAGCAGCGCGCCGGCGCGCTTTGTTTTCCGCGCGCTCTATTACCTGCTGCCTAATCTTTCGAATTACAGCTTTATTACGCCGGCCGCGCACGGCGTAACTCCGGATCCCGCCTCAATGCTGATGGCGGTCGGGTATGCAATTGCCTACATCGCCGTTTTGTTGGCGGCCGCCACGTTGATCTTCAGTCGCCGGAATTTCAAATGAAAAAGACTCCCCTTCTGATCATCACCATCCTGTTAGGCATGACCGTCGCGGTCGGCCTGATTCGAACGATGGATGCGCGCCGCGCCGTGACGACTAAAGAATTCGGTGATGATCCGCTATACGTCAATCCCAGAACGGCCAAACGATTGAGTCTAAGTTTCAATGGATTGGCTGCCGACTGGTACTGGATGCGTTCTCTGCAATATGTGGGCGGCAGAATCGTTTCCTTTAACGACACTCACCAGGACAAAGATCTGATTCTTGGTGATCTTGATCTGCGTTTGCTGCCACAGCTGTTGCGCACGAGCACGACGCTGGATCCCCAATTTATGGCGCCATATGAATACGGGGCGATGATTTTGCCCGAATTCAATTCGGATGACGCAATCAGTTTATTGAACGCCGGCATCGCTGCGAACCCGGCGGCGTGGCGACTCTATCAGCATCTCGGGTATGTCTATTGGCAGCGACATGACTATTACAAGGCCAGCGAAATTTATTCCTCCGGAGCTAAGCAGCCGGGCGCGCCCGCCTGGATGGCGGCCATCGGCGCGCGCATGAAGGCTGAAGGAGGTTCACGAGGCGCCGCTCGCGAGATGTATCGACATCTCTACGACTCGTCCAGTGATCAAGCCGTCAGGGACATGGTCCAAAAACAGCTCATGCGCCTGGATTCACTTGATGATCGGGAAACCATTCAGCGAATCTTACGAGAGTACAACGGCCGCAACGGACGGTGCGCCGCTTCCTGGCGCGACGTTGCGCCAGCGCTGCGGGCCGCGCGATTGATAGTTGATTCTGCGACTGGCGCGCCTCTCGATCCATCTAACACACCTTATCGCCTGATGGAAAAGGAATGCAGCGTCGATCTGAGCGATCAGACGAAAGTCCCAAGAAGATGATTATCGAAATCGAAAACCTGACCAAGGACTACGAAGTCGGCTTTCTCCGGAAGCGTAAGGTCCGTGCCCTCGATGGCCTGTCGTTGACTGTCGATGCCGGTCAAATCTTTGGCTTTCTGGGGGCGAATGGCGCTGGGAAAACCACAACCCTAAAGCTCTTGATGCGACTAATGTTTCCCACGGCCGGATCGGCGCGCATCCTGGGTCGAGATATCAGCGACGTTTCGATGCATGCGCGGATTGGTTACCTGCCCGAGAACCCCTACTTCTACGATTATCTGACTGCGAGGGAATTTCTGGATTACTGCGGCAAACTTTTTGGCTTGAGCAATGCGACCAAACAGCGAACCGAGGAACTGTTGACTCGAGTGCACCTCGATCGGAAAAGCTGGGATCGACAGTTAAGAAAATTCTCCAAGGGCATGCTTCAGCGAGTTGGCCTGGCCCAGGCGATCGTCAACAATCCCGAGATTGTTTTTCTGGACGAACCGATGAGCGGACTCGATCCCGTCGGACGCCGCCAGGTTCGCGACCTGATCGCTTCGTTACGCTCTGAGGGCAAGACGGTATTCATGTGCTCGCACATTCTCTCGGACATCGAAGTCCTTTGCGACAATGTGGCCATCGTGAAGAACGGGCGCGTGGCGCACTCAGGTTCGCTCGACGAGTTGCGTGCGACTCAAAAGAACGCCATCGAAGTGATCGCCACCGGCGCTGATCGCGCCGCCGTGAAGCAAAACCTCGGAATTCAGGCTGAGATGACAACTACGCCCAGCGGCTTGCGAGTTGAAGTCTCTGATGAAAAAGAAGTAGATGAAGTGATTTCGGCGTTAAGAAAAGCCAACGGTAAGCTCGTCTCGGTCCAACCCGTGAGACAATCGCTGGAAGAGCTGTTTATGTAACGGGTCGGAAGCCAGACCTAAGCCACGCACGATTTACTTCAACGTAAACCCGGTCACTTCCATTTTTATGTTCGCTCGGTCGTCACTGTCGGTGAAGCCGTCGATCAGGATCGAGACTCGCATCGTCTTGAGCGGTTCGAGTTCTGCTTGACGTCCGGGAATCACAACCAGCGTGCGCTCTTTCACCGCTTTGCCATCGTGATCGACTACTGAACCGCGTACTTCGAGACCCGTAATGGTCCGCCCCGTGAAGTTGCGCACGGTCGTCTGCAGCGTCATCACGGTGTCGCCCAAAGCGCGTTTGGCTTCGTCCGCTTCCGGGTCATCGCGAGCGATCAGCTTGTTGTACTTGTCCCAGTCGGGCGAGCCGGGCCGGATAGCTCCTTGCAAAGTCACCTGAGTCGCCGGGGCCACAGACTTGCGCATCAGCAGGTAAAAGAAGCCGCCCATAAACACGGCCGCAATTACCGCGACGACAATAATGAGCGTGCGATTCGGCTTATCTTCGGGGATCGTATGTTCTGCGGGCATGGCTATTTGACGCCATTCTAGCGCATGAGTTCCGGCGAGTTAAGTAATAACGACCACCAGGCGTGTGTGACGGTGCGGTTTTGTTTAAGATCTTTGCGGCGCGGCGTGAATTGAGTTGCGGTTTCGGGCGAGGCGCGAAGGCCAAAGTCTTCCCCAAGCAGAATGAGATCGATTAGCAGCGCTTTGCCTCGCTAGCGTCATAACCTTTTGAACTATTACAATCAAATTATGAACTGCCCGGTTTGTAAATCACCCGAATTATCGACTAATGAGCTGGATGCGAACCTTAGTTCGCAGCGGTGTCCCAGCTGTCACGGCAACTTTATCGTTGGCGCAGAGTACTGGCGCTGGGTCGAGGAGCATGGCACCGATCTGGCGGAGCGGATCCAGGATCATGAAACTCTCGAGCTGGCTGAGCCGGGCCTGCCCATCGACTGCCCGGAATGCCGCTTTCGCATGGTGAAGTACCTGGTAGGACGTGGCCTCACTTTTACGCTCGACCATTGTCATGGATGCAAAGGCATCTGGCTGGATGGTAATGAATGGGAGGCGCTGCGCAAGCGAAACCTGCACGACGATTTGAACCTGATGTTCACCTCGTTCTGGCAGACAGAGGCAACCCGCGAAGCTCGCAAGAAGAAGATGGAGCAAATTTATGTGGGCCGCTTTGGTGATGACGATTACGCGGAAATCAAACGCATTCGTTACTGGCTCGACACCAAAACCAATCGCGAGGAATTACTGGCGTTTCTAATTGACAAGAACCCGTTTGATGTTTAGCCCGGGATTCCGATATGACCGATTCAAAACCAGCTGAACTGTGGTATGAGACGAACCTCGATGTGTTCCTCAATCGCTGGTTTGCGAACTATGAAGACGCGCGCCGGGACCTCGAGGTGCACGGCGGGTTTCTACTCCCCTATCGCCACCATTTCTTTGTTTGCAAGGCGGAAGTTGTAAAGGCGCTGGGACTCGATCCCGATGATCAGGATTGGGTGAGAATTGATTTCGACTGCGCCCGGCCAAAGGACGCAGATGCGTTCGCGCGGCTCAGAGGCGCGCGCGAGCGCGTGGCCACTCAATCACTTCCAGATACTTCTTCGTAAACCGCTTCAGTTTGATCGACCATTCGATTCAGGGAGAAACGGGCGTGTGCGTTCACCCGGGCGTCTTGCGCCAGGCGTTGCCGCTCATCTGAATCACCTAACAGTTGCTGTATCGCTTCCGCCAGCGCGTGACTGTCGCCGATCGGAACCAGCCGGCCAGTTTCGCCGTCCTGAATAATTTCGCATGCGCCTTCGGACGCGGTCGCGATCACCGGCGTACCCGCGGCCATCGCCTCAACGATGGAAAGACCAAACGGTTCAGCTCGGGACGGTGAAATGAAGAGATCAAACGTTGAGAGAAGTCCGGGCACGTCTTCAACCCAACCCAGCAGCTTAATCTGCTCGTTGGCACTCAGTTCAGTGATCAGCTTTTCCAGATGTGCTCGGTTCTCCCCACCGTTCGATTTGTCTTCGCCGGCGATTACAAATTCGACGTCCGCACGGTGACCGCAGACCTCGGCCGCGGCGCGTACAAAATCCTCGGTCCCTTTGATTGGCGCGAGGTGGCCTATCGTGCCGATGCGAAACTTTCTCTTTTGTACTTCTGGCATTCGCAGTTGCTCAAATCGGCTGAAATCGATTCCATTGTGAATCAGCACGATCTTGCCTGGCGCGAAGATTTTTTGGGCGCCAAGCGAATCAGCCACGGCTTCTGAGACGGCAATGACCCGCGATGTACGCCGTAACGTCAGCTTGTGAATCCGGCTTAAAGGGAAAAGAACATGACGCGTCAGAACCAGTTTGGCCCGCGAACGGCCCTTGGCCAGGGCCGCCATGGGATAGTCACGCGCCAGGTGAGCATGAACGATATCGATCTCGTGGTCCCGCACCAATCGCGCTAACTTCACCGCAGTGGAAAGGTTCAACGCATTACGCATCGGTAACTCAATAATCTTGTCCGGCAAAATCTCAGTCAGTTCCGCTCGGACTGGAGAGGCTGGCGCGAGCGCGGCAAAGACATCGTGTCCGCGCCTGGACAGCTGGTTAGCAAGATCAGCGAGATGTTTCTCGCCGCCACCAATGTCACGCGCGGAACAGATTTGGAGAATTCTCATGGTGTGACAGATGCCCGGTGGCCTCACGCAATCAGGAGCCTAACCATCAAACTTCTGATACGCGAAAGAATCTAACACAATCATGCTGAGCGCCAGGTCCCGCGATTAACCCGTCCTTGAGCTTCCCTCGCCTCGTGTAGTACAAACTTCGGTCGCCTAATGACTGCTGTAAACGCTATCGCCACACCGTGTATTCTCTGCGATCGTCCTCTCAGCCGGATTGGCAAGGACTTTACCGGCAAAGAGATCTACCGGTGCGACTCGTGCGACTATCTGATGACCCCGCCCGAAACCGGCGACGCCAACACGGCAATTTATGATGACCCCGAATACTTTGATGGCTGGGGATGCAATCTCGAATTCGATTACGAACGGTTCGAACCGGCGGTCCATCAGCAGGTCAGCGAGTACCTCAACTTCATCAGGAAATACACGAACGGCAAGTCGCTGCTCGATGTCGGCACCGGAAGCGGCCTGTTACCGCATATGGCGCGGACCCAGGGATATGAAGTCGAAGGCACGGACCTATCAAAACATGTTAGTGATAACGTCCCTGCAAAGGCCGGTTTTCCTATTCATCACGGCACTTTGGAAGCAATAGATTTCCCCCGGCGTTACGATATTGTCACCATGCTCCACGTTTTAGAGCACACGACAAATCCACTTTCCACCATGACGCGGGCAAAGGAAATTCTGAATGATGGCGGTTTTATCATGGTCGTGGTGCCGAACGTGCGCAGCCTGGATACGCGCATCAAGGACATACTTTCTAAAACGAAATTGAAGAGCCGGCCCTACAAACATCTGGCGCTCGGCCATCACAACTGGGTATTTTCGATCAAGAGCCTCGAGATGCTGGGCGCCAAAACCGGTTTGCGAATCGTGCATCGTGAAACGCGACAACCTTCCTGGCGCGCCGGCGGGGGACACAAAGTCCTCGAGCGCTATCAGCTCGCAACCTGGTGTTGGATCGTCTATCAAAAGAACCAATCGTCAAACACAAAATGAAATCAGCCCGAAGCAAAACCTCACGAAAGAAGAAGCTGCTGCTCATCCTGTTCGGCATTGTGTTCGGATTGCTGATGACCGAGATCTTCCTGCGCGTCATCGGCTATTCGTATCCAATCTTTTACGAGACCGATTACTATCGCGGCTTTGCTTTGCGCCCGGGCATCGAAGGGCACTATCAACGCGAAGGCGAGTCATACGTCCGTATCAACAGCGACGGCCTCCGCGATCGCGAGCACCCAAGCGCGAAGCCGGCCAATACTTTTCGCATCGCGCTGCTGGGCGATTCCTTTACGGAAGCCATGCAGGTCTCGATGGAACAAACCTACTGGTACTTGCTCGAGAAAAAACTTAATGAGTGCAATGCCTTTCCCGGGCAGCAGGTGGAGATAATCAATTTCGGTGTTTCAGGTTATGGCACGGCCCAGGAACTAATGACGCTGCGCGAAAAAGTCTGGGCTTATTCTCCGGACATGGTGGTGCTGGCGTTTACGACCTATAACGACATTTTTGATAACGCGCGCGCGATCAGCGGCAACGACGACGTTCCCTACTTTGTTTATCGTAATAATGAACTGGTATTGGACGCATCCTTCCGCGACTCGAGCACTTACGGCTGGCACGATGGGAAGCTAAGCAAGCTCGGCCGCTGGTTTCACGATCATTCGCGCGTTATTCAGATGCTTCATTACCTGCAGTTCGTGGGCAAATTCCAACTAACCGACTGGCGTAACCGCAGGAAGCTGGCGGCCGAACAAGAGAAACAAAAACAACAGCCACCACAGCCCAAGCCGGAAGCGACAGCCAGCCCGCAGCGACTCACGCCCGAACAGGTTGGTCGCGACAACATGGTCTATCGGGCCCCCGAGACTGATGATTGGAAAGAGGCGTGGCACGTGACCGAAGGCCTGGTAACCCAGATGCGAAATGAGGTCGCCCAGAAGAACGTCAGGTTCATGCTCGTGACTTTGAGCAACGCGATTCAGGTGTACCCAAATCCGGCCGTCCGCCAGCAATTTCTAAAGCACGTCGGCACCGACACAATCTTCTATCCGAATTTGAGATTGAAAGCGTTGGCTGAGAAAGAACAGATCGATTTCCTCGACCTCGCCCAACCGATGCAGAGTTATGCGGACGAGCATAAGGTCTTCTTACATGGCTTTGGGAGCGACCTGGGAAACGGTCACTGGAACCAGGACGGGCACAAGGTCGTGGCTGATGTGCTGGCGCAGAAGCTGTGCGTGCAACCGGCTGCGAAGTAAAGCTGCGAAGCGCGGAAGTAATTAAGCCCAAGGCGAGGCGGCTCGCCAGGTCAACCTGAAGGGTTGAAAGAAAGTAGCCGGGGGTCAAAGCGAAGCGAAGCCCCCCGGATCGCGTGGTTAAAGGAAGTGCACGCTGAAGGCGTGCCGGACGACCGCGGGAGGAATCTCCCACCCCTTCAGGGTAGGAATCTTTAACAATTCTTACCCAGTGGTCTTGCTACGCTTCGACCACCGGTTACTATCTCGCAACCCCCGCATCGTTCACCTCACGATTTCAAAATCCATCCATTGGCTAGCCACGCGATGTTTTTCGTCGGCCACCGGATCGGTGACGATAATCTGCAAGACATACTCGCCGGGAACCAGATCCGCTCCCAGCAAAATGCGACCTCTGGCCTGCAACCTCGTCAAGTCGGTTTGGCCGGTCATGTCGAATGGCTGCACCCGTCCGGTGAAGACTGCTTGTCCATTTCTAAACAAGCGAACCTGGGTCGTTATTTGCGGACGGGCCGTCGCCTTATCCGAGCGCGCGTTGTAAACAAAATAGCCGTAATCCAGGGCCATGCCGCGGCTTAGGTGGCGCACGGCCGGACTCGCTTCGGCGTTTCCTTTATCCCAGCCCTCGTCGGTTGTGGCGCTCGAGTCCGGCGATCCGGACGTTGCGGCGTTCAAGTACCTGCCGGTTAGGGTAAGACTGGATAGTGCGAGCCGATTCTTCTTGAGGTCCGGCACCTCGATAAACTGACTGGCGGAGCCGATTCGCTCGCTGACCGAGTCGCGCAGGGACATGCGCAGTTGATAAGCGCCCGGCTTCTTGATGGGCACCACGATGGAATAGACCAACCCGTCTCGCTGAATGCGCTTGTACCACTCATCGGTGATCTTGAGCGTGTAGGTTCGACCGCTTTGATCGACCGGAATTCCGTTGTCGCCAAAGGTCATCGCCAGGACATCGAAAACCAGCTTGTGTGTATGATCCGGTTCGTCGGTAAAGGTCAGGTCACTGCCGTCCACGTGCAAAACCGAACGCATGAACGAACCAACTTTCGGATCGTTCGCGAACAGTGAAGTCAGTTGTAATTTCACTCCCGTCGCTCCGAACGGAGAGACCAATGCGCCGGTTAACTGCTGCGCCAGCGTCTTCGGCGCCGGCTCTTTATCCTCATCGCTGACACCATAAAAGCCGTTCCGCATCCGAACAGTGAAATTTCCGGGTCTGGTTACTTTCAACTTGAGGTTATGAAACTTTCGCCGCCCCAGCCGCGGATCGAATGTAGATTCGTCCGGCCGGTAACCAATCAAATAAAAGCCACGTTGATCCGCCAACACGCGCTTAATCCCGGCGCTCAGATCATTTGTGTTTCTGATCGCCAACCCGCCGGTTTCCTGAGCCAGATAATTCAATCCATTCTGTGATTCGAAAAAATCAGCGCTGCGATTACTTAACTCGTCGGCAACAACCTCGGGCGACATACCGCTGGTGCTATCGGCGGCCTGGAGACCAAACCACACCATCCCGCGTGCATCCATCGTATAGATGACAACTGATGCGCGATTGGCCTGATCGATGAGCCGCTCCATTGTTCGCAAAACGCGATCGTTGCTGCTTCGATCATCGCGATCAAAAATCTTCAAGCCGTCAGACACCAGCAAAATAGATTTTCGACCCGGCAGATCGTGCAATCCACCCACGACGTAACTCAATGCCCCCAGCGTCCCGACGGAAAAGACGTCTTCGCGGAGTTGATCAATTTCCTGCTGGGCCTTGTCGGGATCAAGCTTGAGTCCCGGGTCAGCAGGTGGCTTACTTTCCAGCGGCGAGAATACACCTGAGCCCGCCCGGCCATTCGCGTTCCATTTCACTCGTTCTATCGCCGCGTACAATTGGCGCTTGTCGGACGTGAACTGTTGCAGGGCCCCCATTCCTCCGCTGGTCCGAATAATCGCCACCAGATCGCCCGCCTGCATTTGTTCGTCGACAAATTTTTTCAAAGCGCGCCGGACATAGTTGGTGCTCTGAAACGAAAGCCCAAGATCGTCCACTACCAGCGCAATCGTCCGCCGCACATCCTCAGGTCTTAGTTTGGTGGGTGGCACCGGCGGATTGTTCGGATCCGGTTTCGCCGCGCTGGTCCTGGCCGGCGCCACGGTCGCCGGCGATTCCGACAGGTAGTACTGAAAGTTAGTGATCTTCTGTTTGCGCCCGTCCTCGTAGATTTCCACTTCATCGGGCTTCAGATCCGTGATTACTTTCCCGCTCTTGTCTGTAACAACCGCATCAACCTGCACCAGGTTGGTAGTGATGCGCACGATGTCTTCATCGTCCGGCCTCTGCGGTGATGGTGTTGGCGATGGCCCGGGCAGGGCGGGAGGTCGAGCGGATTGAGCCGGTGATTGGAAAGTTGCCGCGAAAGCGGCCGGGCTAATCAAGACAGCTAGCAGCAGGAGTTTAAATCTCACGCGAAAACCTCAGTCCCTTACTCAACGATTTCAAAATCGATCCATTGCGTGGCGATGCCGTGCTTGCTGTCGGCGAGCAAGTCCGTAACTACCACTTGCGCCACATATTCGCCGGGCGCCAGAACGCTGCCGAGTTGAATGCGACCCGAACCCACCATCCGTTTTAGATCCGCCTGACCGGTTGGATCAAGCCGATTAGTCTGCCCGGCAAATATTTCTTTGCCATCGCGAAAAAGGCGTATTTGAGTAGTGACACTTGGGAGATTGCTGGCCTTGTCCAGGCGCGCGTTGTAAACATGAAAGGCATAGTCCAGCAGCATCCCACTCCGAAAGCGCCGCACCGCCGGGCTGGCTTCAGGATCTCGCGTATCGACGCCTTCGTCGCTCTGGCCGGCTCGGGATATCGAGTTGTCCGGCGCCCCACTGCCCGGCCGCCAACCCATAACTGTCAGGCCTGATAAAGCCAGGCGCTTCTTTTTTAAATCGGGGATCTCGACGAACTGACTGGCTGAGCCGATGCGCCCGCTCGCCGAATCGCGCAAAGACATGCGCAGTTGGTAGGCGCCGGGTTTCTGGACCGGAACCGTCATGTAGTAAATCAACCCCTCCTGCTGACTTCTCTTGTAGTCTTTGTCCGTCAGCTCGAGCGAGATAGTCTTGCCCGCATGCTCAATCGGGAAGCCATTGTCGCCAAAGGTCATCGCGAGCACATCAATGCTGGATTTATGCAGGCCGTTGGTTTCGTTGGTAAAACTCAGATCGCGCGCGTCAATGTGCACCACCGAACGCATAAACGATCCAATTTTTTCATTGTTAACGAACAATGACGTGAGTTGCAGCCGTACTCCGGTGGCCCCGAATGGTGAAGCCAGCGCGCCCACCATCTGCTGCGCGATGCCCGGCGCCCGGCGTTTCTGATCTTCGTCGCTAATTCCGAAAAAACCGCTTCGCATCCGCACGTTGAATTTGCCCGGCCGGGTGACCTTCAACGAAAGTCGATGGAAGATTCGTTGCCCGCGACGACGATCAAAGGTTGACTCATCAGGACGAAATCCAATCAGGTAATAGCCTTTCTGGTCGTCCAGAGCGTGTCGAATGCCGCCTGAAATATCATTATTGTTATGCACTGAGAAGCCGCCGGTCTGTTCCGCCAGCACACTCAAGCCTTCTTGTGAGTCAGAAAAACTACGCGACCGCATGGCGAGCAGGTTGGCGACCTGATCGGGTCGCAGGCCGCGGGTGTTGTCCGCGGCAGTGAATCCCAATGTCTGCAAACCCCTGGCATCGATTGTATAGATGACGACCGAAGCCCGGTTCGCCTGATCGATCAGCGAGCGCACGGCCGCATACACGCGGCCGCTGCGTCCCAGATCTTCCCGGCTGAAAAGACGGAATCCATCAGATACCAGCACCACAGATTTCCTGCCCGGCAACTCGCGCAATCCACGCACGACGTAACTTATCGCGCCCAACGTGCCGACGGAAAATACATCTTCGCGATAGCGCTCGACATCCTCTCCGGGAATGTAGCTGGGATCATTGACGTTCGGGCTCGCGGCGATCGGCCCTCCGTCAAACGGCGGAATCGCGCTTAGGCCGCCGCGGCCTATATTGTTCCAGCGGATGCGCTCAACGGCGGCAGACAGTTGCCGCTTGTCTGAAGTGAATTGCTGCAACGCGCCCATCCCGCTACTGCTGCGAACTATGGCCACCAGATCGCCCTGTTGCATGTGTCGATCGATGAACTTCTTCACTGCTTCGCGAACAAAGTGAGTGCTTTCAAACGAAAGGCCGAGGTCATCGACCACCAGCGCAATCGTCCGCCGCACATCCTGAGGTTTTAGAATTGTAGGTGGGACTGGCGGACCGTTCTTATCCTCCGCCTTTCTCGGGTCGGTTTTTGTCAGCTTCTCAGCAGGCGTGGAGTCCGCGACGTAGTATTGGAAGTTAGTGATTTGCTGTTTCTTTCCGTCCTCATAGATCTCGATCTCATCCGCCTTCAAATCGTTAACCAGTTTTCCGTTCCTGTCGGTGACGACTGCATCAACCTGGACCAGGTTGGTGGTGATGCGAACGACATCCTCATCGTCCGACTTTTGCGGCGTTGCTTCGCTGGTTTTTGTTGAAGGGGTCGGGGACGGTTGTTGTGCGGCCAACGGCGACAACGCTGAGGTGATCAGCAAACACGCAATTAGAGATGGAAATCTCATCAGGTTCTCAACGCCATGCCCGACCACCTCTACAGAAAGACTTACCCAGGGTCATCGCACCTTCGAGGTTACCCTCGACGATCTGCGGAATAGCGGTCGCTTAAGCCCAAGGCTAGTCTGCGAGCCTTGGGTCAACCGCCTCTTAAGATGATCAAGATCCGAAGGGGCGACAACGATCACGGGTAATTACTTAACGATCTCGAAATCGAGCCATTGCGTCGCCGTTCGCTGCTTCTTGTCGGCGAGCAAATCGTTGACCACCACCTGCGCCACGTATTCACCCGGTGTCAGCACACTGCCGAGCTGGATCCGGCCAGAGACAACTATGCGCTGCAAATCCGTCTGGCCCGTGAGATCAACCGGATTCACCTGGCCGGCAAAAACCTCCTTGCCGTCGCGAAACAGCCGGAGCTGCGCAGTTAACTGCGGGGCATTGGTCTTCTTATCCAACTTCGCGTTGTAGATGATGAACAGATAGTCCATCAACATGCCTTGTTTGAAGTGGCGGAGTGCGGCGCTGGCCTCGACGCTTTGATCGACCAGCTCGCCGGCCGAACCAGATTGATTCGCCGTCGCACTCGATGGGGAGGCTGGGGCCGCCAATTGCGCTGCCTGGCTTTGATCCAAACCGGTGATGGTGAGACCGGAGAGACTTAAACGATTATTCGTGAGATCCGGGACCTGAATGAAATCCGAAGCTGAGCCGATCCGCTGGGTGGCTGTATCGCGCAAAGACATCCGCAACTGGTAAGCGCCCGGCCGCTTAATCGGCACCGTCACGTAATAAACCAGCCCGTCGCGTTGCACCTGGCGATACATCCGTTCCGGCAGGGTGACCGCATAACTCTTACCCAACTGATCGATGGGCGCGCCGTTCCCGCCAAAGGTCATGGCCAGCACATCGAACACGGATTTGTACTGATGGTCTGGTTGTTCGGTAAAAGTCAGGTCCCTGGCGTCGATGTGCAGAATCGCGCGCATGAACGAGCCCACCGTTGCATCGTTGGCGAACAGCGGCGTCAGTTGCAGACGAACGCCGGACGCGGCGAATGGAGATACCACGGCGCTCACCATCTGTTGCGCCAGCGATCGTTCCGTGGGCGCTTTCGTTCGATCCTCGACGCCGAAAAAACCGGTGCGCATGCGCACCTCGTACTTGCCCGGCCGCGTCACCTGCAACTTGAGATTGTGAAACTTGCGCCGCCCCGCCGCGTCGAACGTCGATTCATCAGGACGATATCCAATCAGGTAATAGCCCTTTTGGTCGTCCATCACTTTCTTGATCCCGCCCGCCAGGTTGTTGGTATTTCGAATTGCCAGGCCGCCGGTTCCCTCAGCCAACGCGATCAAGCCATCCTGACTGGTAGAAAAATCATGCGCGCGGATCGCCAGCTGTTGCGCCAGCTGATCCTGTCGCATCGTCATGCGGTGGCCGGTGCGGGGATCAATGAAACCCGGGTTGTCGGCCGCCGTCCAACCGGTGGGCTGAACGCCGCGCGAATCCATGGTGTAGAGCACTACGGCCGCGCGATTTGCCTGATCGGTCAGGACTTTCAAATCCTCGAGTACGCGCCGGTTGCCGGCCGAGTCACCTCCGAAAATACGCAAACCGTCTTTCCAGCACATTGGGATCCTAAGCTTAGAATTCCACGTGGACAAGTTGTCGCG
>JADMIO011306062.1_pt1 | contig 19461 bp, 17 predicted proteins | sample 8958161 | NCBI WGS metagenome assembly JADMIO01 (sample SAMN16585339, study PRJNA669376) | soil metagenome | isolation source: Crop rotation soil | place: USA: Cullars Rotation, Alabama | collected 2011
GCACCGGTCGCCGCGCCGCCGGCGCCGCGCGCACCGGCACCGCCGCCGCCTCCGCGCGAAGGCGCGGCCTGGACGCCGGCGCCGGATGCGATCGAGGAGGTACGCATCGTCAGCATCGACGATGGCGAGGCCACCGAGGAATGGGAAGTGACCGCGCCGCCGGCGCGCTAGACTGTCGATCCTGTGCAAGACGCCGGCGCGGGCGACCGCGCCGGCTTCCTTTTTTCTGGAGCCGAACCGGCAATGGAAGCCCTGCTGTTGTCCACGCTGACCGTCGCGCTGGCGGAGATCGGCGACAAGACGCAATTGCTGGCACTGCTGCTGGCGGCGCGCTACCGCAAGCCCTGGCCGATCATTTTCGGCATCCTTGCGGCGACGCTGGTCAACCACGCACTCTCCGCATGGCTCGGCGCCTGGCTGTCTACGGCGGTGCCGCCGCAGGTGCTGCGCTGGGGGGTGGTCCTCAGCTTCATCGCCGTCGCCGCATGGGCGCTGGTGCCCGACAAGCTGGACGAAGACGAGCAGCCGACGAAGCTCGCGATGGGCAGCGTGTTCATGGCCACGCTCGTGGCCTTCTTCCTCGTCGAGATCGGCGACAAGACCCAGGTCGCCACCGTGGTACTGGCCGCGCGCTGGTCGCCCTTGTGGCAGGTCGTCACCGGCACGACGATCGGCATGCTGCTGGCGAACGTGCCGGTGGTGCTGCTCGGCGCGCGCTTCGCCCATCGCCTGCCGCTGCGCGCAGCACGCTGGACGGCGGCGGCGCTGTTCGCGGCGCTGGCGATCTGGGTCGCCGTAGCCGGCCTGCCCGCGAACTGACGCGCGCTGTCGGCAACCGCTATGCTGGCCGCGGTCTTCCGCCCGGCCGTACCTTGAGCACGCTGCGCCAAAGCTTCGTCGAACTGCTGCATGCGCTGCGCCAGCCGCGCGACGAACTGCTGCTCGAACTCGGAGCCGAAGGCGAAGTCCTGCTGGCGCGCCTGCGCCTGGCCGTCGCCTCGGTGCTCATGCTGCTGCCGGCGGTCAACTACCTGGCCGGCGGCGGCGGCTTCGAATCGCTGGTCGGCGTCGCCGGCGTCGGGCTGGCGATCCTGCTCAGCCAGGTCTGGCTCGGCATCGCGCGCCGCCATCGCCGCTATCCCTGGCTGCCCTTCGTCTCCACCGGCTTCGACGTCAGCGTCGTCAGCCTGGTGCTGTTGCTGCTGGCGTTCCACGAGCCCGCGGCCGGCCTCAACAGCGTGGTGGTGTGGTGCTGCTACCCGCTCGTCGTGCTCGCCACCGCCTTGCGCAACGACGTGCGCGTGACCCTGTTCGCCGGCGTGCTGGCGATCTGCGAATTCCTGCTGATCTCGGGCCTGTTCCAGTACGCGGCCGGCGCGCCGATCCGCTCGGTCGAATACGGCACGGTGGAATTGTCCAGCCAGCTGCAGCGTGCCGTGCTGCTGCTCGCGACGACGGTGGTGACGATGCTGATCGTGTACCGCATGCAGCGGCTGGTGCAGATGTCCGGCACCGACGGGCTCACCGGCCTGCCGAACCGCAGCTACCTCAACCACCGCGTGCCGCGGATCCTCGCGGACGCGCGCGCGGTAGGCGAAACCGTCTGCCTGGCGCTGCTGGACCTCGACTTCTTCAAGCGCATCAACGACGAGCTCGGCCACCAGGCCGGCGACCGCGCGCTGCGCCACGTGGTGGACGTGCTGCGGCTGGAACTGCGCCGCGACGAGCCGATGCTGCGCGTGGGCGGCGAGGAGTTCGTGGTGCTGCTGCGGCAGCCGCTGGGCGCCGGCTGGGAACGCATGGACGGGCTGCGGCGCAAGCTCGAGTCCTCCTGCTTCGAGCCCGGCGACGGCATCGAGGCACGCCGCCTGACGGTGAGCTGCGGGGTGTCCTGCTCGCCCGACGACGCGCTGGACGTTTCCGGCCTGATGCGGATGGCCGACCTGCGCCTGCGCCTGGCCAAGCAGTCCGGCCGCAACCGTGTGGTCGCCCGCGATTCGGCCTGAACGCGCTTGCCGGGCGTCGGCGCCCTGCACTACCCTGCCGCATCTCCGCTGGAACCCCCCTCTTCCATGGCTTTCGACATCCTGTTCGGCCTGTTCGGCCTGTCCGTCCTGCTCGGCATCGCCTGGCTGTTCTCCCTGGATCGTCGCAACGTCGACTGGAAGCTGGTGGCGACCGGCGTCACCCTGCAGATCGCCTTCGCCGCGCTGGTGCTGCTCGTGCCCGGCGGCAAGGACGTGTTCGACGCGCTCGGCCAAGCCTTCGTGAAGGTGCTGAGCTTCGTCGCCGCCGGTTCGAACTTCATCTTCGGCAACCTGATGGATGTGCCGAAGTACGGCTTCATCTTCGCCTTCCAGGTGCTGCCGACGATCATCTTCTTCGCCTCGCTGATGGGCGTGCTTTACCACCTGGGCGTGATGCAGACGGTGGTGCGCTGGATGGCCTGGGGAATCACCAAGGTGATGCGCGTGTCCGGCGCCGAAACGACCAGCGTCTGCGCGAGCGTGTTCATCGGCCAGACCGAGGCGCCGCTCACGGTGCGTCCATACATTTCGAAGATGACCGAGTCCGAGCTGCTGACCATGATGATCGGCGGCATGGCGCACATCGCCGGCGGCGTGCTCGCCGCCTACGTGGGCATGCTCGGCGCCGGCGACCCGGTCAAGGGCGCCTTCTACGCCAAGCACCTGCTCGCCGCCTCGATCATGGCGGCGCCGGCGACGCTGGTTATCGCCAAGCTGCTGCGCCCGGAAACCGGCGATCCGCTCACGCGCGGCACGGTGAAGATGGAAGTGGAGAAGACGGCGAGCAACGTCATCGATGCGGCCGCTGGCGGCGCCGCCGACGGCCTGCGCCTGGCGCTGAACATCGCCGCCATGCTGCTGGCTTTCATCGCGCTGATCGCGTTGCTGAACTGGCCGCTGACCTGGCTTGGCGACGTCACCGGCCTGGCCGCCTGGCTGGGCAAGCCGACCGACATGGCGGCGATCCTCGGCTACCTGCTTGCGCCGATCGCCTGGGTGATCGGCGTGCCCTGGGCGGACGCGACCACGGTCGGCAGCCTGATCGGCCAGAAGATCGTGCTCAACGAGTTCGTCGCCTACCTGCAGCTGGCCGACATCGTAAACGGCAAGGTCGCCGGCGTGGCGCTGAGCGCCAAGGGCACGCTGATCGCCACCTACGCGCTGTGCGGTTTCGCCAACTTCAGTTCGATCGCGATCCAGATCGGCGGCATCGGCGGGCTGGCGCCGGAGCGGCGCAGCGACCTCGCCCGCTTCGGCCTGCGCGCCGTGCTCGGCGGCTCGCTGGCGACGCTGATGACCGCCACCATCGCCGGCGTGCTGACGTCGATCGGTGCCTGAAAAATAGGGTCAGACTCCTTATTCAGCTACGATCCCGACAGCGCTGACCCGCGTGGCGGGCGAGCTGAATAAGGAGTCTGACCCCATTTTTATCGGGCCCTACCGCATCGAACCGAATGTCGTGCTGGCGCCCATGGCGGGCGTCACCGACAAGCCGTTCCGGATGCTGTGCAAGCGCCTTGGCGCCGGGCTGTGCGTGTCGGAAATGACCACGAGCGACCCGCGCCTGTGGAAGACGGAGAAGTCGCTGCACCGCATGGACCACGCCGGCGAGCCGGCGCCGGTCAGCGTGCAGATCGCCGGCACCGACCCGGCCGTGCTCGCCGACGCCGCGCGCTACAACGTCGACCACGGCGCGCAGATCATCGACATCAACATGGGCTGCCCGGCCAAGAAGGTGTGCAACGTCTGGGCCGGCTCGGCGCTGCTGCAGGACGAGGCGTTGGTGGCGCGCATCCTCGACGCGGTAGTCAGGGCGGTCGACGTTCCAGTCACGCTGAAGATCCGCACCGGCTGGAACCGCGACAACCGCAACGGCGTGGCGGTCGCACGCATCGCGCAGGACTGCGGCATCGCCGCGCTCGCGGTGCACGGGCGCACGCGCGCCGACCAGTACCAGGGCGAAGCCGAATACGACACCATCGCCGCGATCAAGCAGGCCATTGCCATCCCGGTGCTGGCCAACGGCGACGTGGATTCGCCGCACAAGGCGCGTGAGGTATTGCGCCGCACCGGCGCCGACGCGCTGATGATCGGCCGCGCCGCGCAGGGCCGGCCGTGGATCTTCCGCGAACTCGCGCATTTCCTCGCCACCGGCGAGACGCTGCCGCCGCCGTCCACCGCGGAGGTGCGCGACATCCTGCTCGGGCACCTGCGCCACCTGCACGAGTTCTACGGCGAAACCGCCGGCGTGCGCATCGCACGCAAGCACCTGGGCTGGTATGCGAAGGATCGTCCCGAGAACGCCAGCTTCCGCGCCGTGGTCAACCAGGCCGAGAGCGCCGAGGCGCAGCTGCGGTTGACCAGCGAATATTTCGAAGGCCTGGCGGAAGCCGGCGACCGCCGCGCCGCCTGAACCCGGCGCCGCCGCCGTAATCGCCGGCGGCGATTCCCGAATCCACGGTAGAAACCACCGCCATTCGCGGCGCGCGGTTTCGTCCCGGGAGAAGCAAATGTGCCAGGCCGCGGTGCGAACCGCCCCCCGATTCGCGCCCCCCACCGCGGCAGGGCTTGGACTAGACTGGCCCTGCGCGTCCCCCGCCGCCGTCGCCAGGAGCGGATTCGGGCGCCCCGGGGGACGTGCGATGAGCGGCTTTGCGACCACGCGCTGGAGCCTGATCCTGGATGCAAAGACGGGGCCGGAAGCCGGTCGCGTCGCGCTGGAGCAAATCTGCCGCGATTATCGCCAGCCGGTACTGTCCTTCGTCCGGAGGCACGGCTACGCAGCCGCCGACGCCGAGGACCTGACCCAGGAATTCTTCGCGCGCCTGCTCGAGCAGGGCTGGCACGCGCGTGCCGATCCCTCGCTCGGGCGCTTCCGCAGCTACCTGTTGACCGCGCTGCGCCGTTTCCTCAGCGATGCGCGCGACAGCGCCGGTGCGCAGAAGCGCGGCGGCGGCCAGTTGCGCGTGTCCGCGGACGAAACCTTCGCTACGCTGACCGCGCCGGACAGCGAGTCGCCCGAGCAGGCCTTCACCAAGCACTGGATGAAGACGGTAGTGGATCGCGCCATGCAGCGGCTGCGCGCCGAGGCATTCACCGCCGGCAAGCAGGAACTGTACGCGCAGCTCAACGGCTTCCTTGGAGAGACGCCCGACCCTTCGGCGTACCGGGAGCTCGGCGAGCGGCTCGGCATGCGGCCGAACACCATCGCCGTCGGCGTGCATCGCATGCGCCAGCGACTGCGCGCACTAGTGCGCGAGGAGTTGCTGCAGACCGTCAGCGACGCCGCCGCGCTCGATGAGGAGCTGCGCGAACTGCGCGCGACTTTCGCCGACGATTTCAACGGGGCCTGAGGCTCATGGCAAATGCACCTCCGGTTTCCTCCCCCGGCTTCGCGAATACGCGCTGGTCCCTGGTCGCAGCGCTGGAGAGCCAGGGCAACGCAGAGCTGACGCCCTTGCTGGAGTTGTGCTTGCGCAACTGGTATCCGGTGTACGCATACCTGCGCCATTGCGGCCATCCGCCGGAGACGGCACAGGCGCTGACCCGGCAGTTCTTCGACCACCTGCTCAACCGCGGCCCCGGCCACGCCGACGGCGAACGCTTCGGCCGTTTCCGAGAATTCCTGGTCGCCGAGCTGCACGCCTTCCTGTCGCGCGAGCGCAGCCCGCTGTCGGAACAGGCCCCGCAGCCACCGCTCGACATCGAATCGCTGGAGGCGCGCCAGCGCCAGGACAGCGCGCACGCCGGATCGCCGGAGCAGGCGCTGCGCCGAGGCTTCGCGCTCGGGATTATTGGTGAAGCGCTGCGGAGATTGCGCGGCGAGGCCCGCGACGCGAGCCGCCTGCCGATGTTCGAAAAGCTCGAGCGCTTCCTCACCGCCGAACCGCGCCCCGGCGAGTTCGAATCGATCGCCGACACCCTGTCGGCACGGCCGCTGTTCGTAGTTATGGCGGTGAAGCGGTTGCGCCAGCGCTTCACCGAGCTGATCGACGAGGAGCTTGGCGACACCGTGCTCAGCCCCGAGCAGTTGCTCGCCGAACGCACGGCGCTGTACGAAGCAATGGCCCGGAACGGAGAATGAACCGGCAATCGGGCAGCTCGCACAGCACGATCCTGGATCCCGGCCGCAGCTGGGAGCTGGAGCCGGGGTTGGCCGCGCTCGCTTTCGGCAGCCGTCCGCCGAGGCGCAGCAGCGCCGCCACCGGCGTGTCCGCGCACCTCGCTTTCCTGCCACCGGATGCGATAGAGATCGACCTGCGAGATCCGGCGCAACGCAGTTTCGGCGACTACGAACTGCTCGAGCTGATCGGCCAGGGAGGAATGGGAGTGGTGTACCGCGCGCGGCAGAACAGCCTCGCGCGCGACGTCGCGGTGAAGCTGCTCTCCGCCGGCCCGTGGGCCTCGCCCGATTTCATCCAACGCTTCCAGCGCGAGGCGCAGTCGGCCGCGCGCATGCAGCATCCCAACATCGTGCCCATCCACGAAATCGGTGCACACGAGGACCTGAATTTCTTCTCGATGCGCCTGGTCACCGGCGGATCGCTGGCGCAAAAACTCGCACGCGAAGGCCCGATGCCGCCGCGCGAAGCGGCGCGGCTGCTGCGCTCGGTGGCCGAAGCCGTGGATTACGCGCACCGCCTCGACGTGCTGCACCTGGACCTGAAACCGGGCAACGTGCTGCTCGACGACCGCGGCGAGCCGCTGGTGGCGGATTTCGGCCTCGCGAAGCGCCTGGACGAAACGCTCGCGGTCGACAGTACGGAGGTGTCGGGCACGCCCAGCTACATGGCGCCGGAACAGGCGCAGGTGGAAGCGCAGTGCCTGTCCGCTGCCACCGACATCTACGGCCTCGGCGCGATCCTCTACGAATGCCTGGTGGGACGCCCGCCCTTCACTGGCGCCAGCGCGCGGGAAACGCTGCGCCAGGTGGCGAGCGATGCCCCGAAGCCGCCGCGCGAACTGCAACCGGCGGTGCCGCCCGACCTGGAGGCGATCTGCCTGAAGTGCCTGGCGAAGGACCCGTCGCGGCGCTACCCGGGCGCGCGCGCGTTGGTCGACGAGCTCACGCGCTTCCTCGAAGGCCGCGAGACGCGCGCCCGCCCGCTCAACGTCGCGCAGCGCGCGCTGCGTTTCGGCCAGCGCGAGCCGAAGCTGGTCGGCCTGCTTGCGCTGGTGCTGTTCTCGCTGGCGATGGGCTTCGGCGCTTCCGCGATCCAGTGGCAGCGCGCCGAGCGCAACGCCGCCGACGCACGCCACCTGCTGTGGGAGGGCAGGCGCGAAGCCGCGCTCAAGCTGGAACAGGACGGCGAGGGTTTCCAGGCGCTGCCGCGCCTGCTCGACAATCTGGTCGAGCAGGAGCGCGCCGGCGACGCCGGGGCCGCCGCGCTGGAGCGGCGCCGGCTGGGCCTGCTGGAAGCGAACGGCGCGGTGCTGCGGGATGCGATCGCCGTCGCCGACGCGAACCCGCTGGCGGTCGCGCTCAGTCCGGGCGGGCGCACGCTCGCGGTTTCCTTCAACGACCAGAGCGTGCGCTGGTACGACACACAGACGCTGGTCGAACGGGGCCGCATCGGCCTCGCTGACCGCCCGAGCTCCGACGGCGAGAAACGCGCCATCCTGCTGCTGCGTTTCCTCGACGAACGCAGGCTGCTCGCCACCGGCGAGTGGTACGAGAACCAGGCCAACCCGGCCGGCAGCGACAGCTGGCTGCTCGACTTGCAGGATCGCTCGGTTCTCGAGCCGCCATCGGCATTCGCCGACTTCACCGACGCCGTCTTCAGCGGCAACGGCCGCTATGCGGTGCTGCGCGATCGCCGCGGCCGCGGCCAGCTTTGGCAGACGCGGCCATGGCGCGCGCTGTCCGCGATTTCGGGCGCCCAGGACGTCCCCGGGCCCTGGATGGTCGATCCGCAGGGGCGATTCGCGGTCACGCTCGGCGTGAACATGTCGACGATGCATTTCCATCGCGCCGTGGCCTTCGACCGGCCGCAGGACACGGCGCTCCCGCATGGCGCAGGCATTTCCGCGTGGGCGATGACCCGCGACGGCGCGAGCATCGCGATCGGCGATTTCGAAGGACGTTTCCTGCTGCTCGATACCGCCACGCTGGCCACGCGCGCGTTGCCCGCCGGCCGCGGCAGGGAGGCGGCATGGGTCGCCTTCAGCGAGGACGATGCCTGGCTCGTGGGAGGCAAGCGCGACGGCAGCATCGATGCCTTCGACGTCGCCAGCGGCGACTCGGTTTCCGGCGGCACGCTGGAAGCGGGCTTCGCATTGCAGCGGGTCGAGGTCTCGCACGCGCGGCGAATGATCGTGGCCAGCGGCGAGGGCCGTTCGGCGCTGTGGCGGCTGGGCCTGCCGCAGCCGCTCTCTTCGCCGGCGCGGCGCGTCGGCCTGGCGCCGGCACCGCACGGCATGGCCGCGCGCTTCGCGGCCGACTGGTCGCCGCAGAGCGGTCTGTTCGCGAGCGGCGGCTTGGACGGGCAACTGCGGCTGTGGCGGCTGCCGCGTCCCGCGATGGCCGAAGCGCGCGCGGCCTCGCAGGTTCCGGAGCAGTTTTCCGTACTCGGCTCGGCGATGGTAGATGTGGCTTGGGACCAGGTGCGCATCATGCCCATCCGCGGCGAGCCGGGCCGCTGGCTGCAGCTGCCACAGCCCCCGGGCTTCGTCGAACTGGTGGATTCCGGCCGCGTGCTCGCGCTCACGCTCGGGCCGCGGCTGCAGTTCTACGACGCCGCCAGCCTGCAGGCGCGCGGCCCCGCCATCGCCCTGCCCGAGTCGCCGGAGCGATTCGCCACCGACGAACGCGGCAGGCGCATCGCGCTGGTGTTCGGCGGCAACAGTCCCGATGGGTTCCAGGAACGGCTGCAGGTCTTCGACACACGCACCGGCAAGCGCTCACCAGGTGAATCGGCGCTGGCCGGCCCCTTACGCCGGCTGCAGTTCTCGCACGATGCAAGCCGCTTGCTGGCGATCGGCCCCCCGGAAGGCGCGACGCAGGTCCTGGACGCCGCAACGCTCGCGCCGATCGCCGACTATCCGCACGATCCCTACCAGCCCGTCGTGTGGGCCGACTTCGATCCTGATGCGAGGGGCGCGCGCCTGGTGACGCGCGCGGCGGACCCGCGACTGGGGGGAAATTCGCTGGTGTCCTGGTCCTTCGCCGACGACCGCGAAGCCAGCATCGCGCTGCCGGGCGAATCGCCGCCGCTGGGCGTGCTCTCGCTCGGCGGCGGCCGCAGCTTCGTCGCCGCCACCGATACCAGCTGGTTCGCCGCTGCCAAGCTCGGACCGGCGCTGAAGCGCGAAGGCCACGAGGAGGCGACCGCGGCGCTGGCGCTGAGCGCCGACGGCAAGCTGCTTGCACACGCGCGACGCGGCGAAGTGCAGCTCTACGACACCGCGAGCGGCTTGCCCCTTGGCGCGCCCCTGCCGGGCGAAGGCGACGCGGCCGACCTGATCGCGCGCCTCGCCTTTGTTCCCGATGGCAGCGCCCTGCTGGGCCGCAGCCTGCATGGACGCTGGTTGCGCTGGCCGCTCTCGCCGGAAACCAGGCCCGCCGCCGCCGTGGCCGCGGACCTGCAGTCGCTCGCCATGTCACGCGAGGATCCGCGCGTGGTGAAGATGCCGGCAGCGAGCCGGCGCGCCGCGTGGCGCCGGCGCGATCCGGGTCCGTGGCCACTCGCGGGCGCCCGGCCTGCGCCGTCGAATGAACGCAGCACGCAGCGGGGCGCGCCGATCCCCGCGCGCGCCGCCGGCACGTCCCCGATGCTCGTGAACCTCGCCCCGAACTACGACGTCGGGCCCGACGAAGTGCTCAGTGTGTTCTACAACATCCGCCCGAGCCTGCGGCCGCTCCCAACCGGCCTGCAACGCATCGGCGGTGAGTGGTTCGACATCCGCGGCATGGTGCAGGTGGGCTTCAGCCACACGCCCACCTCGGCGCTGAAGACGGACCTGCATTGCGTTCCCCTGCCCGAGGTCCCGGTGGCGGCCGTGCGTCCGCTCCTGCTGGTCAGCACGCCACACCCCGTGCCGACCGGCACGCCGCTCGCGGAACTCACCCTGCACTTCCGCGACGGCGGCAGCACCGTGCTGCCGCTGGTCGCCGGCCGCGACGTACGCGGCTACAGCGGCGACGACCTGCGCGTGCCGCTCGCCTTCGCCGGCGACTCGGCGTTGACGCTGCTCGGGTTGCAGGACGACGTGTTCAGCGCGCCGCGGCTTGTGAATCCGCAGCCAGCGCGGCCGGTCCGCTGCTTCGACCTGCGCACGCTGCGGCTGAACTTCCCCCTCCTGCTCCTGGCCACGACGCTCGAGCCGGCCCAGGGGAACAAGCCGGCGCTGGCAAGCGCCGAAGGGGCGCGTAATCGCGGCGCGGATTTGCCGATGTATCCTGCAGGCACGGCGAAAGCCGCGCCGATACCGGGGATCCACCAGGGAGTATCGCGATGAAACGGAACACAACGAACCCAGGCTTCCTGCTCGCCGCGCTGCTGGCCGCGGGAACCGCGAATGCCTGCGGCGAAGGCCAGTTCAACATGGGACACGGCTTGCGCTACCAGGGATTCCTGGCGCCCCGGCCGGCGACCGTGCTGATCTATTCCACCGCCGGCGACACGGTCGCGTCGCGCGACGCACTGGTGAGGGGACTGCGCGAGTCCGGCCACACGGTCGTCGCGGTGTCCGACGCGAAGGCGGTGTCGGAAGCTCTGGCCTCCCATCGCTTCGACGTGCTGATCACCGACTACGAGAACGTCGACGTCGCCGCGGCCAAGGCGCAAGGCGCGGGCAGCGCGGCACCGGCGCTGCTGCCGGTGGTCGAGCGGCGCATGCGCCACGATCCGGGCCTGCACGAACGCTTCCGCAGCTTCGTACTCTCCGGCGCGAGCCTGGGCCAGTACCTGAAGTCGATCAACAGCGCGCTGCCGGTCGCCACCCGTTGAGATGGCCGCGTCCCAGACAACGCGTCGCATGCTCGGCGCGATCACCGCCCTCGGCCTGCTCGCGACCGCTGCTCCTGCCCTGGCGGACGACGACGATCCTATCGAGGCGTCCGCGCAGCCGGAGCCCAGCCACTACCGCGGCCGCGTCTACATGCTGATCCAGTCGCTGCATACCGGCAGCCTGATCACCGACAGCGGCGACATCCCCGGCCGGACCGAAACCGACACCCAGGGCATTCGCCTCGGCGTCGATTACATGCTCTCGCCGAAGTGGGAACTGCACGCTTCGATTCCCTACATCCGCAAGCGCTCCAACGGCGGACCCGGCGCGCATCGCCTCGACATCCTCGACCAGCCGCACCCGGAAGCCGACTTCCTCGACGACACGCTGTACCACAGCAACTGGCAGGACTTCGAACTGGGCGTGTCCTACCACGGCGAATGGCGCGGCTTCCTCGTGCAGCCTTCGGTGACCGTGCAACTGCCCGCGAGCGATTACTCCTTCTTCGCGAACGCCGCCACCGGCCAGCACGTCAAGCGCCTGCTGCTGGGCATCGACGTCACACGCCAGCCACTGGGGTCGAACTTCTACTGGAGCGCCGGCTACACCTACCTGATCCAGGAGTCGGTGATGGGCGTGGCTGCGAACAAGAACCGCTTCCGCCTCGAGGCCGGATATTTCTTTTCGCCGGAGTGGTCGATGCGCGTGTTCACCAACGGCAGCATCGGCCAGGGTTACGGCAGCAGCCACTTCACCGAGCGCCACAGCGAAGACTGGTACCACCACGACCAGACTTCGAAGCACAACTACGCTATCGCCGGCATCGGCGCTGCGTACTCGCCCAACTCGCGCTATACCTTCTCGCTTAGTTGCGCGGGCATGTACTGGGGCCGCACCGTGCACGACCTCAAGCACGCCTACGAGTTGTCGGTGGCCCGCAGCTTCTGATTCAGCCGACGCCGAGCGCGCGCAGGAACACCAGCGCGGCCGCCACCACCAGCAGCACTTCGAAGAAAGGCGGGCTGGCGCTGTCTCCGCGGCGGATGGTGGAGTTGTAGTGGTTGTGCGGGTCGTAGCGCTTGTGCGCATGCGCAGGGAGCCCGGACCCCGACGGGCCCGTGCTCTTCGGCCTGCCCACCGATTTCGCACCGGCGCTGGACGGACCCTTGCCGCCCTGCTTTCCCGCCAGGCGCTCGAGCATCGGCGCGGATTTCGCCAGCACCTTTTCCAGGTCGTCTAGCGGCACTTTCGCCAGGCTGGCCTCGAGCTTTCCGCGCACTTCCGGGGGCAGCCGTTCCAGCTGTTCCTGCAGCCGGCTGCGCAGCGGTTCGGGGAGGCGGGACCAGTCCATGACCGCAGCCTAACGCCCTCGCGCCGGCTTTGCCGAGTGACCGCCGGAATGAGGCAAACTGGCGGTTCGCGGGCAGCTCCGTCCCGCTGGTCCCACCTGGCCCGGGCGTGTATGATGCGCGCCCCATCCTTTCATCCGAATCAAAGGATATAAGACTCCGATGAGCACCAGCTACCTGTTCACCTCCGAATCCGTTTCCGAAGGCCACCCGGACAAGATCGCCGACCAGATCTCCGACGCCGTCCTCGACGCCATCCTGGCGCAGGACAAGCGCGCCCGCGTCGCCTGCGAAACGATGGTGAAGACCGGCGCGGCGATCGTCGCCGGCGAAGTCACCACTTCGGCCTGGGTGGACATTGAGTCGCTGGCGCGCAAGGTCATCAACGACATCGGCTACGACAACTCGAAGGTCGGCTTCGACGGCCACACCTGCGCGATCATCAACATGCTCGGCAAGCAGTCGCCGGACATCAACCAGGGCGTGGACCGCAAGAAGCCCGAGGAACAGGGCGCCGGCGACCAGGGCCTGATGTTCGGCTTCGCCTGCAACGAGGCGCCCGAGTACATGCCCGCGCCGCTGTACTACTCGCATCGCCTGGTCGAGCAGCAGGCCAAGGTGCGCAAGTCCGGCAAGCTCAAGTGGCTGCGCCCGGACGCCAAGTCCCAGGTCACGCTGCGCTACGAGGACAACACCAACCGCATCATGGGCCTCGACGCCGTGGTGCTGTCCACGCAGCATGACGAGGACATCAAGCACAAGGACCTGGTCGAGGCGGTGTACGAGTCGATCCTCAAGCCCGTGCTGCCGAAGGAGTGGCTGAAGACGCTGCCGAAGTCGAAGGTGCACATCAACCCGACCGGCAAGTTCGTCATCGGCGGCCCGGTGGGCGACTGCGGCCTGACCGGCCGCAAGATCATCGTCGACAGCTACGGCGGCATGGCCCGCCATGGCGGCGGCGCCTTCTCCGGCAAGGATCCGTCCAAGGTCGACCGCTCGGCCGCGTATGCCGCGCGCTACGTCGCCAAGAACATCGTTGCCGCCGGCCTGGCCGACCGCTGCGAGGTGCAGGTGAGCTACGCGATCGGCGTCGCCGAGCCGACCTCGATCTCGGTCACCACCTTCGGCACCGGCAAGATCGCCGACGACAAGATCGAGAAGCTGATCCGCGCGCACTTCGACCTGCGCCCCTTCGGCATCACCAAGATGCTGGACCTGCTGCACCCGATCTACCAGCCGACCGCCAGCTATGGCCACTTCGGCCGCAAGCCGAAGGAAATCAGCTACACCGACGGCGCCGGCAAGAAGCACAAGGCCACCACCTTCTCGTGGGAGAAGACCGACCGCGCCGACGCGCTGCGCTCGGCGGCCGGCCTGAAGGGCAAGAAGTAAGCATGCGGGAGCGGCCTGCCAGCCGCGACTGCCTGCCTTGAGGGACGAACGGGCCGCGCAAGCGGCCCGTTTTCTTTCAGCCCAGCGCCCGGCCCATCGCCACGCGCACCTGGTGGCTGGGCAACCAGCGCGATGACCATTGGATGGGCACATCGTGTCCGTCCCTGTGCCGCCAGCGGTTCGAGAATCTCACCGGCCCGGCGCTGTTCATCACGCGGTACACCGAGTCGAGCGTATTGCCGCGATCGTCCGGATGCACATGCTCGATCATGTAGCTGCCGAGCATCTGCTCGCGGGAGAAGCCCAACAGCGGCACGGCGCTCTCGTTGCAGTACACCAGCCGGCCGTGGCGATCGACCACGAACACGGCATCCGCGACGAGGTCGAGAAGTTCCTGGGGCGAGGGCATCCTTGCTTCGCTCATCCCCGGATCATAACGCCCGGGGCCGGCCGGCATGCCTAACCCGGTGGCTCGCCCGCTTCCACAGCCCGGGCCGTGGCCACGCGCACGCGATTTTTTTCCGACCAGGTACAGGCCCACTCGATTTCGACCGGGTGGCCGTTCTTGTGGAACCAGCGGTTGCGGAATCGCGTCGCCGAAATGCCGGCCATGATCTGCCAAACACGCGTGAGCGTGCGCTCGCGATCTTCGGGGTGCAGGAACTCGATCATGTTCCGGCCCAGCATGTCCGCGGGACGATACCCGAGGAGGTACTGGCAGCCGGCGCTGACGTACAGGAAGGTGCCGCCTTCGTCGACGACGAACAGGGCGTCCTGGACCAGATCCAGCAGTTCCGCGGGGTCGGGGATGCGTGCATCGTTCATGCGGAAAGCATAGTCCCGTAGCAGCGGATATAATCCCCCCCGGCCCTAGGGGCCACCCCGCCGAGGGGCGCTGCAAGCCCGGCCCGCGCAACGCGGAATCCCCGGGATCAGGCTCGGTCCAGGGTCAAAGATCAACCGCGCCCGTTAACGAAGGCATGTGTGCGCCTTCACACTAACGGAGCTACAAACCATGAACGCCGTCACTCCGCTTTCCCCGAACTACAAGGTCGCCGACATCTCGCTCGCCGAGTGGGGCCGCAAGGAAATCTCCATCGCCGAGCACGAGATGCCCGGCCTGATGTCGATCCGCCAGAAGTACGCCGCCGCCAAGCCGCTCAAGGGCGTGCGCGTCACCGGCTCGCTGCACATGACCATCCAGACCGCCGTGTTGATCGAGACGCTGAAGGACATCGGCGCCGACGTGCGCTGGGCTTCCTGCAACATCTTCTCGACCCAGGACCACGCCGCCGCCGCGATCGCCGTCACCGGCACGCCGGTGTTCGCGTGGAAGGGCGAGTCGCTGGAGGAGTACTGGGACTGCACGCTCGACGCGGTCACCTTCCCCGGCGACGCGGCCACAAGCTTCCGGGGCCCGGAACTGGTCGTCGACGACGGCGGCGACGTCACCCTGCTGATCCACAAGGGCTTCGAGCTCGAGAACGGCAGCGACTGGGTCAACACCCCGTCGGCCTCGCACGAAGAGCAGATCATCAAGAACCTGCTCAAGCGCGTCGCGCGCGAGCGCCCGGGCTTCTGGACGCAGGTCGTGAAGGACTGGCGCGGCGTCAGCGAAGAAACCACCACCGGCGTGCACCGCCTGTACCAGATGCTGGAGGCCGGCAAGCTGCTGGTGCCCGCGATAAACGTCAACGACTCGGTCACCAAGTCCAAGTTCGACAACCTGTACGGCTGCCGCGAGTCACTGGCCGACGGCCTCAAGCGCGCGATGGACGTGATGCTGGCCGGCAAGTGCGCCGTGGTATGCGGCTATGGCGACGTCGGCAAGGGCAGCGCGCACTCGCTGCGCGCCTACGGCGCCCGCGTCGTGGTCACCGAGATCGACCCGATCAACGCCCTGCAGGCGGCGATGGAAGGCTTCGAGGTCAACACCGTCGAGAGCACGCTCGGCCGCGGCGACATCTACGTCACCACCACCGGCAACAAGGACGTGCTGACGCTCGAGCACATGCAGCAGATGAAGGACCAGGCGATCGTCTGCAACATCGGCCACTTCGACAACGAGATCCAGGTCGACAAGCTCAACGAGAGCGGCGCGAAGAAGCTCAACATCAAGCCGCAGGTCGACAAGTACACCTTCGCCAAGGGCAACTCGATTTTCCTGCTGGCCGAAGGCCGCCTGGTGAACCTGGGCTGCGCCACCGGCCACCCGAGCTTCGTGATGTCGAACAGCTTCTCCAACCAGACGCTGGCGCAGATCGACCTGTGGGCCAACAAGGACACCTACGAGCCCAAGGTCTACATCCTGCCGAAGAAGCTCGACGAGGAAGTCGCGCGCCTGCACCTGGAGAAGATCGGCGTGAAGCTCACCACGCTCACCGACGAGCAGGCCGCGTACCTGGGCGTCTCCAAGGACGGACCCTACAAGCCCGAGCACTACCGCTACTGAAAAACAGGGTCAGACTCCTTATTCAGGTTTGACCGCAAGCCCGCGGGGCAATCCGCGGGCTTTTTCTTTCCTTCCGCTAATCTGCAGGCATGGCCGGCCCGCTCCACGACCTTTTCTTCGCCCGCACCGAAATCGAATTCGACAGCGATTACCCGCTGGCGGAATCCGTCGAGCGGCTGCAGGAGGTTTCCCGCGCGCTTTCGCCGGCCATTCGCGGCACCGTTGCCGAGACCTACGTTTCCATCCACCGTGCCGATCCGCCGGTGCGACAGGATTTCCGCCCGTGGTTCTTCGGCAGGTTCCTGGTCCGGAACGGTCGGGTCGTATTGCGTGGCGGCTACTCGATGCACGATGGCGCGAAGGTCTTCATGGGCCTGTGGCTGGTTGCCTGCGCGTACGCGCTGTGGCGCAGCGTGTTCGCGGCGATCGATGCCACCGCCCCGGCTGCCGTTCTCCTCGTGCCTCTGGCACTGCTCGCTGCCGGCACGATCGTGCTTTGGCTGGGCCGCAAAGCAACCCGCGACGATCCCGCCTGGATCAGCGACGTGATCACGCGCACCCTGAAACTGCCGCACTAGCAGCGCGGCGTCCGGCCGCGTGCGCCGGCGCCCGATTCGTTTGGGCTAGCGAACGGCGAACCCCGGGAAATCCCAGCCGTGATCGGGGATCAGTCGGCGACCACCGGCAGCGAGATGTAGCTTCCGACCTGCACGCGCTGGGTGGCGGCGCGGTAATCGCCGGCCTTTGCGTTGAAGATGTTCGGCACGAAGGTCTGCGGATTGCGGTCGTAGAGCGGGAACCAGCTCGACTGCACCTGCACCATGATGCGGTGGCCGGGCAGGAACACGTGGTTGGCGTTGGGCAGCGCGAAGCGGTAGGGCAGCATCTGGTTCGCGGCGATCGGCTTGGCCACGGCGAAGCCCTCGCGATAGCGCCCGCGCAGGATGTCCATGGCCACGGCGAGCTGGTAGCCGCCCATCGCGGGCTGGTCGGCCACCTGGTCGGGATAGACGTCGATCAGCTTCACGACCCAGTCGCTGTCGGTACCGGAAGTCGAAGCGACGAGGTTCACCTCCGGTGCGCCGGCGATCTTCAGCGGCGCGGTCAGGGGCTCGCTGACGTAGGTAAGCACGTCGGTACGGCCCGAGGCCTCGCGCTGGTCGTCGACCAGCCACTGCGGCCAGGTCAGCGGCAGCTTATAGCCGATCGGCTGGATGGGACGCGCGCGGAAGGGCACGGGGCGCGCGGGATCGGACAGGTACTCATCGAAGGCGGACTCGCCGGCGGGCGCCTCGAAGCCGACCCGGTGGCCGGCCTGCAGGTACAACTTGCGTGCGCCCGCGCTGCAGCCTGCCGTGCAGGCCAGCGGCCAGCGTTGCAGTCGCTGCCAGCGGTTGCGGCCGGTCTCGTAGGCGGTGACCGGCGCGATGTCGGCCCGGGGCGCACCGTCCTTGAGGTATTGCGCGAGGTAGGGCCGCAGGATGTTCTGGCGGAAATACGCGGCGGTATCGCTGCCGAACTGCAGCGCGCCCAGCGAGCTGCCGTCGCCGATCTCCTGGCCGTGGTGCCACGGGCCCATGACAAGCTTCACCATCTGGCCGCCGCGGTCTTTCTCCTTGATCGCGCGATACACGGCCGGCGCGCCGTAGATGTCTTCCTGGTCCCACAGGCTGTGCACGAGCATCACCGGCACCGTCAGCGGCTGCGCGGCCAGCAACCGGTCCATCGCCTGGTCGCTCCAGAAGGCGTCGTAGTCCGGATGCGCGACGATCTTGTTCCAGAAGCCGAGCTGGCCCATGCCGTAGGCTTCGCCCAGCGCGCCGGCCGAGCCGTAGTGCATGAACAGGTCGTATTCGTCCCGGTAGTTGCTCCACCACTTCTCGTCGTTCTTGCGCGTGGCCCCCTGCTCGTACATGTAGGACATGTTCTGCTGGCGGAACGCGCCGTGGTGGAACCAGTCGTCGCCCATCCAGCCGTCGACCATGGGATTCATCGGCACCGAGACTTTCAGCGCCGGATGCGGGTTCACCAGCGCCATCAGCGGCTCGAAGCCATCGTAGGAAATGCCGATGATGCCCACGCGCCCGTTCGATTCGGGCACGTTCTTCACCAGCCAGTCGATGCTGTCGTAGCAGTCGGTAGCGTCGTCGACCGGCGTCGGGTTCTGCGGCCCGTGCACCGGCCGGTTCATCACGTAGTCGCCTTGCGAACCGTACTTGCCGCGCACGTCCTGGATCACGCGGATATAGCCATCCCCGACGATCACGTCGGTGGCGTTGTCGTAACCCTGCAGGGAAGTCGCCAGCAGCCCGCTGCGGGTGTTGTTGCTCAGCGTGTCGGCGTCATAGGGCGTGCGCGTGAGCAGGATGCCCTCGTGGCGCGCGCCTTTCGGCACCAGGATCACCGTGTGCAGCTTGACGCCATCGCGCATCGGGATCTCGGCGATGCGGCGGACATAGTCATGGCCGGTGGTGGTGGGCTTGAATTTGGCCGGTGTCTCGCTCGGGTAGTCCGGGTATTTCGGCGCGGGCGCCGGCGTGGCCGGCGGCGGGGTCTGCGCGGCGGCGGCGAAGGCGAGCAGCAGCGCGGCGCAGGCCGCGGACATGATTCCTGGCTTCATCACGACTCCCCGCGTGGGCGAAGCCGCGAGCGTAGCGCGATATTCCGCGGCGTGCCGGCGCGCCTCAGCGCCAGTTGGCGTGTCGCGACCAGAAGTCGACTGCGCGTGCGTAGGCCTCGCGGTCGATCGGCACCCCGGAACCGCCCTCCGCCACGCCAAGCGCGTTGCGCAGCATGGTGATCGGCACCATCGGGATCTCGGAAGGCTCTTGGGTGTACAGGCAGCCGACGATGCCCCAGTCGGCGTCGACCGGCGTGCCCTCCTTCGCCATCTGCTCGCGGCTGTAGAGGATCGGCACCAGGAAGTTGGCGACCGGCGGCTCCAGCTCCTCGAACCAGCGCACCAGCACCGGCAGTTCGTCCGGCGTGCGCGCTTCGTAGGCGCTGCGCAACAGGTGCCGGTTGCCGGCGGTGATCGCGATCGCCGAGCAGCGCGTGCTGGTCCAGTTGCGGTGCACGTGCAGCTTGCAGAAGGGCGCGTAGCCATCGAGCACGCGCTCGGGCGCCTCTTCGTTGAGCACGGCCACGAACTCCCCGGGCGTGCAGTCCTGGATCGCGGTACGGCGGCCGTCGCCGGGGAACAGCCGCTGGCGGGCGAAGTCGGTCAGGGCGATGCGCTTTCCAGCACAGTGGGATCCGAAGCTTGGAATTCACGTGACTTGAAGTCGCGGCC
>JADMIO011419567.1_pt1 | contig 19459 bp, 18 predicted proteins | sample 8958161 | NCBI WGS metagenome assembly JADMIO01 (sample SAMN16585339, study PRJNA669376) | soil metagenome | isolation source: Crop rotation soil | place: USA: Cullars Rotation, Alabama | collected 2011
CGACTTCAAGTCACGTGAATTCCAAGCTTCGGATCCCACTGTGCTGGAAAGCGCGACGAGTCGGTCGGCCAGATGCATCTCCGCTTCTGGGGCTCGACGCTGGCCCGCAACGTCCTCCCCGGCCTTGAAGTCTACGCCGACATCCTGCGCCGGCCGCATCTTCCCGAGGACGAGCTCGAGGCGGTGCAGTCGCTCGCGATTCAGGATCTCCAGGCCCTTGAGGACGAGCCGCGGGCGAAGGTGATGGTCGAGCTCCGCCGCCGGCACTGGCCGATGCCGCTCGGGCGCGACCGTCGCGGCACGCCCGAGTCGATCGCCAAGATCACCGCCAAGTCGCTCAAGAGCCACTGGAAGGCCCGCTTCACGCCGCGCTCGACGATCCTCTCCGTCGCCGGCAATATCGAGTGGCAGTCGCTCAAGGATCACGTCGCGAAGCTGTTCGGCGACTGGCAGGGAGAGCCCGCGCCGGCGATCGACCTGACGAAGGCCCCCGGCGGCACGTCGCATCTCGTCAAGGAGACGACGCAAACTCAGATCACGCTCGCGTATCCCAGCGTCCCGTTCGGCCATCCCGAGTACTACGCGGCCCAGGGCGCGGTGCAGGTTCTCTCCGGCGGCATGGGAGCCCGACTCTTCACCGAGGTCCGCGAGAAGCGCGGCCTCTGCTACTCCGTCTATGCGAGCTATCAGACGTTCAAGGATCGCGCCGGCGTCATCGGCTACGCCGGCACGACCAACGAGCGGGCCCAGGAAACGCTCGACGTCACCCTCGCCGAGATTCGCCGCCTGCAGGAGGGTGTCGAGCAAGACGAGGTCAACCGCGTGAAGGCGGGGCTCAAGTCGTCCGTCATCATGCAGGAAGAATCGACCTCGGCCCGCGCCGGCGCGATCGCGTCGGACTGGTACTACCTGAACCGAGTTCGCTCGACCGAGGAGATCCAGGCGGCGATCGAATCACTGACTCCGGCCGCGATCGTCGAGCACGTGCGCCGCTATCCGGCGGAGAACCTGACGCTCGTGACGCTCGGGCCGAAGGCGCTGACGGTCTGATGATCCTCGTTGAGCCGCGACGCGCAGCGGAGCGCGGGCGTCGCGGTTGGCGGGAACCTGTCCGCGCTCGGCTGCGCCTCGCGGCTAAACAAAGAAGGTAACGACATGTTCCATCGCCATACGCTCCCCAATGGCCTGACCCTGATCGGCGAACGCTCGCCGAAGTCGAAGTCGGTCGCCGTCGGCTTCTTCGTCAAGACCGGCTCGCGCGACGAGGCCGAGGCGAATCTCGCCGGCGTCTCCCACTTCCTCGAGCACATGGTCTTCAAGGGAACGCCGCGGCGCAGCTCGCTCGACGTCAACCGCGAGTTCGACGCCATCGGGGCCAACTACAACGCCTACACCAGCGAGGAGAACACCGTCTTCTACGCGTCGGTCCTCCCCGAGTACGTGCCGCAGGCGGTCGACATCCTTGCCGACATCCTCCGCCCGAGCCTCCGCGGCGAGGACTTCGACATGGAGAAGAAGGTCATCATCGAAGAGATCGGCATGTACGACGACCAGCCGAACTGGTGCGTCTACGATCACGCCAAGAAGGCGTTCTTCGCCGATCATCCGCTCGGCAACAGCGTCCTCGGCTCGGTCGCCAGCATCACGAACCTGACCCGCGACCAGATGGCCGGCTACTTCGATCGCCGCTACGTCGCCGCGAACGTCACGGTTTCGATCGCCGGCAACTTCGACTGGGACGCGTTCGTGAAGCTGGTCGAGAAGGCCTGCGGCCACTGGTCGACGGGCGAGGCCCCGCGCGAGCGCGTCTTTCCGGCCAAGCAGAACCCTCGGATCGAGTCGAAGAAGAAGGAGGGCGTCAGCCAGGAGCACGTCCTGGTCATCAGCCCCGGCCCCGGCAGCGAGGACCCGCTCCGCTACGCCGCCGACACGCTGGCGATGATCGTCGGCGACGCGTCGGGCAGCCGACTCTACTGGGACATCGTCGATCCGGGCCACGCCGAGTCGGCCGACGTCGGCTTCCACGACTACCAGGGAACCGGCTCGTTCTTCACGTCGTACAGCTGCGATCCCGAGGAGGCCGAGGCGAACCTGGGGCGCATCGCGAAGATCTTCGCCGACGTCCAGAAGAACGGCGTGACCGCCGAGGAGCTCGCGACGGCCAAGAGCAAGGTCCTGTCGCGCGTCGTTCGATCGAGCGAACGGCCGATGGGCCGGATGCAGGCGATCGGGATGTCGTGGATCTACCTGGGGACGTATCGGAGCGTCGACGACGAGCTGGCCGCGTTCGAGGCGGTCGATCTCAAGCAGATTCGCGAGGTGCTCGACAAGTACCCGCTGACGTCGCCGGCGATCTTCACGCTCGGGCCGCTCGAGAAGGTGGCGAACGCGTTTTGACGGAGGATTGGCGAGCGGGGCCAGTGATGGCCCCGGTAACGTCGGGTGACCGGGGTCGTCGATTGCGATCCGAACTTCGTGCGTGACGACCCGGGTCACAACAGGTCACCGGGGCCATGACTGGCCCCCCTCGCCGTCGTTACCGTCCCGCAGTCACCGTCGCCGTCCCGTCCCCGAGCGCGATTCCCTTCAGATTGAGATGCCCCGGCGCAAGGTAGCGGGCGAGCAGAAACTCCGGATCGAGCACCACCTGCTCGCCGTCGATCGCGATCCAGAACTCGTCCTTCGCGACCCCTTCCAGCACCTTGAGCACGGCGCTCTTGAAGACCATCGCCGGCATTCCCATCGCCTTCAGCTTCGCGATCGAGCAGCGAACCTTTCCCGCAGCGATCGCCACAGTCCACAGACACTCGAAGTTGACGCGCACCAGCATCGGGTATGCCCCCTGCACGCAGACCCCCTCGGGCCGGAGCGTGACCTTGAGGTCCTCGATCGGCAGGTCGGCAGGAGCATGCTTCTCGATCAGGGCGGCGAGGTCGGCGTCGGTGAGGACGAGCTCGAGGGCGTTGAGTTCCATGCGATGTATTTATCGCTTTTTCACGAGCTTTGCAGGAGGCGATCCGCTAATTTACGCGCACCGGCTCCACCAGCCTCGGAGACTGCGACATGAAACGGATTCTTCTCCTTACGGCCTCCGTTTGCCTCATCGCCGCGGCGATCGGTTTCTCCGGCGCCGCCCGGCAGCTCGGCGGCCGCGACGATATCAAGATCGCGGTCGAGGATCGCAATCCCTGGACCAACCTCGAGTGGAACAACGCCGAGGGAACCTTCCACTTCGCCGTCGTCAGCGACCGGACCGGCGGCCACCGCCCCCGCGTTTTCTCGCAGGCGGTCGATCAGCTCAATCTCCTGCAACCCTCCTTCGTCGTCTCGGTCGGCGATCTCATCGAAGGCTACACGAAAGACGAGGAGAAACTCTCCACGCAGTGGAAGGAACTGCAGGGCTACGTCGCCAGGCTGCAGATGCCGTTCTTCTACGTCCCCGGCAACCACGATCTCGCGAACAAAACCGAGGTCGAGCACTGGAAGAATCGCTTCGGCCGCCGCTACTACCACTTCCTCTATCGCGACGTCCTCTTCCTCTGTCTCGCCTGCGACGACGAGGGGGAGGACGAGAAGACCTACGGCTCGATCAGCAAGGAGCAGGTCGATTACTTCGCCGACGTCGTCAAGCAGAACGACAAGGTCCGCTGGACGATCGTCCTCATCCACAAGCCGGTCTGGGCGATCGAGAAGGCGCAGACCGAAGGCTTCCTCGCGATCGAGAAGTCGCTCGCGGGTCGCAACTACACCGTCTTCGCCGGGCACATGCATCGCTTTCAGAAATACATCCGCGGCGGCATGAACTACTACCAGCTGGCGACGACCGGCGGCGGCAGCAAGATGCGCGGCCTGCCGTATCGAGAGTTCGACCACATCACCTGGGTGACGATGAAGGGGAACGCGGGGCCGACGATCGCTCACGTCACCCTCGACGGCATCTTGCCGGAGGACCTCAAGCGCGTGCCGACGACTGAAGCGGGCGTCGAGGTCTTCGGCCGGAAGGAGCCGCAGCCGGTCCGCGGCAAGGTGTTCGTGAGCGGCGTCCCGGCTACCGGCGCGACCATCGCCTTCGTGGGAATCAACGCGAAAGGAAAGAAGTCGACGGTCGCCGACGCGCTCGTCGAGGCGGACGGCAGCTACGTCCTGTCGTCGTACGCCGCGTGGGACGGGGCGCCTCCGGGCAAGTACTCCGTGACGGTGGTGCTGCGCGACCGGAACATCGACGGCTCGACCGGCCCGAATCGGCTGCCCGCCAAGTATGCCTCGGCCGACACCAGCGAACTGTCCGCGGAGGTCGCCTCCGGCGTCAACACTTTCGATTTCCAGCTCAATCGCGAGTGATTCCCTCTCCCTTACGGGGAGAGGGTGGCCGAAGGCCGGGTGAGGGGCGCACCCGCGCGGCGACAGCATCCAAGGGCCGACGGCCAGGACATCGCCCTTCTCCAGATGAAATCCGACTGTCGACGATTCGGACATCGCTTGACCGCGACGCCCTCGCGTGGGTGCGCCCCTCACCCGGCCCTTCGGGCGACCCTCTCCCCGAAAGGGAGAGGGACGTAAGATGATCGAATGTCTCTCCGGCTCCCGCTTCTCGTCACCGGCGTCACCGGCGTCGCCGGCCTCGACGCCTTCCGGCATCTGCACGCTCGCCATCCCGGCCAGGTGATCGGCACCCGGCCGCACAAGACGTTTCGTCTGACTGGCCCCGGCATCGTTCCCCTCGACGCCGAGGACGCGGTGGGGATGCGCCGTCTCTTCGACGAGTACGGCTTCCGGAGCGTCCTCAACGCCGTCGGCAACTGCGCTCTCAAGTCGTGCGAGCTCGATCCGGAGATGGCTCGCACGGTCAACGTCGCCAGCGCCGCCAATCTCATCGACGCGGCGACGCGCCACGGCAGCCGGGTCGTGCATCTGTCGAGCGATCTCGTCTTCTCGGGAAGCCGGCCCGGCAACTACCGCGAAACCGATCCGACCGACCCGGTCACGGTCTACGGCAAGACGATGGTGGAGGCGGAACGGCTGTTCGCGGAGCGTTTGCCTGGGGCCGCGATCCTCCGCATTTCGCTGCCGATGGGTCCGAGCTTCAATCGCCATGCCGGGGCGATCGACTGGATCCAGTCCCGTTTCCGCAACGGCCGCCCCGCGACGCTCTACTTCGACGAGGTCCGCTCTGCCGCGTACGTCGACGACCTGACGCGCGTGTTCCTCCGCTTCCTGAAGGGAACGGAACACGGCCTCTGGCACCTGGGCGGCCCGCGGGCCAGCACGCTGTACCAGATCGCCCAGGTGATCAACCGGGTCGGCGACTACGACGCGCGACTTCTGCACGGATGTCCGCGCATCGAGGCGGGCCCGATGCCGCCGCGCGCAGGGAACTGCACGATGAACTCGCAGAAGCTGGTGCGGCTCTACGACGGCGAATCGCCGCTCTCGCCGTGGCCCCGAGACGAGGAACTGCAGCCGACCGATCGGGAATGGCACCACGACCGGCCGCTAGGCGAGGAGCGAGGGATAAGGAAGATCGAGTCGGCTCTGTACGAGTATCGATCGCGGATCGTCGAAGCGACCTAGAGGCAGGATAAGGAAAGCAGGAAGTCAGGAAGTCAGGAAAAAGACAGGAGTGTCAAGCGCAGAGGAGAGGACATGGCACTCGAACACGAAGAGCTCACCGAGCGCATCATCGGGGCGGCGATCGAGGTGCATCGGAGACTGGGGCCGGGATTCATCGAGTCGGTTTACGAGAAGGCGCTGATCATTGAGCTGAGCAAGCGAGGGATGAAGGTGGACGATCAATGTCGGATCGTCATCACTTACGACGGTCAGCCGGTAGGAAAGCACCGGCTCGATCTGATCGTTGAAGATCTCATCGTCCTCGAGCTCAAAGCGGTTAAAGGGCTTGAAGAGATCCACTTCGCCGTCGTCCGGTCCTACCTCCGCGCCGCCGACAAGAACCACGGCCTGTTGATGAACTTCAATCGCCCCACGCTCGAAGTGAAACGCGTCATCCGCGCCTGACCCACTCTGTCTCCTTGCCTTTTTCCTGGCTTCCTGACTTCCTGCTTTCCTTATCCTGCCCTCGAAACCCCGACCCTCCTAATGCGGAGCCAGCTCGGACGACTCGATGCCGATGCGTCGGTGCAGATTGTCTACGACCCAATGAAACGCCGTCAGGTGGATCGATTCGACGATTCCCATGTCGTCGAGCGGGACGTGAAAGTTGTGCTGGGCGAGCGTCTGCAGCTTGCCGCCGGAGAAACCGGTGCAGCCGATCGTCTTGAGGCCGTGGCGGTTGGCCCAGTCGACCGCCTTCAGGATGTTCGTGCTGTTGCCCGAGCCGCTGATCGCGATGAGCAGGTCGCCGGGCGAGCCGAGGTTTTTGAGCTGCTCCACGAAGACCCGGTCGAAACCCTCGTCGTTCGCCCAGGCCAGGATGTACGGCGTGTTGTCGGTCAGGCTCAGGATGCGAAGACGCCGCTTGTGGTCGTTGTCGAAGTCCTCGCGGCGGAGGGTGCACTTGCCGAGGTCCTCGCAGAAGTGCGAGCAGTTGGAGCCGGAGCCGCCGTTGCCGACGAGATAGACGGTCCGGCCGGTCTGGTAGCAGCCGTAGACGAGGTCGGCGAGGTTCTGGACCTGTGCCGGGTCGATGCGGGCGAGCTCCTGGGCGACGCGGTCGAGGAACTGGCGGGGATTGAGATGGATGCCGAGCATGGGAGTCCTTCCGAATTCGAGCGAGCGGCGGGGTTTGTAGCCGCCGCCGGTTGGACGTTGCGACGGGAGGGAGCCCGTTCGGCGGGGACAAGCCCCGCCGCTCGTCAAGCTGACGAGCGAAAGTCCGATGATTGACGCCGTCGAGCGGCACGAGTACGGTATTGTAACGAGGCCGCCCGATTCGGCCCAACCCCACCTTCGTTCCGCTTCCAGGAGCCTTCCGATGAATCTCGTCCGTTTCGGTACGATGGCCGCCCTCGTCGTCGCCTTGCTGGCCGGCGGCGCCACGCTCGCGCAGGAGAAAGCCAAGGTCGGCGACAAGGCCCCCGCGTTCCAGGCGACCGACGACCAGGGCAAGACCTGGAAGTCGACCGACCACGTCGGCAAGAAGGTCCTTGTCCTCTACTTCTATCCCGCCGACTTCACCGGCGGCTGCACGGCCCAGGCTTGCGGCTATCGCGACAACATCGAGTCGCTGGCGTCGAAGGGGGTCGAGGTCGTCGGCGTCAGCGCCGATTCGCCGAAGACGCACGAGATGTTCAAGGCGTTCCATAAGCTCAACTTCACCCTCCTCGCCGACGAGAAGGGGGAGGTCGCCAAGACGTTCGGCGTCCCGTTCAAGGCGGGCAAGGGGAAGGCCCAGGGGAAGGACTCGGCCGGCAAGGCGGTCGAGGTGACCCGCGAGGGGACGATCCAGCGCTTCACCGTGGTCATCGACAAGTCCGGAAACGTGGCGGCGATCGACCAGGTCGGCAAGGCGGGCGAAGACTCGAAGCGGATCGCCGAGATCGTCGGCAAGCTCGCCAAGTGAACTTGCCAAGTGAACTTGCCAAGTGAACTTGCTCGGGATTTCGAAAACATGCGGCGGACGGGCGTTCGAGATCGTAACTCGATGCCCGTCCGCCTTTTTTTCTTCAGGGCGGGCGGCACGTCGCTTGCACTTTCAGGAGAAGCGAATCCGTCGACCACCTTCGGAGAAGAGTCATGGCTCACAAGAAAAATCAGAGCTCCCATCGCCCCATCCCGCCGGCGAATCGTCCGCATCGGCCCGGACAGGAAATCGGCGATGCTCGATCCGAGCATCCGGAGACGAAGGGCGCCGGCTTCAGCGAACAGGACCCGAAGCGACGTCTCGGCGGCTTCACCGGGGCCGGCGAGCACTCGCTCCAGCAGCCCGGCGGACACATGGGGCCGAATAAGTAAATGTCCGGATTCCGGGCTCGCCGAGGCGCGTTATCATCCAGTCAGGCCATGCACCGCCGGTTCCGGTCGGCGGTGCGCCATTGTCTGGCCTCCTATTCGACCGGAAGTCGTCGTCTCTGTCGTGCTCGGCTCACCCGCCCATGGAGTGTCGAACCTAATTCGACCCAGCGGAACAGTCCTCTTCCTGTCGCCGCGGCGCATCGCGGCGCGATCTCTCGGTGTTCTCTCTCGAGAACGGCTCTCGAACAAGGAGTCGTCGATATGCATCCCAATCCGTCCGCCTTCGATGTGCCCAGGTTCGATCCGAGCGAGCTCGAGTTCCACGGCTCTCCCGACGTCACGCTCGGCGTCGAGCTCGAGATGCAGGTCCTCGAGAAGGGGAGCGGCGATCTCGTCCCCGGCGCCACGCGCATCCTCGACGCCGCCGACGACGAGGGGATCGAGGGGATCGATGCGGAGTTCCTCCTGTCGATGCTCGAGGTGAAGACGCCGAAATGCCGCAACGTCGCCGAGGTGCAGGGGACGCTCTTCCCGCTCCTGCGTCGCGTCCGCAACCTCGCCTCCGCCGTCGGCTACGATCTCGGGCTCGGCGGCACCCACCCGCTCAGCCTCGCGGCCAAGACCGCCGTTTCGCCGGGCGTCCGCTACGATCGCATTCGCCATCGCCAGGGCTGGCTCGCGTATCAGGAGGCGATCTTCGGCCTCCACGTCCACGTCGGCGTTCCGGATGCGGATCGCGCCATCGGACTCGTGAACCTGCTCACGCCCTATCTTCCGCACCTGCTCGCGCTCTCGGCCAACTCGCCGTTCTCGCAAGGGATCGACACGGAGTTCGCCTCCGCGCGGGCGATCCTGTTTCGGCCCTCCGCGCAGTCGGGCATCCCGCCCCACTTCCCCCACTGGCGCGAGTTCGGCGACTACTACCGCGTCATGCGGGAGAACGCCGTCTTCGGATGCTTCAAGGATCTTTACTGGGACCTGCGGCCACGCGCCGACTTCGGCACGATCGAGTTCCGCATCTGCGACGCGCCGGCGTCGCTGAGCCATCTGCTGTCGCTCGCCGCCCTGATCCGCTGCCTGGTCATCGACGGTCTCCGGCGACTCGAGGCCGATCCCAGGCTCGCGGCGGGCGACCGGACGCATCACTGGCTGGCGTGCGAGAACAAGTCGCTCGCGGCCCGGTACGGCGTCCGGGCCCTGTGCGTCCGGCGGCCGGGCCAGGAGCGGCGTTCGCTGGCCTCGGAGCTCGACGAGCTCCTCGCGCAGCTGCGTCCCGTCGCCGAGGCGGCCGGTGAATCCCAGTTCCTGCTCCCCTTGCAGATCGGCATGGAGCGATTCGAGTCGGGATCGAGCCGGCGGCGCCGGATTTATCGACAGTCCGGCGACTGGCGCGGCGTACTCGACGACATGCGCAAGCCGTGGGTGCGTGAGCTCGAGGACGCCGTTCACGACACGCGAGCGGTCGCCGTGCCGGCGAACGAGGCGATGCGTCAGGAAGAGCCCGCCGAGGTGATTTTCTGACCGTTGCCGTTGTCGCTCGGGACAGGAGCGGCCTTCGTCCGAGTGGTCGTCGCCAGGGCGCTCGACGCCGATTCGATGAGCGACGCCAGCGGCCGATGGCTTGAGTAGCGGAGCTGCCCCTCCTCGAAGACGAGGAGCTCGCCCCGCTCGAACCGGAGCCAGCCGTCCGCGGAGAGGGGCTGCGACGCGACGACGTATCCATGTCGCACCGAGCGCGTTCCGAGCCGAATGCTTATCTCGGCGTCCGCGAAACATCTCTTCTGATGATGCTTGACGATCAGGCTGCGGAAGCTGAGCCCCTTGTGGCCGCTCCGGTCGTGGTAGACGCACAGGCGTTTGCCGTCGGAGAAGAGCAGGTTGATCGTGCCGCGGTCGTTGAGCTCCGCGAGCGTCTCGTGGAGCCAGCGCCAGTCCGCCTCGGCGGCGATGCCGCTGTCGCGGCGCGCGAGCAGGTTCATCAGGTGGACCAGGAGCCGCTCCGAGTCGGTGTCGCCGATCGGCTGATACCGATCGTGCAGGAGGTCGTCCCGGGCGACGACGGTGCCGTTATGGGCGAAGCAATACTCCGCCCCCCGGAGCTCCCGCGAGAACGGCTGCGTGTCGGCGTGGGTCGGCTCGCCTCCGGTCGTCCGATGCCGGACGTGGGCGATGTAGATCGGGGAGAGGAGATGCCGGTACTTTTCGAGAAAGCGGCTGAACCGGCTCGAGCCCCAGCGGACCGGCTCCTTGACGATCGCCAGGGAGCGATCGGGATACCAGCCGAGGCCCCAGCCGTCGGCGTTCGCGTCGCCCCGGCCTGAAAATTCGCGCAGCGAGAAGTCGGCCCGGATCGGCTTCTCGAACGACATGGCCATCAGTTCACACATGGCGCCGCCTCCCACGAAAAGGCCGGCTGGTCCGTCCCTTCGCAGTATAGCGGGCAGATAGGAATCGCGGGAAGTCGGTTATCGGTCGCCGGTCCCGGGAGCCTCGGAGGCCGCGAGGGCCGCGGGCTGGAGTTCGGCATCGTCCGGCGCGCCCGGATGTCGCCAGGCGAGCCACGCCGCTCGGAATCGATCGATTCCGCGCTGAAACGCGTCCGGCGACAGGGGCACGACGTTGCCGGCCGGATCGATGACCCGATTCGTCATGAGCTCCGCCAGGGGGCGGAGGGCCGCCCGATCCATCTCGAACTCGGCGAGCGGCCATTGCTTGACGCCGAGGGCGTCCTTTCGCGCCGAAATCAGCGCGGTCCCCCCCTCGTTCAGCCAGGCCTTCTGGGCCTTCGGCAAAAAGAGAGGCGGCGCGAGCAGGTCGCCGCTGAGGCCGTCGTACAGGAAGGCGCACTGATCGAGCGGACGGAAGGCGAGGACGCGTCGGCCGTCGGAATGGAGTTGCGAGTCGTCGCCCAGCGCGGGAATGAACAACGCGGGCCCGGCGGGGGCAGCAGGCTCCTGAGGCGTCCTGGGCCGAATGTTCCAGAGCTGCACGGTGAGCTGCGAAATCGGGCCGGAGTCCGCCCACATCAGGATTCGCGCGCCCTCCGGTCCGTCCTTCGCGAATTCGGCGAGGAGGCAGTAGCGCTGCGGGAAGTGCCGGATCTGCACTTTCGAGTCGACGTCGTAGATGCGAGTCCCTTCGGGCCCGAAGTGCGCAAGCAGCTTGCCGTCGGCGCTCAGGGCGGTCCGCTGCTTGGGCTCTCGAAGAACGCGGATCGGCCCGTACAGCTCCTCTCCGGTTCGGGTGTCCCAGACGAACGCGGCGCTCTGGTCCCTGTTCTTCGCGATCGCTCCCAGGAGTCGGCCGCCGTCGTCGCTGAAGGAAACGTCGGCGTCGAGTCGGCCCAGCAGCTTGATCGTCTTGCCTCGTGGCGCGCCGGTCGCGACGTCCCAGAATCGCAAGCGCCGTGCCTCGGCGACCATCAGAGTCTTGCTGTCGGGAGTGAACTTGACGAGGACGAGCTCGTGCTCGATTGGGATGTTCTTCTCGCTCGCGGCGGCCTTGTTCTCGGGCTTCCCCGCGAACTTGATCCGAGGGTCGTCGTCGGAATCGCGATTGCGAAGAGTCAATCCCAGGACCGGATCGAAATCCGCCTGCCAGCGACCATCCTTGCTGTAGACGATGGAACGTCCATTTTCTTCCTCGGGCAGCACAGGCAACAGATCGGGCCGGCCGCCGGCGAAATCGAACGGCTCGGGAGCGACGAGCGATGTACGGGTACTGTGGATCCGAACCGTTCCGTCCTGAGCCGCGGAGAGAACGAGCCGGCCGTCCCGCGAGAACGCGACCCGCATCGGATCGCTCGTCAGCGATTTGCACACGAACTCGTTCGACCACGACTCGACGTTCAGGCGGCGAAGCTGGCCCCCGTAACTCGACACGGCCGCCGACTTCCCGTCGGGGCTCAGGGCGACGAGCCAGTCCTGACGCGAATCGTCCTCGGCGGCCGGCGTCGCGTTGTCGCCGTCGATCGTCCAGCGCCGCGCGGCCGAGTTGCCGTCGCAGGTGACGACCAGCGTCGTCTTCCCCACCGCGAAGTCGCAGTCGGTGATCGGAAACTTGTGATGCGGCGACCGCCAGACGACGCGGAGAGGCGCGAGCTCCCAGAGCACCGCTTCGTCGCCGGACGAAGTGAGCATCCGCTTTTCGGCGGGGTCGAAATGCGGCAAGATCAATTTGTGGCGGTCCTTCGTCAACCCCGCGTGAGGGATGGCCTGACCGAAGGGAGCGCCATTCTTCGCCTGGTAGAGCCGGAGCTGGTTGGCGTTGTCGAGGGCGGCGATCCACGTCCCCTTCGGACTGTAGCCGACCCAGCGGAGCGGCCGTGTGCCTTCGATTTCGAGAGACGCTCGCTGTCCGGTCGTCGGGTTCCAGAAGCGAATCTTGCCGTCGTCGCCGGCGACAGCGAGGAGCTTGCCGTCAGGGCTGAAGCTCGCATGACGAGCGCTCGCCGACCACTCGCGGAGGATCTTGCCGGTCTTGCTGTCCCAGAGCCTTACCTGGTCCTTCACGCTGGCGGTGACCACCATCGCGCCGTCCGGGCTGAACGCGGCACACGTCATCGGCGCGTCGTGCCGGAGAGGAGCGAAAGAGAGCCGGCTCAGGATCGGGTTCCACACGTAGGCGGCGTCCGCGTCGCGGGTCAGCACGCGCGTCCCGAGCGAATTGAACGACGCATCCAGCACACGGCGCCGATGAAGACAGAGGCCGACCAGATCGGGCATCTGCCGAAGAGCCCAGGCGACGCGCATTCGGTGCATCGGCTCATTCGCCTTCTCCGGATCCAGCTCCCAGGCCTTGCTGAACCAGAGAAGAGCCTGCTCCGGGTCGCCGCCGATGCGCGGAACTGCCGAACGATCGTCGTCGCGCCCCGTCGTCGGGGCGTCGACGCGCCAGTCCGCCGCATGGACGCCCGCGCTGACATGAAGCTTGACCAGGGTCTTGAGCGTCGTCCCCTCCGCCGTCGCCGCCGCCTTGACGGCCATGTCCCGGGCCGCTTCCGCCTCCTTCATCTCCTTGACCGCGGCTTCCCTCGACTTGACGGCGACTTCCTCGGCCTCGAGCGCCCCCTTCATCTTGGCGATCGCCGCTTCCGCTTCTCGATCCGCCGCCTGCCGTCGTTCCTGCGCCGCTTTCGCATCCTTGATTGCGACGTCTCTCCCGGTGATCGCCGCCTCGGTCTGCTGGAGCCGATCCACCTCCCGGGTCTTGTCGATGGCGACCCACAGGGAGACGACCGTCATCGCGACGAGGAGGAACGTCGCCAGTCCCGACAGCCTCGCGACCACCGGATTCCGCCGGGCCCAGCGCCACGCCTGTTCTGCGAGGCTCACCGGCCGCGCCTTGATCGCGTCTCCCGCCGCGAAGCGCGCCAGGTCGTCGGCGAGCTCCTCCGCGGAGGCGTACCGTTGCCTCGGCTCCTTGCTCAGGCACTTGAGGCAGATCGTTTCGAGATCTGCAGGGAGATTCGGATTGAGGCGCGACGGACGTTCCGGTTCGCTCGTCCGGACCAGGATGAGCGCGTCCGCCACCGTGGACGCGGCGAACGGCGGTTTGCCCGTGATCAGCTCGTAAAGAATGGTGCCGAGTCCGTAGACGTCGACCGCCGGCCCGATCGCGTCCGTGTTCCCCGAAGCCTGCTCCGGCGCCATGTAGCTCGGCGTGCCGAGAACAGCCCCGCTCGCCGTGTCGCCCGGCTCGTCCAGGCGCTTCGCCAGGCCGAAGTCGCTGATCTTGCAGACCCAGCGATCCGGCTGGAAGCCGCCGTTGAAGTTCAGGGTCGAAGGCGGCCGGGGAATGGGCGCCGCGATCTCCACCGTCTCGCCGGTGTCGGTGCGGGTCTTGCCGGTCGTCGCCGTCTGCAGGAGGATGTTGCTCGGCTTGAGATCGCGATGGAGAATGCCGTGCTCGTGGGCGAAGTGGATCGTCCGCGCGAGCGTCTCCATCATCGGCGCCACGACACGGCCGGGCAGGGGCGCTCCCGAGATCCAGCGATTGAGACTGCCGCCGGGGCAGTACTCGAACGTGTAGAACGGCGTCCCCTCGTGCTCGCCGATCTCGTAGACCTGGACGATGTGCGGATGCTGGAGCCGGGCGACGGCCTCCGCCTCGACGCGGAACCGGGCGAGGGTTCGCTCGTTGGCGTCGGGCCCGAGCGAGATCATCTTGAGGGCGACGGTGCGATTGAATCCGATCTGCCGGGCGCGGTAGACGCCCCCCATGCCGCCGCGTCCGAGGACCGCCTCGAGGACATATCCCGGCGGATGCCAGGGAGGCGCCGTCCAGGAGCCCGGATCAGGCCGGCCGCCCGGGAGCCGCGGCTGGTCGGAACGAAGCCGCTCGGTCCCGTTGCGCGCGATCTCGTCGCGAAGAGCGTCGGTCAGTTCGGCGCAGTCCCGACAAATGTCCTCCGGCGATCGGGGCTCGCCGCGCTGCCCGGCCCGCTCCCAGACGAGGTAGAGATCCCGAATTCGGGCGGCCGCGGTCGCCGAGTCGCCGAGGGCGGTGGTCGGCGGGTCGAACGGAGACGGGGGCTCCATCGGCGGGGACGAATCCTGAGCCATTCGCTGCCTCGGTGACATCCGGAACGAGGTATGGGCGCGCGTGTTCGTACATCCACGATAGGCGATCGGAACGAGCATCGCAATCGTCTAACCGCGATTCGCGGGACTTCCCGCCCGGGCCCGCGCACCTTATCCTTCCCGAAGAGACCCCTCGAGGATGTTGCCATGTCCGACCCCGTTCCGCCGACTTCGCCGAACCCCTCCGAGCCGACCAAAGAGCAGCTCAAGGGCGCCCTCAAGGCGTTCAAGAAGCGGCTTAAGCTGCAGCAGCTCGACCAGGACTCCCGCCTCGGCCGCAACCCCGCGACGAGCGGCCGGACCTCGTCGATCGTCGCGATCAACGCCCCGGAGCAGTTCCCGCAGGAGATCTGGGACGAGCTCGTCAAGCAGGGAAAGCTCCGCCGCGATCGGCACGGGCTGTACGAGTTGCTCGGAGAGTGAGCGATGAGCCGACCGATGCACGTGCCGGAGGCGGTCGCGCGCTACGTGACCGAGACGATCTCGCGCGAGACGCCTGTCCAGCGCGAGCTGCGCGAGGAGACGGCGAAGCTTCCCGACGCCCAGATGCAGATCGGGCCCGACCAGGCGGCCATGTTCTCGCTCCTCGTCCGCGCGATCGGGGCGAAGCGGGCCCTCGAGATCGGCAGCTTCACCGGCTACAGCGGCCTGGCGATCGCGTCGGCCCTCCCGCCCGACGGCAAGCTCGTCTGCTGCGACGTGAGCGAGGAATGGACCGCCATCGCTCGCCGCTGCTGGACGAAAGCCGGCGTCATGGACCGGATCGATCTCCGCATCGGCGAAGCCCAGAAGACGCTCGACACGCTCGTTGCCGAGAGGGCGTCCTTCGACTTCGCGTTCATCGACGCCGACAAGACGGGCTACGACGGCTACTACGAGTCGTGTCTGAAGCTCGTCCGCAAGGGGGGCCTGATCGCGATCGACAACGTCCTCTGGTCGGGCAAGATCGTCGATCCGAAGGCGCAGGACGCGAGCACGATCGCGCTCCGCTCGCTGAACGTGAAGATTCGCGACGACGCCAGGGTCGATGCGAGCATCCTGACGGTCGGCGACGGGGTGATGCTGGTTCGAGTGAGGTGACGAGCCGGAAGCGTGAGCGACGGACACCAGGTTCTCGCGAAAGGCTTGACGCCTTCTCAGAGAGCCTGGTGTCCGTCGCTCACGCTTCCGGCTCGTTGCGTTGCCGAGCACATAGGAGCTTCGCCGCCACGCGGGTCGCCTCGATCAGCGACCGATGGTCCGCGATTCCCTTTCCCGCGATGTCGTACGCCGTGCCGTGGGCGACGCTGGTGCGCACGATCGGCAGGCCGACGCTGATGTTCACCGCGTTCAGTCCCGAAAGCAGCTTCAGCGGAATGTGCCCCTGGTCGTGATACAGAGCGACGATGCCGTCGAAATCGCCGCGCTGAGCCCGGACGAACAGCGTGTCGCTCGGCAGCGGGCCGATGACGTCGATCCCCGAGTCGCGAGCGGCCCGGACGGCGGGGGCGATGATCTTCTCCTCCTCGTCGCCGAAGAGGCCGCCGTCCGAGGCGTGCGGGTTGAGAGCCGCGACCACGAGCCGGCCGGGTCCGTCCTTGAGCTGACGCATGACGCCGTCGAGGAGATCGATCTTCTCGCGGATCGCCGCCGTCGTGATCTTCGCGAAGACGTCACGGAGGGCCATGTGCAGCGTCACGTGGACGACGCCGACGCCGTGCGGCACGAGCGGGCCCCGGGCCCAGAGCATCATCGCGAAGTTGCGAGTGCCGGTCCGCTCGGCGAGGATCTCGGTGTGGCCGGGATAGTCGAGCCCGCCGGCGTGCAGCCCTTCCTTCTGGAGCGGGGCCGTGACGATGCCGTCGGCCCGGCCCGCCATGGTGAGATCGATCGCCGCGACGAGGAAGTCGTACGCCGCCCGCCCCGCCGGCCCGCTGATCCGGCCCAGCTCGACGCCCGAGAGATCGACGTCGGTCGCGCGGAGGCACGGAATCGTCGTTGCGTTCGGTTCGGCTTCGTCGATGGAGCGGATCGGCTGGACGCGAAGATCGGTTCCCGCGAGAGGCCGGCTCTGATGTTCCGGATCGCCGACGACGATCGGGCGACTGAAGGCGACGAGCTCGGACCAGGCCTTGGCGATGATCTCCGGGCCGATGCCGGCGACGTCGCCCTGCGTGAGAAGGAGACGGGGGGTCATGAAGCCATTCTACCGTTTTCGTCGCGAAGCCATCCGACTCGCCGGCATCTCGTAAAGAGCTGGCCGGACCTCCTGCGCGACCCACGACCCTGGGCTTTGAGATGCAACCCCTTCGGGGCAACAAATCGAGCTCAGACGCACGTTCCGCGTCGTTCACTTCTTCTTGAACTCGTCCAGGTGCCCCTTCGGGTCCTCGGTCTGGAGCTCGGTGTCGGTCAGCTTCTTGATCTTGTGGACCTCGCTCACTTCCTTCTTGCCGTTGACGAGCTTGCTGTGGATCGCGTTGTCCTTCACCTCGTACGTCCCGTCGACCTTGAACTGCTGCACCTTCTCCTTGCCGCTCGGGTCCTTCCCCTTGAACTCGGCGGCCATCGTCAGCTTGCCGTCGGCGGAGAAGGTGAGCGTCATGCCGGGAGGAGCGTCTCCCTTCACGTGGACCCAGGTTCCGACGATCTTCTTCGCCGTCTCTTCCTGGGCGACGGCGAGCGACAGTCCGACAACCGCCAGGGATGTCAGCGCAACGATTCCGATTCTCATCGACCTACGCATCGGCGATCCTCATGAGTTAGGGTCAGTCCGCACGAAGCAAATGCCGGTGTCCGTCACTGCTTCCTGTACTCCTCGAGCTTTCCCTTCTCGTACTCGATGTGAAGCTCGGTTGCCGTCAATTTCTTGATCTTGGCAGTTGCAGTCTGCTCTTTGCCGCGGACTTTGAAGCGAAGGGCAATCGCCTCGTCCTTGACCGTGTAGGTTCCGTCGACATTCAAGATCACCCTGCCGCCGAGCGTGAATTCGACGGCCACTTTTCCGTCGTTGGCGAATTGGATATTGAGCTCGGTGCCCTGAATTTCGCTGCCGCCCTTGACCCGTGCCCACGCTCCGATCAGCTTCGAGATCGTGGCTTCCTGGGCTGCCGAGAACGAGAGGCCGATCGCAAGAACCGCAAGGATCGCCGCAGTCGCCCCACGCATGGAAGCGTCTCGCTGAAGACGTTCGTTCCCGAGAGTCCGAACGGACGGCTCGAGTTCGCCAGGGCAATCTAGAGGAAAGTCAAAGCACCGGCGAGAAGAGCCGGCACGCGTTCTCGAGGATCCGGCTCGGCAGCGGGCGCTGAGCGTACTTCTTCGGATCGATCTCGTCGGCGTCGGCGAAGTCGGCGATCAGGAACGCCTCCAGCTCCTTCGCGATCGGCGGCGAGTAGATGAGACAATTCGCTTCGAAGTTGAGGAACATGCTCCGGTTGTCGAGATTGGCGCTGCCGACCGAGACGAACTCGTCGTCGACGAGGACCGTCTTGGCATGCATCATCCCCTTCTTGTACTGGAAGACTCGGACTCCCGCCCGCAAGACGTGCGTCCACCAGTAGCGGGCCGCGAACTGCGGCAGCTGCTTGTCGGGCTTGAGCTGCCCCAGCAGCCGGACGTCGACGCCGGTGTAGCCGGCGAGACAGAGCGCGTCGAGCAGGCCGGTGTCGGGGACGAAGTACGGCGACGCGATCCAGAGGCGACGGCGGGCCTTCGAGATGGCGGCGAAGATCACCTCGCGGATCGCCTTCACCTCCTGGTCGGGGCCCGAGTCGATGATCTGCACCGCGTGCGGCCCCTGGGCCGGGACCGGCGTGAAGTACTTCTCGTCCTCGAGGTGCTCCCCGGCCGCGAAGTCCCAGTCCTCGGCGAACACGCGCTGGAGGTCGACCGCTCCGGGGCCGACGAGCCGGAGATGCGTGTCGCGCCAGAAGCCGAAGTAGCTCGACTTGCCGACGTACTCGTCGCCGAAGTTGAGCCCGCCGATGAAGCCGACGGCGCCGTCGACGACGAGGATCTTGCGGTGATTGCGGAGGTTGATCTGAAAACGGCGGCGAAGCGGGTTGATCGGCAGGAACAGGCTCGCCTTGCCGCCGGCGTCGGCGAGCGGCCTGAGGAGCGAGGACGGCGTCCCGTACGAGCCGATCGCATCGAAGAGAAGCCGGACCTCGACCCCGGCTTTCGCCCTGTCGGCGAGGGCCGCGATCAGCTTTCGGCCGAGCTCGTCGTCGTGGAGGATGTAGGTTTCGACGTGGACGTGATTCTTCGCCTCGGCGATCGCCTCGAAGATGGCGGCGAAGGCGGAATGCCCCTCGCGGTAGAGATCGATGCGGTTTCCCTGCGTCACCTCGGAGGCGTCGAATCGCTTTGCGAGCGCGGAAAGACTCTCGCCGAGCGTCTTGGGACCGGTCGGCTCGACGCGAACTTCGCCGGGGACCGATTCCGCCGTCGTTCGCCGATAGACGGCAGGCGCCGGCGGATCGCGATACAGGGCGCGGTGCTTTTGCTTGCGGCGCAGCGGCCGATTGACGTGCTGGTTGCCGAAGAGGAGAAACGCGATGATGCCGAAGATCGGCAGGAAGCCGAGGACGAGGAGCCAGGCGACGGCGGAGGTCGCCTCGGTCTTGGTCATCAGCACCCAGATCATGAAGCCGGCGACGAGGAAGGCGTGTGCGAGGACGGCGAGGAGCACGAGGGTCGGCCAGATCGACTCGAGGAAGGCGAGCATTCCGGTCGCTCCCGGGGTGCACGAAAACGGGGTGCGAAGCCGATGGCCTGGCACCCCGTTCGAGTTTGGGCTTTTTCAGCTCTCGGAAGGATCAGTCGCGATAGCGGTCGCCGCCGCGTTCTCCGCCGCGTTCTCCGCCGCGCTCGCCGCCGCGGTCTCCACGGTCTCCACGATCGCCGCCGCGTTCGCTTCGTTCGTAGCGCTCGCCTCGATCTCCGCCTCGATCTCCGCCTCGATCTCCGCCTCGATCTCCGCCTCG
>JADMIO011306063.1_pt1 | contig 19452 bp, 16 predicted proteins | sample 8958161 | NCBI WGS metagenome assembly JADMIO01 (sample SAMN16585339, study PRJNA669376) | soil metagenome | isolation source: Crop rotation soil | place: USA: Cullars Rotation, Alabama | collected 2011
CACGCGGGGCGTCGGGTTCGACCGCGGGCGCCGGCGCCGTCGCCGCAAGTGGAGCCGGTGCGATTGGCGCAGGCTGCGCCGCCGCGGGTAGAACCGGCGTCGGGGCGGCTGCAGAAGGCGGCGCGTTTGGCGTCCGCGCAACCGGCGTGCGCTCGGCCGCAACACGCTCGACCGGCGTGGCGGCCGGCGTCGATTCGGTCGCGCGAGGTCTTGTGGCGACGGGGTCCGCGACGGGCCGTGACGCGACAGGCCCGGGCGCAACCGCCGGCGCGGGCATTCGCGCCGGCGCAGGCGCCGCCACGGCGACAGGCGCTGCCGGCGCCGGCACGGCCGAAGCCGCCGGTGCGCGGTTGCCCGGGGGCGCGAGCCACAGGGCTCCGCCGATGCCCGCAGCGACGATCGCCCCGACAGCCGCGGCCATCTGTCCACCGGTGATCACAATCGTCGTCTGGGTGCGCGGCCGCCCGGCCGAGGACGCCGACGACGGCGATGGCGTGGATCTCGCGTCGGACGGCCTGACGAGCGTCGGCGCCGCGAGCGATTCGAGCTGCTGGGCGGGGTCGATGCCGCGCCGCGCTTCGCGAAGCGCCACGCGCATCTGGTCGAGGTCGCCGAACCGATCGTCGGGGCGCTTGGCCATCGCGCGCATGACGAGGCGCTCGACGTCGGCCGGCAGCCCGGGGCACAGCGACGCCAGCGGCGGCGGCGGCTCGTTCGGCAGCCGATGGAGCAGGCCGTCGTCGAGCGTGCCCGGAAACGCCTGCTGGTAGCAGAGCAGCTCGTAGGCGACCGCGCCGACCGCGAAGATGTCGCTGCGAAGATCGACGGGGCGGCCGACCATCTGTTCGGGCGACATGTAGTTCAGCGAGCCGATGAGGGTCCCGTCCATCGTCATGCCGGACCCTTCGACGCGCGCGATGCCGAAGTCGACGATGCGGATCAGGTCGCCGCGATCGACCATCAGGTTCGGCGGCTTGATGTCGCGGTGCACGATCCCTTCGCGGTGTGCGTGGTGCAGGCCCGCGCAGACCTGCTCGATGTACCAGAGACGGCGGCCGAGCGGCAGTGGTTCGCGCGCGGTGATGACCTGTCCGAGCGAGGGACCGTCGACGTACTCCATCGCCATGAACGGCTGCCGCTCGTGCTGCCCGACCTCGTAGATGGTGATGATGTTCTCGTGCCGCAGGTTCGCGGCCGCGCGCGCCTCGCGAAGGAAGCGCTGGAGCATCTCGTCGTCCGAGAGTGAATTGCGAATGATCTTGATGGCGACCGGACGGTCGAGGTCGGCGTCGCGTGCCAGATACACGGTGCCCATGCCGCCCTTTCCCAGGACGCGCACGACCTCGTACTTGCCGATCCGCTCGGGCAGCCTCGCCACGAACACCTCTTACGGGGGACGACAGTATTACAGCGTCGGAGGAGATCCGGCCTACGATGCCGTCCGATCGTCGCGCCGCTCGCGGGCGCGCGGGTCGACCAGCTGTAACTCCAGTTCCCACAGGCACGCAGCCCTGCAGTTATTGCAGAAGTCGACGTGCTGACCGGAGGAGGAGTGGCACTCCCGTGCGCACAGGTGGTTCGCTCTCCGGTCGGACATGACGTTACAGAGCAGGCAGCGGAACCGGGCCATCTGGGATCTCCTTACCGGTATCAACGTCGCCGAGGCCGCGGGCGCACACCCCCGGGTATCTTGGTGACCGGCGTGCCGTCGTTACAACTTTGGTACGAGCGGAGAAGGCGTGCACGCGTCCGATTTCGGCGGTGCGGCCGCGCGCGTGGTGGGCGATACTTCGACGGTCATGCTCGCGAAATACATCCTCGCGGGGCTCGCGGCGGCGTTCTTCGTGTTCGCCGCCCTGCGCGCGACGGGCGGACGCGGATGGGTGCACCCGCAGGTCCGCACCTGGCTGCTGCTGGCCGTGATCTTCACCGGCGTGAGCGCGTGGCTCTTCTACAACGGTTAGAGGGCGGAAGGGACGGGAACCGATGGCCGGCAGAACTCCGACTCACGCGGGCGCGGCGCAGGGCCACGAGCCACTCGACGCGGGGACGTCCGCGCTGATGGCAACGCCCGCGCCCTCGCGCGCTCAGGCCGCTGACTCGCGGCAGGCCATCGACGTTCCGATGTCCGGCGGCATCCCGTACGCCGTCGGCCAGGCCAGCGTCGTCCGCATCCCGATTCCCGGAACCAGCGGCCTGGCGATCGAGCTCAACCCCCGAGGCTGGACGCCGAAGACCGGCTCGACGTCAACGCTCTTCTTCCAGGACGTCACCGGCAACCGTCACCTCCGTCTCGACTACGGCTACAACGTCAGGACGAAGACGATCGACTACCACTGGAACCAGAAGCGGACGCTCGGCGAGTTCGGCATCCCCGATCACACGCCCGCCGGCACCGCGGGACGCGTCGCGTACCAGGCGGCCAGATATTTCAAGTACGCCGGCCGGTTGCTCATCGTCGCCGGCATCGTCGTCGACGCCATTTCGATCGTTCAGGCGAGCAAGCCGTTGCGGCGGGCGTCGCAGGTCGTGGCCGGATGGGCCGCTGCATGGGCGGGCTGCAAGCTCGTTGGCGCAGGTGGCGCGGCGCTCGCGGCCCCGACGACGCCGCTCGGCATGGCCGCGGTCGGCGCCGGCGGATGCATCATCGGCGGCATCGGCGGGTACTACGGAGGATCGATGCTCGCGGGCGAGGTGTACGACTGGGCCGAGGGGACGTTCTTCACGCCGCTGCCCGAAGTCGCCGCGCCATGAGCCGCACCTCGATGTTCGTCTGCCTCGACCCGCGCGGCGCGGAGTGGCAGCTCGGTGCGCTGCCGCCGCCTGCCGGCCGCATGACGCTGATTGGCTGGCGGGAGGAGCCGGCGCCGGTTGACGCCGGCGTTCCACGACAGGTGGCCGCCGCCGTTGCGCGCGCGCTGACGTCAATCGGCCGAATCACGTTCCTCTCATCCGCGGTTCACGCGCCGGCGGGCGGCGGATGGTCGCCGTCGAAGAAGCGTGGACCCGCTCCGGCGGAGCTGACGTCGGCGACGGATCCCGAGGCGGTGATGCACGCCTTCGACGACGCCGCGCATCCATGGTGGATGCAGGGTCAGGTCCTCTTCCTCTCGGAGCCCGGCGCGGCGGCGGTCGAGATCGACCGCGAGCAACTGCTCGCGCTCCTCGAGAACGACTGGGCCGCCGCGGCCGGCGCGTTACCCGCGCGCGGCGTCGTGGCCGTCCTGCGGCCCGGCGTCGACGGCGACCTTGCAGGGCTGCTGACGCTCACCGCAGGCGCGGAACGAGCGAGCCTTGCCGCGCTCGAACGCGAGAGCCGCCTCGCGTCCTTCGACTGGTCGGTGCTGGCCGAAGACGCGTTCGCGGAACGCTACCGCGGCTGACGCACGCGGCTCACACACAGGAGATCTGTCATGTCCACCGCAATCACCAGGCTCGTCGGCGTCCCGTCCAACCTGAACCCCGGAGTGAACAGCGCGAAACAGGCGACGATGCTCGCGCTGCTCGGCAATCCCCGCAGCGACTTCGACGCGTCGTGCCGCGAGGTGACCAATCCCGCGCTGAAGGCGCTCATGGCGATCGATTCAGTGGGCCCGTTCCGGGTGCAGGGGCTGCGGCCGGCGGTCGCCTCGTTGAAGACCATCCTCGCGGAGGTCGCGGCGAAGGTCCCCGACGTGAACGCGGGCATCGGCACCGCGGGGATGCTCTGCGCGCGGCTCGTGCGCGGGTCGGACAACGCCATCAGCAACCACTCGTGGGGGACGGCGATCGATCTCACGCTCGACGGCATCCTCGACACGCGGGGCGACAACCAGGTGCAGGAAGGGCTGACCCGCATCGCGCCCATCTTCAACGCGCACGGGTGGTTCTGGGGCGCGGGCTTCCGCACCGAGGATGCGATGCACTTCGAGGCGGGCGACGATTTGATCCGGACGTGGCACGCCCAGGGGCAGCTCGGCGGGCCGCCGCGGCCCGCGCCCGAGAAGCTCCTCACGCTCGGCGATCGCGGCCCCGACGTCGTCAGGCTGCAGCATCTCCTCAACACGCTCGGCGCCGACGTCGCCGAGGACGGCGTGTTCGGCACCGGGACGCGCGCCGCGGTCATGGCGTTCCAGGGCGCGCACGGCGTGCGGCCGGACGGCGTCGTCGGGGCGCAGACGCTTTCGGCTCTCGGCGTCTGATGCGCGGGTGGGTGGCCCGTGCCGCCGCGGTCGTCGCCGCGGCAGCCGCCTGTCCGGGCTGTGCCCGCGCGACGCCCGACAGCGTGTTCACGTCGCTGCGCGAGACCGACTGTCACGCGCCGCCGCAGGAGATCGCGGCGCCGTACAGGCAGCGGGATCTCGGCGTCCAGCAGTGCCCCGCCCCGCAGGGATGGCAGCTCCTGCTCGTGTCGTCGGACGCCAACACGTGGGTGGACATTCGTGACGCCGGCCTCACGTGGTCGGGAGAGCGGCCGATCGTGTACGAGATGCCGATCGGCCTCTTCCCGAGCGTCGACACGGCGGCCGGCGTGGAATGGCGGCGCGACGGCCGCGGCGGCGTGAGGGCGGTGATCGTTCGCGTGCTCGCGCAGGATCGCGACGCGCTGACCACGCAGCAGTCGCGGATGTTCGTCGTCAGGGTGACGCCGGGCCGCGCCTGCGTGCTCGACCGCGCGGCCACGCCTGCCGAGGCACGCGCGCGCGCGGACGGCGACGGCGGCTGCTGACGAGCTCGACCGCGCTTCGTGCCGTCAGATCGAGCGGAGGCGCCGTTGCACGCGGAAATCCTGTTCGACGGCCCCGCGACGCGCGTTTTCCTCATTGGGCCGGGTAAGATCCCGTTTCCACCCCCAGGCGACACGAGTCAACACATGCCCGTGCATCGGCGTGCACCGCAGCGCGGTGACGTGTGCGCGGAGGAGGCCCTGTGAGCGCTTTGACCACGGTCGGGATGCTGCACGACGAGTACGAGACGCAGTTCGGAAAAGCGCTCGGGGACCCGGTGGACGGCACCGAGCCGCTGTCGAGCGTGCTCCTGAAGCAGAAGGGGCGGGTGGGGCTCGCGTTCTCGGGCGGCGGCATCCGCAGCGCGACGTTCTCGCTCGGCGTCGTGCAGGCGCTCGCGCGCCTTCGCCTGCTCACGTCGTTCCATTACATGTCCACGGTCTCGGGCGGCGGCTACATCGGTTCGTGGCTGTCGGCCTGGGCCTACCGTCACCCGCGTGGCATGACGGGCGTGATGCGCGACCTCGCGCCTGAATCGGCCGTCCAGACGCGCCACGAGCCCGAAGAGCTGACGCACCTGCGCCGCTACAGCAATTACCTGACGCCGCGCACCGGCTTCATGTCCGCCGACACGTGGGCGGTCATCGCCACCTACGTCCGCAACCTGCTGGTCAACTGGCTCGTGCTCGTGCCGTATTTCGCGCTGGCGCTGCTGATGCCGATGCTCGCCGACGACCTGCTGCCCGTTCTGCCGGCGACCAGCGCGTGGCTGACGGCCTTCACCGCCGTCGGCGGCCTGTGCCTGATCTTTTCCATCGCCGCCATCGGCGCGAGCCTGCCGAGCGTCAATCCGCCCGCCGTCACACGCACGTTCGCCATCCTGCGCGCACAGACGAGGCAGGCGTTCTTCTTCAAGATCGTGATGCCGCTGCTCGTGGGCGGCGCCGCTCTCGCCTGCGCGTGGTTCCTCTACGACGGTCCGAAGGGAAGCGGCAACGAAGCGCTGCTCGCGCCGTGGCTGCAGAACCTTCCGCGGTGGCTGATGCTGACGCTGCTCGGGGTGGTCGCGCATGTCGCGGCGCTCTCGGTCTACTACCTCAACGCCAGCTCGCTCGAGCACGCCATCGCGGACTGGCGGATCCGCCAGGCGACGTCGGCGAAGGTGCTCTACAGGGAGTTGTTCGCCGTCGTGGCCTCCGGCGCGCTCGGCGGCTGGTGCGCGTGGCTCGCGACCGAGATCCTGCAGGAAATATCACAGCGGATGCAGCCGGCGTGGACCGTTGACGACTCGGTCCACCTGTACGTCGTCGGCGCGGTGCCGGCAGTGCTCGCCAGCTTCTTGATGGCGATGACGCTGTACGCGGCGCTGGCCAGCCGGGTGCTCGACGACGAGGATCGCGAGTGGTTCGCGCGCGCGGGCGGCTGGATCTCCGCGTGCGCCCTCGGGTGGGCGGCGCTCACGGCGGTGTCGCTGCTCGGACCCGGGCTGGTGACGAAGGTGCTCTGGCCGCATGCGCGCCTGACGATGACCTCCATCGGCGGCCTGTCCGGCGTGGTCACCATGTGGCTCGGCCGCAGCGCGAGGACGAACGCGACGACCGACAGCTCGGTCCCGCAGTCGCCGTTGCAGGTGGCGGCGGAGTGGGCCTTGAAGCTGGCGGCGCCGCTCTTCGCGCTGACGCTCGCCCTGCTGCTCGCGACGGGCATCTACTGGCTGCACGCGCTCCTCGTCAGCTACGGGGGCATTCGCGCGGCCCTTCCCTCCGTCATCCTCATCGCGGGCTGCCTCGCGATCATCGCGGCGGTGCTGTCGACGGTGAACGTGAACGTCTTCTCGCTGCACGGCATGTATCGCGAACGGCTGATTCGCGCGTACCTCGGCGCGTCGCGGTCGCGCTCGCGGCGGCCCGACAGCTTCACGGGGTTCGATCCCAAGGACAACGTGCCGCTTGCCTATCTGGCGCCGCCCTTCTTCAGCGTCGAGGAGTGGCCTCTCGTCCACGCGATTGCCACCGCGCTCAAGGACCCGGCCGGCGCGCTCGAGCGCGTCAAGGTGGACCGGATCGACAGCCGGCTCATCGACCAGACCGTTGACGTCCGGGAATGGGTGGCCCCCTCGATCCAGGACAGGGTGCATCGCTTCAACGACGTGCTCGTGGCGATGAAGCGGCGCACCGCGCAGCGGCGCGATTGGGAGACGCTCGTCACGAGGCAGCTCGCGGACGGCGCGTTCGGCGCCCACGAATGGTGGGTCGTCGTTGGCATCGCCAGCGTGTTGAAGGCCGGCTCGCACGCGGCCGACAGGATTCTCGGCAGCGATCCGAGGTGGGTGGGCGACGTCCTGGCGGTCCCGGTCTGGAGCGCGCAGCTCGCGGAGGAGCTGACGGCGCGGTTGAACCGGATGGTCGAGGCGGCGGCGCCGTCAGCGTCCATACCGACGGCCGCTGTCGCGGCGGGGATGGGCCACGGCGGGGGAGCGATCGTCGCGACGCTCGCGTCGGCCCCGCCGTCCCCTTCCGGCCGTGCGCCGCTCTACAAGGAGCTGCGCGCGCTCGCGCCCGCCCGTCCCAGGCGGCCGCTGACCATCGTCAACACCGCGATCAACCTGGTCGCGGGCGCCGACCTGGCGTGGCAGGAGCGTCAGGCCGATTCGTTTGCGCTGACCCCGCTGCACGGCGGCAGCCCCAGCGTCGGCTACCGGAAAATGGCGGGCACCGAGGACGATCCGCGCGGGTACGGCGGGCGGTTCGGCATCTCGCTCGGCACCGCGATCACGATCTCCGGCGCCGCGGCGAATCCGAACATGGGTTACCACTCGTCGCCCATCGTGACGCTGCTCCTGACGCTCTTCAACGCGCGGCTCGGCTCGTGGCTCGGCAACCCGCGATACGACACCCGGTTCAACCACTCCTGCCCGCACGACCGCGTCCTGCCGATGGCGCTCCACGAGGCGTTCGGCTTCACCGACGCGAAGGGCGACTACGTCAACCTGTCGGATGGCGGCCACTTCGAGAACCTCGGGTTGTACGAGCTCGTGCGGCGCGGCTGCGCGCACGTGCTCGTGATCGACGCCGGGTGCGACGAGAACTATGCGTTCGAGGATCTCGGCAACGCCGTCAGGAAGATCCGCGTGGACCTCGGCATCAGCATCACGTTCCGCGGATTTCACGTCGGCCCCGAGCAGCCGTCCGCGTCGAACGGGACCTCGCGCCTCGTGTCCGGGTCGGGACGCTACGTGGCGATCGGCGAAATCCAGTACTCGAGGCGCGATCCGGCGCTCGAGGACGGCAAGCTGCTCTACGTCAAGCCGGCGATCTTCGCGCACGACGAGCCGATCGACGTCCGGAACTACGGCCGCACGAACCCGAAGTACCCGCACGAGCCGACCACCGACCAGTGGTTCAGCGAATCGCAGTTCGAGAGCTATCGCGCGCTCGGCGAGCACATCGTGTGGACCGTGTCCGGCACCACCGGCGCCCAGGCGGCGCCGGCCAGCATCGCGGAGCTGTTCAACCGCGCCGAGGCGTACCTGGAGAGAGCCTGAGGTGGACCGGCGGCGCGTTGCGCCGCCGGGCGAGCCCCCGGCGCTCAACGATCGGTTGCGGCCGGCACGTCGCGGCCCGACGTGGCCACCGGCACCACCGCGGGGAACTTCTCGAAGATCTTCGTGACCTCCTTGTTCACCCGCTTGGTGCGGTGGGACGCCGATCCCATGGGATGGACGTGCCGTTCAGCCATGCCGCGCCAGATCAGCTGACCGGTCCGCGCATTCTCGAAATCGACGATCAGCGTGCCGATGATCCGTTCCTCCGTATACCACGTGCCGCCGCCGTACCACGGTCCCCAACCGTTGTAATACGGCCCGCAGCCCCACCCGTAGGCGTAGCCCAGCCCCCAGTCGACGGGCGCATAGGTCTCGTACTCGGTCTTGAACGTCCGTTCCGTCATGACGAACATGTCGGGGTGCGCATCATCGCGCCGCAGGCCTCTCGCTTCGAGCTGCGCGGCGACGGCCGCGTGGGTGCGCTCCTCGACGAAGGGACTGTCGTACGCGGTCGTCGATTCGGTGCGGCTTTCCACGGGGCTGTGCCTGAACGCGAACGTCCTGATGCCGGAGAAGTTCGCCGTGCCGAAGTCGTAGGTGACTTTCTGAGCGAGCGCCGTCGCGGGCATGAGCGTCGCGAGGGCGAGGCCGATCAGTATCCAACCGATTCTCTTCATGGTGGCCTCCACGTGCCGACCAGTGTCCGGGCGAATGAGGGGCAAGAAGCCTGCCTCGATCGGGAGCGGGGATGACGGCCGCCGGGGCGCGACGGACGCTGCATCAGCTGCTGCTGTTCACGCGGGAATCTTTCGCGGCGCCCGCCGAAGATCTCGCAGCCCGGCGCGGATGGCTGCCGGCTCGGCCGTCATCCGCGCGCGCGAGCGCGATCGGCGCCTGGCAGCATTCGTGCGCCGTGACGCTGCATGCTGAATGTCCTTCTGAGTTCCGTCGGCCTGCGCGCGGCGTACGAGCGCGACGTCAGGCACGGTCTCGCATCGTCCGCGCACGGCGGGGTGGTCACGGAGTGCGATCTCGCGCGGCTTCCGCCGCCGGTCCAGCGATACCTGCGCGTCACCGGCGCCGTCGGACAGCCGCGCGTGCACGATTTCCGCGTGCGCATGCGCATTCGCAGCGGGCCCGACGCGCGCTGGATGCGGTTCACCGCGGAGCAGTACAACTTCGTCGACCATCCGGCGCGCCTGTTCTACCTGACCGGACGGATGGGCATCGTACCGGTGCAGGGTTATCACCGCTGCGTCGGTCCGGCCGCGCGGATGATCATCAACGCCGCAGGGGTGGTGCGCACCGCCTCGCCCGGCTCGCCCGTGCCTCGATGCTCGTACTGAGCTCGGCTCGCACGGGCACGGCGCGGCATCACCCGTGTGACCGCCATGGGCCGGACAAGAAGACGGAAATAGCGATACCATCTCGCCATCCTTACGAAAGGAGGATGGCCAACGTGAGCAAAGAGCAACTACTCGATCGGGTTGCAACAACCCGTCGTCGGTTCCTGAAGCGGGTCGTGGGCGGTGGTGCGCTGCTGCTTGCTCTTCCCGCGTCGACGATCGTCAACGCTGCCCCCCAGGACGACCAGGGCAAAGGCGACGGCGAAGGAAAGGGCAAGGGAAAGGGCAAAGGGAAAGGCAAAGGCAAGGGAAAGGGAAAGGGGAAGGGTAAAGGTAAGGGGGACGGCGAGCCGCAGCAGTAGTTCATATTCCAAGGGCTTTTTCTAGTCGGTTGCCGGGAGCGCAGGGCATCGTGCTCCCGGCGGCTTTCCTCCATGAAACCCCAGGCACTCCTCCTCAGGAATCCATTCGTCGCGCTGGCGCCCACCGACGACGGCTACCTGGCCTACGACGTTTCGCGAAACCGGTTGCACCGGCTCAATCCGACCGCGGCGCTGATCGTCGAGCTCTGTGACGGCACCCGCTCCGCGGCGGCGCTCGTCGACGATCTCGCGCCGCTGGTGGCCGATGACGCCGGCGCCGGCTGCCTGCGCTGGATCGAGGGCGCCATCGACGACGGCCTGCTGAAACCGGTTGCGCCCGGCGCTTCGGGCGCGGCCGGGCCTGAGGCCGGTTACTTCTCCTCGCAGGCATTGCGGCTGCGCCGCGAAGGGCACGTGCTCGCCGCCTTCGTCTGTCAGCACTACGCGACGCTGCAGATGACGGACGCGGCGGACGAATGGGCGGCGCTCGGCGACCTCGCGCACATCATCGGCCGGCGCGAGGACGCGCGCGACGCCTACGAGCACTACCTCGCGCTGTCGCCGGGCGACGCGGAAGTCGAACACATCCTCGTGTCGCTGCGTGGCGATCCCGCGCCGCCGCGCGCCCCGGACCAGTGCATCGTGCAGCTGTACGCGCGGTTCGCCGAGTTTTACGAGCGCAATATGGTCGCCGACCTCGAGTACTGCGGCCCGGAGGTGCTCGCGCGCGCGCTTCACCGGGCGCTCGGTTCCACCGCGCAGCTCGACGTGCTGGACCTCGGCTGCGGAACCGGTCTCGCCGGGCCGCGCCTGCGCCCGCTCGCGCGGCGGCTCACGGGCATCGACCTGTCGCCGGACATGGCGAAGCGGGCGAAGAAGACGAAGCTCTACGACGCGGTCGAGGTGGCGGAGATCACCGAGTGGCTGACGCGGAGCGGGGCGCGCGACTTCGATCTCATAGCTGCGTGCGACACGTTCATCTACTTCGGCGATCTGCGGCAGGTGTTGAGGCCGGCTGCGGCACGCCTGCGGCGCGGCGGGACGCTGGCGTTCACCGTCGAGCGCGGGGACGCGGAGCCGTTCCGGCTCACCGATTCGGGCCGGTACGTCCACGCCGAATCACACATCCGGGAGGCGGCGGCCGGGAGCGGCTTCGACGTGGTCAGCATCGAGAACCCGGTGCTTCGGTACGAGTACGGCGACGCCGTGGGTGGTCTTGTCGTGGTGCTTCGCCTGAAGGACGAGCCTCAGGCGGTCTGACGTGCAGCCACCGGGATTGCCACTTCCGCGTCGATGGCGGCGGTGAGCTGCTCGGCGGTGTACGGCTTGCGCAGGAACCGGACCAATGGCATCTCGAGGCAGCGCGGATCGTGCGATGCAACGCCGGTGACGACGATCGTGGGAATGGTGCAGAGGCGCCAGTCGCGGCGCTGCCGCTTCATGAACTCCCAGCCGTCCATGACCGGCATCATCAGGTCGAGCAGGATCACGTCGGGGCGGGCGCCTTTTGCCATCACGGCGAGGGCGTCGCGGCCGTTCTCCGCCTCGATGACGTCATAGCCCATCGTCGAGAGCAGCGCGGCGACCGCCTCGCGCGCGAACTCGTGGTCCTCGACGACGAGGACGAGCGGCTTGCGGGGGCTGCCGACGGCGTCGCGGGCGCGGGTCGATCGATTGTGGACAGAAGCGAGCGTACTCATAGGGCGAGTGTCTATCCGCAATTTCCTCACCATCCCGCCGCGGCCCACGCGACTGCGGCTAAGTACAGCCGGCGCCGCGGGTTTCGGCCGCCTGCACGATCTGTCACTGGCCGCGCGCGTGGTTCGTCTCGGAACAGTGCGTTGCAGTCCACGGAACACACCCGCTACTGCGAGTCGGCGACGTCGCGTCATCCGCATGTGCCCGAAGCAGGTGAACTTTGTCTGCCTGCGGGGTGACTAACGGCCGATTTCCGGCCGTTGTGAGCGTGTCCTGCCATCACTGACGGGCTGGCATCTTGCAACCATCGCGACCGATGTCTCTCGATGTCGCGACCACCGTGCAGGAACGTCCCGGGGTGTCCTGGCCCGCTGGCCGGGCGGGCGCCGGATCGCCCATCGCATCGGCGCGAGCCGTCTGCCGCGCGCTGAGGCCGCATCAGTGGGTCAAGAACGCGCTCGTCTTCGTGCCGCTCATCTCTGCGCATCAGATCTTCGATGCCGCGGCCGTTGGCTCCACCCTTGTCACATTCGCGGCGTTTTGCCTGTGCGCGTCGGGAATCTACGTCGTCAACGACCTGCTCGACATCGATGCCGATCGGGCCCACCCGACCAAGCGCCACCGTCCCTTTGCAGCGGGCGAGCTGCCCGTTGGCATCGGCTGGGTGATGGGGCCGGCGCTGAGCGCGCTGTCGTTCGTCATCGCGCTCGCGGGAACGTCATGGCAGGTTGCCGCGGTGCTGGCGGCCTACGCCGGGGTGAGCACCGGCTACTCGTACAGGATCAAGCGGGAACCCGTCGCGGACGTATTCGTGCTGACGGCGCTGTACGTCCTGCGCATCTTCGCCGGCGCGCTCGCGGGCTCGGTGCCGCTGTCCACTTGGTTCCTCGGCTTCGCGTTGTTCCTGTTTCTCAGCCTCGCGTTCGTGAAGCGATATACCGAACTCTCCGCGCACGGCGTGCTGCCGGGGCGAGGGTATTCGAGCACCGATGCGACATGGGTGCACGGTACGGGAGTGACCGCGGGCCACATGGCCGCGGTCGTGCTCGCGCTGTATGTCAACTCGCCGGAAGTATCCGCCCTCTACCACAGGCCCCATGCGCTGTGGGTGCTCTGTCCCCTTCTCCTGTTCTGGCTCAGTCGCGTGTGGTTTCGTGCCGGTCGCGGCCTGCTCGATGACGACCCGGTCGTCGACACGCTGAGAGATCCGGTCAGCTACGCAGCCGGGCTCGTCGGCGCGGGCGTGCTCCTGTTCGCGCTATGACGCGTGTGCTCGCGTTGTCGATCGCAGAGTGTCGCCAGCGCGGGCGCAACCACCAGCCGCGGAGTCCGATCGAGCCGTTGCGCTGAATGCGGCTCGATCGATTCGACTGTCTCGCCCTCACGGCGCTGACCGCCCTGACCATCTACCTCGGCGCAGGCGGCGGACAGCCGCTCTTTCACCCGGATTACGTGATCGTCAAAGGGCTGTTGACGATTCAGCAGCACGGAAACCCGAATTTCTTCGCCTACCCGGGCCTGGTCATCTATCTGAACAGCGTCGTGTATGGCCTGATCTACGGACTCCTGCGCCTTCAAGGCACCGTTGGGGGGCCCGCCGATTTTCAGGCGCTCTACCAGCAGGGTCACCTGCCGCTCGGTCCGTTCAGCGTGCCGTTCGCGATGCCGGGCGTGATGATCACCGCGCTGTTTTCAGTGCTCGGGGTCGTGTCGACGTATCTGCTCGCGCTCCGCGTGACCGGAGTGCGCCTCGGCGCCATCTGCGCGGCGGCCATCCTGGCTACCTCGTTTCTCTGGGGGGTCGAGACGCACTTCGCCACCGTCGACATCCCGCTCGCCGCTCTCGCGGTGGCGACGGTCTGCGTCACGGCTCACGGGGTATCGGGGACCGGCGCGCTCGACCGAACGTCGCTCGCACTGATGGGGATCCTGTTCGGACTGACGACGTCGGCCAAATACAACGGCGCCATCGTCTTTGTCGCAATCGCCGCCGCCATTCTGGTCACGCGCAGGAACGCGCCCGCCGGCGCCGCGCGCGACATCCTGTCCATTCTCGGGATCGGCGTGACGACGTTCCTCCTCGTCAATCCGTTTGCGGTGATACATGCCGGGAAGTTCCTGGCCGACCTCCGCGTCGAGAGCGTTCATCAGCGATTCGGGAGCTTCGGCGCGAGCGCAGACAACGTATGGCTCGACCATCTGCTGCGGAACATCGGCACCGGCTTCGGCCCCTGGATCGCCCTCCTGGCCGCCGCGGGACTCGTCATCCTGCTTCTCTCGAAATCCGCTCCGCGCCCGGCCGCCCTGGCCGCCACGGTGTTCCCGGTGTCGTACCTGATCGTCATGGGGTTGTCGGCGGTCACGTACCGGCGCTACATGGCGCCCGTCGCGCCATTCGTGGCCATCTACGCCGCGCTGGCGATCGTCTCTGCCCGGCGAGTGCTGCTCGACCGGTTCTTTGGCAAGCGGATCGCCACCGTTGTCGCGCTCGCAGCCCTGATCGCGCTGATCGCCCCGAATGCGACTCGCGTCCGGCGGCACGACGACCTCCTCGCCGGCGCTGACACCAGGGAAGCGCTTGCGAAGGCGATCGTCGGCATTCAAGCCGCCGATGCCGGCATCCGCATCGCCGGGCGGCCGCATCACTGGGGGCTCGAAAAGACGAGCGTCGAAGCGATTCAGTCACCGCGCCGGTCGGAGGACCTGTCGGATTTCGACGTCATCGTCTACGACAGCTTCTGGCACGACGACTACGTCTACCAGACCCGCTTTCTGCCGCTGTTTCCACAGAACCTGGCGGCGCTGTACACGATTCCGCCCGCATTCGACGCCGGCGCGGTCATTCAAATCAGCCCGTTCACGACGCCCAAGGCGCTCGTGCCGTACGCGCCCGATTCGAACTTCTCGCCGTATGCGCCCGACATGGCGTATCGGGTACAGTCCGGCCCCTTCATCGAGATCTACTGCAGGGACGCACGCATCGCCGGCCAGCTGGTGACGCTGGCGGCGGACCACGCCACTTCGCGCCTCACAGTCTCCCCGGCGACGGAAGGCTTCTACTTTTCGAAGCCGTACTTCCGAACCGACACCTCGTCATAGCCGTTCGCACGGAGACACGGGCGGATCGGCTAGAGCCGCGCCAGGTAGGACACCTTGAAGAAGAGCGCGCGCGCAGTCGGGATGTAGGGACGGCGATCGGCGCTCTCGAGCACCGAGCCATACCCCAGGTGCGCGACGGTGCCGGGCGTCAACTCGTACGAGGCCAGGAAGTCGCCGAGGATACGCCGCTTCGAGCTGTCGAACTGCGCGATCGCACGAAGGAAAAAGCGCGCGTTGAACTGATACGTGTTGCGCAGGTTGACGATGTGCACGGCGTACACCTGCTCGCCTGGCGCGCGATCGAACTTGACGAAGTCGTACGACAGGTTGTGCGCGAGCCTGGCGTTCGGCTGCCAGTCGAGGCCGAGGTGGCGATTGACCTGCGTGCCGCCGAACGGCGCGAGTGGGTCGTAGTAAATGGCCGGCGATCGTTCGAGCGTGCCGCTGACGTTCAGCCATCGCGTGATCTGCGCGCGGCCGTCGGCATGCACGCGGCCGGTCCTGAAGCGCTGCCCGGCGAACGTCTCGTGGCCACGATCGAAATCGACGCGCAGCTGCCCCTGGCGCACGAAGTTGAAGCGGATGCCGGGCATCACCTGGAATTCGGTGCCGCCCTGCGTCCGGTCGTTCGAGAGGGTCGTCCATGCGAAGGGCGCGACGCGCTTGATCCAGGCCCATCCGCCGGTGGGGTAGACATTCACCTCGCCGTAGTCCCACGTGCGCGTGACGCCGACGCGGTTGAGGAACGCCGTGTCCATCCGAAACCCGGGGTCGAAGTGCTCGACGAAGCTCATGACGAACAGCCGTCGCGTGCTGTACGTCCCCTTCGCCTGCGCGCCGTTGCCGCTCGCGGCGAGGCCGTCGGCGCTGCGTGAATCCGAGTGCAGCAGCGCCGCGTTCCACGCGAAATTCTGGCCGTGGCGGAACGTCGCATCGGCCGCGGCCACGCGGTTGTACTCGGCGCCGTGCTCCGTGTCGGTGACGAGCGCGCCGAGATACTGGCCGTTGCCGTAGTTGCGCAGCGCGCGCCCGATCGTGAACAGCCTGTCGGTGTGTTCGGCCGACGCATCCGATGCCGAGAGCACCGCGAACGTCTGCCGGCCGGCGGTGCCCGTCAGCTTGACGCCGCCGCTCGGATCGACGATCCGCCTCGTGTGCACGGACCTCTGCATCGACGCGTCGTCTCCCTGGCCCGCCAGGTTGAAGACGCCCAGCCCTTCCATGAAGAACGGCCGCTTCTCGTCGTAGAAGACCGGGAAGCGCTGGTTGACTTCCACCTGGAAGGCGTCGCTTTCGACCTGGCTGAAGTCGGGATTGGCGGTGGCCTCGAGCGTGACGGTGGACGTGACGCCGTACTTCACGCTGGCGCCGAAATCGCCCTTCGACGCCGCGGCCGGCCACGCCTGCGTGGCGTCTCTCGCCTGGTTGCTCGACACCGTGGCGCTCGGAATCACTTCGAGCACGCGCGGCTGGCGCAGCTCGCCGAAGACGAGCGGCGCGTGCGATTCGAACACCCACTGCCCGGGTGCGATCGCCGGCCAGGACCACGACACGCCCATGCGGCTGTTGTGGCGGAAGAACAGGACACCCATCCGGACGTCGGTGCCGCCGCGGAAGCGGATGCTCTGCAGCGGAACCCGCATCTCGACGACGTACCCCGCGTCGTCGACCCGGCCGGCGCTCTGCCACACGAAGTCGGGTGCGCTGTCCTCGTTGTGGCCCGTGTTGAGCGCGTCCATCTGGATGCCGCTCGGGTTCACGAACAGGTGATACGCCACCTGGCCGGCGCGCGTGGAATCGAGGCTGACGGCGATCCAGTCGTCGTTCCACGCGTTGTCGCGCCGCGTGATCGTCGTGCGGATCTTCGAGGGGTCCTCGTCGAAGCAGCGGAACGCGAAGTAGATCGCATCGGAGTCGTACGCAATCCACACGCTCGTTCGCTGCTTCGCCGGCTCTCCGCGCAGCGGGTTGTAGGAGACCCAGGGCTCCAGGGGATCCGGCTCGTGCGCCCAGGCGGCGTCGTCCAGCACACCGTCCACCTTCGGCGGCGTTGTCGCGCGCACCGCGTGGAGTTCCGGGCTGGTGACGCCCTGGGCGTTCGCAGACGCTGCGAACTGCGAAATAACGAGCATGCCAAGTGCGATTGGGATCCAGAATCGTCCTTGCACACTCGCATTACGGGCCAGGGGGGTGGAGGGTTTCACGCCGCGCATTCCTGAACGAATACCCGGCCGCGGGCAAAAGGTTACAATCCGCTCGCCTCGAGCGAAGTCGAAGCCCGCCGCATGACTTCTCGACCGTTGTCGACGCTCCTCGCCGGCCTGATCCTGGCTGGAACGGCCCTGCCGGCGCAGCAGGAGCCCGCCGCGGGATCCGGAGCCACGGTCCTTCGGCCGGCTCGTGTGTTCGACGGCGACACAATGCACGAAGGCTGGGCTGTACGTGTCGCCGGCGAGCGCATCGAAGCCGTCGGCCCGGCCGCACGCGTCTCTGCCACAAACGCCCGCGTGGTCGATCTCGCGGGCCTGACGCTGACGCCGGGGCTCGTCGAAGGGCACTCGCACCTGCTGCTGCATCCCTACAACGAGGCGCCATGGGAATTCCAGGTCGCGCACGAGCCGCTGGCGCTGCGGACGGCGCGCGCGGTGAACCACCTGCGCGCGACGCTGCTCGCCGGCTTCACCACGGTCCGCGATCTCGGCACCGAGGGTGCCGGCTACGCGGATGTCGGCCTGCGCGACGCGGTGGAGCAGGGGATCGTGCCGGGCCCGCGCGTGCTCGCCTCGACGCGCGCCATCGTGGCGACCGGCGCGTACGACCCGAAGTTCGTTCCCGAATGGACGGCGCCGCAGGGCGCCGAGGAGGCCGACGGCGTCGAATCGATCACGCGCGTCGTCAGCAGCCAGATCGGCAAGGGCGCGGACTGGATCAAGTTCTACGCGGACTACCGGTGGGGACCGGTCGCGACGGCGCGGCCCACCTTCACGCTCGAGTCGCTGACCGCCGGCGCGCGCGCCGCGCACGCCAGCGGCACGCCGGTCGCCGCGCACGCGACGAGCGCCGAGGGGATGCGCAACGCGATCATGGCCGGCGTGGACACGATCGAGCATGGCGACGCCGGCACCCCCGAGATCTTCAAACTGATGGCCGAGCGACACGTCGCCCTCTGCCCGACGCTGGCGGCGGGCGACGCCACCGCGCAGTACGCAGGGTGGAAGAAGGGCCAGCAGCCCGAGCCCGACTCCATCGCCCGCAAGCGCGCCAGCTTCAAGGCCGCACTCGCCGCAGGGATCACGATCCTCAGCGGCAGCGACGTCGGCGTCTTCACGCACGGGGACAACGCGCGCGAGCTCGAGCTGATGGTCGACTACGGGATGTCACCCGCGGATGCGCTGAAGAGCGCGACGTCCGTCGCCGCGCGCGTCCTCCGCATGGATACCCGCATTGGTTCGATCAAGCCGGGGCTGCTCGCGGACATGGCCGCCTTCGACGGCGATCCCACGCGCGATATCTCGGCGCTTCATCGCGTCAAGTTCGTGATGAAGGGCGGGAAGACCTACTGAGCCGCGCTGCCGCGGCCGTGGCGCGCGCGTCCGCCGCGCGCTCCCGCGCGCGGCGGATGGCCGCTGCCGTGCGATCAGTGCCCGACGCGTGTCAGCGCGTTCTCGAGCACATAGCGGGCGACGTTCGCGCCGAGCACCTGCCCGTCTTCCGTCGCGGAGCGGAAATGGATGCCCGCATAGATGCGCGCGTTCTTCACCTCCTCGAGCGCGGAGGAGAAGCCGCGGAACGAGCGAACGACGCCGGGCATCAGGTCGTTGTCGATCGAGAAACGGGTCCGCTCCCCGAATTGATCGGCAAGCACCGCCGCCGCGGCGCCGCTGACGCACGAGTGGCCCGACGGATATTCGGGGTGTGCGGGCGTCGCAAAGAGCGGCGTCCACGTCGCATCTTCGACGGTGGCGGGGTTGCCGTCGGTAGCGGCAAGCGGAATCGCCGTCACCGGCCGCCAGAAGACGTACATGTACTTCGCTTCCCAGCAGCCGATGGCCGCGTCGGCCATCGCCAGGTTCACCAGCGCGAGCAGACGCGCGTTGGCGAGGGTCGACGTCCCTCGCGCCGAGCCGTCGCTCCTGCGATCGTCCGAGTCGCCCCGCCCGTCGCCGCCGTCGCCACGCTCCTGGCTGCGATCGGCGATGAGCGACCTGGCGACGGTGTTCCACATGAAGCTCGCCGTGCTTGCCGCCCAGAACCACGCGAACTCCGTCTGGTCCGCGGTACGCAGCGCGCTGGTGGCACTGCCGAGCGTCTTCGTCTCGTTGAAGTCCGCCGCATAGCGCGCGCTCGTCAGCGCCGGGGGACCGGCAGGACGGAACTGCCCCGGCGTGGCGATCACCCACGGTGTCATATAGGCATATTGGGGTCCCGCTCCGGACAGGAACCCGGGCGGCGTGGGCCGCCACTGGCCGGCGGCCGTGCCGCCGACGAAGGGTGGCGGCGCCGGCGTGAAGCCGTCAGTGCTGCGCCACGCGATGATCGCGTTGGCGACCGTCTCGCCCCAGGCGGCGCCGCTGTTGATGGCGGCCGGCGATTGACGCGTGCCGAGCTGAGCCATCGAGACGGCGAGCCGCGCGTCGAGCACGGCCTTCTGCGCCGGGTACAGCTGCACGAGCGCGGTATAGGCGGCTTTTGCCGCC
>JADMIO010957490.1_pt1 | contig 19449 bp, 17 predicted proteins | sample 8958161 | NCBI WGS metagenome assembly JADMIO01 (sample SAMN16585339, study PRJNA669376) | soil metagenome | isolation source: Crop rotation soil | place: USA: Cullars Rotation, Alabama | collected 2011
GCCGCGACTTCAAGTCACGTGAATTCCAAGCTTCGGATCCCACTGTGCTGGAAAGCCGCGCCCGCCACCGAACCCTCCAAGCCCGACGGCGTGGTGGTGTTTCCGGACCAGTCGCCGCGGGTGTCGGAATCCGAACGCGCCATCCTCGAGCGGCTGCAGGCGCGCCGCCAGGAGCTTGAACAGCGCGCCCGCGAGATCGAGATCCGCGAAAGCCTGTTGAAGTCGGCCGAGAAGCGCATCGAGAGCAAGGTCGAGGAGATGAAGGCGACCGAAGCGCGGATGGGGACGGCGGCAGGTCAGCGCAGCGAGCAGGAGGCTGCGCGCTTCAAGGGCATCATCACGATGTATGAGGGCATGAAGCCCAAGGACGCGGCGAAGGTGTTCGACCGGCTGGAGATGGGGGTGCTGTTCGAGATCGCCTCCCAGATCGCGCCGCGCAAGATGAGCGACATCCTGGGCCTGATGCAGCCTGAGGCCGCCGAACGGTTGACGGTCGAACTCGCCCGCCGCGCCAGCGGCGACAGGAACCAGCCGGAATTGCCCAAGATCGAGGGCAAGATGCTGAGCCAGAAGCCCAATTAACACGCATAATTAACAGACCCTTAAGCTCGCCAATTCTACAGTCGCAGACGGCGGAATCTGTCCGCCGACGACCGGACCGTTGACGCTGATGACACGCTTGGCGCGAAGGGATTTCCGCTCGCTCCGCCGCGCCGCGGCGGGGATCGCCCGGTGCTGCCGCATCGGCGCGCACGCAGTCCTGTTTGGCCTGTCGATCGCCGCCGTCGCCACGCCGGGCCTTGCGCAGGCCGATCCGATCCGGGGCGAGGCGGTGCTGCAGGCCGACAAGGGCTTTGCGCGGCTGACCATCAAGCTTGCCGAAGACGTCGACACGCAGGTGACGGCCGCAGGCCAGATCATCGTGATCCGCTTCAAGCGGCCGGTTGCGATTCCCGTCGGCAAGCTTGCCGATGCGTTGCCGGACTATGTCTCCTCCGCCCGCGCCGATCCGGATGGTGCCGCGATCCGGCTCTCGCTGGCACGACGCGTGACCATCAACACCATGACCGCGGGCGAGCGGGTGTTCGTCGATCTGTTGCCGGACTCCTGGACCGGCGCGCCTCCGGGCCTGCCGGCCGAAGTGGTGCGCGAATTGTCCGAGCGCGCGCGCGCAGCCGAGCGCGCGCTGCGGCTGCAGAAGGCCAACGCGGATGCGAAGAAGAAGCCGCCGGTGCGGGTGCGCGCCTCGGTGCAGCCGACCTTCGTACGCTTCGTGTTCGAGATGCCCGACAATGTCGGCGTGTCTTCGGTGCTGAACGAGCAGAAGCTGACGCTGCTGTTCAACTCGGCGCTCAATTTCGATCTGGCCGACGCCAAGGTGGCGGCGCCCCCGAACGTCGCCTCGATCAACCAGCGGATCGACGGCGACACCAGCGTGGTGGAAGCCGAACTGATCGGCGATGTCGACGTGCACTCCTTCCGCGAGGAGAAGAACTACATCGTCGACGTCGCGTTCCAGCTGGCGGAGAAGGCGCCGCTGGCGCAGCCGCCCGCGACCCAGCCGCACGCCGCTACCGAGCCGCGCACGCCGGCGCTTGCCGCCGCGCCGGCAGCGCCATCCGCGCCGCCGCCGCCAGCGCTTGCGACCGCCGCGCGAGCGGTTTCAGAAGCGCCGCGGCCGCCCGCCGAAATCGTCGCGCCGACGTCCGAGAGCATCGCCGAGCAGGCGAAGATCGAAATCAAGCCCGAGACCAGGGCCGAAGGCAACAAGGCTGAAGGCAAATCCGAGGCGACGTCCGAGGCCGCGGCCAAGCCGGCTGTCGAAACACCGGCAGCCGAGAAACCGCAGGTCGCGGAAAAGCCGGCGCCGGTCGAGAGCAAGCCGACGGAAGCAAAGCCGGCAGACTCGAGGAAGGCAGAGGCGAAAAAGCCGCAGGCGATTCCTGCCACTGATGCGCCGGGCAAAATGATGCCGGCTTCCGGCGAGAGCAGCAGCGAGACCGCCGACAAATACGCCATCGTTGCCAAGCGCGACAGCGATGCGCTGCGCGTGACATTCACTTTCGAAGGGCCGACGCCGGCGGCGTTGTTCCGCCGGGCGGACACGGTCTGGCTGGTGTTCGACGCGTCCAGGCCGCTCGACGTCGAGCCGATCCGCAGTAAGGGCGGAGCACTGCTTGCCGAGGTGAGCCGTCTCGAACTCACCAAAGGCCAGGCCATCCGCATTCGTCTCAACCGGCCGCAACTGCCCTCGCTCAAGGGTGAGGATGCTGCAGGCAAGAGCTGGACCCTGACCTTTGCCGACACCATGCAGGCGCCGCCGCTGCCGTTGATCGCAATTCGCAACGTCACGGATCCCGCGCTCGCCAACGTCTCCGTGCCGCTTGCCAACCCCGGTCACCTGCACAGGTTCACCGATCCCGACGCCGGCGATCTGCTGCTGGTGGTCACCGCGCCGCCGCCGATCCGCGGCCTGATCAAGCGGCAGGAATTCGTCGAGCTGGCGCTCCTGGAATCGATTCACGGCGTCGCCGTCCAGCCGACCTCGGAGGAGGTCACCGCCGAGATCGGCACCGACAAGATCAGGCTCGGACGGCCCGGCGGATTGACGCTGTCGTCGGCCGACGTCTCGGCCGAGCGCGCCGCCACCGCCGTGAAGCCGCTGTTCGACATCGCGGAATGGCGCAAGAACCAGGCTGCGCCGTTCATTGAGCGTCAGGATGCGCTGATCGTCGCGGCAGCGGCGATCACGGCGGCCGACCTCAAGATGAAGGCGCGGATGGATCTGGCGCGCTTCTACATGTCGCGCGGCATGTATTACGAAGGCAAGGCCGTCGCCGAAATGGTGCTGCTCGACACCAAGGCCGGCAGTGAGGATTCCAGCGCACTGAACCTGCGCGCGCTTGCCAACCTGCTGGTCGGCCGGCCCGAACTGGCGCTGAAGGATCTCGCCAACCCCGTGATCGCCACCAACTATGACTCGCAGCTGTGGCGCGCGCTTGCCCATGCGCGGCAAGGCAAATGGGCGGACGCGCGCGAGAAATTCAAGAATGTCGAGTTTGCCATTGCCTCGCTGCCCCCGGAGCTGCAGCGCATCGTGCTGATGGAGGCGATGCGGGCCTCGCTCGAGGTGAAGGATTACGCCGGCGCGGCGCGGCGGCGCGGCGATCTCGACGTGGTCGGCGTGACCCCGGAAATCCGCCCCGCGGTCTCGGTGCTGCGCGGCCGCCTCGCCGAGGCGCTCGGTCACGACCGCGACGCCCAGAGCGACTACAAGTTCGCCATCGAATCCGGTGACCGGGCCGCAGCGGCGGAAGCCACCTTGCGCGACGTTGCCTTGCGGCAGAAGCGCGAGGAAGTCATGCAGGCCGATGCGCTGCGTGAACTGGAAACGCTGTCGGTATCGTGGCGCGGTGATGCGGTGGAGGTCAAGGCGCTGACCTTGATGGCCGACATGTATGCCGAAACCGGCCGCTACAACGATGCGCTGCAGGCAGTACGGACCGCGACGCGGCTGCAGCCGAATTCCGAGGTGTCGCGCCAGGCCCAGGACATGGCGGCGGCGCTGTTTGCCGACCTCTTCCTGAGCCAGAAGGGCGACGACCTGCCGCCGGTCGAGGCGCTGGCGATGTTCTACGAATTCCGCGAACTGACCCCGATCGGCCGCCGCGGCGACGAGATGATCCGGCGGCTGGCCGACCGGCTGGTCGCCATCGACCTGCTCGACCAGGCGGCCGAACTCCTGCAGTACCAGATCGACAAGCGCCTGGAAGGCGCCGCGCGCGCCCAGGTCGCCGCCCGCCTTGCCATGGTCTACCTCACCAATCGCAAGCCTGATCGGGCCATCTCGGCCTTGCGCGGCACCCGCATCGCCGATCTCGCCGGTGAATTACGCCAGCAGCGGCTCTTGCTCGAGGCCCGCGCGCAAAGCGATGTCGGCCGCCACGATCTCGGCCTCGACATCATCTCCAATGTCGGCGGCCGTGAAGCGATCCGGCTGCGCTCCGATATCTACTGGGCGTCGCGGCAGTGGCGCGAGGCGGCCGAGCAGATCGAGCTCTATTACGCCGACCGCTGGCGCGACTTCAAACCGCTGAACCAGGCCGAGAAGGGTGACGTCATCCGCGCCGTCGTCGGCTATGCGCTGGCCGAGGACGCCATCGGACTGGCGCGCTTCCGCGAAAAATATGCGCCGCTGATGAGCGGGGAGGCCGATCGCTTCGCATTCGAGACCGCGAGCCGGCCCAACAGCACCGGCTCGGAATTCGCAGCGATCGCCAAGATGGCGGCGAGCGTCGACACGCTCGATGGCTTCCTGCGCGAAATGAAGACGCGCTTCCCCGATATGGCCTCGCGCACCCCCTTGCCCCCGGAAACGGCGAAGGGCGATCCCATTGCGACGGGTTCCTTGCCTGAAATCGTCGGGTTGAAGCGCGTCGGCACGCGGCGATAGCGCGCATCCCCTCGACAGCCATCGTTCGAGAAGGCAACCTGCGGTGTCCCTTGCATGGCAAGGGGGAAATGCCGCCGGGAGACGCCGTCACATGAGCAAGCCAGCCAAGACCGAAGCCGAACTGATCGCGTTGGCGCGATCGGAGTTGAAGGTTCATGCCGACTGCCCCGACGGCATCCAGATTTCCGTGCTGCGCGATGGCGACAGCTGGGAATTCCGCGCCAGCGCGGACGAGGCGACGGTGGCAAAAGCCGGCTATCCCGAATGCGTCGCCATGCTGGTGCAGATCGGCGACCACCTCAGCAAGCAGTACGATTTCAAGGAGTAGGGCGGGTTCGCTCTCGCCCCGTCATTGCGAGGAGCGATAGCGACGAAGCAATCCAGCTTTGGCGCCGCGACGAAGTAAGCAGGATTGCTTCGCTTCGCTCGCAATGACGGGGAGAGAGCTACGGCCTCACGCCGTCTTGCGGCCCTTGGCCAGCAGGGCGAAGACGATGGCGAGCGCCGAGGCCGCCGTGTACATCATGAATGCGTTGAGATAGCCGATCATCGTCGCCTGCCGCCCGATCTCCCTGGCGATCCGCGCCAGGCCCTGCACGGTGTCAAAATTCCAGGCGCCGGTCACCTCGGGCATGGTCAGGACACGGTTGTAGGGCGTGATCATTTCCGTCATGCGGCTGTAATTGGCGCCGGTGGTGCGCACGATCTCGGCGATCGACAGCGAAATGAAGAAGCTCGATCCGATATTGCGCAGAAGATGGAAGATGGCCGAGGCCTCCGCATAGTTTTTCGGATCGAGCGTGCCGAACGCCACCGCCGTGATCGGCACCCAGACGACGCCGACCGCAAAGCCCTGGATGGCGCTGTTGACGACGAGAATCTCCATCGTGACGTTGAGGTCGAAGGTCAGCATCCATACCCCGGCCGCGGTCTGCAAGCCGAAGCCGAAGGCCATGCTGATGCGGGGATCGATCCGGCTCATGAAGCCCGCGCACATGAAGCCGACCAGCATGCCGACGCCGCGGCAGCCGATCACCTGTCCGACCAGCGCATCGGGAAAGCCGGCCTGCTGCTGCAGCAGAGGCGGCAACAGCACCATCGGCGTGAAGTTGAGCATGCCGTAGATCGTCACCAGCGCAAGACCGATCGCATAGTTGCGATCGCCGAGCAGTTTCAGGTTCACGAAGGGGTTGCGGGCGCCAATGCTGTGGACAAGAAAGACATAGAAAGCGATCGCCGCGATGATGCTCTCGATGATGATCTCGTCGGATTCGAACCAGTCGAGCCGGACGCCGCGCGCCAGCACGAGCTGAACCGCCGCAAGTGCGGTGGCGAGCGCGATGAAGCCGGTCCAGTCGAAGCGGCTCTTGATGGCGCGGTTGTCCGCCGGCAGCGTCAGCGCCATGCCGATGGTGGCGGCGATGCCGATCGGGATCAGCATGTAGAACGACCAGCGCCAGCTATGCATCTCGGCGAGGTAGCCGCCGAACACCGGCCCGAAGGCGGGCGCGACCGCAACCGCCATGCCGAAGATCGACATCACCATGGTGTGCTGGCGGCGCGGAAACGTATCGAACAGGATCGATTGCGACAGCGGCACGAGGGGAGCGCCGGCGCCGCCCTGCAGGATGCGCCACAGCACCAGCACTTCCAGCGACTGCGCCATGCCGCACAGCAGCGTCGCGGCCGTGAAGCAGGCAATTGACCAGATCATGACGCGCTTGGTACCGAAGCGCGACACCAGCCAGCCCGTCATCGGCGTCACGACGGCGGTGGCGAGAATGTTGAAGGTCATCACCCAGGCGATCTCGTCCTGGGTTGCGGACAGGGCGCCCTGCATTTGCGGCAGGATCGTTGACGTAGTCAGCAGCGCTGTCCCGTACAGCGAGGAGCCGAGCACCACCGTCGTCAGCGTCAGATAGCGCTGCGCCGGGGTCAGGCCGGAGGCCGTTTCCTCTGCCAAATTCACAGAACTCAAGGCGTTTTCCCTTGATTTTCCGCCAGATAATAACCTAGCTTACCAATATAATAACCTAGCTTACTAATCGGGGCGGAGACAACCGCACGGATGCCAAATACCGAGGAATATATTGGTGTCGTGATCTCCGACGTGGCGCGGCTGCTGCGGACGGAATTCGATCGCCGCGTGCGCCGTCTCGGCATCACGCGTGCGCAATGGCTGGTCCTGACCCGCCTGCACCGGCGCCCCGGCGCATCGCTGTCCGAACTTGCGGAAATGATGGAGGTGGAAAAGGCCACCGCCGGGCGCATGATCGACCGGCTGGTCGCCAATGGCTGGGTGGAGCGCCGCACCGCGCGCAACGACCGCCGCGTCAAGCGGGTCTATCTCACCGACGATGCCGAACGGGTGCACAAGCGCATCTGGCGCGTCGCCGAGGAGACCGTCGATGCCGCGCTCACCGACCTGTCAGCGCGGGAGCGCAAGCAGTTGATGAGCCTCATGCAGCGCCTCAAGACCACGCTGGTGTCCGCCGATGGCGATAATTCAACGGTGAATGAACCGAACGGCCGCGCCCGCGTCCTGAATGGGGCGGGGCGGCACAATGGCAGGGCCGCGCCATGAGCAAGCGGGTGCAGCGACTGGCGCTGATCGGCGTGCCCGTGCTGGTCATCGTGGTGGCGCTGGCCTTCTGGCTGCAGGGCGGCCGCCACATGTCGACGGAGAATGCCTTCGTCAAGGCTGATATCGCCCAGATCGCCAGCGAAGTACCCGGCCGCATCATGGAGCTGCGCGTTCGCGATCACTCGACGGTCGCGGCAGGCGACGTGCTGCTGCGCCTCGATCCTTCGACCTATCAGCTAGCGCTCGCCAAGGCCGATGCGGAGGTCGACTCGGCCCGTGCTGCGGTCGAACAGATGAAGGCGAATTTGCGCGAGATCCGCGCCGAAGCGAAAGAGGCCGAGAACAAGCTGGAGTATCTGCGAAGCCAGGCCCGGCGCCAGCGCGAATTGTCGGGGCGCGGCGTCGCGTCGACCGCCAGGGTCGAGCAGACCAACAGCGAGGAGCAGGAAGGCGAGGACAGGCTTGCGGTGCTGCACCAGCGCATTGCGCGCGTGGAGGCGGCGCTCGGCGGCAAGCCGGACCGGCAGACCGACGAATTCGCCGCCGTTCGCGAGAAGATGGCGTTGCGCAATCGCGCGGCGCTCGACCTGTCCTACACCGAGATCAAGGCGCCGAAGGCGGGCACCGTCGTCAATTTCCGCCTGCAGCTTGGCGAGCAGGTGAAGTCGCAGACGCCGTTGTTTGCGCTGGTCACCGACCGCCGGCCTTGGCTGGAGGCCAACTTCAAGGAGACCGAGCTCACTCATGTGAAGGTCGGCCAGAAAGCCAGGGTCGTGCTCGACATGCATCCCGACGTCACCTGGGACGCCGTGGTCGAAAGCATCAGCCCGGCCACCGGCGCCGAGTTCGCGGTGCTGCCGGCGCAGAACGCCTCCGGCAACTGGGTCAAGGTGGTGCAGCGCCTGCCGGTGCGGCTGCGCCTGATCGAGCAGCCCGGCGAGCCGCCGTTGCGCGCCGGCATGACCGCCTATGTCAGCATCGACACCCGCCGGACGCGGCAGCTGTCGAGCCTGTTCGGCGGCGGCCCCGCGGTCGCGGCCAATCCGCCCGCGGAAGCGGAGAAGGGGAAGTAGGGCGGCACTCGCTCTGTTCGTCATTGCGAGCGAAGCGAAGCAATCCAGCTTTGGCTCGGCAACAAGAAAGCTGGATTGCTTCGTCGCTACGCTCCTCGCAATGACGGGATGAGAGTGGCGCTAAATCAAAGTCCCGTAGAGATCGTTCCAATCCGGATTATCAGCTTCGATCAGCGCAAACTTCTTTGCCCGGCTGCCCGCTTTGATCTGCTTCTCGCGGGCGATGGCATCGAGCATCGTGCCGTGCAGTTCGTACCTGACGAGAATCTTGCAGCCGTATCTCGCGGCGAAGCCCTTGACGAGTCCCTCGTGATGCTCGAACGCGCGGCGCGGCGGATTGGAGGTAACGCCTGTGTAAACCGTTCCGCGGCGACGGTTGGCGACGATGTAGACACAAGGTTGCTTCATCGAATTTCTCCGATGCAGCATCAAACACCGTCATTGCCAGGAACGGTAGCGACGAAACAATCCAGCTTACTTTGCGGCGACAAAGCTGGATTGCTTCGCTGCGCTCGCAATGACGAGGACGGGCCAGCGCCTGCCTCAGCCCTTGATCGGCAGCTCGCTCGCGGGATCGAAGAAATGCAGCCGGCCCAGCTGCGCCGAAATGTGCACCTCATCGCCCGGCGCGACTTTCATCTCGGCGGGGACGCGCGCGACGGTGATGCCGTCGGCGCCGACACGCGTCTCCAGCAGGATTTCCGAGCCGAGCTGTTCGACGACTTCGACGCGGGCATCGAAGCTTGAGCCGGGCGCACCGTCGCCGATGGCCAGGTGTTCCGGCCGGACGCCCATGACGACCTGCTTGCCGTCGTGGAGCCGAAGCGCCTGCGCATCGGCCGGGCTGACCGATATCTTCATCCCCGCCGTCTCGACCGTACCACCGCGTACGGTGACGTCGACGAAGTTCATCGCCGGCGCGCCGATAAAGCCGGCAACGAACTTGTTGGCCGGCTTTTCGTAGACCGCAAGCGGGGTGCCGATCTGCTGCACGCGGCCGTCGCGCATGATGACGACGCGATCGCCGAGCGTCATCGCCTCGATCTGGTCGTGAGTCACGAACACCGACGTGGTCGGGATCCGCGCATGCAGGCGCTTGATCTCGATCCGCATCCGCGCCCGCAGCTTGGCGTCGAGGTTTGACAGCGGCTCGTCGAACAGGAACACCTGCGGATTGCGCACGATGCAGCGGCCGAGTGCAACACGCTGCTGCTGGCCGCCGGACAATTGCTTCGGCCGGCGCTGCAGCAGCTCATGCAGGCCCAGAATGTCGGCGGCGCGATCGATTGCCGCCTTGATCTCGGTCTCCGCGACCTTCTTGTTGCGCAGGCCAAAGGCGAGGTTGTCGTAGACGCTCATGTGCTGATAGAGCGCGTAATTCTGAAACACCATAGCGACGTCGCGGTCGCGCGGCGGCAGATGGTTGACCACCCTGTCGCCGATGCGGATGTCGCCGGAGGAGATGTCCTCCAGGCCTGCGATCATCCGCAGCGTGGTCGACTTGCCGCAGCCGGACGGGCCGACGAGGGCCACGAACTCCTTGTCGGCGATCTCGAGATCGACGTCCTTGACGGCATGAAACACCGATCCGTAGTGCTTGTTGAGCTTGCTGAGGGTGATCGCTGCCATTTCCGCCGTCACTGAACCCGTTACAGAAGAGGAGCCCGCCGCGGCATGCGCGGCGGGCGTCGCATATGCGCTATTGCGCGGCCTTGCTCACCAGTGGCCCGCCTTCTGCGAGCACCTTGGCGATGTCTTCACGCTTGCCAGTCACCGCCTTGGTCACGGTGTCGTTGAAGGCCTTGTGCACGGCGGGCCATTGCGGGAAGTAATAGGCACCGCGCACCTTGTCCGGCGAATCCAGCACCGCATCCTTCAGCAGCTTCATGAAGGGCTCCTTCTCGGCGATCTCCGGCCAGAACGACGTGTTCGGCGGCGGCGCACCGGTCGCCGTGAACATTTTGATCTGGCCTTCCTTGTCGAGCATCATCGCATTCAGCATTTCCTTGGCGAGCTTCTTGCGCTCTTCCGGAATCGATTTCGGGATAGCCCAGCCCCAGATGTCGTCCCAGCCGAACGGCTTCTGGCGGTCCGGTCCCAGCGGAAAGCGCGCGGCCGCGACCTTGCCGGCGATCTTCGACTTGGCGGGATCGTTGAAGGTACCCCACCACAGCGTGTCCGCCACCGTGAATGCGGCGTCGCCGGACGTGAATACGGCATTGGCTTCGTTGCGGTCATAGGCGGGCATGCCGCGCGGCACGATCTTGTGGGTGTTGATCGCATCCCACCAGTATTCGACCGTCTTCTGCATGCAGGGTTCGGTCATGCTGGACTTCCAGCCGGCCGCTGCGAGCTTCTTGTTGTCGCGCTCGTAGAACGGCATCAGCACGTCGCAATTGTTGCCCCACATCGACCAGAACCAGGTGAACCAGGAGTTGTTCATCGAGGCGCCGGCGACATAGCCGAACTTCACCTTGCCCTCGGCCTGCAGCTTCTTGCTCATGGTGACGAGTTCATCCAGTGTTTTCGGCACTTCCTCGGGCTTGACGAGGTCGGAGCGGTAGAAGAACACGCTGAAGGTCTGGCCCATCGGCACGACGGTGTTCTGGCCCTTGTCGTTGCCGAACACGATCTTGTCCATGCTCCACTTGGAAGCAAACTTGTTGGCGTCGACGTCATCCATCGGCTCCAGCAGATGCGCCCAGGTCTGGCCCCAGTCGTCATTGTGCCAGATCACGTCGTACTGGTCGGAGTTCGAGGTCAGCGACGCCGTCATCTTCTCGACATAGACGCCGTAGGAATTCGGCACCTTGACGATCTTGACGCCGTTCTTGGCGCCCCAGGTCTCGAACATTGCGATCGACAATTCCTGGATCGGATTCGGCTGGTAGCCGATCCGCAATTCCTTGACCTGCGCGCTGGCGACGCCGGTGCTGGCGATCAGCGCGGCCGATGCCGCTATCATCAATCTTGCCAGTCTCTGCATGGCTGTTTTCTCCCTCGTTATTGTCTTTACGTTGATCGTTCTTTCGTCGTCTCGCTTCTCTCAGATACGCAAACCCTGGATGACATATTTCTGGCCGAACAGCGCGATCAGGAATGCCGGCAACAGCGCCATCACGGCGGTCGCCGCCATCAGGTTCCAGTGCAGGCCCATTTCGGTGACGAACTGCGCCATCACGACGGTGATCACGGGCACGCGGTTGCCGGTCAGGATCAGGGCGAACAGAAACTCGTTCCAGGTGAACAGCCAGCACAGCACCGCGAGTGCTGATATCGCCGGCAGCGCGGAGGGAATGGCGACGCGGATGAAGGCGCCCCAGCGGGTACAGCCGTCGATCATGGCGGCATATTCCATCGAGGGGTCGATGCCGTCGAAAAAGCCCTTCATCAGCCAGGAGAAGAAGCAGATGTGGACTGCGATATGCGGCAGCAGCAGTCCGACATAGGTGTCGTAGAGGCCCCAGCTCTGCACGACGAAATAGAGCGGCAGCACCCAGGAGATATAGGGCACGCAGCGGAACACGTAGATGGTGCCGAACCACATGCGCGACGCCGGGCCGGTGAAGCGCGACAGCATGTAGCCGCTCGAGACCGTCACCAGCAGGGAAAAGACGGTCGCCAGCGTCGAGATCACGGCGCTGTTGATGAAGGCGGCGACGATGCGTTCCTGGCCGAGCACTTCCTTGAAATTGATCAGCGTGAATTCGGTGCCGCGATGCACGTAATAGACGCCGGACTCCGGCCGCAGCGAGGTCAGGATCAGCCACAGCACCGGGAAGGCGAAGGCAAAGCAGGTGAGGGCAAGCGCGACCGCAAAGAACGTCTTGCGGCTCCAGTTCGGCAGACCGGGCAGGAATTGAGGGCGGGTCACCATCGGCATGGGATCAGGCCTTCGCGATGCGGTCGACGAGGCGGTACATCACCACGCCGAGCACGAGAATGATCAGGCCGCCGACGATCGCCGCCGCCGAGCCGCGGCCGAGATCGAGATTGAGGAAGGCCAGCACATAGGCATAGAGGCTGAACAGTTCGGTGGAGCGGCCGGGGCCGCCGCCGGTCAGGGTCCAGACGATGTCGAAGGTGCGGAAGGCGTCGATGGCGCGGATCACCACGCAGACCACGATCACCGGGCGCAGCATCGGCAAGGTGAGGTGACGGAACACACGCCAGGTCGAGGTGCCGTCGATCGCGGCGGCCTCGAACGGCTCCTTCGGCAGGCTCTGCAGCCCGGCGAGCAACAGCAGCGTGAACCACGGGGTCCACAGCCAGATGTCGGTCATCACGATGATCGCAAAGGCGCTCGACCGCTGCACCAGCCAGGGCTGGCCTTCGAGCCCGATCGCCTCGATCACCACATTGACGATGCCGAACTGGTCGTTGAAGATCCAGCGGATCATGATCGCGGCGATGACGGGCGCCACCATCAGCGGCACCAGCAGGATGGTCTGTACGACCTTTTGCCCGGGGAAGGGGCGGTTGAGCAGCAGCGCCAGCGCCAGCCCCGTGACCAGCGCACCAACAACGCTCGCGATCATGAAGATGAAGGTGTTGGGCAGGACGACGTAAAGGAACGCCGGGTCGGTGATCACCGAGTGATAATGCGTGAGCCCAACCCAGATCTTCTTGGGGTTATAGAGCGCCCAGTCGCGGAAGCTGGCGTTGGCGCCGATCACGATCGGCACGACCTGGAACAGCAGCATCAACAGCGCCGCCGGCGCGATCAGAAGCAGCATGAAGCGCTGCTGCTCGCCGAACATGGGACGCCGCGATGCCGACAAGCCCTTAACCCCCGCCTGTGCACTTTTGATTCTCGCATGACCGGTTCCGATCATGCTCGCCGTCACCGGTGGTGCACTTGGTGATCGATTATGGAAGTGGCGCGAGAGGCGCGTCAATCCGGTACGTGCGCGCGTCGGCTCGGCCGATATGTCTAGTGAGCCCCGCATGATTGCAACCATGCCGATGATGACGAGGGGTTGCGTGCGAACCTCGCCCGCGCGCAGGACGGGCAAGGCAGCACCGTTTCAATTCCGCGCAGGGACCGACTCATGTGGGCACTGCACAAGAGATGGACTGTCGAGCCAAAGTTTTGGGCGCGGGGCCTTGCGGCGCGCGCCGATCGGCTTTTCTCACATTTTACCAAGCCATTGATGTATTTGAGTAAATCATGCCGGCCGGATTGGCACGCGTCTTGAATTAAGAGCGACAGGTCGCCATTGCCGACGGCCGGCTTGCCCGCCGACGGGCGTCCCCAAAATCGCGAAGACAGTCCGCGACCATCGACGCGCATCGCGTCGAACTGCGGAGCCGTTGGAACTGAAAGGCAGACCATGCTCGAGCGACTGACGAAACAGAAACTGGTGGTGATCGGCAACGGCATGGCCGGTATCCGCACCGTGGAGACGCTGCTGGAACGCGCGCCCGATCTCTACGACATCACCGTGTTCGGCGCCGAGCCCTACGGAAATTACAACCGCATCCTGCTGTCGCCGGTGCTGGCGGGCGAAAAGACCGTCGACGACATCATGCTCAACACCGAGCAGTGGTACGAGGACAACGGGATTGCGCTGCGCAAGGGTGAGACGATCACCATGATCGATCGCCGCAGCTGCGAGGTGGTCACGACCGAAGGCGCACGCGTGCCTTATGACCGGCTCCTGATCGCCACCGGCTCCAACCCGATCATCCTGCCGATCCCGGGCAACAATCTGAAGGGCGTGATCGGTTTTCGCGACATCCATGACGTCGAGCGCATGGTCGAGGCCTCGACCAACCTGCGCAATGCGGTGGTGATCGGCGGCGGCCTGCTCGGGCTTGAAGCCGCCAACGGGCTGATGAAGCGCGGCATGAACGTGACCGTCGTGCACCTGCTCGACACCTTGATGGAGCGCCAGCTCGATGCGGTCGCCGGCGGCCTGCTGCGCAAGTCGCTGGAAGAGCGCGGCATGGTCTTCAAGATGCCGGCGCAGACGGAGGCGATCCTCGGCGAGGATCACGTCACCGCCGTGCGCTTCAAGGACGGCACGGAACTGGCCGCCGACATCGTCGTGATGGCGGTCGGCATCAAGCCGAACATCGAACTTGCCAAGAAGGCGGGACTGCATTGCGAGCGCGGCATCGTCGTCTCCGACACCATGCAGACCTATGACGGCCGCATCTATGCGGTCGGTGAATGCGTGCAGCACCGCCGCCAGGTCTACGGCCTCGTCGCGCCCCTGTTCGAGCAGGCCAAGGTCTGCGCCAATCATCTCGCGCTGAAGGGCTTTGCCACCTATGACGGCTCGGTGACGTCGACCAAGCTGAAGGTGACCGGCATCGACCTGTTCTCGGCGGGCGACTTCGCAACCGGTCCCGACAAGGAGGAGATCGTGCTGCAGGACGCCAACCGCGGCGTCTACAAGCGCATCGTCCTTCGCGACAAGAAGATCGTCGGCGCCGTGCTCTACGGCGACACCATCGACGGCCCCTGGTACTTCCAGCACCTGCGCGACGGCACCGACATCACGCACATGCGCGACCGCCTGGTGTTCGGCGCCGCCACGCTCGGCGACGGCGGCCACAGCGGCCAGAACTCGGTCGCTGCGATGAGCGACGAGACGGAAATCTGCGGCTGCAACGGCGTCTGCAAGGGCACCATCAAGACCGCGATCGTCGAGAAGAAGCTGTTTACGCTCGACGATGTGCGCGCCCATACCAAGGCGTCGTCCTCCTGCGGCTCCTGCACCGCCCTGGTCGAGCAGGTGCTGGCCTTCACGCTCGGTGGCGACTATTCGGCTGCGCCAAAGGTCAAGCCGGTCTGCAAGTGCACGGACCACAGCCACGACGATGTCCGCCGTGTCATCGTCGAGCAGAATCTCAAGACCATTCCCAATGTGATGAAGTTCATGGAATGGAAGACGCCGAACGGCTGTCACTCCTGCCGTCCGGCATTGAACTACTATCTGCTCTCGACCTGGCCGGGCGAATATGTCGATGACCAGCAGTCGCGCTACATCAACGAGCGTGTGCACGCCAACATCCAGAAGGACGGCACATACTCCGTCGTGCCGCGGATGTGGGGCGGGGTCACCACGCCGAACGAACTGCGCGCCATCGCCGATGTCGCCGACAAGTTCAGCATTCCGACGGTCAAGGTGACCGGCGGCCAGCGCATCGACCTGCTCGGCGTCAAGAAGGAGGACCTGCCGGCGGTATGGGCCGACCTCAACGACGCCGGCCTCGTCTCGGGCCACGCCTATGCCAAGGGTCTGCGCACGGTGAAGACCTGCGTCGGCACGGAATGGTGCCGGTTCGGCACACAGGACTCCACCGGGCTCGGCATCAAGATCGAGAAATTCATGTGGGGCTCGTGGACGCCGGCCAAGGTGAAAATGGGCGTGTCCGGTTGTCCACGCAACTGCGCGGAGGCGACCTGCAAGGACGTCGGCGTGATCTGCGTCGATTCCGGCTACGAGATCCATTTCGCCGGCGCCGCCGGCCTGCACATCAAGGGCACCGAGTTCCTCTGCAAGGTCGAGACGGAAGAGGAGACGATCGAGGTGATCGCGGCGCTGACGCAGCTCTATCGCGAGGAGGGCTGGTATCTCGAGCGCATGTACAAATGGTACGACCGCGTCAGTCTCGAGCACATCCGCAAGGCCGTGGTCGACGATCTCGCCAACCGCAAGGCGCTCTACGACCGCTTTGCCTATTCGCAGCAATTTGCCCAGAGCGATCCCTGGGCGGCGCGCGCCCGGCGCGGCGTCGACAGCAACGAGTTCAAGCCGATGGCCGAGCTCGCCGTACTGGAGCAGGCATGACCCAGTGGATCGAAATCGGCGCGCTGAAGGACATTCCGCGGCTCGGCGCGCGCGTGGTGCGCACGGCCTCAGGCAACATCGCGGTGTTCCGCACCGAGAGCGACGAGGTGTTTGCGCTCGACGACCGCTGCCCGCACAAGGGCGGGCCGCTGTCGCAGGGCATCGTGCACAACAGGCGCGTGACCTGTCCGCTGCATAATTTCGTCATCGAGCTGGAAAGCGGCCACGCCGTTGCGCCGGACGAGGGCTGCACGCATTCGCATCCCGCCAAGGTCGAGAACGGGATCGTGTGGCTGGCGGTGCGGCAGGCTGCGGCTGTGGCCTGAGCAGGGTCAGTACGGGTCTACCAGCATCGCCCAGGCCTGATCCGCATGGCCATGGGCATAGGTGCGGTTGGTCTGCGCCGGGTTGCGGTTGATCAACGGGCGCAGATACATCGGGTGCGTGGCGCTGCGCACCTCGTGTTCGACGGTGAAGAGATGTCTTCCGTCGGCGAGGTCGACGATATCGGTGAAGCGATACTGGTACTGGTTGTCCTCGCGCGAGACCAGGCCGCGCTTCAGCAGCCGGCCGTAGGGGCCGGAAAAATCCGTGATGTAGATCTGCACATGGTGGCCGTCGAACTCCGGATGCTTCCGGTCGGTCTCGCGGAACTGCAGATACTGTTCCTTGCCGACCTTTGCGCGCGCCACCATGCCGTCGCCATTGTGCAGCGTGGCGGGGATGCCCATGATCTCGGGATAGAAGCCAGCGATACCCTTCGCCGTTCCCTGCGGCACATCGAACTCGACATAGGGGATACCGAGCGTGATCGGCCCGAAACGCGTGGCGTCCGGTTCGTAGACGCGCATCCGGTTGCCCCACGGGCAGGTGGCCTCGACATGGTCATTGTGCTCGCGATAGGCGAACGCGGTGCCTTCGAGCTTCGAAGCGACGGAGGCGAGCCGGGCGAGCAGGGCCTCGCGTCCGGGAATGACCAGCGCCGTGTGACCGCGCAGCACCTGCGGCTTGCCGCTCGGCAGATGAAACTGGCTGCGGCCGGCATTCACCCACATGTTGCTGTCGGACACCATCAAGTAGGGGTCGCGGGTCAGTCCGAGGCCGGTGACATAGAACAGCGTGGCCAGCCGCTGGTCGGGCACCTGGACGTTGACGTGCTCGAGATGGATGGAATTGCCGAGGTCTTCGGCGGCGCGGTCGAAGGGCTGCTGCATGGCGCGGGTCCCGGTTGTCTGGCCGCATAATAGGGGAGTGTTGCGCTCCGATCCAATGCTTCGGCGGCTTACCTAGACTTTCTTCCCGCGCTTCACCAGCATCGCCTCGTACTGAGCCCTTACCTCGGGCGTATTGACGTCTCCAACGACTTCGTTTTCGTCGTTTGCGGGCTTGCGTCCATCGAGACCTGGTACCTTCATCACCTGTGTTGCAAGTTCCTCAAGAGCAACGGGATCACGCATGAACCTTGTCAGGTAGCTATCGAGATGTCCTCGCGAGGGTGTATCGATCTCCTTCGTGAGCGCATCCAGATACGCCTCTTTATCAGTTGCCGACCAGTCAACGCTAAAGCCGGCGCGCTGCGCCATCACTGAAAACAAGGTCACGATCGTGCGCCCGTTGCCATCGAGAAATGGGTGGCCGAAAGCAAACTACCCCAAGATCTCCCCGGGATGCGCAGACAGGTAGTCCTTTTCTTGCCCCTTGCGCAGCGCGAACTCGACCGCAGGTCTTATTTCGGAAGGGTTGGCGAAAATGACGGGTCCCTTGCGAACCGAAAGCGATGGAGCAGTCGCGATACGATCCTGTCCCGCCCATGGATAGACGGCATCGAAAAGGATGCGGTGCGTTTCCAGCAGATTTGAATAGAAAAGCTGTCCGGATTTCCCAAGCGCGGCGAAAGCTTCGTCTAGCCCTGTGGTGAAGGAGGCGTGTTCGAGCCTTTTGACGATGTCGAGGTCCTTCTCTTTCTCGACATTGCGCAAATAACCCGCGGTCGCGAAATCACCGAACGGGTCGAACGTCACTGTTTGGTTTCACGCAAATATTTCGCCTGGAGATGGACGAGCTCCGGACGGCTGAGATGGCCGGCACGCTGCAAGCCAAGCAGCAGGCATTCCACTTCATCCAGCTGCACATGATCCGCCGCAAGACGGGTGACGTCCTGAGCAAATGCGTCAAGCTTTGTCGGGATGAAAACGACCTTGTGCTGTGAGGCCAGCTCGCGGATGTAGGCTTCAGTCGAGCCAGAAGTGATACGCTGGACCTTGGATGACATGGCACTTTCCTCGTAGTGAATATAGCATTGTCTCCCTAGAAATCCATCAATTCGGTCGCAAAAGGGTCGGCTGCCTACCTCCGAACTCCTTGTTTCTGAACCACTTCGGGCGCGCGGCGATCACCCGCTGCCGTAACTCTGCACCAGGCTGCCGGCCACCAGGGACCAGCCGTCGACCAGCACGAAGAAGATCAGCTTGAACGGCAGCGACACCACGACCGGCGGCAGCATCATCATGCCCATCGACATCAGCACCGAGGCCACCACGAGGTCGATGATCAGGAAGGGCAGGAACAGGAGGAAGCCGATCTCGAAGGCGCGCTTGAGCTCCGAAATCATGAAGGCGGGCACCAGGATGCGCAGCGACATCTCCTCGGGCGTCGCCGGAGGCGCTTCACCCGACATGTCCATGAACAGCTTCAAGTCCTTCTCGCGCACGTTCTTTTGCATGAAGCCGCGCAGCGGGACGGAGGCCTTTTGCAGTGCGTCCTCGACGCCGATCTGGTTGGCGATCAGCGGCTTGATGCCGTCGTCATAGGATTTCTGCAGCACCGGCCCCATCACGAAGGCGGTGAGGAACATCGCGAGCGCAATGATGACGGAGTTCGGCGGGGCGGTCGCGGTGCCGAGCGCGGTGCGCAGCAGCGACAGCACGACCACGATGCGCGTGAACGACGTCATCATGATCAGGATCGAGGGCGCCACCGACAGGATGGTGAGCAGCGCAATCAGCTGGATGGCGCGTTCGGTCACGCCGCCGCCGCCCGCACCGCCGAGATTGATGCTGATGTCCTGCGCCCAAGCGGGACCGGCCAGCGAGCCGGCTAAGATCAGGACAACAAGGAAAAAAACTCTACGCGGAAGGTCCGCGCGCCTCACGAAGAGTTCTTCGGACGACCCAGCAGCGATGCCATCTCGTCTTCGAGGTTCTCAAAACTTGTCTTCTGCGGCGCGGGTGCTGCCGCTTCGCTGCGCGCGGGCCGCGGCGGCGGGGCGGGTGGCGATTCCGGCTGCACGGGCGGGGCGACATTGTCGCTCGACGGACGGCGCAGTGCGGCCTCAAGCCGCTGCGCCATCTCGGCGAGGTTCTGGTCGGCCGAGGCGGCGGCAGGCGGCGCCGGAGGAGGGGGCGGCGGGGGCGGGGGCGGCGCTGCGGCGCGCTCGCGGATCGGCGGCGCCTTCGGCGGTTCGGCCGCACGCGGTGCGCGCGGCATCATCGGCGGCTCGCCGCGGGGCATGCGCGGCGGCAAGGGTTCGGCGCGGGG
>JADMIO011435039.1_pt1 | contig 19449 bp, 14 predicted proteins | sample 8958161 | NCBI WGS metagenome assembly JADMIO01 (sample SAMN16585339, study PRJNA669376) | soil metagenome | isolation source: Crop rotation soil | place: USA: Cullars Rotation, Alabama | collected 2011
GCGCGATCAAAGTCACTTACGAAGTGCTGCCGCACGTGGTCCACGCCGAGGCCGCCGCGCGCGCCGACGCGCCGAAAGTCGTCGCCGAAGAAAACAATCTGCAGCAGAAAGCGACGAACGGCGATCCCGCGAAAGCTGAAGCAGCTTTCGCCGGCGCGGACGCAGTCGTCGAAGCGGAATACACGACGCCGCGCATTCATCACGCGTGTCTCGAAACGCACGGCCTCGTTGTCGACTATCGCGGCGGCGACACGGCGACGGTCTATGCGTCGACGCAGGGAACGTTCACGATTCCCGCGGACGCGGCGAAAGAGTTGGGACTCGAACAGAGCGCGGTCGAATCGCGCGTCGAGCACATGGGTGGCGGGTTTGGTTCGAAGTTCGGCATCGGCACCGAAGGAATGTTTGCCTGTCGCTTGTCGAAAGAGACGAAAGCGCCGGTGAAGTTGATGCTCACGCGCTACGACGAGTTTGTGATGGCGGGCAATCGCGCCGGTTCGGTGCAGAAGTTGAAAGCGGGCGCGAAGAACGACGGCACGATCGTCGCGATGCAAGCGCGGCAGTATCGTCTTGGCGGCATCGGCCAGGGCTCGCAAGCGGGCCAGCCTTACATCTACAGCATGGGCGACACGTATCGCGAGATGTATGCGCTCCACACAAACGAAGATTCTGGTATCGCGATGCGCGCGCCCGGCCATCCGGAAGCTTCCTTCGCGGCCGAGTCGCTGGTCGACGAACTCGCCTACAAGATCAAGATGGATCCGATCGCGTTTCGCAAAAAGAACCTGCGCGACGAGGTCTACTACCGGCAACTCGATCGCGGCGCAAAAGAGATCGGCTGGTCGAGAAGAAATCCGATCGCCGGCGGCAATCCTGGTCCATTGAAACGCGGGATGGGTTGCGCTGTCGGCGTGTGGGGCGGCGGCGGCAACAATCAGTGCAAAGTCGACGTGACGATTTCCCGTGACGGTTCGGTGCTGGTCGCGGTCGGCACGCAGGATCTCGGCACGGGCACTCGCACTTACACGCGCGCCATCGTGGCGGAAGAGTTTGGCCTCGGCATCAACGACGTGCGCGAGCAGATCGGCAGTTCGAAACTCGGTTCGGCGAATCCTTCCGGCGGCTCGACGACTGCTGCTTCGCTCTCGCCGTCGGTGAAAGACGCGGCGATCAAAGCGCGCCTGCTGCTGGCCGAACGGGTTGCGCCGTTGCTCGGTAATCCCAAGCCGGAAGAAGTCGTCTTTGCGAATGGAAATGTCAGCGCTGGAGGCCAGTCGCTCGCGTGGAAGCAAGCGTGCGCGGCGTTGCCCGCCGCGGGCATCACGTCACATGGCGAATGGCGCGTGGATTTGCAGTCGCGCGGTATTCACGGCGCGTGTTTCGCGGAAGTTGAAGTGGACGTCGAGACCGGGCACATCAAGCCGATCAAGATGGTCCACGTGCAGGACGGCGGTTTGCCGTTGAATCGGCTAACGCTCGAAAGCCAGATCAACGGCGGGATGATTCAGTCGCTCGGCATGGCGTTGTGGGAAGGCCGCGTGATGGACGCGCAGCTCGGCATGCAGCTCAATCCGGGTTTTGGCGATTACAAGCTGCCGGGCAGTCTCGAGATGCCGGAGCTCGTGCCGATCATCGACGACGACGATAAGCGTGAAGCGGTCATCGGCATCGCGGAAGGCTGCATCATTCCCGCGCTCGGCGCCCTCGCGAATGCGGTGTTCAATGCGACCGGCATCCGCGTACGCGACCTGCCAATCACGCCGGACAAGATCTTGATGGGTTTGATGAGTTCGGCCACAGACAAACACGGATGACACAGACGTGTTCTGGTCAGTGTTAGTCAGTGTTCTTCCGTGGCTTAATATGAGGACTAGAGTATGAAAACGTTTGAGTGGACTAATCCGACGAGCGTCGGCGAAGCGGTGAAGCTGTTGAGTGTGCCTGGCGTCGCCGCGGACATCGACGAAGCGCCGCGGCCGATTGCGGGCGGCCAGGATCTGTTGACGACGATGAAAGACTACACGTCGCGTCCGGCGCGGCTCGTCAATCTCAAGCACATTCCGGGACTCAACCGCATCACGCTGAACGCGCGCGGTCTCACGATCGGCGCGCTCGTTACTTTGAATGAGCTCGAAGAACACGACGGCGTGCGCAAGAGTTTTCCCGGTTTGGTGGAAGCAGCGCATTCGATCGCGACGCCGCAGATTCGCAATCTCGGCACCGTCGGCGGGAATCTTTGTCAGCGTCCGCGCTGCTGGTACTTCCGGCTGGAAGAAGTCGTCTGTTTGAAGAAGGGCGGCTCGGAGTGTTACGCGGCGAAGAGTGAGAACAAGTACAACGCGATCATCGCGGGTGGGCCGTCGTATATCGTGCATCCGTCGGATCTCGCGCCGATGCTGGTTGCGCTAGGCGGGCGCGTGACCGTGACGGGCGCGGCGGGAAAGCGCGTGATACCGCTCGATAAGTTTTTCACGTTGCCCTCGGAAGGAAATATTCGTCGTGAGAACGTGTTGGCCAACGACGACATCATCACCGAGATCTTTGTGCCGGCGTCTGCGCTCGCTGCGCATTCGACTTACTTGAAGTTCAAAGAACGCGAGTCGCTCGATTTCGCCCTCGCATCGGTCGCGGCCGCGGTGCAACTGGGATCGGATAAGGCCGTGCGCGACGTGCGGCTCGTGCTTGGTGGCGTGGCGCCGATACCGTGGCGCGTGCCGGCGGCGGAGAAGTTTCTGATCGGAAAACAGTTGAGTGCGGACGTGCTCGCCGAGGCCGCGCGCATCGCGCTCGCGGAAGCGAAACCGCTCGAGAAAAACGCGTACAAAGTGCCGTTGGCCCAGACGCTCGTGCGGCGCGCGCTCGCGAAAGCGGGAAACGTTTAGAAGGGGGATTGGAGTTATGGCGAACGACGCGAAACAAACAATCACCGCGCCGGTAACGGAAGTAGCTGCTGCAAATGGAATAGCGCCCGTAGCCGAGGCTGAGGCGGAGAGCGCGACGAACGAGCTTGCGCCGGCGCCGGGAATGGTGCGGTCGCCGTTTTGCGGGTCGCTGCGTTCGAAGAAGTTTTTCCTGCTCGACCGTTTGGCGGCGAGCGCCGATGATTATCTCGATGCGGCGAATCATGTCTGGTGTTGTGAAACGCAGGAGGTGATTGGTCCTGACAACCGGCGTGTGGATCCTGAGCGCTGCGGCCCCGGCCGCGCGTGCTACAGTTCCGCGGTCAAAGGGTTATAATGCCATCCACAGAGTCTGCGTAATCTGTGGATGGTTTGCAAGAGGTGACGATAATGAGAAGAGCGTTATTGGTAGCGTCGGTGTTCGCGATCGCGATCTGCGCGTTGGTTTTCAGCTCGCAAGCCAAGAACGTCAGCCTGCGCGGCGATTACGTTGAAGTGCGCACGGCCAGCGTGTTCGCCGGCGCGTGTCACTACAACGGCGAGGTCGTCACGACCGGCCGCGACGCGATGATGGCGTGGAACGTGACCTCCGGAAAATGGCAGGGCGTGGATCTCAGCGGCGTGCGCGCCCTCGCGATCATCACCTCTGACGCCAACCTCTCCGAAAACAACGCCGCTCGCTCCGCGGAAATCATCATCGACTCCAACGCTTCGCAAACGCAGTCGCAAGCGCTACTCAACGCCCTCAAAGTTAAATACGCCGCGACGCTGGGCAACGTCGTCACGGTGCGCAGTGCGCCGATCAAGTTTGACCATCGCGGCCGCAGTTACGCTGTCGCCGCTGACGAAGCAACGATCAACGTCGAAGCGATGCCCAACGATCTCTGCTGCAAGATGCCGAACCTCGTCTGGTACTCACCGCTCGTCGGCCTCGAGAATCGCAAGGTCGGCTACACGGTGAAGGCCACCTACTCGGGCAAAGCGATCGCGACGCCGTGGTCGCGTTCCGGCGAGAACAGCGCGTTCTACGGCAGCTTTTCTTTGTAGGCCACAAAGAACCCCCGCGTGCCATACATCACACTTTGTCTTTTTACTTTTTGGTTTTTATTCCCGTCCGCTGATCTCCGCCACACGGCGCTCAAATCAACCACCCCAGCCAACGAGATCGTTCGGCTCGACGTCGATCACGACGGCAAGCCCGACATTCTCGAACGTTGGTGGAACGGCAAACGCGTCCGCTGGCTCGACGAAAACAACGACATGCTCCCGACCGACACGCGTGGCGATCAGGTCGGCGACGTGTTGCAGATCGACAAAAACGGCGACGGCCTTTACGACAGCGAAACCGACATAAACATCAAGTGGGCCGACAACGACGGCGACGGCCGCGCCGATGTCGAAGCCTTCGTCACGCAAGGCCGCTCGTGGTTCGAAGGCAAGTGGGACCCGGCCGAATCACACTGGATGATTTTTATCGACGTCGAGAAAGACGGCGTGCTCGGCTACGTCGATTGGACGAAGTTTGATTTTGGAGACGACAACTGGGCCTACACCGGCTGTTGCGACTGGCTTCCCGACTACAACGGCGATGCGGTCTTTCTCAAAGTTCATCGCCCGCCGCAGTCACTCAACGACCCGCGTCTCAACTGGGAAAATCCTTTCGCTTTTTACGACTTCGACAACGACGGCGTGAGCGAGATGGCCATTCGCTGGCTCGATCCCGTGCCGCCGCTCGACAAAGACAAGACGAACCTTTCGGGCGTGCTCAGCGAAGCGTTCGCCACGTTTGACGTCGACAACGATTCGACCAAAGGCAACGAGACTGACTACGACATGTCGCTGCGCGGCTCGGGTGGGCCAGGCATTCCGTATCGCCAGTTCGTGCACAAGTATCCGGCGCTGAAAGGCAATCCGAAGTTCGACGGCTGCTTTCAGTGGAACAACTGGCGCCGGATCGACGAGCTGATGTACCTGCCGCACGAGCAGAGTTTCGACAACTTCTTCAACGCGAAGTGGGCCAACATGTATTTCGTCTTCGACGAAGACGACGATGATCATCGCTGGGAGCGCGTCGAGATGTATTACCCGATGCACGGCTTTGGCGGTCCAAAGGACATCGATCTCTATTCGACGAAGAAGTGGCGGCGCGGCAACTACGCCGAGCTCGCGATGGCCGCACCTGACGAGAAGCCCGGCCTGTCGGGTCATCCGCAGGCAGATTCACTCGGCGATCGGGGCGAGTTTGACGAAGACAACTCGGGCGGCGGCAAACTCTACGTCGGCGTTTTCGATCGCAAGCTGCATCTCGCCGGCGCGGAGTGGGGCGCATGGACCGTCGACAAGAATGGCGAGTATCACGGCGGCAGCCGAACGCCTTCGCCGAAACCGATCGCGCCGCGCGTTGAAGAAGTGGTGAAGTACACGGACACGGACAACAACGGTTTTCTGGACACGGTTGAATACGACTACGACGGCGATCGCAAGATCGATCTGCGCGTCTCACTGCTCGATTACACAACCCCGAGCAATCCGCATCCGGACGTCGTGCCGCTCTTCGACATTCACCAGGCGGGCTGGAAAGGGCTGAATGCACTCTTCACGCAGATCGCGAATCAGTCCTTTCAGGAAGCGCTAACGGTCTATCGCGCGGCGTGGCGCCGCGGATTAACGACGCCCGAGATCGACAAGCTCGATGCGGCCGGCGCCGTCGGCGAACGCTACGATCACGGCTACTGGCTGAAGGAAAAAATCTTTCGCGAGATCCGCGCCCGGCTGCGAGAAACGCACCAGGAGCAGCTCGCAAAAGATCTTACGCGGCTTTATTACACCGGCCAGTTTGAGGCTTACGCCCGCCTGATTGCCCAAGTGCCCGCGCGCTAAAAAGAATTTATCTTCTCATAAAGATTATAGCTTTGACTCTTGGCCCAACTCTCCTTAGCATCCTCCCTTGCCCACAGGAGGAGCTCACATGCCACAAAGCCGCATCAGCATTTTCGACACCACGCTACGCGACGGCGAACAGTCGCCCGGGTGTTCGATGGATCTGCGCGAGAAGGTCCGGATGGCGGAAAAACTTCAGGAACTCGGCGTAGACATCATCGAAGCCGGGTTTCCGATCGCGTCAGAGGGTGACTTTGCGGCGGTCCGTGCGGTCGCGTCGCAGTGCCGCGAGGTCAGGGTCGCGGCGCTGTGTCGCACCGCTGAACAGGACGTGGCGCGCGCGGCCGAAGCGTTGTCTCACGCGGCGCATCCGCGCATTCACGCGTTCTGCGCGACGTCTGATATTCATCTCCAACACAAACTCAGGAAGACGCGCGCGGAAGTGATCGAGATGACGCGCGCGGCAGTCGCGCTGGCGTATAGCTATGCGGAAGAAGTGGAGTTTTCCGCCGAAGACGCGACCCGCAGCGACATTGATTTCTTGTGCGAAGTGCTCGAAGTGGCGGTCGAGGGGGGCGCTTCGGTGCTGAACGTGCCGGACACCGTCGGCTACACCACGCCACCGGAGATGGCGCGGCTAGTCCAACTAGTTCGCGAGCGGGTCGTGCGAAACAGGGACGTGACGATCAGTGTTCACTGTCATAACGATCTCGGTCTCGCGGTGGCCAACAGTCTGGCCGCGATTGAAGCGGGCGCGCGGCAAGTGGAATGCACGATCAACGGCATCGGCGAGCGCGCGGGCAATGCGTCGTTGGAAGAGATCGTGATGGCGTTGCACGTGCGCGCCGATCGTTTGCCGTTTACAACCGGCGTCGACACGAGTCAGCTTTATCCCGCGAGTCAGTTGCTTTCGAGCATCGTCGGCTTCGACGTGCAGCCAAACAAAGCGATCGTCGGGCGCAACGCGTTTGCGCACGAAGCGGGCATTCATCAACACGGCGTGATCAATAATCCGCTGTGCTATGAGATCATGACGCCTGAATCGGTCGGCGTGCCGGCGAATTCGCTCGTGCTCGGCAAACACTCCGGCCGGCACGCGCTTTCGTTGCGTTACATGGAACTCGGCTACGACGTTACTGCGAACGAGCTCGACGCAGCGTATCGGCGGTTCACCGATCTAGCGGACAAAAAGAAACGGATTTACGATCAGGACTTGATATCTTTACTGAGCACTACAGCCTGCGCGGCTGCCTGAGGTTTTACGATGAGATTAAGGATTACGGTTCTTCCGGGGGATGGCATTGGACCAGAGGTCACGGCCGAAGCGATACGCGTGCTGCAAACGATCGCAGCGATTCACGGCTACCGTTTCGAGTTCGCCGAACATGCGATAGGCGGCCGCGCGATTCGCGAGTTTGGGTCGCCGCTGCCTACGAAGACGCTTGATGCGTGCCTGGCGAGTGACGCGGTGATGCTCGGCGCGGTCGGCGCGCCCGAATTCGATCGCGTGCCGCCAAATCAACGGCCTGAAGCAGGCCTGTTGCTGTTGCGGCGTGCGCTCGGTGGTTACGCGAACCTTCGCCCGGCAATTTCGTTTGCGCCGATTGCGGCGTGCTCGCCGCTGCGGGAGGAGATCGCGAGCGGCGCCGATATTTTGTTTGTCCGTGAGCTGCTCGGTGGTTTGTACTTCGGCGAGCCGCGCGGAATTTCAGACGCAACCGGAACAACCATTGCCACCAACACGATGAGCTATTCGATCGAAGAGATCGAGCGCGTCGCCCGCATCGCTTTCGACGCCGCGCGCAAACGGCGCGGCAAAGTCACCTCGGTCGACAAAGCCAACGTGCTCGAGACGTCGCAGCTTTGGCGACAGACGGTCACGCGCGTCTCGCGCGATTATCCGGACGTCACGTTGGACCATCTTTTAGTCGACGCGTGCGCGATGCACCTGATCGTCAACCCGCGCCGCTTCGACGTGGTGTTAACTGAGAACTTGTTTGGCGACATTCTTTCCGACGAGGCCGGCGTGATTGCCGGTTCGCTCGGCATGCTGGCGTCGGCGACGATCGGCGGCGACGTTGGTCTTTACGAACCGATTCACGGTTCCGCGCCCGACATCGCGGGCCAGGGCATCGCGAATCCTTGCGGCGCGATTGCGTCGGCGGCGATGATGTTGCGCCACTCGTTCAACCTCGAGCAGGAAGCATGTGACATCGAGCTCGCGATCGAGCACGTGCTCGAAGCCGGCTATCGCACGCCCGACATCGCGGCCGGCACCGGCGGTTATCTCGCTTCGACGCGCGAGCTTGGCGAGCTGATTTGCCAGGCCGTAACTGAAATCGCAGATATGCGCCACGCGTATCACGCTGTATAACGCCACAAAGAGGCACAAGAAGCACAAACGATTTAACGTTCAATGCTTTTGTCAATTGTCTTTTGTGTCTTTTGTGCTTCTCGGTGGCCCACGTTCAATGCCAACGCTACTCGATAAACTCTGGCAAGCTCACGTCGTTCGTGAGGCGCAGGGCGAGCCGACGCTGCTCTACATCGACCTTCATCTCATTCACGAGGTCACGTCTCCCCAGGCTTTCGACGGTCTGCGACAAGCGGGCCGTCGTGTGCGCCGTCTGGATCTGACGTTTGGCACAGTCGATCACAACGTGCCGACGACCGATCGCAGTCTGCCGATCGCTGATGCGGTCGCGGCCAATCAAATCGAAACGCTACGACGCAACTGTCGCGAATTCGGCATTCAATTATTCGACATTCACTCGCCCGAACAAGGCATCGTGCACGTTATTGGACCAGAGCTTGGTCTGACGCAGCCGGGCATGACGATCGTTTGCGGCGACAGTCATACGAGCACGCATGGCGCGTTTGGCGCGCTCGCGTTCGGCATCGGCACGAGCGAAGTCGAACACGTGCTCGCAACGCAGTGTTTGCCGCAAAACAAGCCGCGCACGATGAAAGTCGACGTCAGCGACGTGTTGCCGGAAGGCGTGACGGCGAAGGATCTCGCGCTCGGCATCATCGGCCGCATCGGCACTGACGGCGCGACTGGTTACGTCATTGAATACGCGGGTGAGGCGGTGCGCGCGCTGTCGATGGAAGGGCGGATGACGTTGTGCAACATGAGTATCGAGGCAGGTGCGCGCGCGGGCATGATCGCGCCTGACGAGAGGACGTTCGCTTATCTGAAAGGGCGGCGGTTTGCGCCCGACGGCGAGCGTTGGGAGAAGGCGTTGGACCGTTGGCGCACGTTTGTGAGTGACGACGACGCGGTTTTCGATAGCACGGTTGAGATCGATGCTGCGCGGCTCGAACCGTTCGTAACGTGGGGCACGAGTCCGGGGATGGTCGCGCCGGTGACGAGTTACGTGCCGGATCCGGCGGAGGTCGCGAACGCGAGCGACCGTCAGGCGGCGGAACGCGCGCTCGAATACATGGCGCTCGCGCCGCGCACCAGCATTCAGGAGATCGCGATCGATCGCGCGTTCATTGGCTCGTGTACAAATGCGCGCCTCGAAGATCTACGGGCTGCCGCGCGGGTGGTGAAAGGTTATCGCGTTAGTTCGTCGGTGAGTGCGATGGTCGTGCCGGGTTCGCAGGAAGTAAAGCGCGCGGCCGAACGCGAAGGACTCGACCGGATTTTTAGTGAAGCCGGTTTTGAGTGGCGCGAAGCGGGCTGTTCAATGTGTCTCGGGATGAATGCCGACATTCTCGCGCCGGGCCAGCGTTGCGCTTCGACGAGTAATCGCAACTTCGAGGGCCGGCAGGGACGCGGCGGGCGCACGCATCTCGTGAGTCCGATGATGGCGGCGGCGGCGGCGATCAAGGGACATTTCACTGACGTGCGCGAGTGGGAGTTTAAGTAAGCGTATGCAGCCTTTCACGAAACACACCGGGCTCGTGGCGCCGCTCGATCGTGCGAACGTCGATACGGACCAGATCATTCCGAAGCAGTTTTTGAAACGGATCGAGCGCACGGGGTTTGGGGAGTTTCTGTTTTACGACTGGCGCTACTTGCCGGAGGGTGGGTTGAATCCGTCGTTTGTGCTGAATGAGCCGCGTTATCGAGGTGCATCGATTCTCGTGGCGGACAAGAATTTCGGTTGCGGCTCGTCGCGCGAGCACGCGGCGTGGGCGCTTGGTGAGTTTGGGTTCAGGGTGATCGTTGCGCCGTCGTTTGCGGATATATTCGCGAACAACTGCTTTAAGAATGGGTTGTTGCCGATCGCTTTGCCGGTTGCGGAGATTATGAAGCGCGCGCAGGAAGTTGAAGGTTACGAGTTAACAGTCGATCTGGAAACACAGATGATCACGGATGAAAGCGGATTATCTGTGTCATTTGTGGTAAATGACTTTCAGCGTTACTGCCTCCTGGAAGGCTTGGACGATATAGCACTCACTCTCAAACACGAGGACGCCATCAGGGTCTTTGAGTCGCGATGACGTCGATCTCACTGTAGAACGTGTTGCCGCGGTTGTCGTACAACTCCGTCACGTAACAATCAAACAACAAGTAACGATACTTTCCTAAGGTTGCGCTCGAACTCCCGTTCTCGCCTGAACTCCCGCTCGTGTCTCGCACGCTGACGCCGTACTGTCCGCCATCCTCGCCTTGCTGCGGTAACGTGTTCACGGTTGTGATGAACTTCCAGCCGCGGGTCGCCGGATCGATGCCGCGCTTCGGATTGAGATCGAGCTGTGGCTCGGTGCCTGTGGCGGCGTAGAGTTTGTACAACTGTGGACCACGACTGTTCGGATGCCACGAGTAAGAGTTGATCTGCGCGATGTCGATTGCGCTGCCGAAGTCCATGCGGAAGCGGCCGCCGGAAGTGCCGGAGTTGAAAAAGACGTTCGCGCCGGGATCGTCTTCGTCGCCAGGCAAGCGGCCGTCAGTCAACGCGGCGAGATCGGCGCTGTTGGGATCGAGATCGCCGTCGATGAGTGTCAGCTTCGCGGTTGCGGCGGCATCGTTCGCGACTGGTGAAGGGACGTCTTTAAACTTGAATTCGCGAGTCGCGTGGCCGTTAGGGTTGAAGCCACAGATTACACTGATTACACCGATAAGAATTAAGCGCATGTGAAACGGTAGACGGAAACGTGTCGGTAAACTTCACCGGGTCGCAGCACGGTGCTTGGGAAGTTTGGGTGGTTTGGGGCGTCGGGAAAGTGCTGCGGCTCGAGACACAAAGCCGCGTACTTGTTGTAGACCACGCCGCGTTTGCCGGTGAAACTGCCGTCGAGAAAATTGCCTGAGTAGAACTGAATGCCGGGTTGGTCGGTCAGTATTTCGAGCACGCGGCCGGACGTGGGTTCGTAAAGCCGCGCGGCCGGGCGCAAAGATCTATCGTGCTCGTTCGAGCGTAAGTTGTAATCGTAGTCGTTCAAGACGAAGTTGTGATCGTAACCGCCGGCCGCCGCGAGATCTTTTCCAACGGCTTTGCCATCTGTGAAATCCCACGCTGAGTCTGCCACCGCTCGAATCTCACCCGTGGGAATGAGATCTTCAGACACCGGCGTGAACGCAGCGGCGTTCAGCGTCAACTCGTGGCTCAAAATGTCTCCGCTACAGGCGAGATTGAAGTACGAGTGGTTCGTCAGGTTCACGATCGTGGCGCGGTCGGTCGTCGCGCGGTAGTCGATCTTGAGTTCGTTGTCAGCCAAAGTGTAGGTAACTTCAGCGCGCAAGTTTCCCGGATAACCTTCTTCACCGTCACGACTCAAGTATTCAAGGGGCAACACCGTAGAATCGTCTGAAGTCTTATCCAAGACTTCCCACACGCGCTTATCAAACCCACGAAACCCGCCGTGCAAATGATTCCCGTGATCATTCTGCGTAAGCTGATACTCAACCCCAGCCAACGAAAACTTCCCGCGCGCGATGCGATTCGCATGTCGCCCGATCAACGGACCAAAATAAAGCGGATTCTGAACGTACTTCTCCAGCGTCTCGAACCCAAGCACGACGTCGCCAAACGATCCGTTTCGATCTGGCGCCCACAGCGACACAACCGCGCCGCCGTAATTCGTGATCGTCACTTCAAACCCGTCCGTGTTCTTCAACGTGTAGAGGCTGACGTCGCGGCCATCCGTACTCCCGAAATGTTTCTCCGTGATCACTGCCTCAACTCACCGAACACGCGGTTCGCCTCTTCGAGGGTCTCGATCGATCCTACGTCGTACCACAACCCCGGCACCTTCCAAACGTAGAACGGCACGCGCGGATAGAGCCATTGGACCAGGCGCCCCGGCTGGTCGGGATTGTTTCCTTCGGCGATGTATTGATGAATCAACGGCAGGGTTGACTTGGGATAGTAGTAGAGCGCTATGCCCGTGAGCGTGCTCTTCGGCTCCTTTGGTTTCTCTTCGAAATAAGTGATGCGATTCTCAGCGTCGATCTCGATCGCATTGTACTTCTTGATCTGTTCGAGATCGCCGACGTCGTAAACGCCCGTCACCGGTGCGTTCTTCTGCCGGCAGTAGTCGCCAAACTCCGAAAGATCTTCGCTGAAAAGATTGTCGCCGCCGATCACGATCACGTCATCATCGATCGCAAACTTCGTCAACACGAGATGCATATCGCCGATCGCGCCGAGCTTGTTCGAATCGTCAGTGCTGCCGTCGTTAACGATGATGAAACGGAAGTGCAGATCCGGACGATAACCGCTGGCCCAGTTTTCAAAATGCACGTCAAACTTCGCGTTGGTGACGATGTAGGCCTGGTCGATATAGCTGATGTCGGCGACGTTGTCGAGCACGTGCTCCATCATCGGCTTGCCCGCGACCGGCAGCAACGGCTTGGGCTGATTGAGTGTCAACGGATACAGACGCGTGGCGTAACCCGCGGCCAGGATGATCAGTTTCATTGAATTTCTTCCGCCCCATTTGAAGCCTCGCAAACGTAGATCTCCGGCCTCAGCTTTGTGATTCGTTCGTACTCGCTCGCAATGTAGCGCTTGAATTCTTCGACCTTTTCGACGTCTACCAGGTTCACGGTGGAACCGCCGAAGCCGCCACCCGTCATGCGCGCGCCGTAAACACCGGCGACTTTGTTTGCCAGCTCCACCATCAAATCCAACTCTTCGCTACTGACTTCGTAATCGTCGCGCAGGCTGCGATGCGACGCTGCCATCAACTCACCAAAACGATGCAGATCGTGTTGCGCCAACGCTTCGCCGGCCGACAACACGCGCGCGTTCTCGCTGATCACGTGACGGCAACGACGATAGACCACTTCCGGAAGATCGCGGCCGTATTGTTCGAGTTGCGCGAGCATCACGTCGCGGAGCGCCCGCACGTTTGGCAGAAACTGGGCCAGGTGCTTCACACCCGCTTCGCATTGTGCGCGGCGTTCATTGTAAGCGCCAGACGCGAGCGCATGTTTCACCATCGTGTTGCAAATAACTAGGTTGACTGTGTCGGGCAGCGGCAGCAGTTTGTAATCGAGCGAACGGCAGTCGAGCAGCAGCGCGCTCTGTTCCTTACCGAACAAAGAAACGAACTGATCCATGATGCCGACACGCGCGCCGACATACTCGTTTTCTGCTCGCTGACACAACAGCGCGAGCTCGCGCCGATCGATCGTCAGGTTTGAATTTGCCACCAGCGCGCAGGCAGTTGCGACCTCGACCGCCGCGGAAGAACTCAAACCCGAACCGAGCGGCACTTCACCGCGAAGCTCGAGCCGCGCGCCGCGCAGGCGATGTCCGGCGCGTTCGAGCATGACGGCAACGCCGACCGCGTAATCGCTCCAGTGATGTTCCGACGGCCGGTTTTGCTGATCCAGATCAAACTCGATCTCGTCATCGAAGCTTTCCGATTTGATCTGTAGCTTGCGATCGTCGCGCGGCCAGATAGAGACGAACACCGAGAGATTGATCGCCGCCGGCATGACAAAGCCGTCGTTGTAATCGGTATGTTCGCCGATCAGATTGACGCGCCCGGGCGCGCGAAACTTTCGTGGAGCACTATCGTTGAGGGTTTGCGACATCGAGCACTATCCGCCACACGCCACCTTCGTTCTGCCAGATCCTGACATAGCTGCCGTGTTCAGTCACGTTGGCGGCGTTTGTGACTTCGTAAGTGCCGTAAGTGTAGCCGAGATCGTTGGAGCGGGAGACGTCGCCGCCGGTGGTGATCCATGTCACTTGACCTTTCGCCGCTTCGAGCGCGTTGGCGGAAACGTTGCGGCCGAGGTAGGGGAGATTGCCGACGCGATAGAGCCTCACGTTGGGTGAGGCGAACGACATGAAAGCTTTGACCAGGCCGTGTTTTGTGCTGACGTCGAGGTACTTGCGGTCCCAGTCGAGCAGGCTGCCACGCGCTACGTTCACGTCGACGTATTGAATCTTCGCTGGTGGCTTTTGTTCGGGTGGTTGCCAGAGGGTTTGTGGACCACCGGAATCGGCATGGCTGATGCCGAGATCAAGGACAAACTTCCAAGCGCCGTCGGGTTGTTTCTTCCAGAGGGTGACGAAGTGGCCGTAGCCCGCAGGCTTCTCGTCTTTGACGTCTTCCTTGAATTCCCATGGTCCAGTGGTGAAGCCGAGATCGCCGGCGGCGGCCATGCCGGCGAAAGCGGGTTGCCATGCGAGTAGCGGATGTTTGTCGGAAGGCGGCGTGGGATGTTCGTTCAGCCACTTTTTACCGTTGACCGCGGTGGGACGAAAGAGGAGTCCGTCGTCAGCGATGAACGCGAGGAACGCGTCACGCGTGTTCTTCTCGGCAGCCATGCGCGAGAACGCTTGTTCCGTTTGGACCATCTGCTGCAAGGGCGTTTGCGCCTCAGCCGTCACTGCAAAGAACATCAACAGTGCGAGTATTAAAATCCGGGTCATCTGTGTTTATCCGTGGCTACTGCTGCTTGTAACACGCTTTCCGGTGTCCAGTGATCGATGGGCCTAACTTCCGACAACCGCCCGCGGCTCATAACGGCGAGTCGATCGCACATCCCAAACAACTCCGGCAAATACGAGCTCACCATCAGCACGGCTTTGTCCTGTTCAGCGCACGCCGCGATCGTTTCGTAAACCTGCGCCTTGCTGCCGATGTCGATGCCGCGCGTCGGCTCGTCGAGCAAAAGCACGTCAGCATCCTGATGGAGCAAACGCGCGAGCGCGACTTTTTGTTGATTGCCGCCGGACAGCGAACCGACCGCTTGCTGCACGCCCCGGGTTTTGATCTTCAACGCGTTGACGAGTCGTTCGGCTTGTCTTCGTTGCGCCCGCGAGTCGAGCCAACCAAGACGCGAACAGGTGTCAAACCTGGTGACTGTTACGTTGTCGGCGAGCGATTGGTTCAACGTCAAGCCGTCGCTTTTGCGATCTTCGCTGAGGTAACCGACGCCTTCGACGAGTCGTATCGCGGGCGTGCTACGACCGCGCCGTAACGCCTTTTGGTTGACGGCGATCGTGCCGCTTGACGGTGGTTCGAGGCCGAAGATCGCGCGCAGCAAAGGCGTGCGGCCCGAGCCCATCAGGCCCGCGATGCCGAGAATCTCGCCGCGCCGAAGTTCGAAGCTCGCGTCTTTGAGTAGCGGCGGCGCCGCGAGATTTCGGACGTCGAGGATCGTTTCGTGGATCGTGTTTTTGTTTCTGCGTTCGGGGAAAAGATTTTGTTGCGCGCGGCCGACCATCTTCGCGATCAGTTCCTCGTCGCTTGCCGAGGTGATGTCGCCGGTGGCGACGCTGCGCCCGTCCCGCAGGACGGTGAAGCGATTGGCGATCTGGCGCACTTCTTCGAGGAAGTGGCTGATGTAGATCACGGAGATGCCTTCGGAGCTGAGGCGGCGAATGAGTTGGAAGAGATTAGCGACGTCGTCGCGTTGCAAGCTGCTGGTTGGTTCGTCCATCAGAATGATTCGCGCGCGTGCCGCGAGCGCCCGCGAGATTTCGACGATCTGCCGCGCGGCGACCGGGAGATCGCCGACGCGTTTTTCCGGACGGATATCGGCGTGATGAAACGTGCGCAGCACTTCGTTGGTGCGCGCGGTCAGTTGTTGGCGGTCGAGCCAGCCGAAGTGTGACGACTCGATGCCCAGCAAGACGTTTTCGGCGACGGAGAGATGCGGGCAGAGCGAGAGTTCCTGGTGGATAAGCGCGATGCCGTTTGTGCGCGCGTCGAGCGGGCTCGTTGGTGAATAAGCGCGGCCTTCAATTGTCATGCGGCCTTCGTCGGGTTTGAGCGAGCCGGCGATCACGTTCATCAGCGTGCTCTTGCCCGCGCCGTTTTCGCCAATGAGGGCGTGCACTTCGCCCGGGCGTAGCTCGAGATCGACACCGTCGAGCGCGAGAGTTGGACCAAACGCTTTGCGGATGTTCGATAGTTTGAGAGCTGGCATCGGTAATGAGCCATCCACAGATTACACAGATTCTGCTCTGCGTAATCTGTGGATGGTTTTATCTGTCCAAAACGTCGTAGAGCGGGTGCGCTGCCCTTACGGTATCACGCTCGTTTGAACTCGTGATTGCAAGAATGCGGATCTGATCGTTGTTTGGCAGCGTCAACGTCGTCGCGTTTGCGGGCACGTCGAGCGTGTAAGCAAACAGGTACGAGTAAGCGTACGCTTCGTTCGTGCCGGCGACAGTGTGATGGTGCGAAGCGAACCACGCAAGCGGTGCGCGCTTGATGAAACCGGGCGTGACGCCGATCATCTGGCCGTACGGGTCGGTGCGCGTGCGCGTGCGTTGCAAGAGCGCGGCGATGTCGGGCGGAACGTCAGCCGGCGGCGTGCGCGGTGGAATCTGCACTTCAGTTTGTTTCCACTGGCGGTCATCCCACTGGCCGATGAAGCCGCCCCAGTTTTGGATCGTAAGTTCGTTCGACTCGTTGCCGATCTTGAAGGTAGCTTTCTGGTCGCCACCGACAGCAGCGGCGAGCACGTACAAGCGTCGCACACCGCTCGGCAAGGAAATCGTCTGTCCGCGCGGCACAAGCGAGTTGACTCTGCCACTCGCGAGCCGAAACTTAATGCCGCCGTAAGCAAGCTCCCGTACGTCGCCGAAGGGCAGCTCGCGCGGCAACATCTCGGCAGGCAGCGCGTTCCCTTCACCGTCAAATCCCGCTTTCAATCTCTCACCGTCGTTCGAGGCGCCCGCGAGATCGTAGTGCAAGGCGACCGGCTGCGACTGCGGCAACGCGGATTTGATCGTGGGTGGTGCAAGCTTCAGAGCGAACGTGCGCGGTTGAAAGCGGCCGAGGCTCGTGACGAGTTCTCCTTTGACGATCGTTGCATTGCCGGCCGGCAACTCCTGCGCGTTGACTTCGCGCGCCGCGATCACCGGCGCGGGAAATTCGAGCCGCACGTCCGGCACGCCGCGCCCATCGAGCTCCACCATCCGCACGATCAACTCATCACTATCTTCCGCCTTCTTCAGCGCGAGCACGCGAACGCGATCCGTATTCAGCCGCAGGATCGAAAACGTCTTTCCTAAACGTCCCGAATGCTTCGAGCTCTCAAACGCAATCAGCGGCTGATTCAAACGCTGCGCCTGCCAATCGGTCCGCTCGCGCCGCCAATCACCCTCGTGCGCGGCCAAGCCGTAATCAAATCGATGCCGGCCCCAGTCCTGCGTCGCCTGGTCCGCGTAACCTGCGCGTGGACTAATGCCGGGCGTGCGCAGCAACGTCAACCGCAACGTGTTGTCGTCAGGCTTATCCGAGCCGTACTTGCAATCCGAAAGAATCGTGACGCCAAACGCGCCGCTGCGATCCGTCAGATCGAACCACTGATGCGACGGCACTTCAAACTTTCGCTCGTCGTTATTATCGCGTTCGATCGTGCCGACGTCCCAGTTGTACGTTGCTTTCGCATTCGCGGCGGTGAGTGGAAAAGTCGCCTTGAGATTGGCATTGCTCGTCTTCCAGTCGATGACGTTACTAAACTCGACCCGATTGCCTGCATCTCCGGCGGACAAACGCACGACCTGTAGATACCTTGATCCTTCAGTTTCACGCCTGATTTCGATCGCCACGCGGGCCGGCCCGTCTTCCACGACGTGGATCTCCGCGGGGCCGCTGACGTATGCGCGCGGTGCTTTCTGCTGATCGGCCCAGTCCATGTTCCACGCGGGCCACTGCGTTGGCGTGTCATTCTTAAGCGCCAGCCGCAACGGTGCTTCGAGCAGCTCGCGCTTCAGTTTCTTGTCGAAGATACTCGCGACATCGCCATCGCGATTCAACTGCACGCGATAACGCTGATTCTCCAGCGACGAATCCGTTGCCTTCAGTTCCGACGGCTTCCGCAAGACACCTGGAGGCCCGAGCTTCACGTCGTAAACGGCATAACCCACCGACGGCGCCCGGGCCAGAAATAACAACTTCGTCGCATTGCCTTCGTACCCACTCACCTGCGCCGGAACCTCGCGGCCGTCGGGGCCAGTGACATGGATCACGTGAATTGAGCCAAGCGGCAACACTACCGACGCTTCAACCACATCTTCGCGCTCGATATTCAGCGGGTTGTAAACAACGATCGCCGCGCCGCGCGTCTGCGTGTCCAGGGCCGACGCGATCCCTTCCGTGGCGCTCGTCAACACACCCGCAAACTGGTTCATCGCGATCACGTCATCATTCCACGAAAACTCAAACGCCTTCGGCGTCGCCGTGCCCGGCAAGATGTCGTGAAACTGTCCGCCCATCACGAGCGTCCACGCGTTGTTGAGCCGTTGCTGCGGATATACTCGACTGCCCAACCACGCAGCCCCGACGGACGCTTTCTCCGCGGCATCAGCAAGCAACTCGTTCTTCCGGTTCCAACGTTTCTGATAAGCCTCGGAAGTGATCGAGCCCGCCGAATGGTCCGTCAACAACAGATCGCCTTCGTAACGCGGCAGGCCTTTAATCTGTTCGGGACGAATATTCAGAAACATCTCTTCGGACGTCGACGAAACAACTTTCAACGGGCCATCGTTGCGCGTGACGATCGACTCCACCATCCGCACCGAATCTTCACGTGGCGAGCCGCCCGTGTCGCCGGTGCCGTAGTAGTGATAGTCGGTAAACAATCCGCTCACGCGGCCGTTGCGTTGCACGCGCGCGGGCCAATCGACCGGATTGTTGCGCGCATTCGGATCCGTAATGACCGGACTGCGGCTGATGTCTTCCCTGATCTGCCCGCCGTAACTGCCGGGATTGAACGCTGCGATCACGCCGCGCCCGTCCGGCCCTTGCCACCAACCGACGTTGAAGGGAATGCCGCGCGGCGTTTCTTCGATCGACCCGCGGCCGCCGACAGGCGCCGCCGAATTCCAGGTGAGTTTCTGGGTTGAGAATCCCTTGATACCGGCGTGGGCCAGGATGCTCGGCAACGAAGCGGGAAAACCGAAACAGTCGGGCAGCATGTACTCCGCGCTGGTCTTGCCAAACTCGCGTTGGAAAAACTTATTGCCGTAAAGAATCTGGCGAAAGATCGACTCCGCCGACGCGGAGTTCACGTCGCTCTCCTCCATCGACGAGCCCGCCGGAAACCAGCGACCCGCCGCGACGTACTGCTTCACGCGCGCGTAATCGGCGGGCCAGTATTCCTGCATCATGCGATAGCGATTCGCGCCGCTGAAGTTGAAGATGTAATGCGGGTATTTCTCGAAGAGCGCAAAGTTGTCGTGCATCGTCTTCGGGATGTAGTCGTTGATGACGCGCGGATATTCCCAACGCCATTGCGTGT